>ENA-ORXT01000637-ORXT01000637.1-marine-metagenome-genome-assembly--contig:-NODE-637-length-53984-cov-19.552173_pt1 | contig 53984 bp, 42 predicted proteins | sample MGYA00237868_ERZ511482 | MGnify/ENA metagenome assembly ERZ511482
TTGCTTTGTGAGAAGGGGCGGCGCGCCTCACAAAGCAAAAGCGGTTTATTTCAGCCTTGGGGGCTTAGGAGACGTTAAATCAGTGGCTTTAATGGAACGAAGTTAGCACAATCAAACTTGTGCTAATCAACGTCCGCACCAGATCTTAAGTGAAGAAAAATAGAACACCCATTATTAAGCTAGCTAAGTACCAAATACTCGACATTAGGAATTGAAAACTCCAATCAATTTGTCTTTCTTGCAAGAAGTCTATTGGAACATGCACACTGATTGCTAAGTACGGACTAAGGTACGTGAATGCAAAACAAGCACCGTAAACACATAAGGAATAGAGTATCGTTTTTTCGATTGGAAAAATACTTAAGAAGAGAACAGTCCATAAACCAAAAGCAATTATTGTAATGAACAAGGCAATTATATGTTTTAATGTCATTTTCCGAGCATAGAAAGATATCACCTGAATGTAAAAGGGCTTCGATTCGCGAAATGAGCATCTTGTTTCCTCAATTTTGAGACGTAACACGAGCGGGCTATTTTGGACGATTCAGCCTCTCGACTAAGGTCTCCTTTGAGGATAGTTTTGTAGTTTTGCAACACATTAAAATCACTCAAAGCAAGATGCGAGGTCTTTGCTGGCGTCTTAACCCTTCGTCATCGCTGCCCTGCGAGGGGGCCTTGTAAGGCTCAGACTGGATAGCAAGTTCAGCGTAATGAAAATCACGCTACAGCCTGCCATTTTGCGGCAAGCGGTGTTTTCACGGGCACAACATGTAGATTCTCTGTGGATATCCCTAAACTTTATCTTGTGGTTTTTAACCTTTTGTATACTTTATCTAGTGTCGGAACTCGGGGGAGTTCCTTGTGGAATACAACATATAGTGCCGTTTGGCGCGTAACCTTTGAAATTGGGCGGTTTCGCCCTATTTTGATTCTTGAATAGGGGAAAACATGGCTTGGACTGAAGACCGGGTAGAAATTTTGAGTAAATTATGGGCGGAAGGATTATCCGCGTCGCAGATCGCCACGAAACTTGGCGGCGTCACCCGTAACGCTGTCATCGGCAAAGTTCACCGCCTCGGCTTGTCCGGCCGCGCCAAACCGTCCCGCCCTGCGAGTAAGCGTACACGCAAACCGGCGACGCCGCGCACGCGGTCAACGACGCCTGCCGTCCGGCGTGCTGTCCGCCCTGCCGCTGTCACGCCTCCTCCGCCTCCGCCGATTGAGGCCAAGCCTATGGCGAACGGTGAATACGCGACTATTCTGACCATTACGGATCACATGTGTAAGTGGCCGATCGGCGACCCCAGCAAAGATGGCTTCCGTTTTTGTGGCCGCAAAAACAAAGAAAGCGAACCGTATTGCGAAGCGCATTGCAGCGTCGCCTACCAACCGTCCCGCCGCCGAAGCTCAAACAGCCGAACGGGCATTATGCAAAAGCATAAGCGCTACATCAGCAATAAGAAGTAGAAATAAAGAGGCTCCGAAAGGGGCCTTTTTTATGTGGCGGTAATCTCCAGAAGTGGACCTAAACTCAGCGGGTTAACATGAGCCTTAATTTTTCGGCTGTATGCGCATACGGCCATAATAAGACCCGACAAAGACGCGGCCCTTTTCGTCGATGGTGGGGCCGGAGAACATGTTATTATATGTCTGGCCGCCGAGGATGTAATGGAAGGTTGGCTCCCCGGTGAGCCAATCAACAGCTTCGAGTGTCCATTCATTATTCCGCGCGCCCATGAAATAAACCTGCCCTGATCCCGTCGACACCCAAGGCACGCCGTTTGGCGAGCTGATGGTTTCATTGACCCAGGCTTTTTCAAGCTGGCCTTTATCGGGGTTCCATTCAAATTTCTGAACGCCGTAGGGTTGAAACTTTGGATTGCTGCCAAGCGGGCCAATGCTTGCGCCGCGGCCTACGCCTTCTTTGGGCATAAAGAACGGTGTGTTGCGCGGTGTATTGTTTACGACCAAAGCGCCGTAGCCGGCCACAATAACGGTTTGCTCGGACTGTATAGCTTGAACATTTAACTCGCCCATATCGGCGGGGGCTTGTCCGGCAATCCGGCGGGATGGCGCGCCGTCCAATTGCGTCCAATCTTCGGGTATGGCGTCGCGCCACATCAAGACAACATTCATACGAATATCGCCGTCCGTCAGCGTGACAAATCTATCTTCATCCCCGAACCCCATAAGGCTCGGTGTTGCGCCTGTGCCTTCGCCCGTGCCGTTACGGTACTCTGCTCTCCATGCCCCGTCGGCAGGGTCAACGGAAAGTTTATCGCCTGTCCACACAACTTTGTGCATATGATTGCGGGAGGCGGCGTAAATCCCGCCCTCGTCGTCAATTGCGATGGAGTTGCGCACCCAGCCATAGCCGACGCCGCGGGACTCCATATCTTCGCTTTTGTCATGTTTTAACTTAACGGATCGATATTCAGTAAGGTCGGAAGACACCGCAATTATAGTCCCGTCTTCCATGGGGAAGACAATCCAGCCGTCATATGTCATGTTCATACCGACACTGGCTCCGGCGAGGTCTGCTGGCAGCTGAAAGCGAGCCTTCTCAACGATTTTTGATCCGGCATCGCCTTTTATTTCGTCGCCGTATGCCACGACAGAGCCGTCTTTTTGGGCGAGGTAAAACCAATCATTCACGCCGACAACGGTGTATACACCGGAGAGGGATTTGAGCGGCATCATAGATTTTATCGCCGTTGGCATCGCGCTTGCGCCGTTATTTTTATCGAGCTTCGCAATAATCTTGTCTGCCCATTCCTGATTATATTCATCCGCAAATTCAGACGGCAGGTGATCAATGATGTCATAGGTCTCTTCATCCAGTTTAAAGATGCCGTTGACGCCATTCGTCCAAAGCACGCGGCGGCCATCTGGATATTGACCCGACGTATTGATACCAAAATGTCCAGGGCCTAGAAAACGGTTGACGATTTCGCCGGGCTCTAAGCGCCGCGTTATATCGATAGGCCCCGGAAGAGGGGTGGAGTCTTGCTGGGCCGGATTGCCGTGCGGGATAGGATCAACGCCTTGCCCTGCCATGGGGTTATCAGCGGGAAAGTTCATATCCATAGGGGCCAAGCTTGGGTTTGTCATTTGCGGGGCGAGCGGAAGGTCTAAATCCGGACGCGGGGGAGGCGGGCCGAAATCGCAGGTTTTGAGGGCAACAAATCCGATAAGGACAATAAGCAAAAGCGCAATAATTTTGAAAATACGTTTCATCTCTATCCCGTATATTTTATTTACCTATATTTCCGAACGCCGTTCGGAAAGTCAATAAAATTAATCGCTTTTGGGACGAATGGCTTGAGGCTTATTCTAACTCGGACTGAGCCGTGACGTCTGTAGCCCACTTAATATCGGGCTTCCCGGCGGGAGAGCGTTGGATTTGCTCTGCCCAGATGATTGTCTTGGGAAGTTTATAGTCAGCAAGTTTTAATTTTAGGAAGGTTTTGATGTTTGCATTGCTTGGCGTGTCTTTGCCGTCTCGTAGCTCTAAAACCGCGGCAACGCTTTCCCCCCACCGTTCGTTCTTTATGCCGACAACGATGCAATCAAGTATGGCGGGGTGGGCGCGGAGAGCTTGTTCGACGTCTTCGGGGTAGACCTTTTCGCCGCCTGTATTGATACACGTCGAGCCCCGGCCAAATACGGTGATTTTGCCGTCAGCATCGAGCCGTCCACTATCGCCTGACACGGCCCAGACGCGGCCTCGGATAGTCTTAAAAACCTCTGCAGATTTTTCCGGGTCGCCGTAGTAACCGATGGGTATGTGTCCTCTACGGCCGACAAACCCTAACTCGCCGACTTTGCCAAAACGATCATCGATTATCACTTGTTGGTCTTCATTTGCCGAGAGGCGAAGCATGCCTTCATCGCTGAATTCTGCAGAGCCGCTAATGCCGGTTTCGGATGCCCCGACACCGTTCATAATCATAGCATTAGGGAGGAGTGTTTTAATGTCGGCTTGAACATGGTCAGAGAATACGGCGCCGCCAGAGCCGAAGCTGACGACTGAAGATAAGTTCCAGCGGCCAGGATTGGCCTGAAGCGCATCACGCAAAGGAATGGCCATCGCGTCGCCGACCACTTGAATAATATTCGCGCCGTCTTTTTCGATGCGGTCCCAGATGTGCTCCGGGTTAAATTTTTTGCTACGGTCCAACATGAGGGTCAAACCAGGGAGTAATCCTGACCACGCCGACCACATGGCCGCGCCGTGCATAAGCGGGGCGAGGGTAAACATTTTGAGCGGCGGGCTTTCACCGGCGCGCACGGTAATGTCCCCGGGGACTTTAATCGGTCCGTCTTTGTGAAAATATCCCGCCCCGCCCGCACAAGCAAAGACGAAGGCTTTGTGCGGCCACATCACACCCTTTGGCAGGCCTGTCGTCCCGCCCGTATAGAGCAAAACGTAGTCGTCCTCCGACCGCTCGAAGCCCTTGCGCGGTTCGGTTTCAAGGAGGGCGTCGTAAGAGATTGAGCGAGCATTCAAAGGTTCGCCGACGCAAATAGTTGTCTTTAAACTCGAGAGATGCGGGCGTAGCTCTTTGACTATATCAGTGTAGTCTTGGCCATAGATGATGCCTGCCGTGTCCGCGTTCTCGAAAATGTAGCGCAGCTCGTCCACCTGGTAGCGGTAGTTCACATTGTAGGGCACCGCGCCAATTTTTATTGCGGCAATAAAACTCTCCAGATAGGCGCAGCCATTCATCAGATAAATCGCAATGTGATCCTCGCGCCTGAGGCCCTGTTCCCAGAGACCCGCAGCAAGCGCATCGCTGCGTTCATCGAGCTCCGCAAATGTCAGGCTCTTGTTTGGGCCGATAATGGCTATGCGATCAGGAACTGTTTGAGCTGTAATTTCGAATAAGTCTGCGAGGTGAAATTGTGGGCGCATAATTATTTAACTTTCTGAAGTGCAAGCTTTCTCCACGTCCATTTCAGCCGTAATTGTAGGATTCCATTCTATCAATCCTTTAGCAATTTCGCAGCGCTGTTCAGGGGTAAGGCGGGCATCAACTTTGAGGTCAGCAGTGAGTTTCGCAAAGCTGTCCGCGCCGAGCTCAGGTCTGATACCTTCGTCATTTGCGCTATCAAAATACATCACATTTGCGCCCGCGCCGTAAGGCTCCCAGGCGGGACCGTTGGGGTTAGTCGGTTTTCCTGTGCGAGCGAAATTGGCCCAATAGCTTCCCATGGAGCGGCTGAGCGTTTCGCGGGTCTTCAGCGTCTTCTTTTGGAAGACAAGTTTATCGGCGTCCCCAAACATTTTGTAGCGATTAAAGACAAAGGGAATTTCCATAGCATGGGCTGCGCCGAGCATTTTAGCCGTATCCATCCAAAGAAATTTCCCGCCTTCGTCCCAGTCAAATTGATAGGCATAGGTCTCAAAGTGTCCTGCGGCGGTCATCATGGCGAGGGGGCGGTCAACGGAACGGATGCGCCAAATACGGCTGGAATATTCCGCTGCCGCATCATAAAAATTTTGGTCACGGGCGACAATGAATTGTCCGAATTTCGTTTTCGTGAGTTTATCATCGAAGAGATAAAACAGTTTCATCTCGTCCTTATTAATGCCGCTTATCGTGGGGACAACGTTAAATGTATTCACCGAAGCAAACGCTTCGCGCAATGGCGTTGCCGGAATGGCGATGCCGTCTTCGATAATGCGAGGGACTTCAGTGAAGCCGCCCGCGTCGAGTTCAAAGCCCTCAAATATCTCTTGCAGTGAAGCTGTGTGGAATGCGTCCGGCCCGCCGAGACGGGCGGCAACGTCTAGGGACGGATTTAAGTGTTCTCCGCTTATCCCTCGGGCTTCGTCGATGGAGATACTATCGAAACTGCCGGACTGAATAATCGCACGGTGGAACAGGTCTTTCGCAAGGGGCGACGCGAGGAGGGTAGTCACATTGTGCCCGCCTGCGCTTTCGCCAAATATTGTGACATTGTCCGGGTCGCCGCCAAAACTTGCCGCGTTTTCCTTTACCCATTTCAAAGACGCGATCAGGTCAAGCGTGCCGAAATTTGCAGAGGCATCTTCGGGGATGACCGCGCTCTCGACAAGGGCCGGGTGTGAGAACCATCCGAGCGGGCCGAGACGGTACTGTACGGACATAACAATGACATTCTCATTTTTAGCTAAGTTCTCGCCGATATAAAGTTGCGACGCGCCCGAGACATTACTGCCGCCATGAATCCAAACCATGACGGGGAGGGCTTTGCCTTTGGAATTTGCAGGCGCGTAAATATCAAAGGCGAGGCAATCCTCAGACCCTTCGAGCTTGCCGTTGGTAAAGCTCTCAATCGGCGTAAAGGCCGTCGCGATTTGCGGACAGACGGGGGCGAAGTTTACGGCTTCGCGTGTGCCATCCCAGGCGGGGGCCGGACGCGGCGCGCGCCATCTATTGTCGCCGGATGTATCAGCGCCGTAAGGAACGCCGCGCCAAGTATAAGACCCGTTTTGCGCAATGAATCCGGTCAGATCGCCTTGGGCCGTTTTGACATTTGTTGCGGTATTGGCCGCGGGCGTGAAGACGTCAGCTTCGTTTCCGTTGCATCCGGCTAATAACAAGAGGGCCGTTAGACCGATGACGTATTTCATATTATTTTTTCTTTTTGGATTTTGCTTTAGTCACTGTTTTTACTTTGGGCGTAATCTCGCCTTTTAAAGTGGCCTCATAAATTTCATCGAAAGCCTCGCGTATCGCGGCCTCATAGACGTCAGGATCCGGCATTTGCTCTCGGCAGGCGAGGAAGCTGATGGTCACATTATCGAGATAAGAGCTGACTACATTGAAGAGGCCAATGCCGTGCTGTAAAATACCAATACCGTGAAATTTTACGGCCTTAGCGCCCGCAAGGTACATATGCGCCCGGGGGCCCGGGACGTTGGAAATAACTGTATTTGCAGGGCCAGCGGGCATACCAATTCGGGGTGATATATCCATGAGTTTCCCAAAGCCGGATTGTACGAGGCTCGGAATCGTGTCGACAAGTTTGACCAACATTGAATCGCCAACTTCCAAGCGCTGGGCTTTGGATTTGGTCATCGTATTGTTGACGGCTTTCAGCGTTTCCAGCGGGTCTTCGATATTGGTGTGAATGGGAACAATTAATCCCGAGACAGAATTCCCGCCTCCGCCCGCATCTTCTTGTTTGCGCAAAGAGACAGGGGTAAGCGCGATAAGACTTTCTTCCGGGAGTTCTTTTTTATTGTGCAAATATTTACGTAGTGCGCGGGATACGATTGTTACGGCGAGATCATTAATTGTGACGCCGGGGACAGCTGCGCGGATTTCTTTAACTTTGGAGAACGGAAATTCGAGCGCAGCATAAACCCGGTTCGGCGAAACAGGCGTGTTAAAGCGCGTATCCGGTTTGCTGGGTGTTTTCTCGAGGCCATGTTTCTTGCGAAACTTACGCTCCTTGGCGAGCTGCGGCAGAGCGCCCGCGCCAATTTTCGCCATATTGAGTTGTTGTTTGAGGAAATTTGTATAGCTCCGCGCGACCATTTCCGGGACGCCCGGTTTGTCGGCTGTGCGGCGTTTCTTTCGGTCAGAGCCAAATTCGCCTTCCGGGAATACCGGGCTGCCGTCATGCAAGGCCATCAAGAAATCATTGGCCGCCATGCCGTCGAAGGCGGCGTGGTGATATTTAATATAATGCGCGAAACAGCCTTTGGGGACGCCGTCTATCCCGTCTAAACCTTCGATGACATAAGACTGCCAGAGCGGCCGATCCAGATCGAGCGGATGGCTGTGGAGGCGCGCAATAAGAATGCAAAGCTGCCGCCAATCGCCGGGTTTAGGAAGGGCTATGTGGCGGACGTGATATTCGAGGTCAAAGCCTGTGTCTTCTACCCAATAGGGGTGGTCGAGATCCATGGGCACGCGCATAATTTTACGGCTTGCGGCAGGGACTACATCAATCCGGGTTTCAAAGGTTCTGAGGATATCCTTGAACCGAACAAAGCCGTCACGGGCCGTGCTCGGGTCGTAAATACCAAAATTACCAATCGTCTCCGGCGTGTTCCGCGTATCCGTATAGAGGAACGTCCCGTCCATATTCGTAAGTTGTTGTGCCATAATCCCCTACCTTTTAGGGGAGTATGCCTGACGCTAGGCCACTATGGCAAGCGCATTAGCGTCAGGCGGGAGTTAGCTTAGAATGTAGAGCTTATGGAAAACCTTACATTTCGTCCGGGCAATGGCACTGCATCTTTGAGGAAAGAGGTGTGCTGCCGGGCGTCATTATCTAAAACATTATGCATGGATAAACTCAGTGTGACGTCTTGGGCATCCATCGGCGCCTTCCAGTTCGCAAAGAGATTAACCAAGGCATAGTCTTCTGTTGCCAGTTCTTCGGCCGCGATTTTGTTTTGCTTGGCCGCATAGTCGAGCTCGGCGCGCAAGGATACGCGGTCTGTCTCGGCTTCTAGGCCGGTCAAAATTGAGAGCGGCGGAATACGGGGAAGATTACCGCTATCGGTCTTGGCCCGTACATATTCTGCGAGGGCATCAGCTTTAATAGTGAAAGCGCCTATGCGCCCAAGTCCGTGTCCGCCCTGAATTTCAAAGCCTTTAAACACAGTGTCTTCAGCAACAAATTGAAAGACGGGAAGGCCGTCCTCAATATCACCGGCGTCTTGCTCGAAAATATAGTCTTTGTAATCCGTGTAGAATACATTGGCTGTAATGAAGTGATCACTGCCTTTGTGCCGGATAGCCGCTTCGATACCGCGTGCAGTTTCTTTCCCAAGCGTCGCATCGCCGAGTTCAAACTGATTGGTCGCCAGATGCGGGCCGTTCGAGAAAAGCTCCTCTGTGGTCGGCGCGCGTTCTGTTCGGAACACTGTGCCGCCTACACGGATTTCCCCGCCTAGATGAACGTCGCCGCCCGCAGAGAAACTCAGCAAGTCAAAATCAATTTCTTGAGTGGTGGCTGTGACTTCTTGCGTTGTCATTTCATATCTGGCCGCGCCCTCAATATGCCCTTCGCCTAAATCAACTTGGTGAAATGTATAGAGCCCAAGCTGCTGGGTGGTTGTCGGCGGGACAAAGGCCTCGTCGCCAATCGCGGCGAAATCACGATCCCGGTATTGAACGCCGTAGGCGGCTTCCCAGCCATTGCGTTTGGCCTGGATAGCTTCGCCCCGAATTTCATAGCCTTCATTTGTGAAAACCGTTCCAGGTTCGCCGGGCGCCTCAAATTCGGTATGTTTGTAATCCGCATAACCGCCGAAGACCTGAAGTTTGGAGAAAAACCCGTCGAGTTCCAGCGCGCCGTTTACGTCGATACGGGTTTGGTCAAGATCGATTGTGACCTGCTCTTCGCCTTCCTCTTCTTCTTCCTCGCCGCCTTCTTCTTCGCCCTCTTCATGACCCTCTTCATGGCCATGTCCGCCCGGGATGCCATAAGCAGAATCATATTTATGTACGGCGACGCCGAAGAAACCGCGCTCGCCAATATAAGACAAGCCGCCCGTGAGGGAGGATGTTTCCACGTCAGAATTGTCTAAGCTGCCGAAAGCTTCCTCTTCTTCCTCGTGATCGTGTTCACCCTCTTCTTCGCCTTCGTGCTCTTCTTCCTCTAAAGCTTCAGCGGCGCGTTGCGCTTTACTCTCGGCAAACCCTGGGATGTCATAATCACGGGTTCTTTTATAAGTGCCATCAAGATGAAGGACGAGATTGCTCCCAATCCCAACATCAAGCGATCCTGCTGTATCAAAGCCCTGATCAACACTGGACGCGCCAATGCGCACCGCGCCGTCAACGCCGTCTTCGGGCATCTCTGAAGGAATACGTCCGTCAATGACGTTGACAACGCCGCCGGAGCCGGATGAGCCATAGCGCAACAAAGACGCGCCGCGCAGGACCTCAATCCGTTCTGCTTGGGCGGGTTCTGCGGCCACGGCATGATCGGGCGAGGCTGCGGAAGCATCAATAGATCCAATGCCGTTATTGAGGACACGAACCCGGTCTCCGCCTTGACCGCGAATGATGGGGCGGGAAGCGCCTGCGCCGAAGAATGTCGACGATACGCCGGGTTCGGACTTTAAGGTTTCACCGAGGGTCGCGGCGAGACGGTTTCTAAGCTCGTCGCCTGAGAGGACGGAAACCCCGGTAATCGCTTCGTCAACGGAGCGGTTGAGGGGGGATCCGGTAACAATAATTTCGTCAACGGCGTAGTCAGATGAGGTTTGCGCCAAAGCAGGCTGTGCCAAGGCAATAAGGCTGGCGCTGGCTAATGCCGCGCGGCCAAAAGATGTGTAAGTCATAGGGGTCGTCTTTCATTCAATAAAACAGGGAAGGCCGCCGGGCGCGGCAAATGTCGTTATCGAATGAAGGTGGGTGGCCCTCGAGGCGGCGGAGCGCGGCCTTGCGGGGCTAAGTATGAGGCAGATGTGAACGGTGTTACGGTGGGCGTTTCAGTAAGGATTACAAGTTTGGGCGCGTGCAGCACAGGGGTGAGGACAATATGACTATCCGCCGTAACAATGCTAACTATGCATGAAACGCCGTCATGTTCATGCGGCGCGTCGCCATAGCTTGTAGCATGAGCAGTGGTGAACACCTGCAGCGAGGCGAACAGGCCTATCAGCAGGGCTATAAAAGCCCGGTATGTTATTATGTTACGCACGGCGTTCCACTAAAGCAGACTCTTTTAAGGGTCAAGCCGCGAATTCAGCTCTAAGCGGTCACTTCAAACGCATAGCCAGCAGAGCGGACAGTGCGAATAGGATCGCCGTTACCAGCCTTTTTCAAGGCCTTGCGCAAACGTCCAATATGCACATCGACGGTGCGGGCTTCGACGTAGACATCGCGGCCCCAGACAGCATCGAGCAATTGCTCACGGGAGAAGACACGCCCTGGATGGCGCATAAAATGATCCAGAAGACGAAACTCAGTCGGCCCGAGGTGAATGTCATTATCTCCGCGCTTGACCCTAAAGGCTTTGACGTCGATTTCGATATCGCCTTGCCGGATGATATCTTCGAGAAGACCAGGTTGTGTCCGGCGCAATAAGGCGCGAACCCGGGCGAGGAGTTCCGGTGTTGAAAAAGGTTTTACAACATAATCATCCGCGCCGTAATCCAAACCCGTAATCCGGTCGGTTTCGTCGGCACGCGCGGTCAGCATAATAACGGGGGTTGAGTTGGTTTCGTTACGCCGGCGTAGGCGGCGACAGACTTCCACACCGGACAGTTTTGGCAACATCCAATCTAGTAAAATCAAATCGGGGGTGCGCTCGGCGGCAAGTAAAAGGGCTTCTTCGCCGTCTCGGGCAATATTGACGTCATATCCCTCTTTTTGAAAATTATATTCCAAAAGAGTTGAAATGGCGTCTTCATCTTCGACAATTAAAACAAATGGTTTCATGAGATTGCGGTCTGACCTTATCTACGCCTCTTAGATTAGCATATAGCTTGCGGTATGTGACAGAATAAAAACAGAAATGTGACAGTTGCGAGAAACTTAAATTTTTAGGCGTAAGGAGCGAGCGGAATAAATATGCTGAACTCTGTGCCAACGCCTCTGGCGCTTTCAACGAACAGCCCGCCTCTGTGCGTGCGAACGATGTGTTTCACGATGGCAAGACCAAGCCCGGTTCCCTTCTCTCCGCTCGAGCGGTCGCCCATAATTCGGTAAAACCTTTCGCCAAGACGGGGAAGGTGTTCGGCTTCAAAACCCGGACCTTGATCGCGAATGCGTAAAACTGCAAAGCCGAACTCGGCGTCAGTCATATCGACAATACACTGACGCGGCGCGGCAGGGCTTAAAGGCTCCCGCGAAAACTCATCACCTATTGGGCGTTTGGAAACTCTTTCGAAAGAGAGTTTAACTTTGCTGCCTGGCGGTGACATTTTTACGGCATTGTCAACAAGGTTGAGCACGATTTGAACAAGCTCATCTTGGTCACCTGTTACTAATAACTTAAGTTTGTTTTTAAAGGAGATACTGACATTTCTCTCTTTGGCGAAGGGCGCGAGGCTTTCCCTTGCGGCCTTGGCTGCAAGATAGAAGTCGCCGCGCGTGGCAGGGGCAATGTGCGCCTTTTGCTCGATGCGCCGTAGTGAGAGAAGGTCAGTTATCAATCTCTGCATCCGTTCGGCTTGCTGTTGCATAATAATTAAGAACCTATTGCGCGCCTCTTCATCGTTCTTGGCGTGTCCGCGAAGCGTTTCAATATAACCGAGTATCGACGCCACAGGTGTTTTGAGCTCGTGGGAGGCATTGGCGAGAAAGTCTGAGCGTAATGTGTTCGCGATAACAAACTCTGTAATGTCATAGAAAACAACAATAATGCGCTGTTCATCATATGGATTAGAGCTTGTATCAATAGGCGAGGCCGTGACGCGCATATGCCTTAAGACGGGGGTTTCAACTTGGTAATGTACGGGAGCAGGAGTATTTCCATTTAGAGCCTCATCTATCATGCTAATAATGTCTGGTTGGCTTAGGACCTGCGTATAGGGCATGCCGTGCACTTTAAGAGAAAATAGTTTTTCTGCCGCAGAGTTGGCATTTATAATTTCGCGGTGCTCGCCAATCGTAAGTATCGCTTCGGCAAACGCATCCGCAAGTTTAAACCCCGCCGCTGCGTCCTTTACATGTTTTGCTTTTGCGCCAGATTTACGGCTGAGTTGCGCGTACAAAATTACGGCGGCTATAAATACAAGGCTCGCGTCGAGCGCGTAAACAAAGGGCGCTTGCGAGACGTTGCTGATGAATAATATTCCAGTAACACCTAAGGCTGTCACGACGATTTGGTCTTGAGTGTTCATAAGCGAGACGCCGTAAATGGCAGGGGCTAAAGGTAGTTTATGAATTGCCCTTTACGCTATTTGGTTTCGAAATAGCAAGTCCCAGCCTCCATAATGCCTGTCTAAAACGTCACATTTATGGGCGGGTATGAAAGATGGTATGAAATAAACAGAATGTAAGGCGCGCAGAGATATTGTTATTGTTTTTCAATAAAAATTAGTTGACTTTCAACATGTGGAAGTCCAAACAGCGTCTATTACGGAGAATAAAATGCGTACATTTTTGATAACCACAGCGAGCCTAGCTATGCTATCCGGTTGTGCGTCTATCGGAAACATTAAGCCAGAGGCGACTGCGGCCGCGCCGAGTGTCCCCGTTTCAACATCAGGTAAGTGGGCGCAAGCGGCTCCCGAAGACTTGCCTACAACCGATTGGGTCGGGTCGTTCGTGGATAATAAACTTAGTGTGCTCGTGGCTCAAGCGCTGGAGGCCAATACGGACATTGGCGTTGCGCAAGCGCGGTATAGCGCAGCGCTTGCCCTTGTTGATATTTCTGAGGCCGACCTGTTGCCGAGCGTTAACGGGAGTGCCCGGATAAGCCGCACGGAAAACTTGGGAAACACGTTCACGGACCGCACGGGCTTCGGCCTTGGCGTCAATGCGACATGGGAAGCTGACCTTTGGGGGCGTATCCGCAATCAGATCGGGAGCGACGAGTTGGGCGCGGCTGCGAGCAATGCTGACCTAGCCGGAACGCGTTTATCCATCGCCGGGCAAGTCGCGCAAAATTGGTTTGATTTAATTGAGGCGCGGCTTCTCGAAGAGTTGTCCGTGCGCGACGTCGAAACCCAAGAACGCGCCCTCCGGCTGACAACCCGCCGTTTTGAGGGAGGCGTCACAGGGTCAAGCGATGTGCGCCTTGCGCGCTCACAATTGGCGAATTCTCAGGCTCTGCAGGCCTCGCGTCGTCAGGCGGTCTCAACATTTGCCCGTCGGCTTGAGGTCTTAGTGCGCCGTTACCCCGTAGATGAAATTCAAGCGGCAGTAGATTTACCGGCTTTGCCAAAGCTCGCAGGGGCCGGTAGCCCGGACTATGTTTTACGCAAGCGCCCGGATTTATTGGCCGCGGAGCGACGTATGCAAGCCGCGGGTCTGGATGTCGATATTGCCCGAAAAAATTTACTGCCCCGTCTGTCCTTAGACGGCGGAATTAACGATAACAGTGGGTCGCTTAAGAAGCTGTTTGATTTGGACAGCTTGATTGCGGATATCGCGGCAGGGCTGACGCAGCCTATTTTTCAAGGCGGACGCCTAAAGGCCGCTGTTGCCCAGCGCGAGGCTTTACTAAGAGTTCAGCTTGAGACTTATGCGGGGACGGCCCTGCGCGCATATCTCGAAGTTGAAAATGCTTTGGACGCCGAGAGCCGATTGTTTGAACGCGAACAAGCCTTACGGGTGGCTGTCGATGAGGCGACAAAAGCGGAAGAGCGTCTCGAGATCAGATATACAGAGGGCCTTGCCACAATTTTGCAATTACTTGATGCCCAATCTCGACGGTTGTCCGCAGAAGGCCAACTGATAAATGCCAGAGCTGAACGCCTCGCAAACCGCGTAAGATTACACGTCGCCCTCGGCGGTGGATTTGAAACTGAGGGCGTCGCCGCATCCGCGACAGCCCCGTAATGCCTGAAGTTGAGAGAAACTATGTCAACAGCTGTTAATGAACACAAACCAAGCCTCTTGCGACGTGTGCTTGTTATCTGCGTGCCGATACTCATCGTGGTGGGGTTCTTCGTTGCTATGCAAACCATTGTGGCTTTGAAAAAAGAACCGGAAGAGAAGAGGCGGCCATTTAACACGCTGGCGGTTATGGCGGACTATGCGGTGAAAGAGGATGTGTTTTTAACTGTGAATGCCCAAGGTGAAGCTCAGCCCAGTATTGAGATCGACTTGGTTCCGGAAGTTGGCGGTAAAATAATTTATGTGTCCCCAAATTTTGTGCAGGGCGGTATTATAAAAAAAGGTGAAACACTTATCCGCATTGATACGCGTGATTATGATGTTGCTCTTATACGGGCCAAAGCCGGCGTTGCTCAAGCGCAGCAAATCCTGGCGCGCGAAGTGGCTGAAGGTGATGTTGCCGCGCGGGATTACGAGGATCTAGGTATTGGCGGAACGCCGTCCCCGCTGGCCCTGCGTATACCACAACGTCAACAAGCAGAAGCGTCTCTACAGGCCGCCCAAGCCGAGGTTCAGGCGGCAGAGCTTCAATTGACACGGACATCTGTTAGAGCGCCTTTTGATGGCCGCGTGAAATCTAAGAGTTCTGATATTGGTAAATTTGTATCTCCGGGCTCTCCGTTGGGACGAATTTTTTCCGCAGATATTATTGAAGTTCGTCTAGCGTTAAGCGATGCAGATTTATCTAAGCTTGACTTGCCGCTGGCCTTTGCCGCTAAGAGCCGCAAGGACGCGCCTAAAGTTGAGCTTAGCGCCGTCGTTGCGGGAAAGCGTCGTCTTTGGGACGGAAGCATCATGCGTACGGATAGTACTTACGATACGCAAACCCGTGCACTCTTTGCAATTGTCGAGGTCTTTGACCCCTACGGTAAAGGCGCATCGGAGGACGGTGTCCCATTAGCGCCTGGATTATTTGTCGATGCAAAAATTATTGGTAAATCCTATGAAAATGTCATCGTAATCCCTCGGGATGGTTTGCGCCCGGCGAACAAAGTCTACGTTGTAAATGACAAAGGGAAGTCGCAAATCCGGGATGTCGAAGTTATCGATACAAACTCGAAGCGCGCCATCATATCGTCAGGAATAGAAGGGGGCGAACTCGTCATTCTGTCTCCAATGGAAGAATCTAGAACGACAATGACGCTGAAGGCTTTGGACATTAACGATCCGTCGAATGTCCTTGTCGACCCGCCTGAGCCGGAATGGATGAAAAAGGCCGCTGAGAAGAAAGCGGCAGAGGCTGAAGACGGTAAAAAGAAAAAGAAGAAACGCGGCAAGGATGCTGATACTGACGGACCGCCTAAAAGAAAGTCGGATGAGTCTAAGGCAGGTACCGATACCGGGTCATCAGATAATTCGACAGCAGGCGGAGGGGACAACTAATGCGTAAGCTGATTACATGGTTTATCAAAAACCCGGTTGCGGCCAATCTGATGATGCTGACCATGTTCGTGGCCGGTGTTTTTGGGTATTTTAGTCTTGAGCGCGAATTTATTCCGCAAACGACGATTAACTCTATTTCCATAAATGTCTCTTGGCCTGGAGCATCGCCGCGCGACGTTGAGGAGCAATTAGTTGTCAGGATTGAAGAAGCTGTCGATGGGTTAGACGGGATTGAATATATCGAGTCCACAGCGCGGGAGGGCTCAGGGAGTATTACAATCAGTACGAAATTGAATGCTGACTACGAGAAAATGATTGATCTCGTTAAATCCAAGGTTGACACGGTTCAAAACCTACCGCCGGATTCATTCCGTCCGCAGGTCACACGTGCTGATTTTCGTCCAGATATCTTATTCCTTGCGCTTCATGGGGATGTTGACCGCTTGGAGTTACAACGCGCGGCCTCGCAGTTACGCCTTGATATAACAAAACTCACCGGCCTCCAGCTAACCGAGCAAATCTCAAAACTTCCGGAACAAGTCACGATTGAGATTTCTGAAGACGCTTTGCGCCAATATAATTTGACTTTTACCCAAGTGTCTCAAGCTATTTCCGGCTCTTCAGTAAACTTATCTGCGGGGACCGTAGAAACCACAGGCGGTAACTTGCAATTACGGGCCAGAAATTTGGCCAATTCAAAAGCTGAATTTGAAGAGATAATCATACGGCAGGCTTCTAATGGCGGAACCATACGGCTCAAAGACATTGCCAATGTTATTGACCGATTTGAAACAGATAAATTTAATGCTGAGTTCCGCGGGGAGACCGCTGCGATTTTCCGTGTCTTGTCGCCTGATACGCTGGACATTACGGCGGCAGGCAAGGCTATTCGCGATTTTGAACCCCTTATTAATGAGAAGCTACCTCCGGGTTTAACATTCTCAATCTGGTTTGATGGATCGACAATGTTTGATAGCAGGATGAGCCTAATCGGCTCTAACGCTTTGTCCGGTATGGTATTAGTTCTAATCGTCCTGATGTTATTCCTTCGTCCTAAAGTCGCGATGTGGGTGACGATTGGTATTGCTGCGGCTTTCGCAGGCGCCGTAGCGGTTGCTCCTCACATTGGCGTGACTCTGAACATGATTTCTTTGTTTGCCTTCTTACTCGTAATTGGGATTGTCGTGGATGATGCCATCGTGGTCGGGGAGTCTATCCATTTCCATAATGAAAACGGTGTTTACGGCGAACGTGCAGCTGTCGCCGGGGCTAATATGGTGGCGAAACCTGTCTTCTTTGCGGTTATCACAACAATTATGATGTTTGTGCCGTTTATGCTCATTACGGGTCCCTTGCGGGCGCAGACGGAACAGATAAGTCTAGTGGTTATTGCGGTTTTGATATTCTCGCTGATTGAAGCTTTCTTTATATTACCGGCGCATTTGCGGCACTTGGATTATTCGGAAGAGGACCATTCTAATCAGGGACGGCTTGCGCGAATGCAAGAGCGTATCGCGAATAGTCTTGTGCATTTTGCCAAAACTGTTTTTCGCCCTTTCACAGCGCTGGTCATTAAATTCAGATATATCACGATGTCGATATTTATTGGCTTGATGGTTATGTTCATGGGCTTTTTGATGAAAGGTGTTGTCCCGACAGCGTTTATTCCCGAGGTTATGGGCGACATGATCGCGGTGGATGCCCGCTTCCCTGAAGGCACGGCATATGAACGTGTTGAGCAAGCCCGCAAACAAGTTGCGGCGGGCATAAAAGTATTGAACGAAAATGCACAAGAAGACTTCGGGATTGACGGACCCATTATCACTGCCGACGGGACCTTTTCTCAAGGCCGCTCTGTCAATGGATTCTTGGGCCTGTCGGCGTCGAAAGAACGTAGTAATATTTCGACAAAAGATTTTGCCGATAAGCTTGAAGAATATGTGGGGCCTATCCCCGACGCCTTCCGTGTGAATTACGGCTTTACCGAGGGCGGCCCTCAAAATAGCGGTGGATTATTTTACGGCGTTGCTTCCACAGATCCTGAAGTCTTAGAGGCCGCGATTTTGGACATTAAGCGAGAGATTGAGTCTTACAGCGCTGTGGCGCGTGCGTGGGACGGCCTGGAGTCTTCAGCGAAGGAGATTCAATTTACAATGAAACCAGGGGCCGAAACTTTAGGCATTCAGCTCTCCGATGTGACGCGGCAAGTTCGAGAGGCTTTCTTTGGCCGCGAAGTTCAACGTCTTCCGCGTAACGGTGAAGATGTGCGGGTGATGGTGCGTTATCCGGAGGAAGCGCGGGAGTCGATTGATAGCTTGAAGAATTTGCGCATCCGTACGTCTACGGGCGTTGAAGTCCCGTTATATTCTGTGGCCGATGTCGCATTCGAAGACGGCGTAGGCCGTATTCGCAGGCGCGATAGAAAGCGTCTGGAATATGTGGGCGGTCGTGTACGAGGTGAGCAAGCCGAAGTCGCAAAGATTAAACGCGACCTTGATGAAAATTTCTTCCCGGAATGGGAACTGCGCTATCCGCTCGCCAGCCGTATCAAGCTGGGCGATGACGAAATTCAAACCACATTTATTAGAGAGCTCACGGTATCGGCCGTCGTCATACTGTTTATGATGTATGGACTGTTAGCTATCGCCTTTAAATCCTACGCCCAGCCTTTATTGATTATGATTGCCATACCCTTCGCGCTTGTCGGGATGATATTCGGGAACATGGTCACTGGCGTGCCGTTTGGGATGATGTCAATGTTTGGCTTCTTCGCCGCCTCAGGGGTTGCGGTGAATGATAACTTGGTTTTGATCGATTACGTCAACCGTTTGCGAGATAAAGGCGTCGGGGCTTACCAAGCTATGCTGGATGCCTGTGTCTCCCGGTTCCGTCCCATCCTTCTAACATCTGTCACAACATTTATTGGTATCACGCCTATATTGTTTGAAACCTCACCTCAGGCAGAATTTCTCAAACCGATGGTCGTCGCATTAGCGTTCGGTGTCTTGTTCGACTTCTTCCTGACCTTGATGCTGGTGCCAGCGATGTACGGAATTGGTGTCGATATAAACCGTTTCTTCAAGGGACTTTGGACAGGCGTAAAGCAACCTAAATTAGGGTCTAGATATGATCCAAATGTAGCTTTGGCTTTGGACGAACTAGAGCTCTCAGGCAGCGTGACGCCAAAACCTGCCGCTCCGGGTCAGCCTGCACCTGCGGAATAAAATCTCACAACAATTATTTAAATTTTCGAGAGGAAAACCATGAATATCAAAAAATTACTTGTGCCAAGTCTACTGGCGCTAACGCTGGCGGCCTGCGGAAACGTAGACACGGCTACGAATAAAGATGCGGCCACAAAAGCCGTTAAGGCGAAAGTTGTCACCACGCCAGAGCTTGGTTCATTCGGCGTTGACCTTGCCGCGATGGATAAATCCGTCGCGCCGGGAGATAATTTCTTCCAGTACGTGAATGGCGGCTGGATGGCCCGGACGGAAATTCCGGCGGATAAATCTAATTACGGGTCGTTTAATAAACTTGGTGACCGCTCTGAGTCTCAAGTCCGCGCGATCATCGAAGCGGCGGCGAGTACCGACGCAGCGGCAGGTTCACCTGAGCAAAAAATTGGCGACCTGTATGCGGCCTTTATGGACACGAACACAATCGAAGAAAAAGGCTTGTCTCCTATTGAAGGCGATCTTGCTAAAATTGCAGGGTTTGAGACGCACGCACAAATTGGCGCGGCGATGGGCGATCCGGCGATGAATTTGAGCGGGCCTGTTGGCGGCTTCATCACAGTCGATGCCAAGGACGTTCAGAACTACGCGGTCTATATGACACAATCCGGTCTTGGCATGCCGAACCGTGATTATTATTTTGATGAAGGCGAGAAGTCAGACGACCTTCGCGCGGCGTATAAAACTTACATGGCGACTATTCTGAGCGCAGCAGGCATGGACAATGCCGAGAGCCGCGCGGACGCAATTTTTGAGTATGAAAAGAAAATAGCCGGCACGCATTGGTCGCCGACAAAGCGCCGGAACCGTGATCTTACCTATAATAAAATGACCATTGATGAGCTCGAAACTTATGCACCAGGGTTTCCATGGACCGGTTATTTAAAAGCTGGCGGTATTAATGAAACCTCTGTGGTTGTGCGCGAAAACGATGCGTTGCAGGGGTCTGCAAAAATCTTTGCAGATACGCCTGTTGATATTCTCAAAGATTACGCGACCTTCCATTATGTGAGCGATATGGCGACTTATTTGCCGAAAAATATCGATCAGGCGCGCTTTGACTTTTACTCTAAAAAACTGCGCGGGACGGAACAGCAGCGTGACCGCTGGAAGCGCGGCGTGTCACAAGTGTCCGGTACGCTGGGCGAAGCCATTGGGCAAGTCTATGTGGAGAAGCATTTTCCGCCCGATTCCAAACGCCAAATGGTTGACCTCGTCGAAAATCTTCGGGCGTCCTTCAAAGAGGGTATTGATAATCTGGACTGGATGAGCGCGGATACGAAAGTTGAAGCCCAAGATAAGCTCCGTAAGTTTAATCCTAAAATCGGGTATCCCGATAAATGGACGGACTATTCAAAACTCAAAGTCAACCGTGATGACCTCATCGGTACGATAAAGTCTGCGGGTGTCTGGGCGCATAACAAAGAAGTGGCCAAACTTGGCGGCCCGATTGACAAGGATGAGTGGGGCATGAACCCGCAGACCGTGAACGCTTATTATAATCCCGGCCTCAACGAAATTGTGTTCCCAGCGGCTATCTTGCAAGCGCCGTTCTTTGATCCAAATGCTGACGCCGCTGTTAATTACGGTGGTATTGGCGCGGTGATTGGCCATGAAATGGGTCACGGTTTTGATGATCAAGGCAGTAAGTCAGACGGGAATGGCGAGCAGCGTAACTGGTGGACGGACGAAGATCTCGCGGCGTTTAAAGAACGCACGAATGTGCTAGTCGCCCAGTTCAATGAGTTCGAACCTTTGCCAGGCGTAAACGTCAATGGCGAACTGACCCTTGGCGAGAACATTGGCGACCTGACGGGCATCACTATGGCCTATGACGCGTATAAGCGTTCATTAGGCGGCAAAGAGGCGCCTGTGATTGACGGCTTGACCGGTGACCAGCGGTTCTTCTTATCCTACGGTCAAATCTGGCAGCGTAAGTTTCGCGAAGAAGCTTTGCTGAACCGGATCAAAACCGACCCGCATAGTCCGGGCGAGTACCGCGCAAACGGTATCGTGCGTAATTTCGATCCGTGGTATGAAGCCTTCGATGTTCAGCCCGGGGACGCGCTGTATTTGCCCCCTGAAAAACGCGTCAAAATTTGGTAATATAATTAGACCCTGCTTCTCGGAGCAGGGTTTTTATTTGCTGCTTGTTTTTACAGCGTCAAATATCGCACGGGCTCGGCCCGACACAGTATCCTCGCAGGCCGCGATTTGACTGTAACGGCGACGGAGTTTCCCCGGCGCGTCTTTAAGCGCTTTTTGTCCCAAGCGTTCTGTAGCCCCGTATAGAGAGGAGAGCGCAGCCGCCGGGCCTTTAACGGCCGCAAAACCACCGCCAATTTGTACAGGCGTACTCGCATATTGACGTTTATATCCGTCCAGCCCTTCGCCGAGATCAATACGCGCATAGCCTTCGTCTTGGGCCGCGTCTACAAGGCCTTCTAGGAGTTGAATGCCGGGCGCATAGGTGTGGAGCTCGCCGTCATAGGCGACAATCCAGCTATGGAATGTCACGCCGTCGGTCAGGCCCAAATCAACCGCTGCCAGGCGGTCTCCAAAATAAAGCGCGTGCATGTCTGTTCGCAGTCCGGCTTCAGGTCCGCGTTTCCAGAGGTCTTCGAGAAGTGACAACGTCCAGCCTGCTGACAGAACGTCAAATTTTCCAGTCTCTGCAAACTTTTGTTTTTTCCATTTAATCAAGTCATCAAAAACAGCCTGGTCTTCGGATTTATAGACGAAGCGCGGTTCGCCAATTTCTTCCGAGGCTTTTCGCACACGGCGGCGATGGCTTTTGAGGTGGCGGCTATAACTGGAATCGCGCGCTTTTCGCCATTCCTCAGCGCCACCTGAAATGTCCATCATCGTACAGTCATGAGTTTCTTTAATGTAGGGCGCAATAGCTGCCCCGGGCTGTACAAAACCACTAAAGTGCAGTGCGCCAATGCCCGCATCAGCTAAGAACTGGGCGGGGTCTATGACGGCGTCAGGGGCGCAAATAAATCCGTGATAATCAGTCATAGGCGCGCCAATAGGGCGAGCAAACCCGCTGCCGCCGGGCTTTGGCCCTTGGTAGGGAAAAAACGCCACATATTTATCGCCCTGCATGGCGATGGCTACATAGGCATCCGCGCGAAGGGCTCCAATAAGCCTCGTGTAATCCGGATGAAAATAGGGGCTGTAGAGCGCTGGATTGGCCGCGCGCATATCTGTCCACGCATCAATATCCGACGCGCCTAGCTCACTGGCGGGTTTTACGATAACTGTTTGAGACGTGTCCACTTGCTCTATTCCTTAGAAATCTAAGAGGGCCTTATAGCAAGACTTCGTTAGAATCCGCTTAAAATTACAGGATAAATACACATCACCTGCAAGAGCGCGACGGGCCCATATCGACGTGGAAATGGTCGGCGTGAGCGGCGTTGTAGTCGGGGGAGAGGGTGACGCGGAAGATGTTACAGGCTTCGTCCCGCACCCCGCGCAAAAAGCGTTGCCGGTCTTTGTCACCGTCCCAATCTTTCAAGACAGAGATTATCCGGCCATCTTGAAGTTCAAAACTGGCGATATCCCACGCATTGGCGAAGGCATGCTCGCTCCAACGGCCAGAACTGTTCCCGTTTTGACGGCGGCAGGAATAGGTCCCGTAATGATGAATATTATTGAGGCCGGAACCCAAATGCTCGGTCGCAAGGCGGTCAATTTCGCGCATCCAGATATACGTCCCAATCGCGAGGGGGCATTGCATACTGGCCTCGCCGGGCTTGAGGGTAGCCGCCTCGCTCCCATAGACGAGCCGCGCGACTTTCCAGCCACAGGGTGTATTGGCCTCTCTGGGGTTGGCCGGAATAGAGTTCAAATTGTCAGCGCCGATGGCGGCGGCCTGACACACTGAGGACGGAGAGACAGACATGCGCATGAGCTGTGCCCGCGTCGCAAATCCCGTCGGGGCTTCAAGGTTAAGTGCGCGCCAAGGAAGGTGTTGGTTCGGGACTTTCTTGTCGACAATATATCCGCCGCCGAGGATGACAGTTAGAATTATCAGCCAGACGATGAGGGGTCTATACCGCGCCATAACCCTTAGTTCACAATGCAAATAACTTGTGCAATGCGCCGGTCGCGCCGGAGACGGTCGGCTTGAAGGCCGTAGTTCTGTTTTGATATCGCGCTGCCCCTCACCCCGTTATTTGTTTTCAAAATCGAGCGGAGGCTACGCGGCGCGACCGTATAAATTCGGCCCCGGCGGGGGCTTTCGGCTGACACCACACCGACGACTTCACCGTCTGCATCAAAGGCCGGTCCGCCGCTCATGCCGCCAAGCGAGCCGCGCAGGCCGCGGGTGCGTCCGGTTTCTGTCCAGGCGAGGATGGCTTCTTCGGATTTGTACCTACCGCGAATAATCATGCGGTGACGCCCGAGTAATGTTCCTGAGGCTTCGCCCGGCCGCCCTTGTGGAAAGCCAAAGAAATATCCCGCTTCGCCAAGTTGCCTCGGTCCATCAATGTCGGTCGCCAAGGGTTTACGGGCCCATTCGGTCGTCAGGACGGCGAGATCAGTATCAGGAGAAAGAGTTGCCTCTGCGCGCACAATGCGGCGGCTGTCGAGCTGTAGGCCAATGGCTTCGCAGCCATCCACAACATGCTTTGCCGTAATCCATTTGCCGGAATCGTCTACCGCAAAAGCTGTCCCGACCCCGGATTTAGGCACATTCATATCCACAATCACAGCCTGATCGCGCGGGGTTTCAGCAGGAAGGATGGGGCCAAGTTCAGGCGGCGGCGGCGGGGCGTCCGTTCCATCCGAGGACCGCGTCGCGTTCAAGTAAATCATGAACACGATAAGTAAATATATCAACCAATCGGGCGGACGTCTCACGCGGGCTTATCCTATAATGGCTACGGCCAGCATAATAGAGCCGGCAATTTTGAAGGCTGCAAGGACGGTGGCTGCGGGCACTTCGCCGGCTTCAATGCGGCGGGGCATATCTCGGAATACAGCGTCGGTGACTCTGAATAAGAAAAGCTGCAAAAACAAGCTCACTGTACCCCAAAGCATGACATCAAAGAGACTGTATTTATTTACAAGACAGGCTGCGAGCGGCAGGGCGAGGCCAATGACAAGCGCGCTGAATGAGACAGCTGCGGCCATATTACCTTCTTGCACCAGCTGAAGTTCCTTATGCGGCGTCAATTTCACATAGATAAACAGGCCTGCGAGATAAATCGCGGTGACAAGTAAGAGGTAGAATATGAGCCACGGAAAACCGCTGGCAAGACTATCGAGCGTCTGCTCCATACTTTTAATCCGATCTTGCGGCACCCACACACCGATTGTATTACATGCCCCGTATAATGCCTTTTGTTCGTACCGGGCGAAGGAATCAAGTGTTTTGTACTATAAGGTTAAGTTGTTTTAAATAAACGCCGTTTTTCACTCGCGCGCATTTTCTCAGATTCAGATTTAAGTTGTCCGCAGGCGGCAAAAATATCCCGGCCGCGCGGTGTCCGAATCGGGGAAGCATAGCCGGCCGCGTTCACCATATCGGCAAAGTCCTCAATTGTTTCCCACTCAGAACATTCATACGGACTGTCCGGCCACGGGTTAAACGGGATAAGATTGACTTTGGCGGGGACGCCCTTGAGGAGCTTAATTAATTGCTTCGCATGTTTGGGGGTATCATTGATGTCTTTTAGCATGACATATTCAAATGTTATCCGGCGAGAGTTAGATAATCCCGGATAATCGCGGCAGGCCTGAATCAATTCTTTGAGCGGGTATTTGCGGTTAATTGGCATAATTTTCTCGCGCAGCTCATCATTCGCTGCGTGAAGCGAGATGGCGAGCATAGCTTTTGTCCGCGCGCCCATAGGACCGATTTCCGGCACAACGCCAGACGTAGACACCGTAATGCGGCGCCGCCCAATCCCAATGCCTTCGGGATCGCAAATTGTATCAAGCGAGTCACCTACAGCGTCCGTATTATATAGCGGTTCGCCCATGCCCATGAAGACAATATTTGTGAGCTTGCGGTTTTCTTGGGTGGTCGGCCATTCGCCGAGATCATCGCGGGCGATAATAACTTGCAAGACAATCTCACGGGCGGTCAGGTTGCGCACGAGCTTTTGCGTTCCCGTATGGCAGAACTTACAGGTCAGCGTACAACCGACTTGAGATGACACACACAGGGCGCCCGTTTTCGATACATCCGGAATAAAGACGCTTTCGACCTCAATGCCGGGAGACATGCGGATAAGATATTTACGCGTCCCGTCCACACTGACTTGACGTTCAATAATTTCAGGACGTTCAAGCGAAAAGGCTTCTTGCAGTTTCTCACGCAGGGCCTTGCTGATATTCGTCATCTCGTCCCATTCGGTAACGCCGTGATTGTAGATCCAATGAAAAATTTGTTTCGTACGCATGCGCACTTTTTTGGGCTCAATACCGAATTCGGTTAGAGCGTCTGCAATCTCATCACGGCCCATGCCAACCAAGCGGATATTATCATCCATAATTGATGTAGAAGGAGCCGCATCTGGGGCGGTGGATATGAGGGTCGTTGCCATAGGTTGGGGGCCTTATAGCATAGTTTTACGAAAAGCTAGCCGCAGACTGACTTCGCTTTTTTGAGAGCAGCTGTTATGCCCTTCAAAGAAAATTCGTAATTTGTTGCTGTGCCGCGCTGTGAAACGGCGGAGACGCGCATGTTTGACCCTCTGCGCATGGCTTTGACAAGTTTACGCTCGTTATTGTTATCCATGATGAAGCCCTCGTTCTGGGCGACATACATGGCATATTTAGCGCTCCCGACACGGGCCGCGGGCGGGCTTGATATTTTCAGGGGATACCCTGTTAGCAGACTTGGCTGTTCGGAGGCTGCGCCGGACTTCCAATTGGAGACCATAAAATAAATATCGCCGTGCTTCACATTTTTTGGCGATTTCGTATTTGGCTTCGCCAGAGCGTAGCAAATTGTCTCGCCGCCTTCAGCTTTCGAGTAAACTTTCCATTCGGAAAATGTGCCTACCAGTTTTGGCTCCGCCGCTTGGGCAAGGCTCGGGGAAAGAAAGGCTGTCATGGCCAAGGCTGTAATTATCGTTCTCATGTTCATACTCTAGCACATCCCAGCGTTAAGAGCGGGTTAACTACAGTCCAATTTCAGTGTCATTGAGCTGTAATTTAACGCCAATTAGACAGTTTTCCAAGTTCAGGTCCGCCGGGGCGAACAGGACGCGGGGGGTGGCCCCCCAAAGATAGCGTGCGGTCATAAAGCGTGAGGGCCGCAGCAAGGCTCACATTGATGCAGAATTTTGTCGGAATTTTGACGATGTGTGAACAGCGTTCCTGCAAATCCGGCGACAGGGATCCCATTTCCGGGCCGAGCACATAGGCACAGTTAAGCGGATGCCGAAAGCTTGGGAGATTGATGGAGTCTTCCGTGAGTTCAATTCCCACAAGGTCGCAGCCCTTTGGCAGCACAAAGTCCTCAAGCCCTTCCCATTCGTAAAACGGCATATGGGTTTCAGAACGCGACGTGTCTGTGCGCTTGACCTCTTGGGCGCGGTGAAATGCATCTATAGTGAATGCGAAGCTCGCGCCGAACGCATTCGCTGTCCGCAGAACCGCGCCAAGATTATAGGCTTTGGAAATGCCCTGTACGCCTATGCCAAAATAGCCTCTCATGCTTGTGTCTCCGATAGCTCTTTAATAGGGTTAAAGGTGCGCCATATGGCATATAGGGCCACAAGAGCGCTCATAATTGCTATAAAAAGAAAAGCCATTCGATCCGGAAGTTGCAGTGCGGCAAATCCGGCAATCATACCTTGGCAGACATTAACGGCAAGATTGTACATGATGGATCCCGCCGCCAAAAGCCGGGCGCGGTGCATGGGGTCTGCGCGGTGTTGAGACATAGCTTGTAGCGGAACAACAAAGAAACCGCCACACAGGGCCGCTCCAATTAAGTCTATCGTGAAGCGACGGGCGCGGGGGTCAGCTTTAAAATCAGCAAGCGTTCCGAGGGTACTGCTTGCGAGGGTATGGTTTGACAGATAAATATCAAATGCGAATATGGCGACGCCGACAATGCCAAGAGCCGAAAGCCAGGTTGCGTCTTTTCCACGTGTCAGCACGACGCAAAGTAGCGCGCCGCTCATCATACCTATGGTGGTGAGAACCATACAGACGAGTAAAACCGTCTCGTCATAGCCCAGCACATTTTCCATATAGGTTGGCAAAACAACAAGCATGATTGCGGCAAAACCGTAAAACCAAGCGATTCCGGCGAGGGGTCTAAATACAGCCTGGTCTTTCCATGCATAGGCGACCATGCGGACGCTCTCGGTTAGAATATTCCAATTAATCTTTAAGTCTTTAGCGGGGGCCGGGGCCGCAGGGGCTTTACGCGCGGCGAGGTAACCAATTAAAGCGAGCGAAAGTAAGGCAATTGCAATAACTTTGGGGCCAAATGTTTTCAGCACGAGAAGTGTAGCGACGGCTTGTCCCGTAAGTATGAACACATAAACAAAGCCACTCATGAGCGCGTTGCCTGTAATTAATTCTTTTTTCTCGAGCCATTGCGGGAGTAGGGCGTTTTTCGTAGGGGCAAAGAATGCGGATTGTGCGCCCATACACATAAGGGCGAACAGCAATAGCGGGGCATTGCCGAGGAGAAATCCTGTGGCCGCAATAATCATGATGATTATTTCAGCTTGTTTTATTCGCCGAAGGACATCGCCTCTGTCATATTTATCTGCAACTTGTCCTGCGATACAGGACAAAAGCAAGAACGGCATCGTGAAGAGTGTGGTGGCCAGAGGAATGAGAATATTTTGCTGAATCCCCAAAAAACTAAGCCCGCCATAGGTCATCATAACGACAAGGGATTGTTTCAGAAGGTTGTCATTAAATGTCCCTGTTTGCAGCGCTACGAAGAGGGGCCAAAAGCGCCGTGTCGGAACAATTTTAGCGGCAATTTTTAAGCTCATGATACGGCTCCGGTTTCGCTTTCATTAGCTTCGCGGCTCTCGCGCTTTGCCTTAGCCACGTCGTTTTCTTCTGTCTTGCCTATATCATTGGGGTTAAGCGCACCAAGATTCTCTAGGTCCAAAAGTTCTCTAGACCGAGTCTCAATCGCTGTCTCCAGACGTTCCATAAATTCACCTTTCTCTAGCCCTGGCGGAATGGGCTTTAAGAATTCGAGAGACGCTCGCCCCGGGTATTTGATCTTATCTTCTTGGTTCCAGCGTTGCCCGAGATTTGTCGCGGCTGGTATGACGGGGCATCCAAACTCTTGGTACATGTGGAAAACGCCTTTGCGGTAACGATGCTGGGTTCCAATCTTGGAGAGATGCCCTTCCGGATAGATAAGAATTAATCGTTCCTCTTTGTGCACGCGCTTTGCATTTTTGGAGAGGCGATCCCGAGCTTGAGCGCCGCCGCAATTATCCAAAACTACGGCGCCCATTTTCGCCAGGATGCGTTTAATCAGCCAGAATTTCTCAATCGCGTCGCCCGCCACAAATGTGAGATCATTAAACTGTGAGAACATGAGGAATCCGTCGCCATAGCTTTGGTGCTTAGACGCAATAATTGCGGGGCCGTCTGTGGGGACGTTTTCTTGTCCGGAGACTTGAATGTCTATCTCAAGAATTTCTTCCATCAGGGTGACGATGAATCTTGTATAATGCTTGAGACCCCACATAATGGGTTTGCGTCCGGGGAAGAAAGATAAGACCACACAAAATACCGCAAACAAAAATGTAAAAATATAAAACAGGGAATTAAATATAAAGGATGGCATTAAGTCCTCTCCTCATAGCCTAAGACACCGAAGACGGCTTTCTTAAATAGATGTGTATGCGCCGTTAAGGGGCCGTCTATATATCCAAAGACTTTGGCCTGCGCAGTTTGCTGTACGGTGCCAAGCGCCATCGCGGCAAGGATATATGGCTCTGCAGGATCAATTTCTCCTTTAGATATGGCGCGCTCAATAAGAGTAGCCGCTGCGCTGAGCGGGCTCTCCGCGCGTGTTTCAGACAGCTTTGAAAAATAGTGTAAATAAAGGCAATGATAGGTGAAAAGGTCCCAATCATCATCGGCTATTTGGCAGTAATGGCGAACGATAAAGTCAATCTGGTCCCCGAGTCCTTGGTCACGCTCCCCCGCCACCTGTATCATTTCAGTGAGGCGAATATGGATGGCTTTCATGAGTCCGCGCGCGAGTTCATCTTTGGATTTGAAATGCCTATAAATCGCGCCTTCGGAGAGCCCCGCTTTGAGCGCAATTTCTTTGGTAGAGACGCCGTCAATTCCGCTGGCTGCGAACAGGGTCAGAGCCGCACGTTCGAGCCGGGCTTTGGTTGAGCCGTCGGCTGCGGAAACGCCCCGTAATTTGTCAGCTGTCGCGTTCATAATAAAACATCCCTAGCTTGTGAGTAAGTGCTCACTAACATATGGGCGATACGCACGCAAGTGATTACTCACATTCTTATAGTTGAGGTCGTCGCTTTGGTAAACTCGCCGATTTTGCAGTTGAAACCCTACTCCATATGGATAAGGTTCGGCTCGTAAACTTATGTCCATAAATTATATAATGTGAGACCCTATGAAACTCAGTTCTGAAATTAGCGCGATTGTAACGGGCGGGGCATCTGGCCTCGGTGAAGGCACTGCGCGCATGCTCGCGGCGCAAGGCGTCAAGGTTGGTATTTTTGATATGAACGCAGACCGCGGCAAAAAAATCGCTGATGAGCTTGGCGGCGTGTTTGCCAAAGTGGACGTTTCGAAACCGCAATCCGTGGAAGACGGCCTTGACCTTGTGCGCGCGATCAATGGTCAAGAACGTATCATGGTGAACTGCGCGGGTATTGGCGGCGCGGTTAAAACAGTCGCTCGCAAACGTGATACGGGCGAGATTATTGCCCATGACTTGGACGCTTATATACGCATCATAAACATCAATTTGATTGGTTCATTTATCTGCGCGTCTAAATCAGCCGCTGGCATGATGGAGCTTGACCCCACAGAGCCGGACGGAGAACGCGGTATAATTATCAATACAGCATCAGTCGCGGCGCAGGACGGACAAATTGGGCAAGTGGCTTACAGTTCTTCCAAGGGTGGCATTCTTTCTATGGCCTTGCCGATGGCGCGCGATCTCGCCCGCGAAGGCATTCGAGTCAATACAATTCTCCCGGGTTTCTACGAGACTCCGATCTATGACCAAATGAATGATAACGTCAAAGACGCGCTTCGCGCTCACGTTCAATTCCCAAACCGTTTCGGTAATCCATCTGAATATGGTGACGTTGTGAAATTCATGTGCGAGCATACTTACATCAACGCGGAATATATCCGAACAGATGCCGGCGCAAGAATGCCTCCGCGTTAGAGTTAATTAGCCACCCACAATTAATTAAGGCCCGCTTGAAGCGGGCCTTTTTTTATGCGTAAAAATAAATTAATTATTCGGGTAAGAATATTTCGCGTTTACCACCCGCGCCGCTTTCGCCGATCATACCTTCTGACTCCATGCGCTCAATCAGATTTGCAGCGCGGTTATAGCCGATAGAGAGTTTGCGTTGGATGTAGCTGGTGGAGGCTTTACGGTCTCTTGCGACGATAGCCACGGCTTGGTCGAAGAGGGAGTTGGATTCTCCGCCCTCTGACGACAAAGCTTGTTCCATTTCGTCTTCTTCGGCGGTGATGTCTTCAAGATAGCTTGGCGCGCCTTGGGCTTTGATAAAATTCGCAATACGTTCAACTTCGCCGTCGCTCACGAAAGGGCCGTGCAGCCGTCTCGGGCGTCCCGTGTTCATGTAAAGCATATCGCCATTGCCGAGCAATTGTTCACCGCCTTGTTCGCCAAGAATAGTCCGGCTATCGATTTTAGACCCGACCCGGAAAGAGACACGGCACGGGAAGTTGGCTTTAATTGTCCCAGTAATAACGTCAACAGACGGACGTTGCGTTGCCATAATCATATGGATACCTGCGGCCCGGGCCATTTGCGCGAGGCGCTGAACCGCGCCTTCAATGTCTTTACCCGCGACCATCATAAGGTCAGCCATTTCGTCGATAATGACGACAATGAACGGCATAGGCTCAAATGCTAATTCTTCGGTTTCATATTCGGGTTCGCCGGACTCTTTATTATAACCAGTCATAACCGTGCGCGTCATGACTTCGCCGCTGCGTTTAGCTTCGGCGACTTTTTCGTTATAGCCCGCCATATTTCGCACGCCCATTTTAGACATTTTACGGTAACGATCTTCCATTTCCCGCACGGTCCATTTGAGGGCGACGACAGCCTTTTTCGGCTCTGTCACAACGGGCGCGAGAAGATGCGGGGCATTGTCATAGACTGAGAGCTCGAGCATTTTTGGGTCAATCATGATGAACTTACATTGCTCAGGCGTGAGCGTGTACATCAGGCTGAGGATCATAGCATTAATCGCGACCGATTTACCGGAACCCGTTGTACCCGCGACAAGCAAATGCGGCATTTTTGAAAGGTCGGCGATAAAGGGCTCGCCGCCAATATCTTCGCCCATGATAAGCGGCAGTGCGGCGTCCGAATTTACGAATGAGTCGCTGGCAAGCATGTCTTTGAGCCACACTGTCTCGCGGCGGCGGTTCGGCATTTCAATACCCATCGCGTTACGTCCCGGGACAACAGCGATACGTGCACTTTGCGCAGCCATTGTGCGGGCGATATCATCCGCGAGATTAATCACGCGCTGGGATTTCACGCCCGGTGCGGGTTCGAATTCAAAGAGTGTCACAACAGGGCCGGGACGCACATCGCCCATCTCGCCTTTAACGCCGTAATCGCCCAAGACGCGGTGAAGGTTCTCACTGGCTTTCTGCAGCGCGCCCGCATCTGTAATCGCTTTACGCGGCGGCGGCGTTTTTAAAAGGTCGAGACCGGGAAGGACAAACTCTGCGCCTTCGGCAAAGTGGAACTCCTCTTTTTTCGGTTTGGACTTTGCCTTGGGTTTAGCTTTCTTGGGCGCCGCCGGCGTAGGCATTGCGGCCTGAATGATTTTGGCTTTCTTTTTCTTCTTCGGTTTAGGCTGAGGCGTGTCCGGAATATCCCGGAAGAGCGTATCCGTCGCTCCGGTGCTACTCGCATCTGCGGTGTAAAGCTTGTCAAACCGGCGGCGAAGAAAACCAATAAAGCGGTCCATCCAGACACGCGTCGTGGCCCAAGCTAAGCCTGCCGCATCCCAAATATCCAGCAAGTCACGTCCGACAATCCGCAAGAACCGCGCGAGGCAATAAGCGCCAGCAGTGAACGTAATCGCGGCCACAATAAATCCGGAAATTGGGATGTTGAAATAATCCAATATACTTTTGAAGTTCAGGTAAATAGCATCGCCAATCCAGCCGCCGAGACCGGACGCCATTGGCCAGCCTTGTGGAATGGGGAAGGCGGAAAGCGTAGCGGTCATTAGGATAACGGTCGCGGCAACGATAGAGCTACGGCGTAAACCATCATAACGGCTCACGAGAGGGAGGGGTCGGAATATACCTCGAATACCGGCGAATAAAAGCAGCAGGCCAAAAAGACGTCCGCCCCAACCGATTGTTTGCATGAAGAAATTTGCTGCGCCTGCACCAGCCGCGCCCATAAGATTTTGAATTGTATTGTGACCCGCCGTGTCTCCGGTACTGTCAAAGGGGTTGTAACTCAGTGTAGCGAGCAAGATAAAGCCGCCAATGGCGCACAAGGCAAGGGCGCTCAAAGCGCGTTTCAGGGCTCCGCCCGGAGACAAGTTTAGCCCTTCCATTAGTTCATGGGCATATTGAGCATCATATTCAGGCGTAGCGGCACTTGGCGGCATGTGATTCCAATCGAGTTTGATTTGCTAACAAAGACTAAAAGAACAGGGTAAATGCGGGGTTAAGGACTTATAATTTCAAGCAGTTTCAATCCAAAAACTTGGCTAGGCCGTAATAAAGTCTAACTGTAAATGTCTCCCGGGGTTGGGTGACGAATGCAGCACTTTTCGCGCCCCGTTAGGTGTTGCGCCCCGTCTTCTTTTTTAAAGGAGGCGGGGCATTTTTTTAATGGAGCCTTTGTGCAGTTGGTCTATTGTACTTGGAGTCCGCCTCGCCTAGCACTGTCACAATACGTCTTTTCAGGACTGGTTAGCCATGACATCAATCTTAAATGCAGGAATTATGGGGGCGGGCGTCTTTGGGCGTTACCATGCGTCTAAGTACGCCGAAAATTCAAAAACTAAGCTTCAAGCGATTTATGATGTTGACCTGGCCCGCGCCGAAGAGCTCGCGGCAGAATTTGGCGTGACAGGATATGACCATATACCTTCCTTTCTAGCCGCCGTCGATATTGTGACTGTCGCAAGTCCTGCGGCCACGCATTTCGCAAATGCCAGCCGAGCCTTAGCGGCGGGTAAATCTATTCTTGTCGAAAAGCCAATCGCGACAGATATCGTCGACGCGAAGAGTCTAATCATGGCCGCTACGCGAAAAAACGTGGTCTTGGCCGTAGGTCATCAAGAGCGCCTCGTATTCGAATCTATGGGTCTCTACGATATTCCTAAAAAACCGATCCGCATTGTCGCTGTTCGACAAGGGCCATGGAGTGGGCGCGGGGCCGATGTTTCTGTGACATTGGATTTGCTCATACATGATGCAGATCTTGTGATGTCTATATTTGATGAACCTGAAGTCGGCAGTGTGACGGCAAGATCAAAATCTACAAAGACAAAATTCGCGGATGAAATTTCTGCAGAGATAAAGTTTAAGTCTGGCCGTTCAGCTCAGCTTTCTGCGAGCCGCATTGCCAAAGAGCAGCTACGCTGGATGACGCTGACCTATGAGTCGGGCGTTGTGCATATTGATTTTGTGAAACGCACATTTGAGAACACGACCGAATATGACCTTAATGCGGCCTTCGCAGAGACTCCTCAGGCTAAAGACCCACTTGCGGCGAATGTCGACAGATTTGTGGATGCTGTTCTGAAGCTTAATGACGGCCCTGCCGTATCAGGCCCAGCGGGGTTGCGGGCCTTGGATCTGGCGCTCAAAGCGGACAAAGTCGCGACGCTTATAAGGTCGCGCTAGGCTACTCCGCAGCTTCAATAGGCGGGCTTGAGCGAATGATTGGCCAAATTAGTTGTTCGCCCACCGTTGTCTCCGGCAGGTTTTCTACGCCGTATTCTGTAGGGTAATGTTGAGATATTTTCGCTGTTCCGAACAGCACGTCCCAGAAAAATAAGAAGTTTCCGAAATTGCCTTTATAATGTGTCACGCCGTCTGCCTTGTGTTTGCCGTGATGGGCATGGTGCGTGGCGGGCGTACTGATGGTGCGCTGCACGAGCCACATGAGCGGTGATAAAGCTTTGATTTTATAAAGCGGTTTATCCCACTGCAAATCAGAATGAGCCCCAATAATCACAAACATTTTCATGATAATATAAACCGCGTAAACCCATCCAAGGCCGAGATAAATGAGAGCGCCCGAAAGCCAGAGGCTCGGCATCAAATAATAATAAAAAATGTTGTTTCGGTAAACGAGACGCACGCTCATATATTCCGCATTATGATGCGGGCGGTGCAATTTATAGAGCCACGGGACGGAGTGCGAAATCCGGTGCCACCAATATTGTGTCATATCGTCAAAGATAAGGAATAGGGCAAACGCTGCGATAAAAGGTAAACCTATCAAAGCGTTTTGATATCCCGGAAAGAATGTCAGGCCTATAAAGGATGCGATTAACAGAATGGCAGGCTGCGTCAGGCCTGTGATAAATATAGTGCCGATAGCCTCAACCCAGCCGTCGCCTTTTTTCTGGCCGTTCTTATTGAAAAACGCTGAAAAGATAATCTCAAGTAGGATAAACCCGCCGTAAATGGCTAATATAGCGATGATTTCAGGCTTCATAGTCGTTCTCCCGCACTCTTTTTAGCTATTTGGGGTTTTGAATCAAACCATAAAAAGCCATTCAACTAACGTTCACACTCGCTCGCCTACATACCCTTATCCCCGGGGGTTGGGGATAAACGCAGAGCTCAACACGCGCCCCGTTTGAGCCCTGCCGCCCCGTTCTTTTGTGGAAGAACGGGGCATTTTTATTTTTAAACTTGAGTAATAGCACTGTCCCTGACTTCGAAGCTTTGCGCGCGGCCGTCGAAGGCCTCGAAAAGACTCGCGTCGGTTCCGGTCATGAATACCTGCGTCCCGAGGTCGATAAGCTCTTCAATCAAAGCCGCGCGTCGCTCAACGTCCAGATGCGCGGCAACTTCGTCTAGCAAAAGTATAGGGCTTTTGTCGGCCTGCGCGCGGGCATGGGCCAAGGTCAGGCCAATTAACAATGCTTTTTGCTCCCCAGTTGAGCAATCCGCTGCCGGCATGTTTTTGGCCGCGTGTGTTACTAAAAGATCAGATTTATGGATTCCGCGTAGCGTACGGCCTGCACGGCGATCAATGTTCCGGTCACTCTCAAGAGCTTCCTTAATGAAAGTTTCAACATCCGTGTAATCAAGGCCGCTTTGGAACATGTCTTCGGCTTCGCCGTCCAGCTCAACAATAGCTTTAGGGAAGGCGCCTTCGGGCCGGTTCTCGATCTCCTCAATCAGCCGAAGGGCTGTAATAGTTCGGGCCTGCGCCACGTGCGCACCCTGTGCGGCCATGTCGGCTTCCAGCGCGTCAAACCATCCCGAATCCGTAATGCCATCCGTGAATAATTTATTCCGCTCAGAGCGCGCGCGCTCGTATCTGAGGGCCGCCATACCGTGTCCCGGGGCGTGCACGAGCGAAAAGCGGTCCAGAAATTTGCGGCGATCAGAGGCGGGACCTGTAAACAATCGGTCTTGCGCGGGGGTGAGCCACATTTGCGTTAAAAGCTGGGCGAGCTGCGGGCCCGTCGCATTTTTACCGTCAATACGCATAGCGCGGCGGCGGGGGTACTCCGGGACTTGCCCCACAGAAACACGGACAAGTTCGTCGGGTGTATCGAGGGTCGCCACGATGCCCCAAGCCGGGGCCGTGGTATCGCCGTCCCGCCGCGCTAAGTCATCAAGTTTTGAGCGCCGAAGGCCCCTCCCGGGAGAGAGCAGGGAGACGGCTTCGAGGAGGTTGGTTTTTCCGGCGCCGTTCGGGCCAAACAAAACGACTGGACGACCATCGAGGTTGACGTCCAGTGATGTGTAGGAGCGAAAGTCAGTCAGACGCAGAGCGGCTATGGACGTCATATTTGCACAAAGAGTTTTGGCCGCTGGTGCGGAGATTGGCTAGACCCGCAGCGGCATGAGAACGAAGAGCGAATTTGTGTCTTCAGGGTCTTTAACCAAAGCTGGAGACGCGGGATCTGCGAGCAAGAACGTCGCGTCGCGGCCTTCAATTTGGCTAGCAACATCTAAAAGGTATTTGGCATTGAATCCGATTTCTAAAGGCTCTGAGCTGTAATCCACCATGAGGTCTTCGTGAGCGTTCCCGCTTTCTGGATTGTTCACCGCGAGTGAGAGACTATCTTTGGAGACAGAGAGCTTCACGCTACGGGATTTTTCCGCAGAGATTGTGGCGACCCGGTCAACGGCGTCGGCGAAAACTTTGTTGTCGATAACAAGTTCTTTATCATTCCCCTTGGGAATAACGCGCTCATAATCCGGGAACGTCCCGTCGATAAGCTTAGATGTCAGAACAGCGGAGCCAAATGTGAAGCGAATTTTAGCATCTGATATAGAGAGGCTGATATCCGCATCTTGTCCGTCAATGAGGCGGCGGATTTCCGCTACGGTTTTGCGAGGAATGATAATGCCGGGAAGACCGGAGGCCGCGCCTGGAAGCGTCATTTCAGATAAGGCCAGACGATGACCGTCGGTCGCGACCGCGCGAAGCGCGCCGTCATGGGCGTGCAGGTAAATACCGTTCAGGTAATAGCGGGTTTCTTCGGTGCTAATCGCGAATTTAGTTTTATCAATTAAGCGGCGAAGCTCTGCGGCGGAGAGGACGAAATTATGCGTAAATCCGTCAGCAGTCATTTTCGGGAAATCACCGGCGGGCAAAAGCGGCAGCGTAAAATGCGAGCGGCCCGCATCGACATCAAGGCGGTCACTGCCGTTCACTTTCAGGGAGACTTGCGCGCCGTCCGGAAGTTTGCGGGCGATGTCATACAATGTGTGTGCCGGCGCTGTCAGGTCGCCCGGTTTATCAACATTCGCTTCTGTACTTTCGGAAATTTCAATATCCAGATCGGTCGCCACAAATGTGAGCGCGCCGCCCTCTGCGGACATTAAAACATTGGACAGGATGGGTATCGTGTTGCGGCGTTCCACAACGGATTGAACATGTCCAAGAGCTTTAAGCAAAGCGGACTTTTCGATTGAAATGTGCATGGCAGTGATCCTGCGTTAATCTGTAAATTTATCCCCGGAAACGAAGCCCGCAACTGCGCACTTGATTCATGGGGGCCTACAATAACCGAACGTGTGAGAATTCCAACCCCGATTTAGCGTTTTAGAGCGGCTTCAGCGGCTTCGACCCGGCTGTTGAATGTCGGGTCATCAGCGCGCAATTCTTTGATCCGTTTGACGGCGTGCATCACCGTGGTGTGGTCTCGCCCGCCAAAGCGCCTACCGATATCCGGTAGGGACCGTTTCGTCAGTTTTTTGGACAGATACATAGCCACTTGGCGCGGGCGGGCAATGGCGCGGGCGCGGCGTTTGGACACCATATCGTTGAGCGTGACGCCGAATTCTTCGCAGACGGCGCGCTGTATTTTGTCAACCGTTAGGCGCTGCCCCGCAGCATAACGACTATCGGACAAGGTTTCGCGGATTGTGTCGAGCGTAATAGGCGTGCCTAGGAATTCAGATTGCGCAACAATTTGGTTGAACGCACCTTCGAGGTCGCGCGGCGTGGCGTTGATGCGGGCGGCCAAGTGATCCCGAGCATTTTGCGGTATGGCAAGCGTAGGGTTTCCGTTCAGGCGGCGGCGATCAATGAGGCGGTCAAGTATACGCAAGCGAAGTTCGTAATCCGCGGCCCCAATACGGCAAACAAGTCCGCTGGAGAGATAGGACTTTAAGCGTTCGGAGGCTTTGTCGATTTGGTCCGGGTGACGATCCGAGGCCAGCAGGATTTGCCGGCCGTCATCAACCAGAGACACAAGTGTGTGCAGGAGCTCTTCTTGGCTACCCGGTTTGTCCGCAATAAAGTGGGCGTCATCAATGATAAGCAGGTCAACACCGCGAACTTTCGCTTTAAAGGCCTCAATCGCGTCCCGGCCTGTGCCCCGCACAGAACTGACAAATGAGTTTACAAATTCTTCGGAAGATATGAGGCGTACCCGGCATCCGGGATTAGCGGCTTCGGCCGCATTTTTTACAGCATAGAGGAGATGTGTCTTTCCCATGCCGTTCACGCCGTGAATAACGACAGGATTGTAAGGTGTGGATTCAAGGCTTGCCGTCTTGCGGGCGACAGCGAAGGCCAACTCGTTGCAGGGGCCGACGACGAAATTGTCAAATGTAAAGCGATCGCGCGGGCTTTCAGCGGGCTTGAGCGCGGTTGCCGGAGTAAGCGCGGAGGCCGCGGCGACTGTCTGGCGAGGTGCTGTTTGGGCCAAAGCGGCGAGGGCTGCAGGTTTTAAGCGCGCCGTGTGCGTTGCTTTGGGCCTGTCTGCGCTGGGCGCGGACAAGATAACTTCGCGCGGCGGCGCAACAACGTCGTGCTTGCGCCAAAGCCGACGTAGATTATCGGCAAAAGCGCCTTCAATCTTTGACGCAACAAAGCGGCTTGGGGCAATGAGCGTTACTGTGCGCGGGCAGGCGTCAGACACACGAAGACGGCCGGTCCAAGAGCGGTGTACGTTGGCGCCAAGGGCATATGAGAGGTCTTTTTGGACTTGCGCCCAAATCTTGTGTGCGCTCTGCAGAGGCGCTTCGCCCGTGAACATATCCGGGACAATTTCAGCCGCCGCATTCGCGTGTGCGCTGAGACCTGACTGTCCTGAGATAGATTTGTGGCTCACCGTCAGAACTCCAAGTCTTGCTAGAGGGCTTACGAAGGTAAGTCCTTGATTTAACATAATAATTTAATGGATACTACCGTTCCAGATCCCCAAGAACAGTAGGTTTCCCCTGTCAGCGAGCCGTGTAGGTAACGCCTTGCTTGACCCTTTTAAAGAGGTTTCTTTCGGCCTCGTCAACGGCGAAAAACTGCAATATCGACCTTCTTTTTTATTGACTCGAAAAAAGCTAAATTTTGCATAGAATTAGCCCGAAAAATAAATTCACATTTTGTTAACTTTTATCAGTTGACAGGGATGAGTGAGGGGCCTCGCAGTAGGCTGTAGGCGGGCATTGTTTGAACTTTCAAATTGCGCGCATAAAAAAACCGGGACAAGGTCCCGGCTCTATAAAATTCAGGGCCCAACCGGGCTTAGCTAAGCGCTTTAACCCGCTTGGACAGACGCGAGATTTTCCGCGAGGCTGTATTCTTGTGGTAGATGCCTTTACCAACAGCGCGCATCATGGACGGCTCTGCCGTTTTAAGAGCGGCTGTTGCTGCGGCCTTGTCGCCAGCTGTAATCGCGTCTTCAACGCGGCGTAAATTAGAGCGCACCATTGTCCGGCGTGCTTTGTTTACAGCTGTTTTGCGTTCCATAGACCGGACGGCTTTTTTGGCGGATGATGTGTTTGCCATAATATCCTCAAATATCCCTGCCCAAAACTAGAATGGGGGAGGGCTTGGTAATCAAACGCGGCGTATAACGGGCCGCTCTCGTTTCGTCAACACCGCAATACGCGGTTTTTTACTTGTTCTTGAAATGTGGCTTACGCTTTTCAGAGAAAGCCGCCATGCCTTCTTTCTGATCTTCGGTCGTGAACATGGCTTGGAACAAGCGGCGTTCAAAATGAATGCCTTGGGCTAAAGTCGTCTCAAATGAGGTGTTAATCGCTTCTTTGGCCATCATAGCGATAGGCTGGCTTTGTGCGGCTATCTTGGCGGCAGCTTCTTTAGCCGTGTCCATAAGCGCGTCCAGAGGCACGATGCGGGAAACAAGCCCGGCGCGTTCGGCTTCTTCAGCGTCCATCATGCGGCCTGTTAGGCACATATCCATCGCCTTGGCTTTGCCAACGGCTTTTGTCAGGCGCTGCGTTCCGCCTATACCGGGTATGACGCCTAGATTAATCTCAGGCTGGCCGAATTTTGCATTGTCAGCCGCAACGATGAAATCGCACATCATGGCGATCTCGCACCCGCCGCCGAGCGCGTAGCCAGCCACGGCCGCAATAATGGGCTTACGAAAGCGCTCAATCGCGCTGTGATTAGCAAAACTGTCAGTTTTGTAGATGTCGAGATACTGGTTATCCTGCATCTCTTTAATGTCTGCCCCTGCTGCAAACGCTTTTTCGCTCCCTGTCAGGATCACACAGCCAATATCGTTATCTGCTTGAAGCTCAGTAAGGGCGTGGGCGACCTCTTTCATCATAGGCGAGTTGAGCGCGTTTAGCGCCTTAGGACGGTCCATCTGGACCGTGGCGACATGGCCCTCGCGTGTCAGTTCAATCAATTTGTAGTTCATAGCGCTCTCTCTAACGTGTCATGAATTCAATTTTGGGCGTGTAGCGTACTCGCCCTAGCCTTGGCAAGTGCGACAATAAAAACTACTGCGCCCGCTTTGGACAATGCGAGCTATGGGCGCGGCGCAGGCGGGGCAGGGGGCCCCTTCGCGGCCATAGACGTCGAAGCTGTGCTGAAAATATCCGAGCTTGCCGTCTGTGGCGGCGAAATCGCGTAAAGACGATCCCCCGGCTTCGATAGCGGCGGCGAGCACACTCTTTATGTTACGGGTCAGGGTTTCGGTTTCAGCGACGGTGAGGCGGCCAGCGGCGCGCTTGGGGGAGATACCCGTTCGAAACAGAGCTTCGCATACATATATATTGCCAAGACCCGCGACCACCCGTTGGTCGAGAAGGGCCGCTTTGATCTTGCTTTTCTTACCCTTGAGAGCGGCGCGCAGGACAGGGGCGCTGAAATCATTCCCCATGGGTTCGGGGCCTAATTTATCCAACCGGGTCGCCTCGCCGGGCGCGACGAGTTCCATAAAGCCAAAACGGCGCGGGTCGTTGAAGGCAATCCGCGCCCCGCTGCTCATGTTAAAAATCACATGGTCATGTTTAGGGTTGGTATCGTGGGCATGGGCGAAATCGCCTGGAGCGTAGTCATTATCTATAGTGAACCGCCCGGACATGCCCAGATGCATGAACAGGCGCTCGCCTGTGGACAGCTCGGCTTGCAAGAATTTAGCCCGCCGTGTGAGACGTTCAAGGGTCGCGCCCTGCACGCGTTCTATAAACCGCTCCGCGAAAGGAAAGCGAATATCGAGACGGTTTAGCGTCACGCCGTTAAAGACATAGCCTTCCATGACGGGGGCGAGGCCGCGTTTGACAGTTTCGACTTCAGGAAGCTCGGGCATGTTGTCCTATAGTAATGAGGCCTAATTTATGACAGATAGCCTTTATGGCTACGAAAGCAAAACCAGAAAAGAAATCCGAACGAAAAATAGACTTCGGTTTCGAGGAAATTCCTGAAAATGAAAAAGCCTCCCGCGTGCGCGGCGTCTTTGATGCGGTGGCGGGGAATTACGACCTGATGAACGACGCGATGTCCATGGGCGTGCATCGTCTCTGGAAAGATAAAACAATCACGAAGGTCAATCCGCAGCCGGGTGAACTTTTGATTGATGTCGCCGGCGGCACGGGCGACCTCGCGCGCCGCTTTATCAAGCGCGCCGAAGAGGTCCGCATCCGCAGAGGCGGCGAGCCTGCGCGGGCGGTCATATGCGATATTAATGCTGAAATGCTTCTGGCCGGAATACTGCCGTCCAAAGATGCGGGCATGGATTTGTCGCGGGTATGTTGCGATGCGCAGGCCATGACATTTCCGGATAATACGGCGGATGCTATAACGATGTCATTTGGCATCCGTAACGTAACCGACCGTAATCAGGCTCTACGTGAGTTCTACCGTATTCTGAAACCCGGCGGGCGGCTCTATATATTAGAGTTCTCGACGCCGCCTGTAAAAATGCTCCGCCAAATTTATGATGCCTATTCGCTCAACGTCATTCCGGCGATTGGGCAAGTCTTGGTTCAAGACCGCGAAAGCTACCAATATCTCGTCGAGTCCATTCGCCGTTTCCCGAAACAAAAAGCGTTTGCCGATATGATTGAAGGCGCGGGCTTCTCGCGCGTGGGATACCAGGATTACACAGGCGGTGTAGCCGCGCTGCATTGGGGTTGGAAAACCTGATTTTGCATAGCTGAATGTATTCGGTATAAGGGCGCAAATCTTATATAAAGGGAATTCCCATGCGCCTTCACACACTTGCCGTCTCCAGCCTTGCCGTTATTGCGCTGCTGGCCTGCTCAAATAAAACTGAAACTCCTGCACAGAAAGACACTATGTCCGTTCCTCAGTCTGTCACTATGCCTGCGATTGATGTCGCCCCGAAGCCAGCCGGAAACACTGTCCTAGCAGATTGGACGGGCCCTTATGGCGGTCTTCCGGCATTTGATAAAGTGAAGCTCTCAGATCTCAAACCTGCGCTTGAATGGGGCATGACAAAGAATCTCGCCGAGATTGACGCGATCGCCAATAACCCGGACGCTCCCACCTGGGCCAATACGATTTTGACAATGGAAAAGGCCGGCGAAGAGCTTGGCAATGCGTTCACCTATTGGGGGATTTGGAGTTCTAACCAATCGTCGCCGGAATTCCGTGCGATACAGGGCGAAATGGCGCCTAAGATTTCCGAGTTCAGCTCCAAAATTATACAAAACGAAAAGCTCTTCGCCCGCGTGAAAGCGGTCTATGAGGGCGAAGAATTTAAAACGCTGCGCCCGGATCAGCAACGCGTTGTGCAGCTCACTTATGACGGATTTGCGCGGAACGGCGCGACATTAGACGCCGCTAAAAAAGCCCGCTACGCCGCCATTAATAAACGCCTCTCTGAATTGCACACTAAGTTTGGTAATAATGTTTTGGCGGACGAAGAAGGCTATACAACCTGCCTGACCGATAAGCAGCTTGGCGGTTTGTCTGAGTCATTTGTTAAAGCGATTAAGAACGCGGCGGAGGGTAAAGACGATTGCGACTACGCGATTAATAATACGCGCTCCTCAATGGCGCCTTTCCTGACATATTCAACGGAGCGGGACCTGCGCGAGAAAGTCTGGACGACATATTATAGCCGCGGCGATAACGGGGATAAGCATGACAATAATGCGCTTATAGCCGAAATTTTGAAACTCCGCCACGAGCGTGTTGGCTTGCTGGGCTATGACAATTACGCCTCTTGGCGCCTTGAAGACCGTATGGCGAAAACCCCGGAGCGCGCGCTGGATTTGATGGAAGCCGTCTGGCCCGCTGCCATTGCCCGCGTCGCAGAAGAAGTCGCAGATATGCAGGCCGTGGCGGATAGTGAAGGCGCGAATATTAAAATCGCGCCGTGGGATTACCGTTTTTACGCCGAGAAAGTCCGTAAGGATAAATATGACCTCAACAGCGATGAGGTGAAACAATATCTTCAGCTAGACAATCTGCGCGAGGCTATGTTCTATGTGGCGGGTGAACTGTTTAATTTCAGTTTCGCGCCTGTCCCGGAAGGTAGCGTCCCTGTTTTCCACGAGGACGTGAAAGTCTGGGACGTGACGGACAAGACGACAGGCGAACACATCGGCCTCTGGTATCTAGACCCATTCTCCCGCCAAGGTAAACGCTCAGGCGCGTGGGCGACGACCTATCGCTCTTATTCGACATTTGACGGTAAGAAAAATGTGCTCTCGTCCAACAACTCCAATTTTGTCAAAGGCGCGCCTGGCGAACCTGTTCTGATATCCTGGGATGACGCGACTACATATTTCCACGAATTTGGACATGCGTTGCATTTCCTCGCGGCAGATGTTGCGTATCCAACGCTACAAGGCGGCGTGCGCGATTATACAGAGTTCCAATCGCAGCTTCTCGAGCGCTGGCTCTCGACGGACGCGGTTATCAATAAATATCTCGTGCATTATAAAACCGGCGAGCCTATTCCGGCGGAGCTTGTCGCAAAAGTCAAAAAAGCGGCGACGTTTAACCAAGGCTTCGCGACCACAGAATATCTCGCATCTGCCCTGATGGACATGCGCTACCATACGGTTGACCCTGAAGGACTCGACCCTGATAAATTTGAGCGCGAAACCCTTAAAGAGCTTGGCATGCCCGAAGAGATCGTGATGCGTCACCGCTCCCCGCATTTCGGTCATGTGTTCTCAAGCGAAGGTTATGCCACGGCCTACTACGGTTACATGTGGGCAGATGTTCTCACCAGTGATGCGTCAGAAGCTTTTGCGAATGCTCCCGGCGGATTTTACGACAAAGATATGGCGGCGAAATTGGTTGAGCATCTCTTTGCGCCGCGTAACGCAATTGACCCGGCGGATGCCTACCGCGCCTTTAGGGGCCGCGATGCGGATATCTCCGCCCTCATGCGGGACCGAGGATTCCCGGTTCCGGAAAAATAACCCAATAAAAAACCCCGCCTTGAGCGGGGTTTTTCTTATTTCTGCCCGTTAGCTTAGCGCCGACTTTTACGAGCCGCGTATTTTGCGTCGCGGCGGGCTTTTTGTGAAATCTTGAGATCAGCATCCGCTTTTTTCTTAGCCTCTTTGGCAAGCTCTTGTTTGCGAAGGGCTTCGGCCTGTTCAGCCGCTTGCTTAGCTTCTTTTTCCTTGCGGTGCTTCGCTTTTTCCTGCTCGCGTTTAGCGCGGGCTTCGTTGATTTTAGCACGCTCGGCGAGCTTCTTCGCCTTTTCTTCAGGGCTTAGCGCCTTGGCTTTCGCACGCTTAAGCATGTCGAGTTTGGCGGCTTGCTGTTCTTTGAGACGGTCGTTGAAAGTTTGACCCGGTAGTCCTGACATATAGTCCTCTTTAAAATGATTGCGGCCCGCCAGTTAGAAGGCAGGCCGTCTGTAAGAGCTATATCGGGGAAGCTGCCCTAAAAATCAAGGGTTAACCGTGCCGCAGGGCAAAGGTTCAATCTTAGGGCTAAAATTTACCAGAGACTGTAAAGCGGGCATGTAAAGGCGCGCCGACTGTTGCTTGATGCGTACTATGCGATGACGGGAAGTATAGGGTGTCCGTCAAATTCTCAATATTTACCTGAACACGAATATCATCATTTACATCATAATAGGCGGCGGCATCAAACCGCGTGAAAGACGGTAAAGTTGGGTGTAGGGACGGGTCGCTCCCGGCTTGTCCGTTAACGCCGGCTATGTCGAAGTCGGAAATGAACGCGGCGTCCTGATATGTCGCGCCGAGACCGAGGCCAAACTTATCCGTGACTTGGTAATTTGTCCAAACTGAAAACGTGTTTTCCGGCAACTCACGAGGAAGCTCTGCGCCGTCATCTGTTTTACCGCTCAAATTAGCGTAACCCGCTTTGACGAATAGACGTTCCGTAACTTGACCTTCAAGTTGTAGTTCAAAACCGTCAACTTCCAAGCCGCGTCTCTCTAAATCTTCTGGAGCACCGTCCGGTGAGGCGTCGATTGTTTGGTCATTTTGGAAATAGGCTGCCGTAAAACTCAAACCTGACATGAAGTCCCATTTGAGGCCAGCTTCGAGGCTTTCAAAGACGTCTGGCTCCAAAAGTGAGCTGGCGTTGCTAACAGAAGCAAACTGACCGCCTGAGCGTGGTAAGAAGCTCTGACTAAAGCTACCATAGACCGAGATATTTTCCTTCGGCTTGTAGATCAAACCGAGACGCGGAGAAATTTCTTCGTCTTTACGGGAGATTGCCGTACCGCCGGCTAGGACATTCTTAGATGAAATGTCGAAGCTGTCGAAACGCACGCCAAGTACAACATCAAAGTTATCAGACAGTGCGATTTCATCCTGAATGAAAGCCGAGAAAACCTGAAGATTAGCTTCTGTTTGATCCTGAGGGTCGGAGAAGTCGAGCGTAAAAGCTTGACCTGTGGCAGTGGTGCCTGCGCCATTGGAAAAATCAAGGGGGCGAGTGATTTGAAAGTCTTCGCGATCACCACCTGATGTATTAAATATTGGATTAAAACGGTCATTATCGTTTGATGTGTCTCTGTACTCAAGACCTGTCACGACCGTGTGGCCAATGCCGCCTGTTGTAAATTCACCAATAAGGTTGCCTGAAATGTTTAAACTCTTGCGTTGGGTTGTGTCTATATAACCGTCAAGCCTTGCTACATCTGCTGCTCGAAGATCTTGGGCGTAGAAATTTTGATATAATTTATCGAAATCGCTGTAAGTGGCGTAAAACACACCTTTTAGACTGTCTGAAAACTCTTGTGATACCTTAGTTCGTAAAATGTGAGCTTTAACTTCAGCTGTATTGAGCTCAGAGTCGCCAAATGTGATGTTCTCAAAAGCTTCAATAGGCTCGCCGTCACCGCCTGCGAGATCGTTCACGGGTATGCCGCGGTCGATAAAACGCTGGTTGTCGACATATTCATAGGACACATCAACAAGTGTGCTAGGCGAGAGTTCGAACCGTGCCGTGGGATTAACTGCGAGGCGATCCCCATCATAAAAATCACGATGATTGTTCAAGCTTTCATACATGCCGTTGATGCGAAACGCAGATTTATCACTTGTTGCAAAGTTGCTATCGAGTTCCAAGCTGAAGGCGCGGAAGGTATCAACAGCCGCTTTATACCCTGTGAATTGCTCCCCAATTTTACCTTTTTTCGAAACACGGTTTATCAACCCGCCCGTACCGCCGCGACCAAAGAGAAGCGCATTGGCCCCGCGAAGGACTTCAACTTGCTCAACATTGTAAAGCCCCCGGTAATATTGAACGTCGTCACGTATACCGTCGACAAAAAAGTCTGCGGTTGAACGAACGCCGCGGAAGACAACAGCATCACGGTGGCCTTCACCTTGTGAATTCGTAACGCCGGGAATGTAGTTGATGATATCGCCGACACTATCAAAGCCTTGATTGGTAATTTGTTCAGCCGTCACGATGGATAAGGATTGTGGAACGTCAATAATCGGGGTTGGCGACTTCAGTGCGTTCACTTGATCTGAATATAAGTATTTCCCTCTTACGATGATCTCATCGTCTTGCGGGCGGTTTTGTGCATTAGCGGCGGTTGCGAGTGCCAAGAGCAGTGTCGCTGCGCCGCCTGTGGTCATAAGTTTCATAAGATTAAGTCTTTATTTTTCGTGTTTTAATGTTGTTCTGTCGTTGCTGATCGCTTCCGGTGGATCGAGTGCTCCAATCCAGAACCCTAAAATATCTACGTAATTAGTTTTTGAGCGCGGAAACTTCCGGCTATCGACTGCCATGAGTGCGAGCAGAGTTGCGGGTTTAGTTTGTAAAATCATGGATCTCTTACTTGCGAATAATTCTCAATATCGAAATCGTGTAACGATATTGAGAATTATTCGCAAGTAGAATCTCATATAACTTAATAAATATAGCCAAACAAATTGGGCAAGGCTTGATTGCCGTGCGAATTTTCCCTAAGAGCAACAAATTGGTAACATGTCTGTGTGGAGTAAATGATGTCCGACCCCCAAACAAATACCCTTCAAGCGGTCTTTCGCGCGCTGTCTGACCCAACGCGGCGGGACATCATTACGATGTTGTCCGAGCAGGGCGAGAAAACTGTCAGCCAAATCGCGTCTGAATACGCGATGACCCGCCCCGGCGTATCTAAACATCTCGGTGTTCTGCAAGAGGCGGAGCTTATCCAAACGGAAAAACGCGGGCGTGAAACTTTTAATTCGCTTAATAGAGAGCCGCTAAAAGCGGCAACCGATTGGATGAATTTCTACAGCGGCATGTGGGAAAACAAGCTTAGCGGACTTGATCTGGGTCTTGACCTCGGTCTAGCCGCCGAATAAGCCTAGTCAGCCCCCCTAATCTGCACTACTTTCCCTAAAAAACATAGGGGAATACGATGCGCATATTATCAGCATTAGTTTTAGCGGCCGTTCTCGGCGTGGCCGGATGTAAGGGCGATGCGCCAAGTACACCAAGCGATTCCAGCGCGAAGGCCTCATTTACAGGCGTTGACGCGGCGCGTATCATCAAAGCTGACCCTACGGAATGGCTGTCTCACGGACGTACTTATTCCGAACAGCGCCACTCACCTCTCTCCGAAGTTTCAACAGAAAATATTGATCAGCTCGGGCTTGAGTGGTCGTACGAACTTAATGCAAGCCGCGGCGTCGAAGTCACGCCGATTGTCAAAGACGGCATTATGTATGTCACATCGACTTGGAACATTGTCTCCGCACTGGACGCCAAAACGGGTGAGCTTTTGTGGGAGTTCGATCCCGATGTTGATCGTGCGCGCGGAGCCTTTACCTGCTGCGATGTTATCAACCGAGGCGTGGCCGCATGGGGCGATGATGTTTTCATCGGCACCATTGATGGCCGCCTCATTAGTATTAATGCAAAAACAGGTACAAAAAACTGGGATGTTCTGACGGTAGATCTGTCCAAGCCTTACACGATTACAGGCGCGCCGCGCGTTGTTGACGGGAAAGTCATTATCGGAAACGGCGGCGCAGAGCTTGGGGTTCGCGGATACTTCTCGGCGTATGATTCCGAGACCGGCGAAATGGTCTGGCGCTTTTACACCGTGCCCGGAAACCCGGCAGACGGTTTCGAATCTGACACCCTGAAAATGGCCGCCGAAACATGGAACGGCGAATGGTGGACAGAAGGCGGCGGCGGGACAGCGTGGGATAGCATGGCCTATGATCCTGAGCTCGACCTACTTTATGTCGGTGTGGGTAACGGTTCCCCGTGGAACCAAGACGAGCGCAGCCCCGGCGGCGGCGATAATCTTTTCCTCTCCTCCATAGTCGCAGTGCGCCCTGATACTGGGGAATATGTCTGGCATTACCAGACAACGCCCGGCGATACGTGGGACTACACCGCCACCCAGCATATGATTTTGGCGGACCTCGAGATTGAGGGCAAAACGCGCAAAGTCATTATGCAAGCGCCTAAAAACGGGTTCTTTTACGTAATAGACCGCGAAACCGGCGAATTCATTTCCGCCGAAGGTTTCGTCCCGCAAAACTGGACGACTGGCGTTGACCCTGCAACGGGCCGCCCGATTGAAGTCGCGGAAGCGCGCTGGCCCGGTAAATCCCCGTTCTTCCAGCTTCCTGGGCCGCTCGGCGCGCATAACTGGCATCCGATGTCCTATTCTCCGGATACGGGCCTTGTTTATATACCCGCGCAAGAAGCGCCGTGGGTTTATGGCGACACGCCAAATAATCAAGGCGGCGAGGTGACAGGATCGCAGTGGAACACAGGCTCTGACTTTGCGCTCGGAATGCTCCCGAGCGACAAGGCGACATTCAAAGCTGTGAAGGCGATGCTAAAAGGCCGGCTCATTGCGTGGGACCCCGTTAAGCAAGAACCCGCGTGGACATTTGAACACGGCGGGCCGTGGAATGGCGGTATTCTTTCGACGTCTGGCGGTCTTGTATTTCAAGGCACGGCAGACGCGCATTTTGCAGCTTATGATGCGTCGACGGGTGACCGTAAATGGCGTTTCTTTACCCAAACAGGAATTGTAGCCGCGCCGATTAGTTATGAATTAGACGGGGAGCAATATATTGCCGTAGCTTCAGGTTGGGGCGGGGCCTATGCTCTCGGTTTTGGCGGCGTGCTGCCAACAGGTAGCGCCATTAATGCAGGCCGCGTATTGGTGTTCAAAGTGGGCTCAGATGGCAAACTTCCTGAGTTAGATGCTGAAGCTCTATTGCCGGATGTTGAGATTCCAAAATCAACAGCTTCCGCCGAAGTCATTAAGACCGGGATGACGATTTATGCGAATGGCTGTGCCTCTTGTCATGGGGACCAAGCGTTCTCATCCGGCATGACACCGCAGCTACGGTATTCTTATGCCCTGTCTGATTCAGAAGCTTGGAATGAGATTGTTCGTGAAGGCGGTCTTGCGGAAAACGGTATGCCGAACTTTGGCAAGGGGCTCGATAAAGAGGCCTCCGAGGCTGTTCGGGCCTACGTCATAAGCGAAGCGAATTCAGATCGCGGCAAAGAGTATTACGACAGCTTAGAATAAAAAAAGCCGCTCATAAATATGGGCGGCTTTTAACTTAAATATTTCGTTCGATATACGATTATTGTGCGGGATACTTAATCGTAGGGCCTAGGTTCTGTAGAACTTCTCTCGCGTTGAAGGTCGAATCTGACTCGCGTCCGCTATTTCCAAATTTAACTTCGGCAACCGCGCGGTATTTCGTGATTTCGCGCACGTCATAATCGTTGAAGAACGGGTCGTAGCCAAAGCTACCAAAGCCGCTGCGGCCAAATCCTCTGCGCCCAAAACGGTCGCTGCGGAAGCCGCGGAACTGACTGTAGCGATATCCCCGGCTCCAGCCATATTGTGGCCGGTAAAATGAATACCCAAAATAAGGATCGTAAAAGCCGCTCCGGGCTCCGGGCGAGACTTGGACACGGGTTTTCTCTTCAGTGTCGCGCTCTACCAGGGTGAATGTCGAAAAACCGCGTTCTTGAGCCATTTCAGCGGCGCGGAAGAGCAATGCGTCTTCGACGGTATCTTTATCAGTCAGAGAGTTACCCCCAAATGTGATGCGGGCGCGGTCATTCTCAATCATAGTCTGAGAAAATCCGTCAAATCCACCGGCTTTGGAGGCAGGTTGATAGGGTGTTGCAGTCGCGCAAGCGGCCAAGACGGCGGCAGATGCGGCGAGGGCTAAATGGCGTAAATAGGTCATGTCATATCCCTTTCGATACGTAAAACTACAGCGTTACCCCTGAACGCATGATGAAAATATAAGTTAAAAGGGTCCCTTTTTCAATGGATTCAACTGCAATTTGCCGTGATGTGAATGTGAAAGGGCTCAGCGCGCGCGGTGAACAGCCCAGGCCCAACTCACGATAAACAGGCAGAAAACCGTCAGGCCTATGCCAATAAAAAACAAAGGGATCCGCGTCGCAATCAGGCTTAGAGACAGAATAAGCCAAGGCACGATGAGGGCGAGTGTGAACAAGACCGACCGCTTACTGGGCCCTCTAAGGCGCACGTGCCGTGCAATCAGACATATCCAAAACATAGGAACATAGGCGAGGGCGCCAACTCCAAAACACAGTATGAAAGCTGACGCGAGTGTCCCCAACTGCGCGTCATTCTCAGCAAATCCTGCAAAATAATATCCGCACACGCCGAGTGAAATCAGTCCGGCTAAAGCGGTCAGAAGCATGACAACAAATGAGGACTTAGCAAGTTTGGGCACATCTGCGAGAGGCGCGGCGTTTGCAACCGGTTCGGGGTCTATCTGGTGAATGTCATCCATAAGCGTGTGATAGCAGAGCCTTGCGTTTTGCCAACAAAAAACCCCGCTCGAGAGCGGGGCTTTAGTTTCGAATGTCTTATTTAGGTTAGTGAGCCAGAACCGCCAACAAAAGCAACGCGATGATGTTCGTGATTTTAATCATCGGGTTTACCGCTGGGCCGGCTGTATCCTTGTAAGGATCGCCAACAGTGTCGCCTGTAATAGACGCTTTGTGGGCTTCTGAGCCCTTTCCGCCGTGATGGCCATCTTCGATATACTTCTTGGCATTGTCCCAAGCGCCGCCGCCCGCTGTCATAGACAGCGCCACAAACAGACCTGTGACGATAACGCCGAGGAGCATTGCGCCGAGAGCTGAAACCGCCGCAGCACTACCTGCTGTGAAATAAACGGCAGCGAAGAGCGCGAGAGGCGCGAGGATTGGCAGGAGCGATGGCTTGATCATTTCTTTAATCGCTGCGCCGGTCAAAAGATCAACGGCCCGTGCGTAATCAGGACGAGACGTCCCTGCCATGATGCCCGGATCAGCTTTGAACTGGCGTCGGACTTCTTCAACAATCGCAGCCGCAGCGCGGCCAACAGATTGCATAGCCCACGCCCCGAAGAGGTAAGGAAGCATGCCGCCGATAAATAAACCGACTATCACGTAAGGGTCTGTTAGGCTGAACGTTAGAGTGCCCAATCCATCAAAGAATGAACCTGGCTCTGCGATAGACGCGAAATACTCAACGTCTTTGTAGTAAGCCGCAAAGAGGACAAGCGCGCCGAGGCCCGCTGACGCAATCGCGTAACCTTTGGTCACGGCCTTAGTGGTGTTACCCACAGCGTCCAGCGTATCCGTAGTGTTCCGGACTTCTGACGGCAATTCAGCCATCTCCGCGATACCGCCTGCATTGTCGGTCACAGGACCGAACGCGTCGAGCGCGACGATCATACCGGCCACGCCGAGCATGGCTGTCACCGCAATCGCAATGCCGTAGAGACCTGCGAGTGAATATGTGCTGATAATACCTAACACGATGATGAGAACCGGAATCGCTGTCGCTTCCATAGAGACCGCAAGGCCTTGAATGACGTTCGTGCCATGACCGGATTCGGACGCCGCAGCGACGGATTGCACAGGCTTGTATTTTGTACCTGTGTAGTATTCCGTCACAACCACAATCGCGCCTGTAATAACGAGGCCTATAAGCGCGCAGAAAAACAGGTTCATGCCAGTCATGCCCGTATCAGCGATTTCGCCGAAGCCGACCATCTGCGCTGTAACGCCGCCAATCGCGAGTGCCGACAATATGCCTGTCGCGATGAGGCCTTTGTAGAGCGCGCCCATCACATTGACGGAGCCTTTGCCTAAGCGAACGAAATACGTCCCGATGATAGAGGTGATGATACACACCGCGGCAATCGCCATTGGATAAAGCGCCAATGAGCCGACAGCGCCGAACATGATGGAGCCGAGAACCATTGTGGCCGCGATGGTCACGACATAAGTCTCGAACAAATCAGCGGCCATACCGGCACAATCGCCAACATTATCGCCGACGTTATCGGCAATGGTGGCCGGGTTGCGCGGATCATCTTCCGGGATACCCGCTTCGACTTTACCGACAAGATCGCCGCCTACATCAGCACCCTTGGTAAAGATACCGCCGCCGAGACGTGCGAAGACTGAGATCAAGGACGCGCCCAGTGAGAGCGAGACAAGTCCGTCAATAATTTGACGTGAGTCTGCGCCCATAACTTCGGTGAGGATAAGGTAATATCCAGCCAAACCGAGTAGCGCGAAACCTGCCACAAGCATGCCCGTAATCGCGCCAGCTTTAAAGGCGACGTTTAAACCTTTGCCTAAGCTTTCGCGTGAGGCTTCGGTGGTTCGCACGTTCGCTTGGACCGAAACCAACATGCCGACATAGCCCGCAATACCGGACAGCACAGCTCCGATAATGAAGCCAACAGGGGCAATTGCATTTCGGAATAAGACAAAGAGCAAGATGGTGACAACAATGCCCACAATGGCAATCGTTTTATATTGTTTATTGAGGTAAGCTTTGGCGCCTTCTTGGATAGCGCCTGCAATTTCATTCATGCGTTCATTGCCAGTCGATTCCTTCATCAGGCTGGCACGGGTCACAATCCCGTAGATAATAGCGAGTAATCCCGCTAAGATGATTAGATAAAGAGTCATTATACTCTCCCCATAATTTGGACCTTTATACAGGCCTCAGTGTTATGAAGTTGGCCGTACTTCTGATGAGTACGCTTCCCCTCGCGATAATGAAGTTGGCCGCACCCTCCCAGATGCGCTTCCCCTCGCGGTTAGTTTTATGACTGTGACTCAAAAGTTAACAAAAATCAAGAGTGATTGAGTCGGAGGTTTTGCGTGCATTTAATTAGCTTTCATTAGGGCAGGTCTTTCGTGCGGCTCTCCATCGCGTGAGAGCGGGTTTCATGTCCTGCCCCATACAAGAGGCGGGACGACAGG
>ENA-ORXT01000638-ORXT01000638.1-marine-metagenome-genome-assembly--contig:-NODE-638-length-53873-cov-6.409250_pt1 | contig 53873 bp, 53 predicted proteins | sample MGYA00237868_ERZ511482 | MGnify/ENA metagenome assembly ERZ511482
ATAAAGCTAATGAGAATGAGGAAGCTAAAGCTTCAGCAAAGGGTTCTTTAATGCAGCGATTGGTTTTGGACTGAGAGCAGTAGGAGTGAAGACACGTAGAAGAAAGTTCTTCTAATAAACAGAACATAAATTGTAAACGTTATAAGCATAGATGATTTGATTATTGTCTATGCTTTTTTTATACTTTGATATTGATAACTATTTATGAATAGGAAAGTCAATCTTTCTAAAATTAAGAAATGTGATCAAATCTGGGATGACATGGATGTATGTGACGGTGGGAGATTATGTGCTGCTTGCGATAATGTAATTCAAGATTTTAGGGGATTATCTGGTTGGGATATTGCGTTGATACATAGCAGAAGCGAAACTAAGGTCTGCGGAATTTATGATAAGCATCAGCTGGGTAACACGAACCAACTTAAAAAGGTAGACTTAAAGAAGAAACTATTATTCGCTAGCGCAGTGGGATTATTGTCTGTCACTTCCGCTTATGCTAATACAGCACTTTCTTATCTCCAGCTAAACCCAACAGCTGTACATAATAATAGTAACCAACCTAAGGTTCATAATAATCACTCAAGACAATCAGCAAATCGATTCACTCAACTCGATAGTGTAAAGATTGTTCGTGGAATATTAAGCAGCGAAAGTGGTGGACATGCAGGACATAATAATGATCCGTTAGCCGGGTGTAATATTGTAATTGTGGGAACAGATCAAGGAACGATATCCGATGTAGATGGTAGTTTCAGTCTAGATGTAACTGAAGCAATCAAAGGTAAGGACTCTATAGTCTTAGACATAACTTATGTCGGGTATAGCAAGCAGAGACAGACTGTATTGATAGAAGACTTTAATAACAATGAAGTATTCCTAAATATCAACCTCGAAGAAAATTATGAGATGGAGGCATTTGGAGTTGTAAGGCCAAAGCTTCACAAAAGGATATGGTATGGGTTAAAAAACATTTTTAGGAAGAGAAAATAGCAATAGAGGATTTTTGATAGTAGAAATTGTAGAGTCGGTAGTTGCCAAAGTCTCTATTGTATTGTGAAGCGACGTAGGCAAGCTTTGTACGTTGCTGGTCTCCAGCCGCACGACTAAACGGATAGAAAAACTGTGTAGAATTCAAAAATTGAGCTTTCAAGGAGGAAAGTATAGAAGTAGGTTGCTTACTTATTACTTACCGTCCGAGAGTACTTGCTAGAAGCTTTCTGAGAAATCGGCGTATAGGCTCTGACAAATGTTTGCCATGGCGTATCCATATAAAAATCCTCTGCAAAGAAGGTCATCATCATCTCAAATTCATTCTTAGGGCGAAAGCCTGGGATAGGTTGGATAATGCGCATGTCCTCATTTAGAAAAACGATGGTCGGGTAGGAAAGTCTCCCTTGAGTGAGTTCTGCGGCCAACTGATTATAGCCTTTCCGTCCATTCTTTATGTATTTATATTCTCTATCTCTAAATATTATGGTCTTCTTTTGTTCTGCATTGAATTTAACAGAATAGTAGTTCTCATTCATATATTTGGCAATAGACGGATCCTGGAAGGTCGCTTTGTCCATTTTCTTGCAGTAGCCGCACCAGTCGGTATATATATCTACGAATATTTTCCTCGGTTCCTTCTCTGCTTTTTTAACTGCTTCTTCCCATGACATCCATTTTATCTTCTCTTGGGATGTGAGATCGGCGGTTACCGATACGAAGAGCACTAATGCTAGAAGTCTTAAAAAAATCTTAGAAATAGAATCCATATATACTATAGGTATAAAATATTCTTACTAATAATTAGTCAAAGTAATAATTATGAAACACAATTGCTCAACATATCTGCTTGATAACGGTAGTTTTAAAGATAATTTAACGCAATCCTTAACTTATGGTGTTATAAAACTCACTTATGCTGCATAGACTACTCGGATAGTGTCAGTACTAACTGATTGAGTGGATATCAACTTACCTTTGACCATAGGAGCTTTTATTCCCTTATGAAGTAATTTATCGGAAGTGATGACCCTGGCCTCGTGCCATAGATTAGCTGCGATAAAGGACTTTAATAGGGTAGCCCCGCCTTCTATCATAATTCTATAGATTCCTTTTTTGTAGAGGTCCGACATTAAGTTTTCTAGATCTATGGAATCTTTATAGAACCAGGTCTCATTCCCATCAGATCTGACATGATAGCTATCATTGATCTTATGATGCTTATCTGGGATTATTCTGATAGGGGATTCTCCATTTGCTAGCCTATTGGTAAGCTTTGGGTTATCTGTGAGGACAGTCTGGGTTCCGACCATAATGCCGTCTATCTCCGTCCTCCATTTATGGACTAGATGTTGAGTGTATTTATTTGATATCGAGACTTGTAGACCATCCTGGCCCATATAGTTATCCTTGCTTTGTGCATACTTCAGGATGATATATGGAATATTGCGGAGGCTTCCTTTTGTAAATGGTCTTATCAGCTGATCACTTGTTTGATGATCTACAATATCGACATTGATGCCAGCTGATCTTAATTTCTCGACTCCATTGCTTTCTACATTTTCATTAGGGTCTTTTTTTCCTATGACAACATGAGGTATTTTATGTTCAATGATGAGCTGAGTACATGGACCGGTCTTACCCCGATGATTGCAAGGCTCTAGTGAGACATATAATGTGGAATTGGAGATTAGCTGTTTATCTTTTTCAGCAACACTTTCTATCGCGTTGACTTCTGCGTGATTACCTCCATATATTTCGTGATAACCCTCACCTATGATTCTATCTGTATGCACTAGGACGGCACCCACTTGCGGATTTGATCTTACGAATTTGCCACCTCTTTTTGCTAATTGGACACAGCGATGCAGGTATTTGTATTGATCATTGACCATCTATATTTAGTTTTATGGTTATGATGTACCTACTATTTTGGCTAATGCTTCGATAGTCTTATCGATATCTTGTTCTGTGTTATGATGAGAAAAGGAAAACCTTACCGATTTACGATTAGGATCTGCATCTATAGCTTCTAGTACGTGAGAGTCGTGTACAGCACCAGAACTACAAGCACTTCCTGTCGATGCACTTATACCAGCAATATCCAGATTAAAAGCGACCATTTCTGTCTTTATAGTTTTAGGTAATGATACATTCAAGACAGCATAGTTGCAAAGTTCTTCTTGATTTCCAAGATACTGCAAATCGATTATAGCTCCTTCAAGTCCTTTTTTGAATCTGTTTCTTAAAGATATTATGTCAGCTTTTCTTGTTTCGAGTTCTGTATAAGCTAAGTCTAATGCCTTGCCTAATCCTACGATTCCATATGCATTTTCTGTTCCTGCCCTCATGTTACGTTCTTGGCCACCACCGAATATTCTTGGTTTTAGTTTGGTGTCACCATTCATGTATAAAAAACCAATACCCTTAGGTCCATAGAATTTATGTGCGGAGCCTGCTAAGAAGGATATCTGAGTTTCTTGAACATCGATTTTATACTTACCGATCGTCTGTACGGTATCACTGTGAAAGTAGGCTTCATTGAGTTTGCATAATTCACTCACCTTATGAAGGTCTATCATGGTGCCTACTTCATTATTAGCGTGCATAAGCGTAACCAAAGTAGGTTCTGACCTATCTTGTAAAAGTTTCTCTAATTGATTGATATCTATATTACCTTTCTTGTCCAAGTCTAGGTATTCTACTTTTACACCTTTAGTATCTTCTAGAAATTCTAGCGTATGCAAAATGCAATGGTGCTCCATCCGACTACTAATGATCCTGGTTACTCCTAGGTCATCGACCGCACCTTGCAAAACCATGTTATTAGCTTCGGTAGCAGAAGAGGTAAAAAATATTTCTCCTGCAGAAGCATTGAGGTGAGTGGCTACGATCTTCCTTGCATCTTCTATGGCACTTCTGACCTTCCTGCCATGCGCATGGATAGAAGAAGGGTTACCAAAGTTTTCTGTCATGTAAGGAATCATAACATCTAAAACCTCTTTGTCTAAAGGCGTAGTTGCTGCGTTGTCAAGATATATATTCATAGTAGTTTATATAACTAAATTCGTTATTAAATATACTTTTATTAATCAAGACACTGTGATAGTATAATTTAATATGTTAAATTGATAATTGCTTATGAAAAATTCAACACTAGAAAATCAATTTGACGCTCTGGATAAGAGAATAATTACAGAATTATCAGATAACTCTAGAATCGTATTCTCCCAACTAGCCGAAAAACTCAATGTTTCTAACTCATTGATACACCAGCGAGTTAAAAAACTGGAAGAATCAGGTGTCTTCGTCAAGGCCATCTATCAGCTAGACGAGATGGTGCTAGGCTATGAGACATCAGCATTCATCCAGATCATGGTGACCCACGTAGATTTTCTCAATCCAGTTATCGGAGAATTAAAAAAAATTCCTGAAGTCGTGGAGTGCTTTAATGTTGCGGGCAGGTATGCTTTGATGGTCAAAATATTTACGGTCAATAATGCACACCTAAGAGATATCCTGTATGATAGAATACAGACAATAGAAGGGGTAGAAGCCACGAATACTATTTTCTGTTTTCGTACGCAGTTTAGGAGAGCTCCTCATGTAAGTTAAAAGCCTTTACTAAAACAGGGCAGGTATAATAAGTAAAGAATAGATTGATAAAAATCAATAACTAGAACGGATAAATTCCTTCATTGTACTTCAGTCTAAAAACTTGTAACTTCCTGATATTAAAGAATCTTAAATCAAATTAAATGAAAACGATATTATTGTCTATTTGCTTCCTAGCAGGATTTGTAGTTGCTGATTATACTGGGTCATGGGAGTACTCTATAGAGACACCAGATGCAACCTATGATGGGGCTTTAGTACTTACAAAGACCGATGGTGTCTACACCGGCAAACTAACTAATGACGATGGTTTTTCAACAGATGTCAAAGACCTAAAAGTCGAAGGTGATAAAATAAGTTGCAATTTTTACTTTGAGGGATTCAAGGTAAATATAAAAGGCACTTTTAAAGATGATACACTCGATGCTAATGTGAATGTGGAAGGAATGCAATTCCCATTTGAAGCAACTCGGAAATCATAAAAATCATAGGATCATACTTGATAACATCACTCGATCTTATCAAGTATCATCTTCACTAATTCTTGAGCGCGTTCCTCAGATTCAGATTCTGCATAGAGCCTAACTATAGGTTCTGTGTTAGAAGCTCTAAGATGTACCCAACCGTCTTCAAAATCAATTTTCAGTCCGTCTATCTCATTGAATTTCTCTCCCTCTAGTTCTTTTTTTATCTTATCAAAGATGACTTCTAACGGGAGGTCTTCAGCTAGCTGTACTTTATTTTTCACAATGGTGTAAGAGGGATATTCTTTTCTGATCTCGCTGAGCGTTTTGTCTTTCTCAGCCATGAGGTTAAGCACAAGTGCTATTCCAGCCAGCGCGTCTCTACCGTAATGAAGGTCTGGTAATATGACTCCACCGTTTCCTTCACCGCCGATCACGGCATTAGTTTCTTTCATGGTCTTGACCACGTTGACTTCACCTACAGCCGCTGCTGTATAGGTGCCACCATGTTTCCGAGTGACATCAGCTAACGCCCTTGTCGATGATAAGTTAGATACGGTATTCCCTGGCTTCTTTTGTAGAATAGAATCTGCTACTGCCACTAATGTATACTCCTCTCCAAAACAAACACCATCTTCCTGCACGAGTGCTAATCTATCCACATCAGGATCAACAGAAATACCTAGGTCTCCTTTCTCCTTGATGATCACCTCACATAGCTCTGTAAGATGCTTGGGGAGTGGCTCAGGATTGTGAGCGAAGTCCCCAGATATCTCCGCATTAATGACCGTGTAGGTACAATCAAATGCTTCTAAGAGGGGAGGAATAGCAAGTGCCCCCGTAGAATTGATAGCATCTACAACGACATGATATTTTTTTGACTTGATCAGGTCTACATTGAGATAATCAAGTTGCAGGATGGCATCGATATGTTTTTGGATATAGTCATCTTTCTTTTCATACTTCCCTAGCTTTTCTACATAGGCAAAGATCATTTCTTTATTCTCGATGAGCTTTAACAATGCTTCCCCGTCTGCCTTGGATATGAATTCTCCCTTATCATCTATGAATTTAAGCGCATTCCATTGTTTGGGGTTGTGACTTGCTGTGAGGATGATTCCTGCGCCTGCTTCTTCCATCGGCACTGCCATCTCTACTGTCGGGGTGGTGGATAGTCCTAGATCTACGACATCTATACCTTGCATCATCAGGGTATTGACTACGAGATTTGAGACCATGGCACCAGTCATCCTGCCGTCTCTACCGACCACTATTTTAGGATTATTTCCTTTGTTTAGTATCCACTGACCAAAAGCTGCGGTACACTCCACAATGTCTATTGGTGTGAAGTTAATGCCTTGCTCACCGCCAATTGTCCCTCTTATTCCCGAAATGGATTTTATTAAAGTCATATATCGTTTTTTTCGTATGCAAATGTAACTAAATTGCATAGGTGATTTATTGCCTGATATCCATACAAGAACTTGACTTACAGCTATTTCAGTTTGTTAATGGGGACCTATCCAATATTGCCTTTGACTACCTCATGCCTGCGCTTCGAGAGAAGCTGGTTTGGTTACCGTTTTATTGCTATTTATTAGTTTTTGTTTTTGTCAATTTTAGGTGGAGTACGGCACTTATATTTATTTTGTCTATGGCTATTACCGTCGGTATATCAGATATAGCCAGTAGTCGACTGATCAAGCAAAATGTGGAGCGATTACGGCCGTGCAATGATCCGGATATTCGGGATCAAGTATTACTCAGGGTTAGGTGTGGTAGCGGGTATAGCTTTACCTCTTCTCATGCCGCTAATCATTTTGCACTGGTTTTCTTTTTCATTTATACCTTAGGGAGACTATTCAAAAAGTTAAGATGGCCACTGGTTTGTTGGGCAGTATTGATCTCCTTTGCTCAAATATATGTCGGTGTTCATTATCCAATGGACGTGTTGTTTGGTGCACTTCTAGGTGCTTGCATCGGTATGCTTGTAGCTGTAACCTATAATAATTTTATATCTGATAGTATTTATCAGAACTAGACGATTATATTAGTGTTTTATGAAATACGATTATTCTAAACATAGTAGCTAGAAACAGTTATGACAATAATAGATGGCAAAGCATTATCAGAAACGATCAAGTCGGAGATCGCTGAAGAGGTTAAGCAACTTAAGGATAGCGATAATAAGATCCCTCACTTAGCTGCTGTGTTAGTTGGTAGTGATCCAGCGAGTCAGTCGTATGTGCGTAGCAAGGTCAGATCTTGTGAGCAAGTAGGCTTTGAGTCTACGCTTATCAATAAGGATGATAGCATAACGCAAGACGAGCTCATGGAGATTATAGAAGACCTCAATAAAGATGAGGACATAGATGGATTCATAGTGCAATTACCCTTACCAAAGCACATAGATGAGACGGCTGTGACTTTGGCAATTGATCCTAAGAAAGATGTAGATGGATTCCATCCAGTTAATTTTGGACGAATGGCTCAAGGCTTACCCTGTTACTTGCCAGCGACGCCATTTGGGATCATACAGATATTGGATAGGTATAACATTCCTACAGAAGGTAAGCACACGGTAGTTATCGGTAGGAGTAATATCGTAGGAAAACCGATGAGTATCTTGATGGGTATGAAATCTAAGGTGGGCAACTCGACTGTGACACTAGCTCATAGTCGGACAAAAGACTTGGCAGCAGAAACCTTGCGGGCAGATATTATCATTGCGGCGATAGGCATCCCTAATTTCATCACGGCCGATATGGTCAAAGAAGGAGTGGTAATAATCGATGTAGGTATTAATCGAGTCGATGATGCATCTAGAAAGAGAGGATACAGACTGGTAGGCGATGTAGATTTTGATGGAGTGAGTAAGAAGTCTTCCTTTATCACTCCTGTACCTGGAGGGGTTGGTCCCATGACCGTTACTTCATTACTCATGAATACCTTGAAATCTTCTAAGCAAGAGGTTTACAAGTAGTTTCTTACACCCTTATTAAGACCTATAGCAATTTGAAAGAACAATATTATGCCTACAAGATAAGCTCAGTAAAGAGCCTTGAGATACTCCAAGCATTTCTAGTAAGTCTGCCTTTCGAAGCGCTGCAAGAGGAGGAAGATCATGTCATCGCTTATGTTAAGTCTACCGATGATATGATCTATAGTATGGATACTGCTTTAGACGATTTGACTGAAGTAGTTTCACTAGAATATAGTAGGTCTGTAGTTCCTGACCAAAATTGGAATGAGGAATGGGAGTCTAATTTTGACCCAGTAATTGTTGGGGATATATGTTGTGTGAAAGCTGATTTTCATGATATCGCTCCTGATGTTAAGCATACGATCACTATTAATCCCAAAATGGCTTTTGGGACAGGGCATCATGAGACGACATATATGATGATAGAAGCGATGGACAAGTTGGACATAGCTGGTAAGTCGGTTTTTGATTTTGGATGTGGTACTGGTATCCTAGCGATTCTAGCTGAGCAAATGAAAGCTGCTACGGTTTACGGAATCGATCATGAAGAAATTGCTATAGAAAATGCGTTAGAGAATGGAGAGAATAATAAAACTAAAATTTGTGTTTTTGAATGTGCTTCTACGGTCTCCATACCAAAAGAAAAGTATGATGTGATATTGGCGAATATCAACCGTAAAGTTTTATTGGAACATGCTGAGGTGCTTTCTTTAGTTTTGAAAGAAGGAGGCAGTTTATTACTATCTGGGATTCTTAAGGCTGATAAAAGTCTCGTATTGGAGAGGTATGAAGCAAACGGCTTTGAAGTACTTGACGTCTCGGAGAAGGGAGATTGGTTGTGTGTGAATTTGTCTATTCCCTCAGCTTCCTGATTTATGAATTTAAGTGCAGTCTCTTCAAAAAAATTAAGCTAAAGTAATTTCTATTTACTGGGTGAATGATGGTCAAAATTCTTGATCGCCTCATAAACCTCACGCATAGGCAATCCCATAATATTTGAATAAGATCCTACGATCGATTTTATCTTTGTCCAGCCGATCCAATCCTGTATGCCATAAGCACCTGCTTTATCATACGGCTTAAAGTTTTCAATATAGTAATCGACCTCGTCCTCAGTAAGAGTAGAGAAGATCACTTTGGAAGTTACAGAAAAGGAATTTTGTTTAGCTGTGCTTTGGATACTGACCCCTGTGATGACCTCATGACGCTTATCGCTCATTCTCAGAATAAAATCTTTCGCTTGATCTCGATTCTTGGGTTTACCTAGAATCTCATTTTCAAATAAAACTATCGTATCAGCAGCTAAAAGTAACTCGCCTTCTTGCAAGGCTACCTTAGCCGGCACAGACTTAAGCTTAGCTAAGTATTCGGGTACTTCTCTTAGCTTCAGATCATCAGGGTAGATCTCTTCTACATCAAAAGTCCTCACCTCTACACTAAATCCTGCTTGCTCCATTAGGTATTTTCTTCGTGGAGATTTAGAGGCTAATATTATTTTTCGATCATTCATTTTCATAATAAGAATAGGCAAATTATTCCTCCTGCCATCAGGCCCTTGATACAAGTGGAGATGTGATGATATGCTTTAGGTTCTGTAGCAGACCAAAGTTTCATAATAGAATACAGCATCGGTAAGACAACTAAAATCCCAACTGTGATAATAATTAAAAAATTACGATCCACTATAGCACTAAACAACCAAGGAGCTAAAAAAATGAGCGTAGCAATTGCAAAAGTCATAGCAAGGATTTTGCTATACTTCGTTCCTAACACTGTGGGTATAGTGCGGCAGCCTTGCTGTTTGTCCCCATTCATATCTTCTAAGTCTTTGACTATTTCTCTATAGAGCGAGGTAAGCACGGCGAAAATGATGTAACCATAAAATACCATCGAAACATATCTATGCTGCACAGCATCAGCAATCGCTAATTCTGAAAATGAAGCACGCTCAGCAAACAAAATGATCCCTGTCACCATAGCGCTAAATATCGCTACTACCAGATTGCCAGAGAATGGTTGTGATTTAAGCTTGTAGGAATACAGTGCTAATAATCCCACTGCTAATGGATAGATCAGGACAAGGGGAAGATTATGGATCCTAAAAGCAACGTAAAGCGATATTAGCAATCCGATCACGAATAAGCCCCAATACAGTTGCCAAGCATGACTAGTTGTAATGATGCGATTAACGATCATTTTGTCAGGCTTATTGATCTTATCTATTTCTACATCCACTATATCATTGATGATGTATCCCGTAGCAGCAATGATAACTGTAGAAACTACCAATAGAAAAAATAGATTGTGAGTCAGGAGTAAGTCAACTCCAACATCAAGCAAAGCAGGTCTGAGTATCCAGTACTGCAATATATACTGGATGATCACTATGATCATAAGATTAGGAAACCTAATAAGTCTTAAGAAGTCCACGATAAGTGCAAATTACCATTTTCCTTGGAGGGCAAGTACTTTCTGGATCACGTCTCTGACGCAGCCTTTACCACCTTTGTAAGGACTAATATACTTTGCAATGGATTTCACCTCGACAGTAGCGTCCTTGGGGCAGCAGGATAGTTTTACGATGTCCATAGCCGGTATGTCTGCTACATCATCACCTAGAAAGAGTGATTCTGAAAGTTTCAGTCCATGTTCTTCGCAATGTTTCTTTAAGATCTCTCCCTTTTTTCTTGCTTTGGAGTGCATATGGAGCACACCTAATTTTTCCATTCGTTTCATCACGCCGATAGAGTCGCCTGCTGTGATGATGCAGAGGTGTAGATCGCTTTGTATCAGTCTTTTGAGTGCATGACCATCTTGGGCATTCATCACTCTCACTAGTACCCCATCATCAAAGGAGATCAAGCCCCCATCTGTGAATACACCGTCTACATCTAAGAAAAAATTCTTTATACCTCGAAAGAGGGTTATCGGATTAGCCATAATAACTAGTGATCACTGATTATCTCTCCACTCATATACCCATTTTGCTTGTATTTGCTCTAGGTGGCCTTCACTACAGTTCTCTCGTGTGCCTTCGAAATTTGGAACTTCCAGGACCCATTCGATCAACTCCGTGAAGCGAATACGATATATCTTGCTCTCGGTAAATTCAGCACCAAACTTTTCATACAACTTCATAGCGACGTCCTCATGGTCGGCCCAAGTGATTGGCATATCATCAAATTCTTCGAATGGCATTTGTTGTTATTTAGTTTTATCGTTATCGGTTATCAGTAACTAGTTGATTAACTATCTTTCTATTTACTGGATATTTGGCTCTTAACTATATAAATCACTAATCACTAATCACTAATCACTAATCACTAATCACTAATCACTAATCAGTGCTCATGACTAATGATCTGACCTTGATCAGGTATCAATACTTCGAATTCGTCATCATCATTCTGTATGATACACTGGCAGCCTAATCGCGACTCCAATCGAGGATCGATAGCTCTATCTATAAAATCTTCTTCTCTATCAGTGATCTCTGGTAGCAATTCGCCTCCTTTCTCCACATAGATATGGCAGGTACTACAAGCGCACACAGCTCCGCAGTTGCTACTTAGATGTATTCCGTTGTCTTCTGCAGAATCTAGCAGAGACTCCCCTTTATCAATATTGTCTATTATAACGGTCGACAATTTAGGGTCTTCAAATAAAAATTTAACCTTGGCCATATATCAATTAGAAAGGTGCAAAAATAGCTGAATAAATGAAACAATCATTATTCCTCTAAAGTTCACTAGATGTTTACCTTATATCACCAAATTATTGACATAAAATGGTAGATACTGTCTCATATGTTATTAATACTAAAATGTTGAAGGATAGTATTTGCAAACATCAAAAATTGGCATAAATTGACCTTATATGGATCAGGTCTACGAGCAATCAGGTTTTAGAAAATTCAAGTTTAAGGAACTTAAGGTTTATTCCTCGACAGAGTGGCTAGCCAAGAACAAAAAGAAGTACCGTCAGGTATTTGATAGATTCGAGACCACATACATCTATTCAGAGCTTTCTTTTTTTAATAAATACTTTGATGTTGACAATTGGGAAGTGAGTATCGAGCTCAATTGTTTTGAGTTGCGTAAGAATAAAAAAAAGATCTGTTCGCTGGATATCAAAAGGCAGGTCAGCAAATTTGATAACATCGTATACATCCGAGAAGGTTGGGGCAACAAGAAGGACGGCGCATTCTGGAAGAAGGGAACTTACTACTGGGAAGCATGGATAGAAGGAGAGAAAGTAGCAACCAAATACTTCTACGTAGAGGACGCGGGACAGAACTATGAACTGGAGCAAGAAAATCCATATATAGACTTACAAGCGCTAAAGCTATACGAAGGTCAGTATGATGATGTGAATGAGGATGACAGGACCTACCTCAAAAGATTTAGTGGAGAAGAATCAAGATATATATATTCAGAAATATCACTGCGAAATCTTCACTTACACTCTGATTGGCATTGCGAGTTATTCTTCAAGTTTTATAATCAAGCGAAAGAGCTTAAAGGTCAAGTCACTAAGCTGCAGACTGTAAAACGTGGAGACGACCAGATAAGGATATCAGCAGGCTGGGGGACAAATGTAAAGGGGAGTTGGCGTAAAGGACACTATACCGTGGAGATCGTATTTATGAATAAACTGATTGCGGTGCTACCTTTTGAAGTAGGGGAAGAATTCGAAGAAGGGCTTAATCCTGTGCAGCTGCCAAACAGGAAAACGCCGATGATCCTGATGCCTGATGAAAATCTTAATCAGACTTTTGATGAGGTCATGCTCCAGCTAGATAGGCTGGTAGGCTTAGCGGATATCAAGCAACAAGTAAGAGATCATGCTACCTACATCCAGTTCCTACAGTTGAGAAAGGATAGAGGATTCGAAGAAAAAGAAGATATCAATGTCCACTCCGTATTTACAGGTAACCCAGGTACCGGAAAGACAACAGTAGCCAAAATGATGGGGATGCTCTATAAGAAAATGGGGCTCCTATCTAAAGGTCATGTATACGAGGTAGACAGAGTAGATCTAGTAGGAGAGTATATCGGACAGACAGCTCCTAAAGTCAAAGAGGTGATAGAGAAAGCAAGAGGTGGCGTGCTGTTCATCGATGAAGCTTATGCGCTTGCAAGGACGAATGATGACAGTAAGGATTTTGGAAGAGAAGTGATAGAGATATTGATCAAAGAAATGTCAAATGGTATCGGTGACTTAGTGGTGATCGTTGCAGGCTATCCGAAGGAGATGCACTACTTCATAGATTCTAATCCTGGACTCAAATCTAGGTTTAAGTTGTTCTATGATTTTCCTGATTATATGCCTAACGAATTATCAGAGATCGCAGAGTATGCCTGTGTAGAAAAAGAAGTCAAGCTAACCACCGATGCTAAGAAAGGGATAGACGAGATCATCAGGGAGGCATTTAGAAATAGAGACAGATCATTTGGTAATGCAAGATTCGTATACGATGTGATCGAGAAAGCAAAGATAAATCTAGGATTGAGAGTTATGGACACTCAAGAACCTAGCTCTATGCCAAAAGAAGAACTGGAGATAATCAATGGTGGTGATGTATTGAAGATAGACATTGAAAAGAAAAAGCGACTGCCAGATCTAGAGATAGACGAACAATTATTGGACGAATCTCTCGCAGAGCTTAATTCCTTGATCGGTATAGAACCTGTCAAGACTCAGATCAGGGAGATGGTTGATATCGTGAGATTTTATAGAGAGAGCAGTCGTGATGTGTTGAATCGATTTTATCTGCATACCGTATTCGTAGGTAATCCTGGGACTGGTAAAACAACCGTAGCAAGGATACTTACTAAGATCTATAAAGCCTTAGGGATACTAGAGCGTGGTCACATGGTAGAGACGGATCGCCAAGGACTGATAGCAGGATTCATAGGCCAGACGGCCATCAAGACTGCAGAGCGAATAGACGAAGCGATGGGTGGTGTTCTTTTTATTGATGAGGCGTATGCGCTGAGCCATTTCAATGGTTCGCAAGGCGACTACGGCAATGAGGCTATTCAAACTATCCTCAAGCGAATGGAAGACCACAGAGGAGAATTCTTTGTCTTCGCCGCAGGTTATCCTACTAACATGGAAGTATTCCTTAAAGCTAATCCAGGGCTTGCCTCAAGATTTGATAAGATCTTAAAATTTGAGGATTACTCTCCAGCAGAACTTCAATCGATAGCCATCAAAATGATCGCTGATGAAGAGCTAAGTATCGATCAGCAGGCAGCAGAGTATTTAGGAGAGCACCTGACTTTTATTTATGAAAGACGAGATAAGTATTTTGGTAATGCCAGGGAAGTCCGTAAGCTCATAAAAGAGGTAATCAAAGCTCAGAATCTAAGACTCGCAGCGATGGAAATGGCTGATCGCAAAATATCTAACCAAGAGCAAATCGTGATCGATGATATCAATTCTGTAATCGGTAGAGAGCAAAAGGATATTTTCCAGAAGAAGAGTATTGGGTTTAAGAGTTAGGTCAGTGTATCCTTGAATTAATTAACAGTGTCGAAAGGAAGAGATAACTATCAGTCGATTAATATGCGCTTTTAATAAATCTTGGTGCCCTAGTCTGGCTATAATTACATAGAACTAAAACAATAGAAAATTCTACGTTCACTAAAATAGAAGTAGTCATAAATCATCATGGCTCTTAGGTAGGAAGGCTGTAAACTGAGGTGCTCGGATTTTATAAATCTATAAAGAATAATATTTTCGAAATAGCTCGTGATGCTTGCAGGTTATAATCAAGAGACTCTTAATTCCTTTCTTTATAAACAAGACTACTTAAAAGAAAATTGAGCGAAAGTTTGAGGAGAGTACGCATAAGATGACAAAGCAAACCAACAAATAAGCAAGATAATATAGCCTTCTATTTGATACTTTCCGAGACAAATCAAAATTGTTATTTTCTTTAGACGTATTATCATTAAAAGTAACATTTTGTTTTTGACTTCCACAATGATATCACTAATTACTTTATAACCAGTTGTGATGCGAATTTATACCTCACTTAGTTGCTTAATTACTCAATGAGCGTAATTTTAAGTCATGGAGTACTTATTCGTACTAGCTGGAGGGTTTGCATTGCTTTTTTTGATTATCCTTATTTCTAATAAAGGGAAACGGACTGATCATTGGATTTTAGCACTGCTGTTGATATTGATAATTACTAGCAGCTATTATGTCTTTCTACTATATCATAAGAATGGTGACTATTATCAACCTATATTCTCAGAGATCAATTATGCTATACCGCTTCTATATGGAGTCTTGTTATGGTTTTATTCCCGATCATTACTCCTTCGAGATTTTAGTTTTAAGAAGTTAGATATTTTACATTTTCTTCCTTTTGTAATTTTTTTAGCGTACGTGTTTTATATGATGCTCAATCAAAAAATAGAAGTAGAACACAAGATGGGTTATCCGCTGATCAAGCTGATCATCAATCCCATCTATATATTCTTAACGCTCAATTTCTTAAACCGATTCAATAAGAAGATACAAGACAAGTACTCTTTTGATCTACAGGAGCATCATTACTGGCTCAGCTGGGTTGCTTATGGAGGACTAGGACTGTGGATCGTTGCTTGCCTGGGCAATATCTTTAATTACCTTAATGAGGGGCAGTATAATTTGCTTGGTGATTATTTCTTGGTAGGTTTCCTTGCGCTTTTTTTATTCATCCTTGCCTATGTTGGTTTTAATCGTACAAAGATCTTTCAAGCAGTACAAGAGGATGTAGTGATTGATATGGAAGAAGAGATACCAACCCTAGAGAAGAGTAACGACAAGAAAGAATATAAGGAACAATTTGATAAGCTCTTAGCGGTGATGAACACGGATAAACCATATCTCGATTCTCAACTCAGCCTACATAAACTAGCTACTATCAGCAAAATACCCGCAGGGAAATTATCATCGGTGATCAATACCTATGCAGATCAAAATTTCTATGACTTTGTCAATACCTACAGAGTAAAGCTAATCAAAGAACGACTAAGAACAGACGATATGGAACTCTACAGTATACTAGGAATTGCCGAAGAATGTGGTTTCAATTCTAAAGCTTCATTTAATCGAGTATTCAAGAAGATGGAAGGGAAGACGCCGACCCAGTATCTCAAGTCTATCGGGTGATGTGTAAAACGGTTTAATAGTTGAAAGGTAAATTGATTAGTAAATCAGTAAACCAAGTATTAGCAATTAGCATATCACTAATTTACCTACGCTCTTTAGGGCGATATTGCTTCTTGTATTTTTTCATCATCTTAGATTCATAATGCTCTTTATTATTCTCCTTACTATTCTTATCGAGTTTTTCGTGAAAGGCATCTCCGCTGATCTTAGGACCTTTCATTTTGTGATAGTTAAACGGCACGTAATCATCAGGTACTTCTAATGGGATAAGCTCATCGGATATCACCAATTCTTCAGGCACTTCTTTTATAGGGATCTGCATTCCCATGAGTTCCTCAATTTGTTTCTGGTATGGTTTCTCGATTTCAGATACAAAAGAGATAGCGACCCCTTTCTTCTCTGCTCGACCAGTTCGGCCTATCCTATGTATATATCCCTCTGCGATAGGAGACATATCAAAGTTGACCACATGAGTTACTTGAGATACATCCAAGCCTCTAGCGATCACATCCGTTGCGATGATAAACCTAAAACTCCCATCCTGAAAAGAGTTGACCGTATTAAATCTATTGTTTTGAGATTTAGAAGAATGGATAACGCCTACAGCTTCTTCAAAACTTAACTTCATTCTTTCGTATAGTGCATCTGCCATCTTCTTGGTGCTAGAGAATACCAAGACCTTACTCATTTCTGCATCACTATTAAGAAGTAGTTCTAGTAGGTTTGCTTTGGTATTAAAGTTAGGGACTGGATAAGCGTATTGTTCGATATTCTCAAGTGGTGCTCCTGAAGGTGCCGTTTCTATTTTCTGATAATAGTCTGTATAAGAATTTACGATCTGCTCTACATCATCGGGCATGGTGGCAGAGAACATAAGATTCTGGCGCTTTACAGGTAGATACTGAATGATGTTATTTAGCTGAGTCCTAAAACCGAGATTGAGCATCTCATCTACTTCGTCGATTATTAGTCGTTTGATGTGTTTAGTCCTCAATGCACCTTTGAGCATTAGATCCAATAACCTTCCAGGTGTTCCTACGACCACATCACAGCCAGCCTCTACTGCAGCGATATGGGTTTTGATATTAGTACCTCCATATACGGCTACTGTTTGGAAGGTAAGATATTTAGTGAGTTTAATAACTTCTTCGGCTACTTGTACTACAAGCTCTCTAGTAGGTACCATGATCAATATCTGTGGTGTGGGAGATTTACTAAACTTCCATAACCTAAGAGTTGGTAGTAGATAAGCATAGGTCTTACCTGTACCAGTCTGAGCGACTCCCACAACATCATTACCCGCCATGATAGGAGAGAATACCTTTTGCTGAATAGCAGTAGGTGCTGTAACGCCTATATCATCTAGCGCATTGAGTAAGCTTTTACTAAGATTGAGGTCATGGAATGTCATGATGCAAAGCTAAGGTATTTACATCTTGTTTATATTGAAGCTTTTGGACTTCAAAAACTTAAATTAGAAAATAACTGTTAATGGCTAAGCATACGATAATGTAAATTTTGGTATCAATATGTTACTCAAACACAATAAGTAAAAAAAATGAATACACTTATATATAATATAGAAGGAATGACTTGTAATAACTGCGTAGGTTCAGTTAAATCAAAATTAGAGGCTTCAAATGCAATTTTGAATGTGCAAGTTGATCTCGAAAAAGGTGAAGTAAAGATAATATCGAATAAGCGAATATTACTTGACGAGTTACAAAGTTTGGTGCCAAGTAAGTATAAGATCTCTGAAATAGAAACCGATGAAAAAAACGTGCAAAATGTAATACCTGTCACATCGCAGAAGACTAAACTAGAAGAGCTTAAGCCTTTATTTTTAATCTTGTTCTATATAGGAACTGCAAGTGTGCTATTACACAGTAATGATTGGGATGCGCAGGCAATGATGATGGATTTTATGGGCTTATTTTTTATTGTATTTAGCTTTTTTAAAATACTTGACCTTCAGGGTTTTCCAGAAACGTTTAAAATGTATGATCCACTAGCAAAAAGACTTTCTGTTTATGCCTCCATTTATCCTTTCATAGAAACGGCACTTGGTTTAATGTTTCTATTCAGATTTAAAGTAGAAATTGCTTTGGTAGTTACGATAGTGGTTCTTGGAATTACCACCGCTGGCGTTACAAGATCTCTGATGGATAAAAAACAAATTAGATGCGCGTGTTTAGGAACAGCCCTTGATCTTCCTATGACTGAGGCAACGTTTATAGAAAATGCCATTATGCTTTTAATGGCAATTATGATGTTGCTAAGTCTAGTAATATAAGTAAGTCATACCAAATTTTAGTCACCAATGAAAATCTCTATCCTTGACCTCGACATCCTCAGGCACTAAATAGTCAACGATAGTAGTAGTCCTATCTGAGAACTGTTTGTGGTAGTATGCAATTTTCATTTTATCGTGTGTTAGATGCAGAACCTTGAATAGCTTGTAGTCTTCTTTGATATTCATCAATTTGGAAATCTGAGGGCTTCTCATTTTTATGAAGTTGTGTCCTTCTTTGTCCTTTGTTAATTCCCATTGAGCATGGAGACTGTCGCCACAGTCAGGATGCTCTCCATTATTATCAGTTACCGTCATGTCGACTTTGTAAGTAACCTTGTATGATAAGAAGCAATCTCCCATATTCATTCGATTACTGTTGTTAGTTCTTTTGGCGAGTTTCCATGTTTTGGAATTCGTGCCAGCTAATAGTGTTACAGCATCTAATGGAAGCACGAAGGGTGGAGTCTGCTCTGATGTACAAGCAAGTAGAAAAATTACTAATATGAAAAACAGTTTATTCAAAACTTGAAGTTTCTTTCTGGCTTGAGATAGTGTAAGAATTATTCAGCGGGCAATGCCTCAAACTCCGCCTTCTTACCATCCATCCAAGCAGTCATATCAGCAGGAGATTTCATGAGCGCTTTCATGGCATGCATAGCTTCTAAGTGTGAGGCATCTCCTTTGCCAAACATTTCCATGCCGTGCTTTTTGCTCATCTCAGCCATTCCTTCAAAGGTCTCAGCTCGAAATTCTAGGTCACATGCACCTCCTAATTGTCTACAAGTCATCGTTTTCATAAGTCTCTTATTGATTGATCAACAGACGTAAAGATATAAGAATTACGGTTCAGCGAGTGTATCCGAGGATTCAGCGATCTATACTTTTGAAGGGTCTTTTGTAAATGCATATTTGTGATATAAATAATTACAAATGAAGAAACTAGTGATTTTAATCTTTTATCTAACAATGCTGCTGCCATTAACGGCTCAGCAAGAGATAAGTGGGTTGGTCACAGATAATGATGATCTTCCCATAATCGGAGCAAATGTATTTTTATCTGGCACCTATGATGGAAGTATTACTGATGTAAATGGTTTATTCTCATTTCAAACGAATGAAGTTGCTGAGGTAAAATTAGAAGTCTCGTATCTCGGTTATTCAACTCTTAGTATAACGGGTCTTCCACAACAATTACATGATCTTAAGTTGCAGCTGAGAGAATCCGCAATGACCTTGGATGCTGTAGAGATCACCGCTAGTACATTCAAGGCAGGTGATAATAGTAAATTAGCCGTTCTTGATCCTTTAGAAATATTGACTACTGCGGGGTCGATGGGAGATGTGATCGCTGCCATGCAGACGCTTCCGGGCACGCAGACCAATGCGGATGATGGTCGTCTTTTTGTAAGGGGGGGAGATGCTAGAGAGACTGCGATCTATATCGATGGTTTAAGGGTCTTTTCTCCATATTTGAAGTCCATTGGTGGGACGCCAACTAGAGGCAGATACTCTCCACTTTTATTTAAGGGAGTTAGTTTTTCTACAGGTGGGTATTCTTCTTCTTTTGGACAAGCACTGTCGAGTGTTTTGGATATGAATACGATCGATGAGCCTAAAGAAACGGTAACAAATATTAATCTGATGTCCATAGGTTTAGGCCTCGGACATACTCAAAAATGGGATGATCAATCATTGAGTATTAATGCATCCTACACTGATCTGTCGGCCTATAACCACTTACTGCCATCCCGTATAAACTGGAGGAAACCATTTGCAGGATTTTCTGGTGAAGCGATCTATAGATTAAAAACAAAGCGTGGTTTGCTTAAAACTTACTTAGCGGGTGATGTGAGTGATTTTACGCTTTACCAATCAGATATAGATAAGCAGGTCGACCAACTGGTAGATGTAGACAACAATAACATCTATGCTAACTCTACTTATACAGATTTTATAAACGATAAGACTTCTATAAGTGCAGGTATAAGTTTTGGTATCAATAATGATATTGCTACGATAGATGATCATCTAATGTTAGGTAATGACTTACTCGGTTATCATGCAAGGGTAGCTGCGAAGACGATAGTTAATGACCGTACTGTGATTAACTATGGTGTCGATCTGTTGCATCAGGACAATCGACAAACCTTAGGGGATCTCAATGCAGAAGAAGTAAGACGGCTTTCAAGGAATATTGCTGGTAGCTATGTAGAGAACGATTACTTTTTTAATAAAGATCTTGCAATTAAAACTGGACTAAGAGTAGAATATAATGCACTGCTAAATGATGTGAACCTACTACCAAGAATTACTATAGCGCAAAAATTAAGCAGGTATGGACAATTGAGTGCATCCTATGGCAGGTATGATCAAGAGGTCGACAGTGGAAACCTTTTATACCAAAACACCTTAGGTCATGAAAGGGCTGAGCACTACATAGTCAATTATAGTAAGAAGACGGATAAGCAAATATTGAGACTGGAAACATACTATAAAAAGTATGAGGATCTAATAAGTTATGATCTAGTAAATGGTGTGAAGACTAGCTACGGCAATGCTGGAGCAGGCTATGCGTATGGCTTAGATGTATTCTTTAGAGCTAATCAAGTAGTCAATAATCTAGATATGTGGGTGTCGTATAGCTGGTTAGAAAATGAAAGGAAATATCAGGATTACAAGCTAGCTGCTCCTACAAGGTTCTCGACAAGGCACAATTTGTCTTTAGTGGGAAAGTACTTTATTGTTGATTGGAAATCCCAATTGAGCTTCACTTACAATTTTGCAAGTGGTAGACCATTTGATAATCCTAATAATCAAGACTTTCTCAGTGACAGATCAAAAAACTATCATGCTTTGAACCTTAGTTGGTCATACTTGATATCCCCTCAGAAAATACTTTTTTTATCTGTCAATAATGTGACGCGTTTTAGGAATAGCTACGGCTATGAATACAAAAGCAGGCCTAATGAGTTAGGAGTTTATGAGGGAAGATTGGTCAGGCCTAATGATGATCAATTCTTTTTTGTGGGCTTCTTTATCACTATGAGTAAGAACAAATTAAATAATCAATTAAACAATTTATAAAATAAATTAATTATGAAAAAGATACTAATTAGCTTAATGTTCGGATTATTCTTAATGCAATATTCTAGTGCACAATCGAAGTCTGATAGTCTAGTGTTGACAGTTGATCTATCTGGTCTAAGTACAGAGAAAGGAGAGGTCATGGTAGGCTTGTACAATGAAGAAGGTCAATGGCTGAAAACTAATTTGCAAGGCAAAGGCTCAGAAGTACAAGGAGGGTCTGCACAGGTTGTTTTTAAAAATTTGCCTAAGGGCGAATATGCAATCTCTACTTTTCATGACATCAATGCTAATGGCGAATTAGATAGCAACTTTATGGGGATACCCAATGAGCCATATGCATTTTCAAATGATGCTAAAGGATTGTTTGGTCCAGCATCTTTTAAGGATGCAAAGTTCGTAGTCTCTCAAGATGTATCGATCAGTATAAAATTTTAATCCAGTCAAAAAACAATAGAAATGAAAAAGTCAATTATCACTTCGGTCTTGTTTGTAATCTTATCCTTTTGCCTAACTGCACAATCCAAGTATGTCAGTGGTATGAATAAGGCATTTAGCCTAATAGGTGAGAAAAAGATAAATGAATCCGTTGCACTATTTGAACGTATCTCTCAAGCTGAGACAGACAAGTGGTTGCCTTCATTTCATGGAGCCCATACCCTTATTTGGAATTCATTTGGAGTCAAAGAAAAAGCAGAACTGGAATCGCTTTTAGAGCAGGCTAAATTATTGATTGGAGAATCACATAGACGATCAAAAAACAATGCAGAAATATATAGCCTTGAGGCCATGTTGTATACTTCCTATATGGCTTATGATCCAGCTACTTATGGAATGATGTACGCTGCTAAAATTGAAGGATTACATAACAAAGCATTCGATCTAGAGCCCACTAACCCAAGAGTGCTAGCAGGAAAGATAAGATACGATCACGGTAAATCGATGTTCTTTGGTCAAGACCCTGCTCCGTACTGTGATAAGATGAAGAAGATAATTCCTATCTTCAATGAAAATAGATCGGAAGAAATGTTTGCTCCTTCTTATGGGCTAGAGCAAGCAAAAATGTTTATCCAAAGCTGTAATGAATAATATCTATAAAGACATAAAATCTGCTGCCATCATAGTGATGGCTATCTGCTTGGTTACTATATTCATTCAAATAGTATTACAGGGTGTTTTGAATTTGGATATTATCAAAGAACAATTTTTTTATAATATTTATTACGGTTTCCCGCTTTCCTTCTTCATGAGTTGGTTTTTTGATTTTTTAGATAAGAGAATCAGTTGGGACGAAAATCCTAAGTTAAGAGCAGTGCTTGGAATTGTAGGTACGGTAATAATGACCATGCTGATTCTTGTGATACTTAATTTTATTCTTTGGACGGTTATAGAGGGTAAGCCAATAGGTGTATTGTGGTTAAAGGAGAATCGCTTATTCTATATCATCGGTATGGTGATTACAGTAGTCGTGACATCTGTGATACATGCCATAGGTTTTTTCAATGAGGTGCAGCGGGTCAAAAAGCAGAGCTACGAGCTAAGGCAACAAAAACTATCATCAGAGCTCAACGCACTGCGTGCTCATGTAGACCCACATTTCTTATTTAATAGCTTCAATGTACTATCAGGGTTAATAGATGAGGATAAAGATAGAGCACAGACTTTTCTGTCTGGTCTTTCTAGTATCTATAGATATATACTCGAGCAGCGCAATGAACAGACCTGCACACTAGAAGAAGAGTTGGGTTTTGCCAAAAGGTATTTGGAGTTACAGCACATGAGATTTGAAAATGGGATTAGGCTAGAGACAGATATTTCGACTACATATCTAGAAAGAAAAGTGCCTTCATTAACCTTACAGTTATTGCTGGAGAATGCGATAAAACATAATGCCTTTGATGCAAAGAATCCATTGGTCGTGAAGCTATCGATAGAAGAAGATTCGTTGATCATAAGGAATAATTATAGACCAAAGAAAGAATTGATAAAGAGTAGTGGCTTAGGTCTTCAGAATATAACAGATCGTTACGATATACTTTCTGATAGAAAAATTGAAGTGAGTAGTAATGATAAAGAGTTCATCGTCAAAATTCCATTGTTATGATCAAAGCAATAATAGTAGAGGACGAAGCAGTAGCCGCTAGAAGGATGAAAAAACTGCTTGAAGAACAAGGAGTGGAAGTGCTTGGAGTTATCTATTCAAATAAAGAATTAACGAAGACAATTGAGCTTGGCAACAATGCTGATGTTTATTTTATGGATATTAATCTAAGTGATGGAATCGTATTCGAAGTATTACAGAAAGTAAAGCTGAATACTCCCATTATCTTTACGACAGCATATGATCAATATGCCATCAAGGCCTTCAAGCAAAATAGTGTTGACTATCTCCTAAAGCCAATAGCCCCTGATGATCTAAAGACTGCCATAGAAAAGTTTAAATCGGTCCATCAGAAAAGCCCAGGATTAGATTACGATTTACTGAGTCAGCTTATCAATAAACAACAGTCTCAATATAGAGAGCGAATCAAGGTAAAGGTCGGAGATAAGCTTCGCAGTTTTAAAATGTCAGAAATATCATTGATCTACACGAGTGATAAGATCACTTTCCTACAGACTCATGAGGGGCGATCATACCCAATAGATCTCACGATTGATAATATCGTTTCGGATCTAGACCCTTCTGTTTTTCATAGAGTAAATAGGGGACAGGTCGTACATATTGATCACATCTCAGACGTGGTTAGTTTTTCTAATAGCCGTCTCAAGGTCCTGATTCCACATACTAAGGATCAAGAAGTCATAGTAGCTCGAGATCGAGTAAAACTTTTTAAGGATTGGTTTGGCTAGGTTTGATCTTGTTTGAAGTTGTAGTTGCGCAATAGATTGAATGCACGCTGTATTTGTTGATTTGCGGCTTTATTCTTTTTTGATATTGGGTTGGCCTACAACTTTTAAGTCAAAGATATCTGGTCTGCTATAATGTCCTGTAACATCAAGATCTAATTTATGATCGATGAGTAGGTCCAAGTCCAACTCGGCGACAAGAACACCGGCTTTATCCCAAAGAGGCCCCTCTATGATAGTTCCATCTGGTGCTACGATCACACTACCTCCTCGGCATATGTCTTCTTTGGTGTCGGTCAATTGTATTTGATATTTCTTACGGTACATAGATCTAGTGAAGTATTGATTACATCCTAGGACATAACATCGCCCTTCCATGGCTATATGCTGCATGGTACTGATCCAAGATTCGCGACCATCAGCAGTCGGTGCTAGGTAGATCTGTACACCTTGCTGATACATGGACATCCTCGCTAAAGGCATATAATTTTCCCAGCATATAAGTCCACCTAACTTGCCGATCTTAGTATCATAGCTGACTAGGTCTTCGCCATCTGATTCTGCCCAGATCAATCGTTCTGTTCCCGTAGGTTTGATTTTTCGATGTACACCTAGTAGCCCATTCTTAGGAGAGATGTAAAGCATAGAGCAATATAGACTGCCGTTCTTAGACTGTCGCTCAGTGATTCCTATTACCAGATAGATCTTGTTTTTTTTAGCAATACTTTCTATTCGTTTTAAGTCTGGACTTTCAAGGTCTATACTGTTTTTATGATACTCAGCGTATAGCTTTTTCCCTGCTTCGCTACGCTTGCCGATGACCGTGCCAAAGGTAAATCCACGAGGATAGCCAGGAATGAATGATTCAGGGAATAGGATCAATTGCACTCCCTTGTTAGAATGCTTCACTACTATTCGCTCCAGCTTATCAAGACTCTTTTTCTTATCAAAGAATATTGGAGAGTCTTGTACAACGCAGACCTTTACTTTCATAGAAGTAAGATAATGATAAGATTGAAATAGGGGAGGAGATGTAATGGATTATATCCACTCAAGTTTTTCCTTTGTCAGCTCATGCTGCTGATCACCGGTATGCTTGGTAGAGCTGGGCTCGAATAGCATCAAGGAAACTTCTTCTTCTGCAATAGGTTTGTGCTCGATACCTTTGGGGACTATGTAGAATTCGTTTGGGTTGATGACCACCGTTTTATCCCTCAGGACCATTTTCAGCTGCCCTTTTATAACGAAGAACATTTCATCTTCTTCGTCATGTTTGTGCCAGATGAATTCACCTTTGAGCTTAGCTAGTTTTACGTGTTGGCCGTTTAATTCGCCTACAATGCGTGGGTGCCAGTGGTCTGAGAATAGGGAGAGTTTTTCGGTTAAGTTTACTTTCTGCATCATAGAGATTTAAGAAAATAAAGATAGAAGGAATAAGTCAATTGACCTCAGACTATAGTTGTTGGTTACTAACGGCTTATGCCAAACTTTTTATTCAGTTAAATGCCATTCCTTACTATTGAAAATCAATCCTTCTTTCGCTTCCGCTTATCAGTAGATCCTTCTGAGTTTCTTCCTTTACGATGTGACTTTTTGCCTCGCTTGCCGCTGTCTTCTCTTTTTCCTCTTTCCTCTCTTTTACCTCTCTTACCTCTTTCGTCTTTTGAGCTAGAGTCTTTGCCGTATTTCTTGTCTTTCTTTTTCTTGTCACCATCTTTGCTTCCCTCTCGGCGGTCGTCCTTGCGATCATCTCTTCTACCTCGATCTCTTCGGTCGTCTCTACCTCGTCTACCACCGCTTCCGCGTCTTCTATCACCTCCTCTGCCACGACCACCGCCGCCACCTCTTCGGTCATCTCGGCGTCCTCCGCCGCCACCTTTTTGCTCGGTGTCATTCAGGTCTTTAGAGCTGCCTAGACTTAGTTGGTCAAGTTGAATACTCAGTATCTTTGCTATGATCTCCTCTTTAGACAGGTCATCAAAGTAAGTAATCACTTGTTGGAGTACATCATCATTTATATTAGTAGCATCGGTCTCTAAAATATTAGAACACCAATTATTAATTCTTATCTCAGCTATGTCTTGCGTATCAGGCACTTCTACCTTGGTAAATTCAATACCCAATCCTCTTGCTAGTCTATTTATTTTATGCCTCTCTTTACCACTAATGAATGCTATAGAAGTTCCTTTCTTGCCCGCTCTTGCAGTACGTCCGCTTCTATGCGTATAGTACGACTCATCATCGGGTAGGGTAAAATGAAAAACATGCGTCAGGTCGTTTACATCTATTCCTCTAGCAGCTACATCGGTCGCTATGAGTACTTGTAATTCTTTAGATCTAAATCTACCCATGACACGATCTCTTTGTTGCTGAGATAGATCGCCATGGAGCGCATCTGCACGATATTTTTTCTTGAGTAATTTCTCTGCTAGATCTTGTGTGTCCCGTCTAGTCCTACAGAAAACGACCCCTCTCATTTCTGGATTGATATCAAGGAACCTCACCAAGGCTTCTGTCTTATCAGATCGCCTGACCATCGTGTATTGGTGCGATATATCTTTGTTGACCTGATTCTTTGCATCGATACGGACCTCAAAAGGGTCTTCCATGTATCTCTTCACGATCTTCTTGATCTCCTTAGGCATCGTCGCAGAGAAAAGCCAAGTCAGTTTATCTTCATGCGTATAACTTAGTATTTTATCTATGTCTTCCTTAAATCCCATGTTAAGCATCTCATCTGCTTCATCGAGAACTAGAAATTGCAGCTGTTCTAGATTAACAGCTTTACGCTTGATCAAGTCGATAAGCCTTCCCGGTGTAGCAATGATGATGTGTTGAGTCTTTCTTAAAGCTTTTATCTGGTTAGAGATAGCAGCACCTCCGTAGACACATAGGACATTAAGCTTGTCCATATATTTGCTGAAAGTCTGAAGTTGCTCGCCGATCTGCTTCCCTAACTCCCGAGTTGGAGCCAGTACTAGTGCTTGAGTAGCTTTCACATCGGTATCAATTCGCTCTAGTAGTGGCAGGCCAAATGCTGCAGTCTTTCCTGTACCCGTTTGCGCTAAACCAATAAAGTCACGGTCACTTGTGATAAGGACTGGTATGGACTGCTGCTGGATGTCCGTAGGGGATTCGAATCCTAGTTCTTTTAGTACTTTTAATACTTCATCAGAGAGACCTAACTTTTTGAATGCTGCCAATGGATTTTGCTTTTAAGAAATGAGTTGCAAATGTAGATTTATTATATGTGCTATGTTGGGTTATATTTTAGGTGCCTATAGCAGTATCTTGTTAATTTGTGGGTGTGAAGAACTTCATTGAAAGTGGTTATGAGTTTAGGTTTAATAGCAAATGGAATGTCATCAAATATGATGATCATAGGTTCTATAAAATACTTAGTGGACATGATATGAGTGGGGTGGACTTCGCAGGGATTTATAACAACGAGTTAGTCTACCTTATCGAGATCAAGAACTTTAATCAATTCAGGAATGATGGTAACGAGAAATCTATAGATGACTTTACCAAAGAGATCATAGAGAAAGGAATGGATACTATCCAGTTAATATCAGTTATCAAAAAATATTTGAACCGGATGTTTTGGTACAAAGCAATGCATAGCTTGGTCACAAAATTTAATTGGATAAATCCAGAATGGTATTTTTGGTCTAAAGTTCATCGTCTTTTTATACTTGAGAAAAAGGGTGTCTTCATCTTACTGATAGATGCTGATTATGAAATGTCAATGATCAAGGATAAATTAAGGAAGGCACTATCGGATTACTACCAAGATGTGATAGTGATGACCATCGAAGAAGGCAATCAAGTCAAAGGGCTTGAGGTCGTGAAATTAAAAGATTAACTATCATCTAATAAGAAAATTTACTGCATGAATCAAAGACTATCTATTATCACACTAGGTGTAAGAGACTTAGCTGCTGCTACAGAATTTTATGTCAATAAATTTAGTTGGATAAAAAGTAAACACTCTACAGAAGGTATCAGCTTTTTTCACCTTAATGGTATTATGCTTGGCTTGTATCCCATGGCAGAATTCGAAAAAGAGATCGAGGGAATTGAATTGGCAACGGAAGGTAGGAATAGAATTACGCTTGCGTACTTAGCGAAGTCGGAGCAAGAAGTAGATGATTTGTTTGTCAGTTTTAAAGCCAATGAAGTACAAATCCTAAAACAACCAAAAAAGGTGTTTTGGGGTGGATACTCTGGCTACATCTCAGACCTAGATGGCAACCTTTGGGAGATAGCTTATAATCCGTTTATAGAAATAGGGGAGGATGGGAATCTTAAAGGGTAAAGATTAATCGTCAAAATATTAAGCTCGAAAAGTAGAACCTAAGATTTTCCTCTATCCGTCTTTATCCTCTGGATATATCTACCTTTCTTTCAGCAATAGTCGGACAAGTATTTGTCGAATAGAGTGAAGCGTTACTAATCCTCAGCTGATTCTTTCTCCTTGATATGGAGATAGTCGAATTCGGATAGAGGAAAAAAGCCTATAACTTTACCTTAACCCCGCCTAAAAAGTTAGTGCCGAAATTCTCATAGCCATGCCATCTTTCATAATTTGTAGAAGTAATATTTTTGGCTGATGCAAAAAGGATTACTCTATCTATCACTTTAGCCTCTAGCCCAAAGTTGAGGTCTACTCCCAAACTTGTTTTCTGTGAGCTACCGGTTTCTGAAAGATATCTTACACCCTCCATTAAGTATATTCCACTTGTCACTTTTAGACGATCAGGAATAATCGAAAAGCTAACATTTGATTCGAATAATAATGGGACCAGGTGCCATGAAGCTCTGACTATGTCCTGCACACCCTCTCCATATGGCTCTAGTATTTGCTTAGTCATTCCTAGGTCTATGCTGAGTTTGTCTGATGGGGAAAAAGTTACATTCGCTGAGAGATACATCGAGCTTATGTCATCATTCAAAGTGCTGAATAATCTTCGATCATTATTGTAATCATTGGTAAACAGAGCTAGATTATAGAGTAGTTTATATCCTGCCCTTACGCTGTAACTTATTTCCTTCTTTAAATATCCTGATAGTCCCGCATAGAAGTTATATTGTTTACTATCTTCTATCCTATCGATCGTGGCTAGATAAGGATTTATACCTGATAAGTGTTTTAAGCCTTGCTGTACATACGATCCGTCAGCACCTAACTCTAGGATGAATGCCTGTCTACTTAGGTCTATCCTTACTTGTGCATCAGGGAAGATCGCTCCTCCTTCATTACCATTTGCAAAAGTAGCACCAAGCTTTATTCCTGCCTTACCTTTAGAAAAACTAATAGAAGGGGAGGCATAAAAAATAGCATCACTACCATCTATTGCATTCGTCAGGCTGGCGTAGTTCACTCCTGTTTGTAGCGCAAAAAGTAGCTGATCATTTAGTTGTTTGTTTCCATGTAATTCTAGATGAATATTACTTTCCTTTTGGTTGCTCAATGCGCCAGAGATTCTATCATATCTCAGTCTTGCTCCGTAGCTTAGGTTAGTTTCTAGATTGGTATTTGCATAGTTAGCATCTACAAACACATCTGATAGTGTGCCACTGTTTGTGCCGAGCTGAGTATTAGTAGAATCCGCTAAGTGATTAAATCCAAAGGCATGTATATCCTGCAGGTCAACGCCTAGTTTTAGAGATACCATCTGTTCCTGCGTCAGGAAATAGTCGGCATGTAGATCGACATATGTTTGCCCATATTCTTTATTGACGACACCTGATTCTGCGAATTTATTGAATTTCACCTTACCTCCTAAAGTATAATAATCGGTTGCGGTAAGATCATACTGAGCATCTATACTGGGATTGCTTAAGCTACCATACGAGCCTCTTATATATCCATTGTAATATTCGACAGGATCATCAGGCTGCATAGCTACAGGCCGGATATAGGGAGCAGGATATTCTATCTCGATAGGATTGACCTTCATATCATACTCGTAATTGTAGTTAGGTGGGTCGATAGAGTAGGGCTCAGGACTGGTCTTTATCCTGGTGCCTTCTTTTGTTTTTACCTCAAAGTCTTTTACTACTTCTACTTCCTCTGCTGGTAATTCTTCTTGTGCTATTAACACATTTGACACTAAGAACAAGCAGCCAATGATCATTGTTATACTGATACTATTTAGCTTAGTTTCCATTATCTATGAGTTCTAGTGTTTCAGAATTTGTTCTATCGATTATTCGATTTTGAGCGGAGATCATACTCTCTACCAGTCCAAGCTTTCGCTTTGCTTCTGCAGGTATGCCATCTTGTACGTTATAGTTTTCTACGACCACTTCTAGTGCCGCTTTAGCATTGTAGAGATCTTCTTTATCTATATAGATATCGCTTAATAGCAACACACTCTTCGCAACCCAATAAGGATAACTAGATATTTTACTATTAGCCTGTTTGCACATCTGCTCAGCTAGGTCTAGTCGTTTCTCCCTGTAATGTATCTCAGCTATGAGGTATCTTGACTCTGCAGCGATCTCGGCTTTAGAAGTCGTGATGACTTCCTCAAAATTCTTAGAAGCTTCTGTATAATTATTCTTGCGGTAGTATTCTTTTCCAAGTGCGTAATGGGCAAAACTTAATTCATCGATCTCCGTCAGGTCATTGCCGATGATCTTGTTAGCATAAGCATATATCAGTTCTGACCTATCCAACTGGTGAGCAGAGCGCAGAGCAAAATATTGAGATCGCTTTATTTTTTTATTATCCTTGCTGATCGTCTCTAGCAGCATATTGTACTTGAGTGATTTCTCAAAATCTTTTTCATTAAGATAGGTGATCACAGCTGCTTTCTCTATGGCGTCTTCATAGTATTGACTCGTGCCTTTAGCTACTATTTTTTCATAGTCAGTTAAAGCTGCGCTGTAGTTTTTTAGTTTGGTTAGTGATTGTGCTCTTCCGTAGTAGACAGGGAGTAGATATTTTCCTTTTGGGTAGTCTTCCATGTATTGGCTGTAAGCTGTGATAGCCGCTTCATACTTCCCATTCTTAAATTGTACTTCTGCAGTTCTAAAGACCAGCGAATCCTTATCGCTCTCATTTATATCAAAACCATCTATTTCCTTTACGATCTTTACATAATCATTTGGGCTTGCAAGATCGTACACATATATCTCTTCTAAAGCGGCCATTGCTTCATCTGCTTCCTGAGGAGTCGGATTATTGTCGAATACAGTTTGGTAATACCTAGAAGCCGCAGGGAAGTCGCCTTGATTGTAAGAGAGCAAGCCTAGTTTAAGGTAAGCCTGATTGAGTAGTGGCGATGTCTTAAATTGATTAACGATCGTAAGAAAGGTCTTCCGTGCTTCATCATTCTTGTCCAGCGTTATATAGTTGTTACCGATATCGACCAACGCATCGTCTGTGTATTCTGAGTCAGGATAGGTATCCACTAATTCTTCTAGTAAGATCAATTGGTCATATGGTTGCCCTGATAATCCGGAGATGGTCGCCATCTGATAAGTCGCATAATCTTTGCCGTCTATGGACTTTAGTTTAGTGAAATCCCTATATCGCTTAAATGCAGTCTTTAATTCTTTTTGTTTGAAATAGATGTCTGCTGATCTTATCAATGCGTCTGCGTATATAGATGCTGATTTACCTTTGGGCTCTTTGCGGCCGATTGCGGTGGTCTTATCAAAGTGTTCTAGACTTTTCTTAGCATCATTGAGCTCCACATAGTTGTAGGCCATGTTGTAGTTGGCTAGGTAAGTGTTCACCGTTGGTGTTGATGGTATTCCTTTAGCAGCTTCTAAATATTCTTCGTAACTCCTATTACTCTTTTTATAATCGCCTTTTTTTGCCTCGATATGTGCTAGCCAAAATAAAGAGGCAGCTTTAATATCTTTATTCTGAGAATACTCTAGCGCTTCTATAAAATCGTCTTCTGCTTTATCAAAATTTTCATCCGCATAATTTTGAATCGCTCTAGAGAAATAGGTTTTTTGGTATATATCCTTGAGGTCCGAGCTCAGTGGGGATAAGTTCTTAAGAGCACTGATCACTGCTTCGTGGTCTTGAGAGCTAGACAATAGGTTGATCAACAGCCCTTGTGATTCTTTGTAGTATGACGATGTCTTTGGAATCTTAGTCAGCGTGGTGATGGCTTCCGAGGTGTTGCCTTGATCTGCGCTGACCTTAGCATAGTTAAACTGCATTTCATCCTTCCGGTCCTTAGGGATGGGCAGCGATTGTAAATTCCTAAATGCCGACTGAGCAGAATTCTTATCCCCATTTTTAAGATAAGCATCTGCTAGGTAGAAGTTTGCATTGATGCCGATCTCATTATCTAGGCTAGATATTTCTCTGAAGTAAGTTATGGATTCATCATACTTGCCTAGATTATGATGGGTGATAGCTAACTGGTAAAACTCCTCAGCAGTTAATTTTTCTGTTTGAGATTCATAGGCAACCAGATGCTCTAGCGCTTTAGGATAATTTTCTTGCTGGTAGTAGGATTGTCCTATGAGCTGATGTAGTGCTACTACATTATTGATTCCTTTTTGCTGCAGCGCTTTCTCTCCATAACTGATTACTTTATCAAATTCATTTCTAGTGAAATAGATCTGCGCTAGATAGTTGGGTATATCCTTTTTGTATTGAGGATGGTTCTTTAGTTTTTCAAACTGCTTAGCGGCATCCTCAAATTCATTGGTAAAATAAGATGACATTCCAGAGTAATAGATAGCATCGTAGTAGTAAGCATTTCCTTGTTTTGCTACTCGCGCAAATCCGCTGAGCGCCTGTCTGAAGTGCTTACTCACAAAGTGGCAGTAGGATTGCTTAAACGTCCCTTCACTTCTTTTTTCTTTGTTAAAATAATCCCAGTTGATCCGATCAAAGGAGGCTATAGCTTCTGCATACGCTTTATGGTTGTAATAGTAATTTCCAAGGGCAAAATGTGCTTCGTTGACCCGTGGATGAGGAGAATAATCGATTATTGCTTTTTGTACAGCGCTGATGCCTGAGTTAGGGTGCAGATACAGATTAGCTAGTGCTTTGCGTATTCCTGCAGAGGTGAGTTTCTGATTGATATGTTTTTCTTCATTTGGTTTGTAGGCATGTATGATATCGCCGTACTGTTGTGCTGCGGTCTGATATAGTCCTTCATCATAGTTATTATTAGCTTCCGTTAGTGCTTTAGATAAATAGATGTAATCTGTTGATAATTGGGCATTTGCAATGATTGATATGGAGCAAAGTGCAAAGCATAAAATATAGGAATAGTAAAGACTTATCTTACTCATTTAATTAAGGTGTATCTAGCTTTAACGAGGAATTGATATTATAATTTTCCCCTGATTGACGACCTAAATTTACAACGATATATAGATTGTAATAATTTATATATGAAAAGAGTAGAAAGGAATGATAAAAGCATGCAATTCAGTCAAGAATATCAATGTTTTGATGTCAGATTCACATAGGGAGCACGAACCCTTGAAATAATGAAATAGAAAATCCTGATGAAGGGTGAATTATTGATTCGGATTAGTAGCCGATTGGTTAGATTCTATATTAGATATTATAGAACTAAGTTATTTTGATATTAAGCACTTGCGCTAAGCCTCTCGATTCCAAAGACCTTAGACCTAAAAAGCTCCATAGCACCAAATAGTACACCAGTAAAAACAAGATCACCAAGAATAGTAGGTCTGAAAAAAGGAATCCCTGCTCCTATACAAGATACCAACCCTGCAAAACTCTGAGGATACATAGGGCTTGCAAACCAAGTAAAGCCATTAGTAATCAAAAAGAAGGTCAGTGAACTTAGTAATGAAACGGATATTACACGGAGCGTAGATACTTTCTTCAAAAAGGATAATCCGAAAAGGATGATCAGTCCAAAAGCTAAAAAAGTACCAGTCATGTACGATGACCACCAAACGATACCTTCCACCTCAGGATAATAAGACCTCAAGACCGTATTGTTGAGTACCATATCGCTGATGAATAGGGCAAGAAAAGGCACTAAGAACACTAGATATTTCTTTGCTATGTATGCTCCTCCGAATAAGGCTATAGCAGTAATAGGCGCTACGTTAGCCGGGTGAGGTATGATCCTGTAGATAGCTGCTGCAGCAATGAGTGTGACTGCTAGTAAAAAGTGTTTCGAATTGCTGTTTGTTACCTTATCCATAATGCATCAAAATTACATTAAAATTCAATGTTCTTTAAGATGTATACTATGTTATTTGTTTTTACCACACAGACAATAAATAGAATGAAATTGGGATTCATAAAAGAAATAACTGATTTCCTATCTTCGTACTTATTAAACAAGCTAATTGAGTCTTAGATCTTCAAGTTTTTTTAGGATAGCCCGTCTAGGTGATAATTCTCCTGGAATATACATCGCTGCTTTTTTTGCAATTTTCTTTGGATACTTTATAGGTCAATTACCATTTACAGCTGTGATTGGCATTGCGATCAATAAGTCGCTAGGAGAAGGAGAAGACTTCAACTCAGCGCTCACGTCCTTTAGTGAGGATATGAATTTTGACCGCTATGGCATCAATAGCAATTTTGGATTTATCTTGATGTTGCTAACTTTTATAGGAGCCTTGCTAGCCATGTACTTGATGGTCACGAAGGTGCACAAAAAGCAATTTATTCACCTTATCAAGCCGTCTGAAAGACTTAATTGGTCGAAGCTGCTTTTCTGCTTTTCATTATGGATAGGCTTAACCCTAATTTTTGAATTAGGACTTCATTTTATGGGTATGAATAAATACAGTTTTCAATTTGATATCTGGACTTTCTTGCCCTTGCTGCTGATCAGTATTTTGATACTTCCGCTGCAAACTTCTTTTGAAGAATTGTTTTTTAGGGGATATTATCTGCAAGGCTTAGGTTTGATTTTTAAGAATAAATGGATTCCGTTGATCATTACCTCTGTGCTATTCGGTATGGTACATTCTTTTAATCCTGAGGTAGTCAAATATGGGTTTTACAATATGCAGATCTATTATATCAGTGTTGGCTTATTCCTGGGTGTTCTGACTGTACTCGACGATAGTTTAGAGATAGCACTAGGTATCCATGCCGCTACTAATTTTTATGGTGCATGTCTTGTAGGTTACGAAGGGTCTGCCATCCAGACGGCATCTATCTTTAAAAGTAGTGATCTAGATACTACAGTTATGACCGTAGGCTTTTTTATACTTGCACTTATTTTTTACCTTATCGTATCATTTAAGTATAAACTTCCGTCTTTAAAATACGTATTCGATAAATTGAATTTTGATGATGATATCACACAAACAGCTTAGTAGTTTATTCATATTATTTATTTGTGCTTGGAGCATCAGCTCTAGCGCGCAGACTGCAGATAGATGGCAGCAGAAAGTTGATTATAAAATGGTTATTGATTTTGATGTAACCAAGCACCAATTTGATGGTGATCAAACTATAGCCTATACCAATAATTCTCCAGATACATTGGATAGGATATTTTACCATCTGTACCTCAATGCATTCCAACCAGGCAGCATGATGGATATCAGATCGCGCGAGATATCTGACCCAGATAGAAGAGTAGGTGATAGGATATCTAAACTGCAGTTAGATGAGATAGGCTACCAGATCATAAAGAGCCTCACGCAAGACGGTGTAGATACCGATTACAATGTTGAGGGAACGATATTAGAAGTCGATCTACCCAATGCGATCTTACCTGGTCAGACTACAATTTTGAAAATGAACTTCAATACACAAGTACCAGTACAGATCAGAAGGACAGGAAGAGCAAATGCGGAAGGGATAGATTATTCCATGGCGCAATGGTATCCTAAGTTGAGCGAATATGATTATCAAGGCTGGCATGCTAACCCATATGTAGGGAGAGAATTCCACGGAGTATGGGGAGATTTTGATGTGAAGATAACCATGGATAGTAAATATACCTTAGGCGGTTCTGGGGTATTGGTCAATGCAGCTGAAATAGGTAGAGGCTATGGTGGCAGCACTAATGATATAGCTGGCCAGACAGGAAAAACTACTTGGCATTTTGATGCGGATAATGTTCATGATTTTATGTGGGCAGCAGATCGTGATTATGTAGTAGAATCCTTAAAGTCTGATGCAGGGACGATGATGTACTTTCTATATCAGCCAGGAGAGCGGACGACAGACAACTGGAAGCAATTGCCAAATGCCATGAACGCAGCTTTGACTTTTATGAATGAAAACTATGGTGTTTATCCTTATCCAGTTTACTCCTTTATCCAAGGTGGAGATGGAGGTATGGAATATCCGATGGGCACCTTGATCACTGGCGAGCGATCATTCGGTAGTTTGGTAGGCGTATCAGTACACGAGTGGATGCATAGCTGGTATCAGATGGTACTTGCTACCAACGAGAGTTTGTACCCTTGGATGGACGAGGGGTTCACTTCATTTGGTAGTAGTGAAACGATGAACCACCTATCAAAGTTAAAAATACTAAGCAGGCCAGCGGTAGAGAATCCACATGCAAGTAGCTTTATGGGATATATCAATTGGAATAGTACGGGCAATGAAGAAGCGCTGAGTATGCATGCCGATCATTTTAGTATGAATAGAGCATACAGCATAGCTTCTTATGTGAAAGGGTCTTTATTCTTAGCTCAGCTCAACTATATCCTTGGCGAGGAGGACTTTAAGAAAGGCTTACTCAAATACTACAACACATGGAAGTTTAAGCACCCTAATGTAAACGATTGTGTGCGTGTATTCGAGAAGGTGTCTGGTCTGGAACTGGACTGGTACAAAGAGTACTGGGTCAATACCACAAGGACGATCGACTATGGCGTCCATAACGTGATACAAAATGCAGACAACTCAGATTCTAAAATATATCTAGCCAAAACAGGAGATATGCCTATGCCCCTCGATGTAGAAGTAACTTATGCTAATGGGGAGAAGCAATTGTTCAATATTCCACTGAGAATCATGAGAGGTGAGCGCAAAGGAAAGGATGTTACTTATATGCCTGACTGGGCATGGACACATCCTGTATATTCGCTAGAGTTTGATGCTAAGGGTAGGAAGATAGCAGATGTCGTGATAGACCCTAGAGGTCTGTTAGGTGATATTGATAAGACCAATAATGCTTGGGACAAGAATCGAGGTAAGGCTGATAAGCCATAGGTAGCCAAAGGTGCAAGAACGAAAAATTCTATTCATTTAAGTCGGTATATTGATTTGTTAATAAATACTATAGAAACGTCTGTATTTCAATAATAGAATTTTCTCTGGATAAATTGAATATGCTTTCCGAAACTTAGGCATGCCTTAACACCTTCTTATGAAGCGTTCCTGATGAGGAGAATTAATTTACTTGGTTACACACCTATATCGCTGCCTTAATTTTTGATATCAGATTAATACTCCTTCCCAAGCTTAACCATGCCTTAACATCTTCTTATAAGAACTTAACAAAGTTAATCAGTTACTTCATCGTCGTATTACTAACTAAACATTAGGCATTATGAGAACGATGACATTATTTATCAGTTTATTCATGCTGCCCCTTTTAGGAACAACTTCTTCGACTTATCCCGCTTCTACTATTTCAGGAGTCTGGCAAAGTGATTGTGGCACACTTACACTCATCATCGAAGGAGATAGAAGAGGGTTGCGTGTCAGGAATCACAAGTATGGTAACTGGGCTTACTATGACAAGGCCATTGGTAGAAGAAACATCTACGTGGGTAGTAGGTCTAAATCACTCCAGATAAGAAACACTCAAGAGATCTTATTTGAAGATAGGGCTAAGCGAGCAAGTCTGATCTTAAGGAAGGCATTTGCAAGAAGAGGATTTAGCTCTAACAAGAGTGGTTATTATAACGGTGGCAGATACCGTGATAATTATTATCAAGATAGGTCTAGAACTAATCGGAATAACTATGGTAATACTAGGTACCGAGGTGATGGTTTAGATGGCTATGATGCCAAGAAGCTAAGAAGGTCCATAGACGATAAGTGGGTAAATCGAGAGTTTCGAGTCAAGATAAAAATTAAGGATACCGACAGCGGAATAAAGATGAAGAGGGATAACAGGAATGGTTATATCCATTATCTACAGGATTATAGAAATCCGAGGATCTTCTCTGATAGTAGAGGTAATAGCATAGAGGTAATTAGTAAGTATGAGATCGTATGGTATGACACAAGAAATAGAAGATCTCTATACTTCGCAAGAGACTAAACAAAACAAAACCCTTAGAGGTCTGGAAGACCTCTAAGGGTTAATCGCGAAAGATATTACTTCAAAAAAAAATGGGCCAGGAAATTTAACGTGAGTTAAATGAACACTGGCCACTTTAAGAACAACTTCCTTCTTATAGCTCTTTACAATTGGTATGATAATATTAAGACAATAAAATGAAAGATCAAGCTCAAAGTATAGCCAATTATGTTAAAGATAAATAATGCAGACCTTTCGTTGTTTAAGCATCCTAAAAGGGTGACTAATCAATTATGATCATGTCTAAAAATATCGGCTTATATATCTCTCCTGCTAAAACTCCAGTAAGCAACGCCGATAAACAGTACAACATAAATTGATGTAGCGATCATAGCATGATTGTAGGGTAGTAGGAAAGAAAAGTCCAAATCCTTTCTCGGGATATTATCTACAAATGTGTAAGGTGGGAATGGCATCAGATCTTCCGTGGCATTTAATGGCCAGTAATTGATAGATGCATTTTTTACTAATTTAAAATGGACGAACCACTTAAGCATAGCCTCTATAAAAAACACATAGCACAGATAAAAGAAAATGGCTATCCCGGACCTTCTAATAAAGAAACCTATCAACAGGGCAAATGAAGTGTAGCCCAGGCACATTATAAAGTATCTCGGTATCGCCATCTCATTATCAAAAGCACCTTCGAAAGAATATGGATCATTATGAAAATAACCAATAGCTAATGCAATCAGCACATAGTATAGTGTAGCAAAAAGACTCAAGCTCAGTACGACATAGAATTTTGCTAAGAAAAAATCTCGCCGACTAAGACCTGTAATGATATTTTGTCTCATGGTCTTAAAATCTACCTCCGAAGTCACCACGTATAAGACAATGAACCCCAAGAAAAAGAATACCAACCAATTACCCGCAAAGCCTAGATAACTCCAGACGCCTGGGAATGTAAAAAAGATCGTATTACTAGGAATAGGCGGTGGTAGATCCCTAAACTCCTTGCCTATAAAGATCAGCGTAGGCATAGTGATCAAAAACATCAGTCCGAATAGATCAACGACTGCATTATTCTTAAACTTCTTTATTTCTAAGGAAAGTAAATTCCACATTTGATTCATGTTAAAGTAGTTACTATGATTTATTAGTGATCTCTAAAAATTCTTCTTCCAGTTTTCGCTTTCTACCCACAAGGTGTGATAGCGTAATTCCACGATCAAATGCCAGTTGGTTTATCTCACCTACCTGATGATTTTCATCGATCATGCATTCGAATATTCCAGCTTTTTCAGTAGTAGATTTTACCCAAGTAACATCAGACAGGAATGTTCTTAGTTTGTCCATGTCGGGACTAGCAACTTCTAGTAAGGTATCGTCGGATAGGATTGCTCCGACCGGCCCAGTTGCTAATAGTTTTCCATTCTTGATGATAGCTACATGCGAACAGATCTTCTCGACCTCATCTAGGATATGACTAGCCATGATAACGGTCTTGCCACTATCTGCGATATCTTTGAGCGTAGTACGTACTTCCGCTATTCCTTGAGGGTCCAGCCCGTTAGTCGGTTCGTCGAATATGATGACCTCAGGATCTCCGATCATCGTAGCCGCAATAGCTAATCGCTGCTTCATCCCCAGAGAGTAGGACCTGAACGCTGATTTTTTGCGATGAGCAAGATTGACCATTTCTAGCAATTGATGGAAGTCTGTTTCTTTAGCACCTTTGATATGTCTTATGATTTCTAGATTATCGACCGCATTTTTATAAGGATAGAAGTTAGGCGTTTCTAAGATCGCTCCGATCTGCTTCCTAGGATTGTCACCATACTTGCCTCCAAACCACTCATAGCTGCCAGAAGAAGCCTGCAGGATATTTAAAATGATACCTAGGGTAGTTGTTTTTCCACTACCATTAGGCCCGAGCAATCCATACACATTACCTTGCTCTATCTCCCAATTCAGATTATCTAGCGCTTTTATATTGCCATAATTCTTAGAGAGATTCTTAATAGAAAGTACCGACATGTTTTTCGTTTATAGGTTTAAATATAATGGATAGGCATTCACATATTTTGTTTTTGAGATTAAAAGCCTCATTTATCTGATGAAAGAATATTTAATATTGGAAATAAATGCAAAAGACCGTACATTAGCTTTATGAATATTACAAAACATACACATCATCATTTCGGAATCAAATTAGTGAGCTGAAGCGATAATCGTATGTAAACATTATAAACAAGCCCACTTGATAATTTGAGTGGGTTTTTTATTTCCATTCATTTGTCGGGTAGCTCCAAAAAATAAGTAAATGAAAATTAAAATTGCGGTCCAGAAAAGTGGTAGGATGCACGAGGATTCTATAAAGCTATTAAAGGAATGTGGACTCCGAGTCGACAAGAGTAAAGATCAGCTAAAGGCAGAGGTGAATGGATTTCCTGCCGAGCTGCTATTCCTAAGAAACTCAGACATCCCTCAGTATCTTGAGGATGGCGTCGCAGATATAGCGATCATCGGCGAGAATACTTTAGTCGAAAAGCAAGCTGATGTATCAACGATAGAAAAGCTAGGTTTCTCTAAATGCAGACTATCTATCGCACTGCCCAAAGGAGATGAATACAATAATGTCCAATCCTTAGCTGGTAAAAAGATAGCTACTTCATACCCAAATACACTGTCAGGTTTTCTCAAAGAAAATAATGTCCAGGCAGGCATTCATGTGATTTCGGGGTCTGTAGAGATAGCGCCTAACATAGGGCTAGCGTCTGCTATTTGCGATCTAGTAAGTACTGGTAGTACCTTGTTTAAGAATGGACTGGAGGAGCATCAAGTCATTATGAAGTCGGAGGCTGTAATCGCGGCGAATAAAAGCGCCTTGGTTGAAAAAAAGAAGCTCATTGATCAATTGTTATTTAGAGTGGAGTCTGTGCTTAAGGCCAGGAACTTTAGATATGTGTTGATGAATGTGCCTAATGAAAAGATCCAGATCATTAGTGATATTCTGCCCGTACTCAAGAGTGTGACTGTTTTACCTTTGCTAGAAGAGGGATGGAGTTCTATTCACTCTGTGATCGGTAAAGAAGATTTCTGGAATGTCATCAATGAATTAAAAGCAAATGGGGCAGAAGGCATTCTTATTTGCCCAATTGAAAAAATGGTTGTATAATTTAGACATATGTTCGAACATTTAGTAAGGAAAAATATACTAGAGTTGATTCCGTATTCCTCTGCTCGTAGCGAATTCAAAGGAGTCGCAGAGGTGCTTATGGATGCTAATGAAAATCCGTTTGATCACTCGTTTAATCGGTATCCGGATCCGATGCAAAAAGAACTTAAAGCAGCTATAGGCAGCTATAGAGGTATTGACCCTAAGCATATCTTTCTGAGTAACGGTAGTGATGGTATCATAGAAATGATCGTCAGGACTTTTTGCGAACCAGGTAAAGATTCTATCTCCTATTTTACTCCAGGATTTAGTATGTACAAGGTTGCGGCTAAGCTCAATGCAGCGGAGGTAAATGTGTTTGAGTTAGATGAAAATTTTGGTCTTGATGAGGTCGCTTTTGTTAAGAATCTAAAAGAAAACGATAAGCTAGCATTCATAACAAGTCCTAATAATCCTACTGGCAACTCCTACAGCATCGAGCAAGTGAAATACATAGCCGCTAATTTTAAAGGATTAGTAGTGCTGGATGAAGCCTATGTGGATTTCTCTAGTGTGCCTTCTGGTATAAGTCTACTAGATGAATATCCTAATCTTATCGTGATGCAGACCTTCTCTAAAGCATTTGGAGCTGCAGGGATAAGGCTAGGGATGGTATTTATGCATGAGGAGTTGGTTGGTTATCTGAATAAAGTAAAGATGCCTTACAACATTGGTAATAATACTCAGCAAGAGGCTTTGAAAGTGCTGTCTGATACTGCGCGGATAAAAGAAGAAGTGTCACAACTCATAACAGAGCGCAAAAGACTAGAAGTTGCGCTTGCAGATCATGATCAGATCGTGAAAGTATATCCGTCGGATACTAATTTCCTATTGACCAAGTTTGTTGATTCACAAAAAGTCTATAAATTTTTCTTAGCGAAAAGCATCATCCTGCGAGATATGAGCAGGGTCAAAGGCTGTGAAAACTGCCTCCGAATTACGGTAGGAACACCCGAAGAGAATGACCGGTTATTACGTACACTCAAAGAATTGGCTTAATGAAGAAGATCCTTTTTCTAGATAGAGATGGATGTATCATTGAAGAGGCAGAAGACCAAATGCTCAATGAGATACACAAGATTCGCTTCTTGCCAGGTGCCATAACATCGCTAGCCCAGATTGCAAAGAATCTTGACTATGAGTTTGTCATGATCACTAATCAAGATGGTTTAGGCACAGATACTTTCCCAGAAAAACAATTCTGGCCACTACACGAGATGCTTGTGGATATGCTTGCTAATGAAGGAGTACATTTTGATTCCATTCATATAGACAAACATTATGAAGAGGAAAACTCTCCCTATCGAAAACCAGGCACCATGCGACTTAAGAAGTATATGAATGGAGCGTATGACCTAGAGAATTCTCTAGTCATAGGGGATAGATGGTCTGACATGGAACTAGCTAAAAATCTTGGAGCAAAGGGAATCCTTATCAGTTCTGCTTATTCTGCAGCACCTGAGCATGTAACAGATATCGAATCGAGCGTAGCTTATAAAACTAGTAAATGGTCAGAGGTATACAGTTTCTTGCTCAAGCAAGACAGAAAAGCTAAGCTCAACAGGTCTACGAATGAAACTAGCATTGACCTTGCTATAAATTTGGACGGCAGTGGTATCTCTGAAGTGAATACGGGCATCGGGTTTTATGATCATATGTTAGACCAGTTAGCTAAGCATGGTGGCCTAGATCTGTTTATAGATGTGAAGGGAGATCTAGAGATAGATGAGCATCATACTATAGAGGATACAGCAATAGCCCTTGGGCAGGTTTTTTATGAAGCACTAGGGAAGAAAGCAGGAATCACGAGATATGGATACTGTTTGCCGATGGATGATGTGCTGGCGCAAGTGGCGATAGATTTTGGTGGGAGGCCATGGATAGAGTGGGACGTGGAGTTTAAGCGGGAGATGGTAGGAGAGATGCCTACGGAGTTAGTTTACCACTTCTTCAAGTCCTTCTCGGATAGTGCTAAGTGCAATTTGAATATGAAAGCAGAAGGGGATAATGAGCATCACAAGATAGAGGCCTTGTTTAAAGCTTGGGCTAAATCCATAAAAATGGCGATAAGGCGTAATGCTGATGACATGAGTATTCCAAGTACCAAAGGAGTGTTATGATAGCAATAATTGATTATAAGGCTGGAAATACCTGCTCAGTACAAAATGCACTTAGGCGGCTTAATGCTGATTTTGAGCTCACAGATGACGCAGAAAAGATAAATAAAGCAGACAAGGTAATTTTCCCAGGTGTAGGCCATGCAAAGGCTGCTATGGAAATATTGAACGAAAAAGACCTAATACCTGTTATCAAAGGATTAGAACAGCCAGTATTGGGTATTTGCTTAGGAATGCAACTACTTTGTGTAAAGTCTGAAGAATCAAACACTAATTGCTTGAATATCATACCTTTAGATGTTTTAAGATTAAATAACACTTTAAATGACTACAAGGTGCCACATATGGGCTGGAATACGCTAAGTGACACTTCAGGTGCGATTTTTGATAATTTAGGAGAGAGAAATCATTGCTACTTTGTGCATAGTTATTACGTACCACTTTCTAGTTATACTATTGCAACTAGCAACTATATACATGAGTTTTCGTCTAGTATTAAAAAAAATAATTTTACTGGAGTGCAGTTTCATCCAGAAAAAAGTGGTATAGTAGGCGAACAAATAATAAAAAATTTCTTAGAAAATGAGTAGAATAATACCAGCTATTGATATCATCGAAGGTAAGTGCGTAAGGCTTTCAAAAGGAGATTACGGCACGGCTAAAGTATATGATGAAAGTCCATTAGATGTAGCCATGTCGTTCAAAGATGGAGGCATAGAATATTTGCACATCGTAGATCTCGATGGCGCAAAAGCTGACGAACCCCAAAACCTCAAGCTAATTGAGAAGATAAAGTCCAAGACCAAGTTGCACATAGATTTTGGTGGAGGAATAAAGAGCAGACAAAGTGTAATTGATGCTTTTAATGCCGGCGTGAATCAAATCATATTAGGTTCACTTGCGGTCAAGCAACCAGACTTAGTCAAGTCATGGATAGATGAGTTAGGCGCTGATCAGATAATCATAGGTGCGGATACTAAAGATGGGGAGATAGCAACAGATGGATGGTTAGAAAGCCACAAGAAAGATATTTTCAGTTTTATCAATGAATATATATCCGTAGGGGCTAAGCACTTTCTATGTACTGATATCAATAAAGATGGCATGTTAGCAGGTCCTAACATCGCGCTCTACAAGAAGATCATGGATAAATGTGAAGGAGTACATGTAATAGCAAGTGGAGGTATATCCAGTATGAAAGATGTCGAAGCACTCGAAAAGTTAGAGGTAGGAGCAATGATAATCGGTAAAGCCATGTATGAAGGTAAGATCGAGATTGCTGATATAGCAACAATTAAAGAAGAGGAAGAAGATTATTGATTTACAAGTATATACATATGTAATATAATTTATATGTGTAGTGTTGTTGTTTTGTCAACTATTAGCGTATTCTTATCTGTGCTTACAAAGAGAATCATTCCATGTTTAGATGTAAAGAATGGCAGGACTGTCAAGGGAATTAACTTTGTCAATCTGATAGATGCGGGAGATCCTATAGAATTAGCTCAGAAGTATGCTGATGAAGGTGCAGACGAATTAGTATTCTTAGATATATCTGCTACTAAAGAAGAGCGAGCGACAACCTTGGACTTAGTAAGGAGAGTCGGAGAAAAGATAAACATCCCGTACGCTGTAGGAGGTGGAATAAGCTCTGTAGATCAAGTCTATAAGCTTTTGCAAAGCGGTGCAGAGAAAGTTAGTATAAATTCCTCAGCAGTGAGAGATCCTGATCTGGTTACTCGTATATCTTCAGCCTTTGGTTCTCAGTGTCTTATCGTAGCGGTAGATGCAAGGCAGGAGGGCGATAGATGGATGTTATACACTCATGGTGGCTCTAAGTCCACTGGTATCGAGTTATTCGACTGGACGGATAAGATGGAACAGCTAGGGGCAGGTGAGATCCTCTTTACATCTATGGATCACGATGGAACAAAAGCTGGGTTTGCTATCGATGCGCTCAAAGAAATGAATAATCGACTATCCATCCCAGTCATAGCATCCGGAGGAGCAGGAAAGAAAGTTCACTTTAAAGAAGTATTTCAAGAGGCTAATGCCGATGCAGCTTTGGCTGCCAGCATATTTCATTTCGGAGAAATACCTGTACCTGAACTCAAAGCATATCTACAAACTGAAAATATCCCTGTTAGGGTTTAATTATAGGACATGGAATATAAATTTGATTCTGCTGGTTTGATACCTGCTATCATACAGGATGCTGAGACAAAAACCGTCTTAATGCTTGGTTACATGAATGCAGAAGCAATAGAAAAAACCAAATCATCAGGTCTAGTAACTTTCTACAGTAGGTCTAAACAGCGACTATGGACGAAGGGTGAAGAAAGTAAAAACCACCTCAAATATGTCAGTATGGTCAATGATTGCGATAGCGATACTTTACTTGTAAAGGCGTTTCCTCAAGGGCCTACCTGTCACACAGGCTCTGATAGTTGCTGGGGGGAGTCTAATGAAAGTGAGCCAGTCTTATTTTTGAAGCACCTAGGAGAAACTATCGAATCAAGGAAAAACTCACCCACCAACGAATCCTACACCTCAGAACTACTAAGTAAAGGCATAAATAAAGTAGCGCAAAAGGTAGGAGAAGAGGCGGTAGAATTAGTTATAGAAGCTAAAGATGATAACGATGATCTGTTTTTAGGAGAAGCAGCAGACCTGATGTATCACTACTTAGTTTTACTATCTGCAAAGGATAAAAATCTTACAGACGTTATCAAAGTCCTACAAAAAAGACATTTGCCTAAGTAAAAATTACTTACCCTATAAATAAGGTGTAACAAGTTTTATCAGAATTTCATAATTCATAGAATTCAGTGAGTAATTAATAGTAAGGATTATTCCTCTCTACAAAATATATATTCGAAAAATATCGGAATAGTTAGTATTTAATAGAAGTCATATTTGATAACAATCTGTTCATATTTTGACGCTATTTAATGATGACTTTAGCTTTGATGTTAAGATTAATTGAATCATATTTATAAGGAATTTGCTAAAATTCTGAGATTTTAATTAGTCTCACTTGGTTAAATTGGGTGTTATTTTTAACCTTTTAGGAGAGTCACTTATGGTGTCTCTCCTTTTTTGTTTACTATTTTGTAGAAATATGTAGACAAAATGAATCAAGCTGTAAAGTTAAGCGCTAATACTACTCGGTCAGAATCATATCTAATTATTTATAATTAGAGGACCTTTAATACTGGTAGTTATTTCAAGGTGACGTCAGCTTTTCGTCTATTCCTACAAAATTGATATTAGAAGCTGAGTCTAATTTTCTTTTGAGTAAACCTTATTTGCAGCGACGTTGATAAAGGGTTAGCTATCTAATAGACTTTATAAACGTCGTTATAGCATTATCCAGATCATCAGCTCTGTCAAGCACCCGTATAAAAGCACTTCCGATGATAGCCCCATTAGCATTTTGGCAAGCTACATTGTAGGTAGCCTTATCATGAATGCCAAAACCTATTAATCGTGGGTTAGGAAGTTTCAAGTCTATAATTCTTTTAAAGTATGACTTTTGATCTGCGTTGATTTCTGCGCTACTGCCTGTTATACTCGATTTGGAGACCACATAGATGAATCCTTTACTAAGTGTTGATACTTTTAGTATCCGCTCCTCAGAAGTCTCTGGGGTGATTAAGAAGGTTTTGCGAATATTATACTTCTCGAAGAGGTCTTGGTAATGCTTCTCATAAAGATTCATAGGGAGGTCTGGAATGATCAATCCATCAATACCAACTTTCTCGGCTTTCGCTAAAAATTTCTCTTTCCCATATTGAATCATTTGATTAAGATATCCCATCATGAGGAGAGGTACTTGGCAAGTCTCCCTAACTGCTGCCACTTGATCAAATAACTTGTCTACACTCATGCCATTAGCCAGGGCTTTCTGACTACTATCTTGTATCGTCGGGCCGTCTGCCATAGGGTCAGAGTAAGGCATGCCTAGCTCTATTAGATCCACACCGCTCTTTTCCAAGGACTTAATTATTGCACCTGTACTTTCTAGGGTCGGATGCCCTGCCGTAAAATATACATTGAGGATTCCCTCTTTCTTTCTTTCAAATAATTCGTCTAGTCTATTACTACTCATTACTCTGTATCTGTTTTGCTATTAGCGCTATTTTGATTCATGTATGCGGTGTAAGTAGCCAAGTCCTTGTCACCTCTTCCAGATACATTGACGATGACTACATCATCTTTTTTAAGATTCATCTTGTCCAATGCTACAAAAGCATGTGCTGTTTCTAAGGCTGGGATGATTCCTTCTTCTTTGGTCACCATCATGGCTGCAGCTAATGCCTCTTCATCAGTAGCGCTGTAGACCTTACCTCTACCCGAACTTATAATATGAGCATGCAATGGTCCGATACCAGGATAATCTAGTCCTGCAGAAATAGAGTAGGGCTCTATGATCTGCCCATCTTCTGTCTGCATAAGCATGGTCATGCTGCCGTGTATTACGCCAGGAGTCCCTAGTATGCTTGTTGCTGCAGAGTGTCCTGAGTCGATTCCCTTACCAGCTGCTTCTATCAATATCAACTCCACATCCTTGTCATCTAAGTAATGGTAGAAAGCACCTGCTGCGTTACTCCCTCCGCCGACACACGCCAAGATATAATCAGGATTTTCTCTACCTATATGTTCTTTTAGTTGCCACTTCATCTCCTCACTGATCACAGACTGAAATCGTGCAACCATATCCGGGTAAGGATGTGGGCCCACCACACTACCGATTATGTAATGCGTATCCACAGGATTATTTATCCAATCTCGGATGGCTTCATTGGTAGCATCTTTTAGCGTTTTACTGCCACTTAATGCGGGTCTGACTTCTGCCCCTAGCATCTTCATACGGGCCACGTTGGGTGCTTGTCTTTCTATGTCTATCTCTCCCATATAGACTATGCACTCTAGACCTTTGAGCGCGCAGACAGTCGCTGTAGCAACACCATGCTGACCTGCACCAGTTTCTGCGATTATCCTTTCTTTGCCTAGTCGCTGTGCCATTATTATCTGACCTATTGTATTGTTGATCTTGTGCGCCCCAGTATGATTGAGGTCTTCTCGCTTGAGGTATATCTGAGCATTATACTTATCAGATAATTTCTGGGCAAAATAAAGCGGAGATGGACGCCCTACATAATCCTTAAGCAGACTATCAAACTCTTTTTTGAATGCTGGCTCTGCCATTATTTTTAGATAATTATTTTCTAGGTTATCTATATTGGCATGAAGCATCTCCGGAATAAATGCTCCTCCAAACTCTCCGTAAAAACCTTCTGCATCTACTTGGTATTTCATAGACTTGTTTCTTTGATAAAATCATTAATTAATCGAATATCCTTAACTGCGGGACTAGTTTCGAATTTACTATTTAGGTCTACACCTGCGAACCTTGGATGTTTGATAGCTATAATTTCCTTTGCATCATCAGAACCGATTCCTCCAGCTAATAAAAATGGTGTTGTTCCTTCGTATTCGTTGAGCTTACTCCAATCAAATTTTGTTCCTGACCCACCATGCGCTGGTGTTTTTGTATCAAACAAAAAGTAATCTACATCTTCAAAATCAGTAGTGGACTTAAAGTCAAAATTACTATCCACTCCAAAAACCTTGATGACACCTGCAAGGTCTTTCATCATCGTGCAATACATACTGGATTCGCTACCATGTAATTGCACATAATCCAATTGATAACTCTCGATATAACTCGATACTACGTCAAATTCTTCATCGACAAATACACCGACCAAACTGATATCTTCAGAAAGAGAATCAAAAGCAGTTTCCTCATTTTCTTCAGAAACATACCTTTTAGATTCAGGATAAAAATTTAATCCTACCATGTGAATAGGTAACGTACTTAGCGCTTCTACATTGGCTCTATCTCGCATCCCGCAAATCTTATATATCATCAAGTGCAATTTTATATTCTTCTATAAATGTTTTACAAGCTTCACCTGGATCCTTGGTTTTCATAAACCTTTCACCGATTAAGAATCCATCAAATCCTGCCTGTTTAAGTTTTATCATAGTCGGGATATCATGTATGCCACTCTCTGAGATCTTACAAACCTCTACAGGTAGATGCGGATACAGTTCTATACTATGGTCTGGGTCTACTGTAAACGTTGTTAGGTCCCTGTTGTTTACACCTATAGCATCTACTGATGGATGATACTTATCTATTTGTTCCTTAGTATGTACTTCCATCAGTACTTCTAAGCCTAGAGAAGAGGCAAAAGAAGCTAAGGATGCAATCTCTTCTTTAGATAGTATCTCTGTGATCAACAGAATAGCATCTGCACCTATAGACTTCGCTTCTATGATCTGATACTCATCTATGATAAAATCCTTGCGAAGTATAGGACAGCGCACACTCGGTCTTGCAATACTGAGATGATAGGCATTCCCACCAAAAAAATGCTCATCTGATAAGATAGAGATTGCAGAAACCCCTGCCTCACAGTATTGATTCGGAATGATAGATGGGTCACCACTCAGATTGATGGTAGGCTTAGAAGGGGAGCGCCTTTTAAATTCTGAGATGATCCCAGACTTATTTTTATCCTTTATATTTCCAGAAAAGGATAAACAATTCCTTTCAAAGTATGGGCTATTTTCAAGTGAGGAAATAGCGCATTGCTCTTTATTCCTCTTGATCTCTATTTTTTTATGGGCTACTATTTTATCTAGTATATGCACAGCTATTATCTTATTTACTTGCTTCTATTAAATTGGTTAATGCTTTTTTCGCCTCGCCAGAGGTTATAGATGATCTTGCTTCTGCTATGCAGTCTTCGATAGATTTACTCCTGTCGAAACACTGTATCGCAAGTCCAGCGTTAGCACAGACTACATTTGTTTGTGCGGTACTGCCATTACCACTGACTATCTTTATAAAAATGTTAGCTGCTTCTTCTACTGTATCACCTCCAAATATTTCTTCAGGGTTTATTTTTTCCATTCCAAAGTAGGAGGGAGGTACCACTCGATTTGTAGAATTAGTGATGATCTTAGTGTCACCTGTTAGTGATACTTCATCATAGCCATCCATCGCATGTACGATGGCATATTCTTTATTGACTCCTTCGTGTGCTAGATGGTATAGGTCGGTTAATTTCTCTTCGAAGACACCTAGCAGCTGACGTTTCGGTTGTGCTGGATTGACCAATGGTCCTAGTAAATTAAAGAATGTTTTGACTCCCATCGCTCGCCGTATTGGAGCTACGAACTTCATAGCGGGATGAAACTTGGGCGCATGAAAAAAGCAAATATTAGCCGTGTCTATTTGTCTTTTTAATACGTTAGCATCATTTGTGAATTGATAGCCTAGATGCTCTAAAACGTTACTAGACCCTGATACTGAAGATACACCGTAGTTGCCATGCTTGGTTACTTTATAGCCTGCTCCTGCAACGACAAATGATGATAGGGTTGAGATATTAAAGGTATTCTTTTCATCTCCTCCAGTGCCTACAATATCTATACTATCTAAACCTCCAAGATCAACCTTAACACAAAGGTCTATGAGTGCATCCCTAAATCCAGCCAGTTCTGCTGGTGTAATATCTCGCATCCTGAACACAGTCATAAATGCAGCTGTGCTTGCCTCATTATATTTTTCGGCAGAGATATCTTTTAGGATTGTTTTAGCTTCTTCTTTCTCTAAGAATTCTCCAGCGAAGAGCTTGTTAAGTATTTGTTTCATCTCTGATTAATTAAACAAGAAATTCTCTATCATTTTATTACCATCTGGAGTTAGTACAGACTCTGGGTGAAACTGTACGGCTTCCATATTATACTCTCGATGTCTTATACCCATCACTTCACCTTGGTCGTCGTGGCAGGTGGCGATCAAGCAATCTGGTAATGTTGAATTGTCTATCGTCCACGAATGGTATCTACCTGCTTCAAATACTTCAGGTATATCTTTTAGTACTTTACTTTCTGCATCTGTTTTTTTCATGTCAGTAGCTACACCATGGTATACCTTGGATAAGTTCTTGAGCTTCGCACCAAAGACTTCTCCAATAGCTTGTTGTCCAAGACAGACTCCAAATATCTTTTTAGTTGGAGCATATTGTTTTATGATCTCTTTTAATTTGCCAGCTTCCTCTGGTATCCCAGGTCCTGGTGAAAGTATGATCGTATCATAAGCTTCTATCTCTGCTAATTCTATTTGATCATTCCTCCGCACATCTATACGATGGCCTAGCATGAGCTCTATAGCATGTACTAGATTATAAGTGAACGAATCATAATTATCGATGACGATTACTTTGTTAGCCATATTAAATATTTTCTGCCATGGTCAAGGCTTTTTTAAGAGCCGCTAATTTATGATTTACTTCCATTAGTTCCTTCTCCTCATCAGAGCCGATTACTAAGCCTGCGCCTGCCTGTCGATAAAGGACATTATCCTTACTTAGAAATGATCTTATGATGATCGCATGATTAAGATCTCCATTGAGCTTGAGCATGCCTATACCACCGCCGTAGATAGATCTCGAGTGTGATTCGTACTTATCTATGAGTTCCATGGCCTTGTACTTTGGTGCACCTGATAGGGTGCCTGCGGGGAAAGTATCTGCATATACTTGGAAACCACTTTTGCCCTTGAGTAGTTTGCCTATTACTACCGATACAATGTGTATCACATGGCTAAAGTATTGTATCTGTTTGAATACCTTGACCGTTACTTTCTCTGTGTTTTTGCTCAGGTCATTACGAGCTAGATCGACTAGCATGACATGCTCAGATGTTTCTTTAGGGTCGGCCAATAGTTTTTCGGCAAGTACAGCATCTTTTTCCATGTTACCGGTCCTTCTAAATGTGCCAGCTATGGGATGTATCTCTGCAACGCCCTCATCTACCTTAAGCTGTGCCTCTGGTGAAGAACCAAATATTCGGTAGTCTCCATAGTCATAGTAGAAAAGATAAGGGCTTGGATTTATAGATCTGAGTGCCCGGTATAGATTAAAATCATCCCCTTCAAAACCTTGCTTAAACCGGCGCGCTAAGACAAGCTGAAAGACATCTCCTCGTTGGCAATGTCGCTTCGCCTTAGTGACCATCTCTTTGTAATCATCATCCGAAATATCCGATGATTCATCACCGACTAACTTAAAGTCAGACTGAGGAATGCTTCTATCATGTATCAGTGATTCTATCGCTCTACTATTAGCTAGCTCTCCATCTGGGCAATTCTCTATCAGTGTAACCATCGAGTGGTAATGGTCAAAAACGATAATGTATCTAAAGAAATCATACCTGATCTCTGGAACAAGCTTTTCCGCTTTTTTAGGATCTAACTTGATAGTTTCGAAATGCTGCACTGCGTCATAGGAAGTATAACCGAAAAGCCCATTAAAGTCTTTGCATGTATCATCTCCATTGATCTCAATTTCACCTATAAGGGTCTCTATAGTTTGAACTACATTTTTATACGGTGTTATGACATCATCAATTTTCAATTCTCCACTATCAATTGATAATGAAATAAGTGGCTCAAAACATATGAATGACATACTATTCTCCTTGCTCATATGGTCGGAACTTTCCAGCAAGAAGGCTCTATCAAACTGCTGTCGCACTCGCATATAAAGTGCCATAGGCATTACTAGATCCCCGATCATCTCTTTTGCTGTACTATTAAACTTACGCTTCATTACTTTTATATTTTGCTACTATCATGCCACTAGAACTAAAAAAGGCTCATCGGAAATCCGATAAGCCTTTTTGTATATTATTTGATACTAAATGGTGTTACGAAGTTCCTAAGATCTTTGTTTGATTAAGCCACCACGAGTTAGTATTAAGAATCATATTTATTATTGAGCTACAAATAAAAGAACATTTACGTTATGAAACCA
>ENA-ORXT01000640-ORXT01000640.1-marine-metagenome-genome-assembly--contig:-NODE-640-length-53790-cov-12.706123_pt1 | contig 53790 bp, 51 predicted proteins | sample MGYA00237868_ERZ511482 | MGnify/ENA metagenome assembly ERZ511482
TGATATTAGATCGCATTGGGCTATTGAAAATAAACTACACTGGACTTTAGATGTAGGATTTTCTGAGGATGCTTCAAGAAAAAGGGCTGGAAATGCTGCGCAGAACTACTCAATTATCTTAAAAATCGCTTTAAACTTGATGAAAAACGAAAAAACTGAAAAACAAGGAATTCAAGGAAAAAGACTCAAAGCTGCTTGGAATAATGAATATCTGTTAAAAATATTGAATGTTAAAGTATGATTTTGACCTGACTAAAACAGGATTGCTTTCAAGTCCTTGACCACTAAAAAAGTCTCCTGCAGCAGAACCTTCTGGAACCTTACTTCCTTTTGGCAAAAATTTTAACGGGAAATCAGATGATTCTTTTTACCATTCAATGATTCCGTTTTTCATATAAATTACTGATATTGGGAAATCTCCTAAATCTTTAAATTTCAACAAAGTAGCTGTTTGTGAGGTCCCAAAATATTTAGCTGTATCTCTTATTAAATCTAAACTCATTCCATTACTTTTAACTCTCAATTTGTATAAATCGCTTGGCATCAATAATTCAGAAGCAAATTGATTCGCTTCTATTTCGTGTTTGCCATTCGTTGAGTGTTTTATCAGTATCTGAAAACAATTTTGAAAGTCCTTTGTGCAAGGTTAAATGACCTATTTCGTGTGCTAGTATAAATTCTACTGTTTGTAACTATAATTAACCATTACGAGTTAATGCGTCTTGAACCATCAAACATCCTCGATTTCTTTTTTCAATTAATCAATACTCCTTCACACTCTTTTAAAATATAATTAAAATGTTCAATATCATCTTTATTCAATGTTAAAATACCTGTTATGGTTACTATAATATCGGTTTTAAAATTTTGTTTACCTGAAAACTGAAGCTCTACGGCTGTTTCTGGACCCCCTTGACCACAAAAAAAGCAAGCAGACATTGGTCCTTTAGATAATATATATATTCTCCTCTGGATCTATATTTAAAAAATATCTTGATAATGTGATTTGTTTTCCTTCTAGCTGTTTCACTGGTGCTAAAAATTCGGGATACAAAAAATACTCATCATAGTCAGCAAAAAATTTTTCGGTGAAGGTAACTTGTGCTAAATCTTCCCAAGTTATTTGTTGTTGAGAAAAACACAACGAGCAGACTAAAAGAATAAAAGGAACTAAAATTTTATTTTTCATTACTTAAAGTTGTTGATATATCCATTCTTAAAATTGGATATATCGCAAGTATTACAGATAATACGATTAATATAAAAACCAAAGCTCCAGTATTCAAAACTTCTTGAAATGATAACTCCTGAAGTTCATACGAATTAGGATTACTATTTATAATTTTAAAAATAAAGCTCACCCCTATTTTAATATATACATAACCCAAAATAAGAGCACTTAATCCAATAATAAAACCTTCATAAGCTCAGGGCAGAATCATACTTTGTTAAATTGAATTTTATTATACTTAAAATTCAAAATTGACCAGTTTTATTCATAAATTATGATATATACATTTTTAATATATTTCAAAAAAATATTGATTTCATATCAATATTAAATATTTCTTATGGAAAATGAAAAGTATGATTCTGCCCTGATGCCTATTACAAAAAAAGCTCAAGTAAAACTTGAGCTTTTTTTTGTAATATATTTATTTCTTAAAAAATTATCCTAGATATGTTTTTAAAATCTTGCTTCTAGAAGTATGTTTTAGTCTTCTAATTGCTTTTTCTTTTATCTGGCGTACACGCTCACGTGTTAAATCAAATGTTTCTCCTATTTCTTCTAAGGTCATTGGATGCTGATCGCCTAGACCAAAATATAAGCGAATTACATCTGCTTCTCTTGGTGTTAATGTTTCTAGTGCTCTTTCGATTTCTGTTCGCAAGGATTCGTGCATTAATTCACGATCTGGATTTGGTGATTCCCCTGAACGCAATACATCATAAAGGTTAGAATCTTCTCCCTCTACCAAAGGTGCATCCATAGATACGTGACGTCCAGAGTTTTTCATAGACTCCTTAACATCACTAATTGTCATATCCAATTCATTTGCAATTTCTTCTGCACTAGGTGGACGTTCATGAGATTGCTCTAAAAAAGCATATGTTTTATTAATTTTATTAATCGATCCAATTTTATTAAGCGGCAAGCGAACAATACGAGACTGTTCTGCCAATGCTTGTAAAATAGATTGACGAATCCACCATACAGCATAAGAGATAAATTTAAACCCACGTGTTTCGTCAAAGCGTTTAGCCGCTTTTATTAAACCTAAATTTCCTTCATTTATTAAATCGGGAAGTGTTAATCCTTGGTTTTGATATTGCTTTGCCACAGATACTACAAAACGTAAATTTGCCTTTGTCAATTTATCTAAAGCACGCATATCACCTGCTTTAATTCGTTGAGCTAATTCTACTTCTTCATCTGCTGTAATTAAATCTACTTTACCTATTTCTTGTAAATATTTGTCTAAGGATGCTGTTTCTCTATTTGTAACCTGCTTGGTAATCTTCAGTTGTCTCATCTACGTAATTCTGGATTAAGATTGTGGGGTTAATAAAACTCTATATATAGTATTACGTAATTTTTTGACTTTTTGTTACAAAACAGTATCACTTATTTTATTTGTTAATAGAAATGGACAAAAATTGCTATCTACAACCGCTTGTCTCAGCTATTCAGTAATTTGATTTTTAGCGTTCGCTTTGTCAAAATTATCCTACCTGATTAAGTGTCGCTGGTTTTATAGCACCTAGACCTAAATATCAAATATTATTATTTTGAGTTTTAGTTTCTTTAATAAAATTGTTGGTTACATTTATTGTTTTTTCATAAAAAAATATAGACTTAATAATTAAAAAAGAAAGAGAACAATAGTCCTCTTTCTTTTAATTTAAAATAAAACCACTAACTATTCTTGTCTTAAAACCCTTATAATCAAATTATTAATTTTTTATTACCTTGTGAGTAGAAACCTTAATGTCATCTTTAATTAAATTTAAGAAATAAAGACTTCCACTTGATAACTGTGTAATATCTAATTCTAGCAAATCTGAGTTTACATTTAATTTTCTACTGATTTTTATTCTTCCATTTACATCTACTAACTCTAATCGATCTACTTGTTGGTTTACTTTTACATTTACAAAATTATTAGTTGGTACAGGAAACACAAGCGACCTGCCTTTTTTAACATCTATAGATTTAAAACTTCTAAGTACAACATCCTTATATATTGTTTTTCCATCTTTATTTTTCACTTCCCAAACCAAATTTAAATTTTGTCCTTTAATATAAGTTGGAATAAAAACCTTGTGAATTACTTCGGATTTCCCGTTTACATTAATTCCTTTTTTATAAAATGAAAACAGATTCCAGGTGTTTTTATCTTTTAAAGCAACTTCAACAGATGTTGATTGTGGGTAATACACTTTAATATCATAAAATCTTTGCCCTCTTCTACTAATTGACTCTTCATAATCAATAATTTTCATTTCAGTAGATACTTCAGGTCCAAATATTGACTGCGGAATAGTCGAAAATATACTAGTGGTTTTGTTTTCTAAACTTACAGGTTTTTCTGCACTAATAATGGATTCCGTACTTACTAATTTAATTTGCCATACTAAATTTAAATCGGTAGCATCTATATCATTATTAACTAACACCTCGTAATCCTGATTTTCACGACTCAACTCAATTAATTTAGGAACAATATAGTCCTCTTTCCAACTCTTGGTATTTTTCAAATAAATAATAGCTGACCCTTTGGAATCTGCAGATGCTGTAATTTTATATTTTTCTCCTTTATTTCGAGCTATTGTTGTTGGCGCATCTATAATTTTGATTTTCGTTATTGCTTTTGGTGTAACTTCAATAGGTGATTTTTTCTCAAATTTAACTTTCTCTCCGGCCCTCTGAGTGCTATTTCCAATCATCTGTACCTCCCAAATTAATTCAGCATCATCATTTGTTATTTCTTTATCAATGGTAAGTTCTATTGAAAAGTTTTCTCCACTATTAACTCCTTTAACTTCAGAGTAAGCATGAGACTGCCAATCTTCATCAATATCTTTTAAAGCTATTGAATAATCTCCTTTTGCACCATATACTCCTTTAATAGTGTAAGTTTCCCCTATCAAACCACTAACACTGTTGCTACTTATACTTATTATTTTTGTAGCATTTATAATTACTACATCTCCATTACTTTTTTTAGCTAAAGCAGTTGCATTTTCTTTAATTGCTACCCATCCATCAGCACCTTCGATATCATATAAAATGTCATAATTTTCTGATTCATCATTATAATTATTTTCGCTATGCTTTCCAGGCATTAATTGCCACACTAACATCCCTGCATAATCATATTTATTTACAACTCCATGTACCCTTCTAAAAAATGCATTTGTGGGATCTTTAGGATGATCCTTTTTCCAACTACCTCTTTTATCCATCTTAGCACTATAACCATATTCCTCAAGCACTATAGGCTTATTAACTTCCTTAGCAATGTCAGCTCTATCTTTAAAATACTTATCACAAAAATTAATAGCCGAAGAAACATCAAAATTATCCCAACGATCTAGATAGGAATGAATTGTTAAAAAATCAACATTAGCTACAGTAGCATTCCTTTTAAAATCTACACCTTTTATTCCATTGTAAAGCCAATCGAATGTAGCGTTCCCTGTTTCCTCACCTACTATATACCCTTCTTCTCCTGTTGTTACTAAATGTTTTTTATCAATATTTTTAATATATCCTGACATTTCTTTTACCCACTCATAAACAGTATCACCTCTTTTATCTAAAGGCTCGTCAAAATCCTTTGTATGTGGCTCGTTACATAAATCCCAAGCCATAATAGCAGGCTCATCCTTAATTAACCTGTCTGTTAAAGGGTTTTTATAATTTAATAATGAATTTACATATGTTTTATAGGCATTTCTTGTTTTTTTAAGACTAAAAAAATCGACTATGCGGGTTCCCTCCTCTTTACTATTTTCGATTTCTTTCCATGACATGTTAATATTTTTTTCTGCCTTTAGGTATTCATGCATATACCACGGTATCCCCCCAAAAGCGTGCTCAAAATTTGTAAGACTTAAAATTAATTTTATGTCATATTTTTCTGCTTGTTGAATTACATAACACAATTGCTTCATACCGTCGTAGTCAACACCCTTGCCATATTCTTTTTGAAAGTGAAACTTTTTCCACCATGATTGATTGTATTTTATTCCTCCCGTTTTTTCATCTCTAATAGGTTCTAAATTTGAAAATGCCCATGCACGTAAAACGGTTATATTGTTTTTTTTATAAAATTTAAATAAACTAATGATATCCTCTTCATAAAAATTCTTGGGTCCTGGTTGATTAAAACCGATGTCATATACATTACTTCCTTGAAAGTAAAAATCTTTACCATTGAGTTTAAATTTAGTTCCATCAGTTGTTACGAATTCGCTATCTTTTTGAGCAAAGATGTTTGTTAGGCATAAGATTAGCGCAAAAATGCTTAAAAGTGATTTTCTCATTATGATTGTTGTTATTGATTATTTTCCTGTTAATTCAATTTTTTTAAACTTTTTTTAAAAAAAATTGATTTGTACTGGCTGTGTTAGTATTCTATAAATACGATTATTCGATTTTATGGTAAAATAACTTTAAATTAAAAGTTATATCTATTTAATATATATTACCTTAACCATAATATATATATCAGGAGCAAATCAATCAGTGTACGCAATTCATAAAAAGATATAAAAACAGCCTTAATTTTTTTTATAAAAACGTAGATATTACGAAATTATTGTTGTATATATTTTTAAATTAGCTGTCATTTCTTTTCAGGATAAAATATTTATTTAACGTGAGCTTTTTAAATAAATATTTGTCAATTATTAAATCATACTTCAAAATTTTAATTTGATATTTTGTTAATCCAAAATTAATCCTCTATACATGCAATACAACTCAAAAGCAAAATACCCTACCTTTAAAAAAATCTAATAAGCTTATTCAAAAGCAAATAGAATATTCTTAATCTGAGTTCAATTTTTTAACTTTTTAATATCAACAAAAGGAATAACAGTACAGCTATTTCTTTTCCTTAATTTATAGCAAAGGATAACAATACTGATTATTAATTAAAATAGGTCTTAATTTTTTTTTTGATATAAAATTCAAATTCTAGAATGTGCAGATTAATCAATATTTAAATGGTGTAACACCAAAAAAAACACATTGTACTAGGGTATTTAACTCCTTTTGAAATGGTACTAAAATTAATAAAAAACAAGTATAAAAAGTGGCTTAATGAAATTGTACCATATTCATCATTAGAGTAGTCCACTCCTCGGTGCTAGGGTACAAGGTATTTATTAGAACCCTAATTTTATCAATGAAAATCTTAAGTTTTCTAAATTTTCTTCCTCATTCGAGGTGAGTTTTGAGGAAATAAAGTTCCTCGGTGCAAGCATACGAGGTATTTGTTCGAATTCTAATCTCGTTGGTGAAAATTTAGGTTTTCAAGCTTTCCTCTTTATATGATACAAGCATCGGGAAATTAACCCGAAGAGAGTAAAAAAAAACGCTCTGAGAATAATTCCTCAGAGCGTTTTATATATAGATTAAAAAAAAGATTAATCTTCTGTCTTCTCTTCTCTTGGCTTACGATCATCACGGCGATTGTCTCTTCCGCGGTTATCTCTACCTCTATTATCGCGACCCCTTCCTCCTTTATCATCTCTTGGTGGACGAGCTACATAACCTTCTGGCTTAGGAAGTAATGCTTTACGTGATACTTTTTCCTTACGTGTTCTTGGATCTTGACCAAAATACTTCACATCAAGCTCATCGCCTAAATTAAGTACATCGGTTACATTTTCCACACGTTCCCATGCAAATTCAGATACGTGTAATAACACTTCGTTCCCTGGAGCGTCTTTGTATTCAACTACTACACCGAAGTCTAGCACCTTGATTACTTTAACTTCGTAAACACTACCAACAGTAGGTTTGAATAATAAAGAATCAATTTTTGCCATAACAGCATCAATTCCCGCACTACCAACCCCTAGAATTTCAACGATGCCTTCTTCAGTCACTGGATCTTCGTTAATAACGATAGTTGTCTCCGTTTCTTTTTGCATCTCTTGAATTACTTTTCCTCCTGGCCCGATTAATGCACCGATAAATTCGTTAGGAACTCTACGCGTAACCATAGTTGGTGCGTGATCCTTTACACTTTCTGCTGGAGCATCAATAGTATCTGTAATCTTCCCTAAGATATGTAAACGACCTTCACGAGCTTGTTTTAGTGCATTTACTAAAATTTCGTAAGACAATCCTTTTACTTTAATATCCATCTGGCAAGCAGTAATACCGTCAGAAGTACCTGTTACTTTAAAATCCATATCTCCTAAATGATCTTCATCACCTAAAATATCAGATAATACAGCGTATTTTCCTGATTCTGCATCAGAAATTAATCCCATAGCAATACCAGAAACTGGTCTTATCATTTTTACACCAGCATCCATTAATGCCATTGTTCCAGCACATACAGTTGCCATAGAAGAAGAACCATTGGATTCTAATACTTCAGACACTACACGTACAGTATAAGGGCAATCGTCTGGAATCATTCCTTTTAAACCACGTTGTGCTAAGTTTCCGTGACCAACTTCCCTACGAGAAGTACCTCTTAAAGGTCTTGCTTCACCTGTACAAAAAGGAGGGAAATTATAGTGTAAATAGAAATTTTCTTCGCCTTCGTAAGATGGCATATCTATTTTATTAGCATCTCTAGATGTACCTAAAGTAACTGTTGCTAATGCTTGCGTTTCTCCACGTGTAAATATTGAAGAACCATGAGTTGATGGTAAGTAATCTACCTCACACCAAATTGGTCTAATTTCATCAGTCTTACGACCATCCAAACGCAAACCTTCGTCTAACGTTAAATTTCTAATCGCTGCTTTTTCGGCTTTGCTATAATATTTAGAAACTAAATCCCCAAAATCCGCTAATTCTTCTTCAGAAAAAGAGGCTTTGATTTCTTCTTTAATTTCTGTAAAAGCAGTGCTACGTTCTTTTTTAGAAGAACCTGCTTTTGCAATTGCATATACTCTATCGTATGCCAAATCATGAATTTTTTGAGCTAAATCCGCATCTTCTCTTTCTGCTTCGTACTCACGTGTTTCTTTTTTACCAAAAGCTTCTGCTAATTTTACTTGAGCAGCACATTGTACTTTAATAGCTTCGTGTGCAAATTTAATTGCTTCAGCCATTTCTTCTTCAGAAATTTCATCCATTTCACCTTCAACCATCATTACTGAATCAGCGGATGCTCCAATCATCATATCGATGTCAGATTCTGCTAATTGAGCTCTTGTTGGGTTGATAACGAATTCACCATTTACACGTGCTACTCTTGCTTCTGATATAGGACATTCAAATGGAAAATCTGATAATTGAATAGCTGCTGATGCTGCTAAACCTGCCATTGCTTCTGGCATTACATTTTCGTCATGCGACATTAACTGGATCATCACTTGCGTTTCTGCATGATAATCTTTTGGAAATAATGGACGTAAAACCCTGTCTACTAAACGCATTGTTAATACTTCACCATCACTTGGTCTTGCTTCTCTTTTAAAGAAACCTCCTGGGTAACGACCTGCAGCTGCAAATTTTTCTCTGTAATCTACTGTTAATGGTAGGAAATCTACATCACTTTGCTTGTAGTTAGAAACTACTGTACATAATAACATACATTTTCCTGATGTAACAACAACAGACCCATGGGCTTGTTTTGCTAATTTTCCAGTTTCGAGTGTAATCTCTCTACCGTCTCCAAGGTCTATCACCTCTTTAAAAACTTGTGGAATCATATTTTTTTATTCTAATTAAAATGTGTCTCGATTTGCTGGTGACAAATCATTGTTGTTGTTGTTGTGCTGTTTAGGCTTCAAGAGAAACCCCTAATTTAAGGGAGACAATTTAATTTTTTAATTTTGCGAAAGATACACATTTCTTCCAAACGTATAGATCAGAAAAACGCAAAAAAAAACGAAGCCTTTACGACTCCGTTTTTAATATCTTATGAAAAGATTATTTTCTTAATCCAAGCTCTTTTACAATAGCTCTATATCTCAATACATCCTTCTTAGTTAAATAGTTTAATAAGCTACGACGCTTACCTACTAACTTTACTAATGAACGCTCAGTATTATAATCTTTACGATTCTTTTTTAGGTGCTCTGTTAAATGTGAAATTCTTTGTGTAAACAATGCAATTTGTCCTTCTGCTGTTCCGGTGTCTTTTCCACCTTTACCATGTTTTGCAAAAAGTTCTTCTTTTGCTTCTTTTGTTAAATACATTCCAATATTATTTAAATGATTATTATGCATGTCGAAAGCTTTTCTTTCGAAGGTGCAAAATTAGTGCTTTATTTAAAATAAATTTTAAATAAAGCCAAAGTATTTTTGAAAAAAATAAAATTATAAAATTATTCACCTTAAAAACATAAAATACTTATTATCAACTAACTACATCTTTAGACTTTAAAAAAACAAAACTTGTATTTTTTTTGTGAAAATTAATCATTAATTTATGTAACAATTGACTTAAAAAAAGCAACTAACTAAATAACGATAATTGCAATAATAAATAGCATTAAGTCAATTGTAATTGACGATAAGGAAATTGGTATTAAAACAAAACAACTAAAAAAGCTTTTTGATAGCCCCAAAATTTAAACCAAACGCGGAACAGAAAATGAGAAAGGAAATGGTTTTGGTTAAACACAGCTAAAAAACTTATGGAAAAGCAAAACGGCACTCTAACTGCTGAAAGTAAGTTTGGGATTGGCACGTCAGTTTACTTAAATTTTACTACTTCTTAAAATTGCCTGCTTAAATTATCCTTTTAAAATAAGTTCTTCTATTTTTGTTATATGAAACAATATAAGTTTTTTATTGCCACTGTTTTTGTTGTGCTTTTATTTTGCACTAGATGTAAGTTTAACAAAAAACCAAAAAAAACTTCCGTATATAAAATAGATACAATTATAAAACCAAAATATGCAAGAGGTTTTTTAATTACTCGCAATAATAAAACCAAAAAAACCACTCTTTATATCAACAATTATAACGATACAATACATTACAATTTAATATCGAAAAAAACACTAGTAAAAAACAAAACTACTAGTAAAAATATTGAGATACCAATAACGAAATTCATTGCTTCTTCCACAACAGACATTCCTTTTTTTGAGGCATTAGAAGTGGATCAGGAATTAATTGGGTTTTCGGAAACTAAATATATTTCGTCTCCAAAAACACGAAAACGTGTTAATAATGGAATAATTCAAGAAATTGGAAATACCCATCAGTTAAATATTGAAAAAATTTTAGAATTACAGCCTAAATTATTCATTGGTTTTAATGTTACTAAAAAAAATAAAAGCATACAACTTTTAGAAAGAAATGGCATACCAACTCTTATAAACAATTCTTGGCTAGAAACACACCCATTGGCGAGAACAGAATGGATTAGGCTATTTGGGTTTCTGTTTGAAAAACAAAAAAAGGCTGATTCTATTTTTAAAACTATCGAAAAAAATTATAATGTATTAAAAAAGGTAGCCACCAAGGCAACAAAATCTTCTACAATACTTTCAGGAAATTTGTATAGGGATGTCTGGTATACTCCTGCAGGAGAAAGTTTTGAAGCTAATCTTATAAAAGATGCGAATGGCAATTACCTTTGGAAGATTTCCAAAGGTACTGGAAGTTTATCCTTGAGTATTGAAACAGTGCTTGAAAAAGGACAAAATGCTGATATTTGGCTGGGAGGGGGAATGTTTAACTCTATTACTGAATTGATCAATTTTGAAGAAAAATATCAATTATTTGATGTTATTAAAACAAAAAAGATATTTACCAAAGATCTGACCCAAGGAAGTACAGGTGGAATTTTATACTTCGAAACTGGGGCTTTGAGACCTGACTGGATTTTAGAAGATCTAATTCAAATTTTCCACCCTAATTTAGTTTCTAAAAAACCATTTCATTTTTACAAACAATTAAAATAGCTTTTGAATAACTCTCGTAAACACATTTTTTGGTTTATTGTTCTTTTATTAGGAATACTGGTTTCCTTTTTAATAAATTTAGCTATAGGGTCAATATCTATTTGCTTTTCAGAAGTAATTGATAGTTTTTTTAATCCCAGTACCGTAAAAGAAAGTCATTATTTGATCATACAAGAATATCGTCTTCCAAAAGCAATAACTGCTTTACTTGTAGGTAGTGGATTAGGAGTAGCAGGATTACTAATGCAAACCTTTTTTAGAAATCCATTAGCTGGACCTTACGTATTAGGATTAAGTTCAGGCGCAAGCTTAGGAGTTGCATTATTAATATTAGGAAGTTCTACCTTTGGTAGTTTACAGTTTTTAACACTACATAAATGGTCTTATGCTATTTTTGCTTTTTTAGGATGTTTTTTGGTATTAATTGGCGTCCTAATGGTTTCTGCAAAAGTTAAAAACACCAATTCAATTTTAATAGTTGGATTAATGTTTAGCAGTATATCCTCTGCTATTGTAAGCATACTATCCTATTTTGCTTCCCAAAGCGAATTACAACAATATGTATTTTGGGGATTTGGAAGTCTGGGCAATTTATCATGGGAAGAGTTGCGTTGGTTTGCTTGTATTTATTTTATTGGAATAGGACTTGGTTTATTTTCATTAAAAGCTTTAAATGGATTGCTCTTGGGGGAAAGCTATGCCAAAAGTATTGGCCACAATATTAAAAAGAATAGAATTATAATAATATTTGCTACCAGCTTGCTTACAGGTGCTGTTACTGCCTTTTCTGGACCTATAGCTTTTATAGGATTAGCTATCCCCTATTTAGCGAGACAAATTTTTAATTCTTCTAACCATAAAATAATTTTCCCTGCAACTATCTGCATTGGTTGCATTGTAATGCTTTTATGTGATTGTTTAGCACAATTTCCAAATAACGATTTAATTTTACCTATTAATGCTATAACAGCTATTATTGGTGCTCCAATAGTTATTTTGTTACTCCTTAATAATCGACAAGTTAATCTTTAGAATGAAAAATAAGGAAATTATTATATCGACAAAAGGGCTAACAATTGGTTACACTAAGAGAGGGAAAAAGAATGTACTTATTGAAAATATTAATATAGATATCCCAAAAGGACAATTAACAGCAGTAATAGGTTTAAATGGAGTTGGAAAATCCACCTTTATAAGGACTTTAGCCAAACAACAACCCCAACTTTCTGGCTTATTCTCTTTAAATTTAAAAGATGCTCATTTATACAATTACGCTGAATGGGCTAGAGAAATTGCTTGGGTTCAAACTGATGCTTTGCCTCCTTTAAATTTAATTGTAGAAGAATTTATTGCACTTGGAAGGCAACCCTATACCAATTGGATAGACAAACTATCATATAAAGACAAAGAAATAGTGAATACTGTTATCAAAAATGCAACCATTTGCGACTTACGAAAAAAAAAATGTGCGGAACTTAGCGACGGTCAATTACAACGGGTTTTTATAGCTCGGGCTTTAGCTCAAGATACCCCTGTAATAATACTAGACGAGCCAACTACTCATTTAGATATAATACATAAAATTAAAACTTTAGACCTTTTAAAAAGTCTTTGCCAAACACAAAACAAAACCATTATTTATACTACACACGAAATTGAATTATCGCTTCAGGTAATTGATAATTTGATTTGTGTTTCTGAAAATTCTATCTCTATAAATACGGTTAAAAATAGTATTGAAAATGACGCCATTAACTCTCTGTTTAAATATGAAAAACTATTTTTTGATAAAAAATCAAATAGATTTAAAATTATTTAACACCTCTTTGGGCATAAAAATGATTTCGATTTAACTGGAATGTCTAGTTTAGTTAGTCAATGAGTCAAGAGAATTTCATTAAATTAGAAATGGTATTAATCAAAGTTAATCTTAAAAAATTGTCCGAAAAATAGTAGGAATCCCTTTTTATTGAAGAGTTCAAGTCTTTGACAATAAAGACTCTTTTAGAGTATTTTACTGGTGAAAATTTTAATGACTACTCATATCATAAGCCTATTGATAAAAATTATAGAATAAATACAGCAACCTAGGTTGTTACTCTATGCGCTCAAACAGGTAATCCTCAAATCACACAACTACCTCACAAAAACAGGTTCGTTAGCTTTTATTGTACATTCCTCACTAAAAGCATAACCTTCAATATTAAAACTTTTAATACCATCAATGGTTTCTACATTATTTTCTATTAGGTAACGACTCATTGTACCTCGCGCTTTTTTTGCATAAAAACTAATTATTTTCAACTTATCGTTTTTCCAATCTTTAAAAACAGGAGTTACTACAGGTACTTTTAGATTTTTTGTATCAACTGCCTTGAAATATTCTGTACTGGCTAAATTTACAAAAAGCTCATTGTCTGTTAATTCATTATTTAAATATGTAGTTACTGTTTTTTTCCAAAATTCATATAAGTTTTTAGTGCCATTAACTCCAAACTTAGTTCCCATTTCCAAACGATAGGGTTTAATCAAGTCTAATGGTTTCAAAACTCCATACAAGCCCGATAGTATTCTAAGTTTGTTTTGCATTGCATCAATATTGGGTTTACTTAAGTTATAGGCATCCAAACCCGTGTAAACATCTCCGCTAAACATAAAAACAGCTGGGCGCGCATTCTTTTTTGTAAAAGGAGTTTCCCAAGCATGGTTCCGTTGCCAATTCAAATCAGCCAATTTTTCACTAATACGCATTAAGCTTGATAAATCACTTGGTTTTTTTAATCGTAACTTTTTATTTAATTGCTCTGACTGCTCTAAAAAAGACGATTTTGTAAACTGCTCGGTCGGTAATGCAGATTCTAAGTCTAGTGATTTTGCTGGAGAGATTACGATTTTCATTTTATCTTGTATAATTATTTTTATTAAATAATATGACCTTGATTTTGTTCTATTATCAAATTCGTTTTTTAAAATATTTCACTAATTAGTCTGTATCATAAAAAAACAAAAATAAGCTCGTATTTAAAATAAGTTTTTTAGTAATAGGCAAAATAAATAACATTTTATATTGCCTTTAATCAATTAAACAGATTGAGTTACAAATTTTTCTTAGCATTACTTCCTGAATAACCACGCCATTTTTCAATACAATCAATAATATCTTTTGGAATTGGTGCCTCAAAAAACATTTGCTCTCCTGTAGTTGGATGTATAAATCCTAAGGTACGTGCATGCAAGGCTTGACGGGATAAAATCTTAAAACAATTTTCTACAAATTGCTTGTATTTAGTAAATGTCGTTCCTTTTAATATTGCATCACCACCGTAACGCTCGTCATTAAAAAGTGTATGCCCTATGTGCTTTAAATGTACACGTATTTGATGTGTACGTCCTGTTTCTAACTTACATTTTATTAATGTTACGTAACCTAAACGCTCGATAACTTCAAAATGAGTAACCGCTGGTCTTCCTTTATCCTCGTCTTCTCCAAACCAAACGGTGTTTTGTAAACGATTTTTAGGATGACGCCCTATATTTCCTTCAATAGTCCCTTTTTCCTCTACTACGTCTCCCCAAACCAGCGCAACGTATTCGCGAATACTTGTTTTGTTTGCAAACTGCTTTGTTAAATGTGCCATAGCCTTTTCAGTTTTAGCTACAACTAAAAGTCCTGTGGTATCTTTATCAATACGATGTACTAGACCTGGACGATCACTGCTATTATTAGGCAAATTATCTACATGATATATCAGCGCATTAATTAATGTTCCTTCATAATTGCCATGCCCTGGATGTACTACCATTCCTGCCTCCTTATTAACTACTAGTAAGTCGTCATCTTCATAAACAATATCTATTGGAATGTTTTGAGGCGTAAGCAACTGCTCATAAGTCGGATGCTCTAACATTACGCGTACTACATCGTTTGGCTTTACCTTGTGATTGGATTTTGCTGGCACATCATTTACCCACACACATCCATCTTTAGCTGCTTTTTGAATTTTAGTCCGGTTGGTATTTTCTATAAAATTAAGCAGAAATTTATCTACACGTAATGGTTCTTGCCCTTCACCTGCTATAAAGCGATGATGTTCATGTAAATCTGAAGCTTCTTCCGGACCCATTTGATTTGATTCTGTATTCATTGGTTTGTTATCTTGATCCGTCTCCTACGACCAAATCGATACTAGACGTTTTCATTAATAATGAATTAGGCTCCACTACTTCTCCTTTATGCTGCAACTCTAACACCACATTTTTAGCTATGTTAGGTCTGTAAATTGTTTTACCTACTTTAAAACCTAAGGCCCTAAGTGTTGGTTCGGCTTGTCGCGTTGTTTTTTGAATTATATCTGGTATAGCTACTTTTCGATACCCTGATGGATTTAAAACCAAATAAATTTTTCGGTTTTGTTTTACAAATCCACCCGCTTTAGGATTCTGCTCGATTACTGACAAAGGAGGATAGGCTGGGTTAAAATTAGTAGAATCCTGAATTTTAGCTTCTAAATTTAACTCACTTAGTATTAATGCTGATTTTTCAAAACTTAACTTTTCTAAATTGGGCACCTGAATACGCTCATTATGATTAGTTGTAAAACCCAACCATTTTAAAGCTAAAAACCCAATAAGCACTACACTAACAATAGCAATTACTAATTGAATTAAAAATGTTTTACTGAAAAGAAAACGAAAAAAACCCATACTTTAATTTTGAACAAATATACTAAAACCAATACTGCTTTTTTAGCTGTTTTTATTGTAGATTTCCTTTATTTTTGTTTTATAAAAATTTACTCTATCCTTAATTTTTGATAGAAAACATATCTTTTCATAATGAAGAAAAATATAGCAATTGCTATGGGAGGTTTTGCTGAAGAGCATGACATTTCAATAAAAAGTGGAACTATTGTTTACAAACATCTACCTAAAGAAGTTTACAATACTTATAGAATAATATTTACTAAAACAGAATGGTATTGTTTGCTGGATGACAATTCTAAAACCCCTGTAGATCGTGCTAATTTTACTGTCCAAATTAATAATGAAACCATATGGTTTGATGCTGTTTTTAATACGATACATGGAACTCCTGGAGAAGATGGATTATTACAAGCCTATCTTCAATTATTAAATATTCCACAAACTAGTTGCGATTTTTATACATCCGCAGTTACTTTTAATAAAAGGGATTGTATAAGTATTTTAAAAGCTTACAATATTCCTACTGCAACTAATTATTTAATTAATAGTGTGGATCCAATTAATGTTGAAGAAATAGTAAACACCGTGGGACTTCCTTGTTTTGTAAAAGCAAATCGTTCAGGAAGTAGTTTTGGAGTAATTAAAGCACATAAAATTGATGAACTTAAACCTGCTCTTAACGAAGCCTTTAAAGTGGATAGCGAAGTAATTATTGAATCTTTTTTGAGTGGGGTTGAAATTTCAGTTGGTATAGTCACCATTAAAGGAGTTCCTACTATTTTAGGAATTACGGAAATTGTTACAGAAAATGATTTTTTTGATTATGAAGCTAAATACCTTGGTAAGTCAGAAGAAATTACTCCTGCCCGCATTACAAAAGCACAAGAAAAAGAAGTTAATGAATTGGTTTTAAAAACTTATCGGGTTTTAAATATGAAAGGTTTTGCAAGGACTGATTTTATTTTTAATAATGATAAACCTTATTTTTTAGAAATAAATACAAATCCTGGACTTAGCGAAGCTAGTATATTACCACAGCAAGCCAAGGCCAAAGGAATTTCCTTAGAAGAATTATTTATCAATGAAATTGAAGCGCTTTTTTGAGTTTTGATACTTTTTTCAAAATAAACATTGTAATTTAGAATTACCTATTATAAGCACACAATTATGAGAAGAGCTATTTTTCCAGGATCATTTGACCCGTTAACTTTAGGACATTATGATATTATTTCTCGTGGAGCAGAGCTGTTTGACGAAGTTGTGGTTGCCATAGGGATTAATGCTAATAAAAAATACATGTTTTCTTTAGAAGAACGTGTATTTTTTATAAAAAAGGCATTTCGCAATTTTACCAACATTAAAGTGGTTACTTACTCTGGCTTAACCGTAGACTTTTGTAAAGAAATCGAAGCTCAGTTTATACTGAGAGGGTTGCGAAATCCTGCTGATTTTGAATTTGAAAAAGCGATTGCTCATACCAATAAACTACTTACAGGTATTGATACTATATTTTTACTTACCGATGCCAGCACTTCATTTATAAGTAGTAGTATTGTAAGGGATGTAATTAGAAATAACGGAGATTATACAGTGTTAGTTCCCGATACTGTTAGAGTACCATAGCAGCTTAATATTACAAAAGCCTCCCACAATTAACTCTCTAATCATTTATTCTGTAAAAAAAACGTTATAGTCCATTTATTACTATACTTTTATTTATTTTGCTGTATCAAAACAATTGCACTATGAAAAACACAAAAAATGTTATTTTATTTTTAAGTTCTATTATGTTAGGGTTTACTTTTATTAATTGCTCTCCCGAAGACGCTAAGGAAGAAGTAGACGTTGTAAAAGACACTCCTGATGAATTTACACCTAAAAAAGACGATGAAAATAAAGGAACTACAGGACCGACTGGTACAACTGGGACTACTGGCTCAACAGGTGTAACTGGTATGACTGGAACTACAGGAGCAACAGGTAATACTGGATCGACAGGCGCTACTGATGGGACAAATCAAGAAGTAAGTGCCAATGGAACAATTACCATCCAAGCGGAATCAGCAGAACTAAACACTAATTGGAAAAAGAGTACAGCTATTACTGGATTTACTGGAGAAGGATATATCCAATGGGAAGGACTCGACTATTTTTGGAAAGGACCTGGCAGCCAAGGAAATACTGGTCAATTGACTTATAAAGTTAAAATTGACAAAGCTGGAAAATATAAATTTACATGGCGTTCGATTATTGCAAAAGATAATGGACAACCAAACAGAGCTACAGAACACAATGATTCTTGGTTAAAATTCCCTGATGCTGATGATTTTTACACTTATTTAGATAGAGATTATGTTTTTGATGATAAGAAAAATAAAATTCCAAAAACTCCTGGAAAATATTATCCAAATGGATCCTCTAAATCTCCCAAAGGAATTGTTGGTGAAAGCGGAAATGGATTTATGAAAATATATATGAATAAACTAGCATGGACAGAAGCAGCTTCTACATGGGACCACAATGGTTTTCCTATATTTGTTGAATTTAATAGCCCTGGTATTTACACCATAATAATAGCCGTAAGATCTAGTTTTCATGGTATTGATTATTTAAAATTGATCCCTCAATAGGCGATAAAATTTAATTAAATAATAATTTAAAAATCATTACACCTAAAATCCATTGATTTAAAAATCAATGGATTTTTTTTATTTACAATAGTTTAATATTATTTCTTCGAATTGTCTTCTATCTTCAATAAAAGAGCTTTTTATAGGGATATAAAATAGTTTCCCCTTTAATAAAGAGAAATTTTTCAACCTCATAAAGTCCTTCTCTGTTGTTAAAATCCGCCCTTCTTTTGAAAGCTTCTCTATTTGATTTTTAGAAAAATTATGATGATCCTGAAAAGACAAGTGTTTAAAGTGAACTTGTTTTAATGTCAAATAATCCACTAAAGGTTTTGGATTTGCAATTCCCGTTACTAATGTAAATTTGTCCTTTAAATATTCATCTACACTTATAGATTGCGTCTTATTTTTTACAACCGAATCATACTCAATATAAGTAAAAAACACATTTTGATATGATTTTACTTTTAATGAAGTACTAATTTTAATTCGTTGATCAATATTTAAGGCTTCCGGGCACTTAGTTACAATAATAACATTAGCCCTTTCTGATCCTGATTTAGGCTCTCTCAAATTACCTATTGGCAACATACAATCGTTCACATACAAATCATCGTAAGATGTTAATAATAATTGTAAACCTGCTTTAACTTTTCTATGCTGAAATGCATCATCCAATATAATAGCGTTTGGTTTTTCACTACTCTTTATTAACTTTTCGATCCCATTTCTACGTTCTGCATCAACTGCAATTGTGGCCTTTGGGAAATTTAATTTAAACTGCAAAGGCTCATCCCCTACTTCCAAAGCTGTACTATTTTTTGTAACTAGTTGAAAACCTTTTGTTTTTCGCTTATAACCCCTACTCAACACAGCTACTTTAATTTCCTTTTGTAACAAATCGATTAAATAAGCTACCATTGGAGACTTACCAGTGCCTCCGACACTTAAATTTCCAACTGTAATTATTGGCAAATCATATGTTTTTGATTTTCTAATATTCCAATCAAATAATTTTTTATTAATTAAAGCCCCTAAATAATATATCGGAACTAATGGAAAAAATAATTTGCGTAGCCATTTCATGCCAACGAAAGTACGGAATCCTTGTAATTGATTTAAATTAAGTTGTATTTTCACTTCAAAAAATATTGAAAAAAATGATTGTTTCTGACATCACTAATCTTATCGAACAATTTGCTCCTTTACATTTTGCAGAGAGTTTTGACAATGTTGGCCTTTTAATTGGCAATTCGAACCAAAAAGTTTCCAAAGTACTAGTAACTCTAGACACCTTAGAAACCGTAGTTGATGAAGCAATCGAAAAAAAATGTAATCTTATAATTAGTTTTCATCCTATAATTTTTAAAGGTCTAAAAAAAATAAATGGTAATGACTACGTAGAAAGAGTTGTTATAAAAGCAATACAGCATAATATTGCAATTTATGCGATTCATACTGCCTTGGATAATCACTGGCAAGGTGTTAACCATATGATGTGTGAAAAATTAGGATTGATAAATCAAGAAATTTTAATCCCTAAAGCGGAAACTATTAAGAAATTAACTGTTTTTGTTCCAAATAAAGCTTTTGATAAGGTTCAAAATGCACTTTTTGAAATTGGAGCTGGACATATCGGCAATTATGAAAACTGTAGTTTTTCTAATCAAGGTATTGGTAGTTTTAAAGGTAATGATTCTTCCGATCCTACTGTTGGAACTAAAAACGAACTTCATAAAGCTGAAGAAATACAATTGCAATTAACTTTTTCGGCTCATTTAAAAAGAAAAGTGATTAGCACCTTACACAAAACACATCCCTACGAAGAAGTCGCTTATGAAATTAGTACTCTTGAAAATTTAAATCAAAAGATTGGAATGGGAATGATTGGTGAGCTTCCTGAAGCAATCCCTGAAGAAGAAGCGTTACAATTGGTAAAAGATTCTTTTGATTCTAAAGGAATCCGTTATAGTGCTTTTTTAAACAAACCAATAAAAAAAATTGCGGTATTAGGAGGTAGCGGGGCTTTTGCTATAAAAAACGCTATGAGAGCCAAAGCAGATCTATTTGTTACCGCTGACATTAAATATCACGAATTTTATCAAGCAGAAAACCAATTAATTGTTGCCGATATTGGTCATTATGAATCTGAGCAATACACAAAAAATCTAATTGTCACTTTACTTAGAAAAAAAATCAGTAATTTTGCGTCTATCTTTAATTTAGAGGATATTATTTTATCAGAAATTAACACCAATCCTATTAAGTATTTTTAATTTATGGCTAAAAAAGAAGTTACTGTTGAAGAAAAGCTAAGAGCGCTTTACGACTTACAACTTATAGATTCTCGTATTGACGAGATCACAGCTATCCGTGGAGAGCTTCCGTTGGAAGTTGAAGACCTTGAAGATGAAGTTGCCGGTTTACAAAAAAGATTAGAAAAGCTAAACAGTGATGTTACAGCTTTTGACGATAATATTAAAGGCAAAAAAATTGCTATAGAAGAATCTAAGCAATCAATAAAAAAATATAAAGAACAACAAGAAAATGTTCGCAACAACAGAGAATTCAATTCTTTAAGTAAGGAAATGGAATTTCAAGAGCTTGAAATGGAATTAGCTGAAAAGCACATTAGAGAATTTAAAGCTCAAATTATACAAAAAAAAGAAGTAATCGAAACTACTCAAGAAAAAGTAGCAAGTAGAGCTACTCATTTAGATCATAAAAAAAATGAACTTGATGAAATTTTAGCAGAAACTCAAAAGGAAGAACAACTTTTATTAGGTAAATCAGAAGATTTTGGAAAAAAAATCGATGAGCGTCTTGTTAATGCATATAAACGTATCCGTGGTAACGTTAAAAATGGCTTAGCTGTTGTTCCCGTTGAAAGAGGTGCTTCTGGAGGATCATACTTTACAATCCCACCACAAATCCAAATGGAAATTGCTTCACGTAAAAAAATTATTACAGATGAGCATAGTGGTCGTATTTTAGTTGATCTTGAACTAGCTGTTGAAGAAAAAGCTAAAATGGAAAAACTTTTTGCTAAGTTTTAATCAACCATAATATACAAAAACAAAAAGGACTGCTAATTAGTAGTCCTTTTTTGTTTTACGCCTTTTTAGATATATTCTAACACGCGTTATTCTTGGAAATTATAGAAGTATAACGCTGCCTTATTTCATGTTAAATAATAAATACTATATTTAGCATATATAATATTTTGGTTTAAAAATCAGAATATTATACCTCTTAAAAATACTTTTTTATGGAATATGTTTTACCAGTGATTATAATTATACTTATAATTAACCAGAACAATATATTTAAAGCTAAAATAAAAACACTTACCGATAATATCCAAAAGTTAAACAGTAAACTGGATGCAATTTCCACGAAACAGCAGATAACCCCTAAAAAAGCAACTACTTTTGACAAAGAAACATTGTCAGAAAAGGCTAAAACTAATACTCTTAAGGAGGAAACTCTTAAAACCTCAGAAGATGTACTAAAAGTAGTTACATCAATTTTAGATACTAAAAAGACTGATCCCATTTCTACAAATCAATCAAAAGAAAAAAATATTGAGGTTAAAAACACCTCTGCTCCAAAAGTTACTATCCCTGTTAAAAAAAGAACTCCAAAACCTCCTAAGCCAAGTTTATGGGAACGCTTCAAAGAAAAAAATCCAGATTTAGAAAAATTTATAGGAGAAAATCTAATCAATAAATTAGGAGTACTAATACTAGTTTTAGGAATTAGCTACTTTGTTAAATATGCTATTGACAAAGATTGGATTAATGAACCTGCTCGGGTAGGAATTGGTATTCTTGCGGGAAGCCTAGTATTGGGAATTGCCCATAAGTTACGAAAAAAATACGCTCCATTTAGCTCTGTTTTAGTTGCAGGAGCAGTTGCTATATTTTATTTTACCATAGCAATTGCATTTCATGAATATCAGTTATTTAACCAAACTGTAGCCTTTGTGATTATGGTTTTAGTTACCACATTTAGTTGCTTTTTATCCTTATCCTACAACCGAATGGAATTGGCTGTTTTATCCTTAATAGGTGGCTTTGCTGTTCCTTTTATGATTAGTAGAGGTAGTGGTAATTACCAAGTTTTATTTAGCTACATTGCTATTTTGGATATCGGAATACTTGGCATTGCTTATTTCAAAAAATGGAGTTTAGTAAACACCCTTGCCTTTATATTTACCTCTATGCTTTATGTAGTTTGGTTAGCTAAAGCTGAATTTACGAGTATTCCTGATGAGTCAGTACCTTACGCTGGAGCTTTATTTTTTGCCTTTTTATTTTATATAATTTTCACAATTACCAATATTATAAATAATATTAGAGTTAAAGGAATTTTCAGTAAAGCACAACTAATGCTACTTACTACCAATACATTTATATTTTATGGTGTTGGTATGTTTATCCTTTCAAACTTTCATCCTGAATTTAAAGGTTTATTTACTACTGCTGTAGCTTTATTAAATTTAATTTATGCATGGTTTCTTTTCAAAAAATTTGGCTTGGACAAAACTGCCGTTTATTTATTAATTGGACTAACCTTAACTTTTATTACGTTAGCCATACCTATTCAGTTTAAAGGAAATTACATCACCCTATTTTGGTCTATTGAAGCTGTTTTATTAATGTGGTTAGCACAAAAATCAAAAATTAAAAGTTATCGCTTTGGATCTGTAATTGTACATATACTAATGGCAATAAGTCTTTATATTGATTGGCATGATAAATACGGAGGCGAAGATTTTATACAACTAATAATCAACTCCATATTTATTACTGGAATAGTAGCTGTAGCCTCTTTGCTTATGATACAATACCTTCTTCGTAATGAAGCTCTTAAAATATCAATGTTTAAAGTAACATTGGACACCGTTGCTTATCGAAAAATAATTGGAATCCTAGCGATCATTCTCTTGTATGTTGTCGGGATTTTAGAAACTGGTTACCAAGCTATTAAATTTTACGATACCAAATCAACCGCCTTTTTTTTCCCTGTAATGTATCATTTAATTTTTACTGCTATTTTCTGTTTTATTTTATTTAAAAAGAAATCAAGTCTGAATTATAAAATTCTAAATGTAATTTCCATAATTAATATTATAGCCTTTGCTGTTTTCTTCATGCAAATCCCTTTCTTTGAATTGGAAAATAACATAATTAATGCTGAGGGAGGTTCATTAGCTTATCAATTGCACTTCTTGGCCTTGGCTCTAATTATTTATTTTGGATGGCTTCTTTACAAAACAAATAAAGATCAACTCGTCTTCGAAAAATTCAATCACAAAGCTGTTGTTTGGATTATTGCTGTAGTAATTATTGTTATTACAAGTACCGAACTCATATTAAATGGTTTAATTATTGGAAACCCCGAAATAACAACTGAGCAGCTAGCTGAACTTAGCAACGGATCAAATAGAAAGCTAGACTACTACGAAAAAATAGGAGTTGCAAGACGAAATATTAAATCCCTAAAGTTTAAAGTTATTAAAACCGGGCTTCCTGTTTCGTGGGGTGTCTTATCCTTTATTTTCTTGATTTTAGGAATTAAAAAGCAAATTAAAAGTTTACGTATAGCAGCCTTAGCATTATTAGGGATTACGATTGTAAAATTATTTAGCTATGATATTAGTAATGTTTCTGAGACAGGAAAAATTGTAGCCTTTATTCTCTTAGGAGTATTAATATTAATTATTTCATTTGTTTATCAAAAAATTAAAGTATTAGTAATTGATGATACTGAAGATTCAAAAAACGACAACACCATATTAAATCAAGATGAAAAAACTAGTTAAACTATTAGCCCTTTTTTCTATAGCAGCTGTTTTTGGTCAACAAAATACTACTGCCAATATACAACTGGCAACTACAAAAGGCTTACATAAAATCAAGTTACCACATACTGTTCGTTCTTTTGCAAACGAAGATTTAAGAGATTTGAGGATTTTAGATGCCACAAAAAATCAAGTTCCTTATTTTATTACAAAGGGAAACACCAAAGTTCAAGCTTCCGATTTCAGAAAATTTGAAATTATTAATAAAAGCCAAATTGCGGACACCAGCTCTACTTATATTTTTAAAAATGAAGAAAAGCAGATCAGCCAAATAGTAATTCATATCGCAAATTACAATGGAGGTAAACGATATAGTATATTAGGAAGTAACAATAATACATCATGGTTTGGATTGACTAATAATCAATATATATCAAATCTGGATAGCTCGCAAAACACCACTATTTATAAAGTAGTCAACTTTCCTTTAAATTCTTATAAATACCTAAAAATTATTTTTAATGATAAAAACTCATTACCTATAAATGTTTTAAATATAGGAAAGAGTATTCGGCAAATAAGCACTGTTACCATTGAAAAGATTCCTGTAGAAAAAATTGAATACTCAAAATTAGCAAAACAAAAGAAAACGAAAATCAATATTCGATTTTCTAATTCTGAAATTATTGATAAAATAGCTTTTAACGTCAATGCTCCTGAATTTTATAGGAGAAGTGCTACAATATATTACTTAATCACAAAAGAAAAAAACCATAAAGAGATTACCCATAAACAAATTATCAGAAGATTTACACTGAACTCTGAAAGCTCAAATGATTTTGAAATCAATAACTTTTTTGGAAATGAATTATTTATAGAAATTGATAACCAAGATAATCCTGAATTAGAAATATCGAAATTAGAATTCTTTCAAAACTCCTTATACGCAATTGCTGATTTAAAAGCTGAAGAAAATTACACTATTTCCGTTGGAGACAAAAAACTAAAAAAGCCTAACTACGATATTGCGTATTTCAAAAATAAAGTTTCAGAAGAATTACCTACCCTTACCATCAATAACATTAATCATAAAAGTAAAGTGGTTTTAAAAAAAGAGCTTTCTTTTTGGCAGAAACCATGGTTTATGTGGCTATGTATTGGATTGGCAACTTTATTTATTGGCTATGTAATTTCTGGATTGGTAAAAGATATGAAGCAAGAAAATGCTTAAAACCTGTTATGCTTTTTATTTAAAAATACTCCCCAATTCAAAAAAAACTATTGGTAGCTTGTTCCATATCCATAATCTTTTACCTAAAATTAGATAAGATTTAGTTCATCCTAGTTTTAACAACTTACAATTTAAAATATATGTTTTTTAGATAAAGAAATTAGCTTTTGGCACTTGATCCATACATTTTACTACCTTTGATAAAATTTTTGAATGTATATTTTAAATATTACCACCAATATTGCTAACAATATTGAGCCAAAATGGCTGCACTGGATGCAAAACACTTTTATTCCCGCTATGTTAGCCACTAAAAAGTTTAATAAAGCGCTACTTACGCAAGTACAAATTGAAGAAGAAATGGGAGGTGTAACTTATAGTACTCAATATTTTGCAAATGGTAAAACAGAAATTGAAGCTTTTTACAAAGAAGATCAAAATGAATTACTTTCAAAACATACTCAATTTAAAGGAATGTATGTAGATTTCAGTACTGAATTAAAAGTGATAAACCAGTTTTTTGAAAATGCAAACTAATGGCAAAACTCCCAAAAAAGAAAAAGTACTCAAAGGAACAATTTCAAGCTAAAAATCCCCAATCGCCTATAGCTGCAAAAAAGCACCTGGGGCAACATTTTTTAATTGACGAAGAAGTAGCCGCACGTATAGGAAATACACTTACTGGTAAGAATTATAATAATATAGTCGAAATTGGTCCCGGCACAGGAGTTTTAACAAAATACTTGCTAAATAAAGGAATTAATTTAACTGTTTTAGACGTAGACACTGAATCTACCACTTATTTAAAAGAACACTTTCAGATCGAGCATGCTTCTAAAATCAACGAAACTGAATCATTTACAGTCAAAGAAGCTGATTTTTTAAAATATGATTTAAATACACTTTTTAATGGAGATCAATTTGCTATTACTGGTAATTTCCCATACAATATTTCTACTCAAATAGTTTTTAAGACCATTGAAAATCGTGATTTAGTACCTGAATTTTCTGGAATGTTTCAAAAAGAAGTAGCCCAACGAATTTGCGAAAAAGAAGGAAGCAAAGCTTATGGTATTTTATCTGTCTTAACACAAGCCTATTTTGATGCTGAGTATCTATTTACAGTAGGATCAGAAGTATTTAATCCCCCTCCTAAAGTAGAAAGTGGTGTATTACGATTAATTCGAAAAAAAGATTATAGTCTTCCTTGTAATGATGCTACCTTTAAAATGGTTGTTAAACTTGCTTTTAATCAGCGTAGAAAAACGTTAAGAAATAGTTTAAAATCATTGGGTATTTCTGAAAAAATAACTTCAACTAATAAAATCTTTAAAGAACGTCCAGAACAACTCTCTGTAAAAGATTTTATTGAATTAACACTGCTTGTAGAAAGTGTTGTTGCGAAAGATAAATCTTAGCGACTGATCTTTGTTTTGTAAGATTATCTTCATTTTTATTTACTCCAAACAATTACCTTTACTACGTTCTACTTACTCAAAATAATAAGTTATGGCTTTTGAAATTACTAAAGAACTAATCCAAAACATAAAAGCTTTAATCGAGGCTGAAAACGCCCAAGAGCTTACCAATACTTATAACGAACTTCACTTTGCTGATTTAGCAGAAATCTTAAAAATTATTTCTATTGATGAAGCAACCTACCTCGTAAAAAACTTGGATGCTGAAACCACTTCTGAGGCCTTAATCGAGTTAGAAGAAGATGTGCGTGAATCTATTCTTAAAAAGCTTTCTGCCAAGGAAATTGCTGAAGAATTAGAAGAATTAGATACTGATGATGCCGCTGACATCCTTAACGAACTTCCTCAAGATCGTGTTGAAAATGTAATTGCAGAAATAGAAGATTTTGACCACGCAGGGAATATTGTAGACTTATTGCGCTATGAGAATGATACTGCTGGTGGACTAATGGCTAAAGAATTAGTACAAGTAAATGAAAATTGGACTGTTACTCAATGCTTAAACGAAATTAAACAACAGGCAGAAAATGTTTCTCGAATTCATTCTATATATGTAATAGATGATGATGAAAAATTAAAAGGTCGCTTATCATTACGTGATCTAATGATGGCAGCTGCTACTAAAAATATTAGTCAAATATACATTCCAAAAGTAGATGCTGTAACTGTAAATACAGAGGCGGAAGAAGTATCTCGTATCATGCAAAAATATGACTTAGAAGCCATACCAGTTGTAGATGAATCTGGGAGACTCAGAGGTCGTATTACTATTGATGATATAGTAGACTTTATTAAAGAAGAAGCCGAAAAAGATTATCAAATGGCAGCGGGTATCTCCAGTGATGTTGAAGCGGATGATGGTATTTTTGAACTTACCAAAGCACGGTTACCGTGGTTGGTCTTAGGTTTACTTGGTGGCTTAGGAAGTGTATACATTATGGAAGGATTTGAAGATGCACTTGAAAAATATTCGCGACTTTTTTACTTTACACCATTAATAGCCGCAATGGCTGGTAATGTTGGGGTTCAATCCAGTGCCATTATTGTTCAAGGTTTGGCTAACGATAATGTAAAAGGAAGCTTGTTAAACCGTTTGATAAAAGAGGTAGGACTAAGTTTAATTAATGGAACTGCACTAGCCGTTTTAGTCATGATTTTTGGAGCTATTACTGGGCTTGATCAAGCATTTAGCTTTACAATAGCTATTTCAATGCTTTCAGTTATTATTATTGCCGCCCTCATAGGAACTTTTGTACCTATAATTTTACATAAACGAGGTATAGATCCTGCAATTGCCACAGGTCCATTTATAACAACAAGTAATGATATTTTTGGGATCTTTTTATTTTTTTATATTGCAAAAATAATTCTCGGTTTTTAATTTTGGAAAATAATTATTGTAGCTAAAATATAATGCCACTTTACTTATATTTGCTCTCTTAAAAAAATATACTATGTCATTTAACGATTTATTCGATAGCGGAAAACACAGTAAAAATCTTGGTCATTTTGCTTCTATAGTAACTTTGGCCTCTGCAGATGGGGCTATAAATGAAGATGAATTAGCAATGTTGAAGCGTTTAGCTCGTAAATTAGATGTTGATAATTCTGAATTCGAAGAAATTTTAGAAACTCCTAATCGTTACCCAATCAATCCACCAAATAACAAGTTTGAACGTTTAGAGCGTATTTACGATTTATTCAAAATTGTATATGCAGACCATATAATGGACGAAAACGAAGAAAAATTAGTAAACAAATATGCTATAGGTATTGGTTTCAATTCTAAAGATGCTGAACTAATAATCAATAAATCAAAACTAATATTCGGAGGAAAAATAGCTTATGAAGATTACGAAAGCATTATAAACAAAAAATAACAGTCTTAACTATTTACTACAATTAAACTATCGAAGCCTAAATCACAACTAGATTTAGGCTTCACTTTTTGTTACCGATTTAAATAAATCTTCAATATTTAATTGTTTTTCTTCCAATTGAAGTATTTTAAGACCATTGGCTACTGCAAAATCAAAAATATTTTCGGCATAATTTCTTATATTGTTTTCGGGATTTGTAAAGCTTAATACAAACTGAGTGTGTGTAATAGCCTTTACTGATGAAATATTGGGTATTGACATCAACTGGCTGTCAATAATTTTAGAACCAAAAGAAACTAAGAATTGTTTTTCGAAAGATTCTGCTATCATCTTATCAACCACCAGCTGCCCTTTATTAATTACCAAAACACGATCACACATCGCCTCAACTTCCTGCATAACATGTGTAGACAATAACACCGTCTTATCACTACCTAAGCCTTTAATCAAATTTCGAATATCTTCAAGTTGATTAGGGTCTAATCCTGTCGTAGGTTCGTCTAACAACAACACTTTAGGATCGTGCAACAATGCACTAGCCAAACCTACGCGTTGCCGATACCCTTTCGACAATTCCCCTATTTTTTTTTTCAATTCATTCTGTAATCCTGTAAGTTCAACAACCTCATCCACTCGTTGTTTGTTTGTTTTGTACAACTGCGCATTAAACAATAAATATTCTTTAGGATATTGATCTAAATACAATGGATTATGCTCTGGTAAGTACCCTAAACTCTTTTGCACTTCGTGTTGTTGCGTTGCAATATCAAACCCATTAACTAATGCTTTTCCAGAAGTAGGATTCAAATAAGTCGTCAATATTTTCATTAATGTTGACTTTCCAGCACCGTTAGGACCAAGAAATCCTACGATTTGCTTTTCAGGAATCTCAAAAGACACTTTTTTTAAAGCATCAACATCATTATATTTCTTCGAAAGGTTACTTACTTTTATGGACATAAGGCAAATTTACAAAGTCTATCATTTATTTTTTCAAAAAAAACTTCAATATATTTTTAGTTTAGAAAACTTTAAATAAATTTGTAACTTAATAAACTAAGAAATGAATAATTTATTTTTTAACAACAAATTTTATTACTTCTACTTTTATAAGTAGTAAGTCGGGTTTGTTATGTTATAAATAATTATAAAATATAAAAAATCCCGATTCAAAAATGAGTCGGGATTTTTTATTACCATATATTACAGTTAAAGGCAAAAGTGTAAATGAAAAAAATAATTGGCATACAAGGAGTCAAAGGCTCATACCACCATGGAGTAGCCTTATCCTATTTTGGTACTAATATTGAAATAGATGAATGTATGTCTTTTCAGGAATTGGTAAATAGTTTGGAAAAGAGTAAATGTACCGATGCTGTTATGGCTATTGAAAATTCAATTGCAGGCTCTATTATTCCTAATTACGCTTATATTGATGAACACAATTTAACAATTTGTGGAGAATATTATTTACCAATCCACCATTGCTTAATGGCCTTAGAAGGACAAGAAATTGCGGATATTAAAGAAGTATATTCACATCCAATGGCATTACTGCAATGCAAGGAGTTTTTCAAAAAACACAATCACATTAAATTAATTGAAGATACGGACACTGCCGAAGTAGCCAAACGAATTAGCCAAAATCAGTTAAAAGGAATAGCGGCTATTGCAGGAACTACTGCAGCTGAGATTTATGGATTATCTATTTTAGCAAAAGGAATTCAGACCATAAAAGCCAATAGTACCCGTTTTTTTATCCTAAATACTAAAAAGCCAATTGTCGATAAAACGGCAGTTAACAAAGCCTCTTTAAAGTTTGTGCTAGATCACAATCGTGGCAGTTTAGCTACCGTTTTAAATGTAATGAATAATTGCAATTTAAACCTAACTAAAATTCAATCATTACCCGTAATAGAGCAACCGTGGAAGTATGCTTTTTTTGTAGATACTACTTTTGATTCTTATAAAGAGTATGAGAAAGCTGTTTCTATTTTACAAATTATGGCTACAGAGTTTAAAGTGCTAGGAGAATACCAAAACCAAAAAGGATGAATTTAATTACCGCTAAGCGATTACATAGTGTTGAAGAATACTACTTCTCTAAAAAGCTAAGAGAAGTAAGAAAGCTCACGCTTGCTGGTAAGCCAATTATTAATATGGCTATTGGGAGTCCTGATTTGGCTCCACCAACTAAAGTTTTGGATGCACTCTCAAGTACGCTCCAAATTGATGGTGCACATAAATACCAAAGTTATCAGGGATTGCCTGAATTTAGACAAGCTATTTGTGATTTTTACAAGTCTAAATACAATGCTGATTTTGATCCCAACTCCGAAGTGTTACCACTTATGGGATCTAAAGAAGGAATTATGCATATTTCGATGGCTTTTTTAGACAAAGGCGATAAAGTATTAATTCCCAACCCTGGGTATCCTACATATACTTCTGTAACAAAATTATTAGAAGCAACACCTGTTTTTTATAATTTATCAGAAGATAATAATTGGGAACCTGATTTTGATGCTTTAGAAAAATTAGACCTCAGCAAAGTAAAAATTATGTGGGTTAACTATCCTCATATGCCTACAGGAGCTTCAGGTTCTGAAACATTATTTTCTAAATTAATAGCTTTTGCTAAAAAACACACCATCCTTTTAGTAAATGACAATCCATATAGCTTTGTTTTAAACCCTAATCCAATTAGTATTTTTAGTGTTCAAGGCGCAAAGGAAATTGCCCTGGAATTAAATTCCTTGAGCAAAACTTTTAACATGGCTGGTTGGCGTATTGGAATGGTTTTAGGAAAAAAAGAAACGATTGACGCTGTACTTAAAGTAAAAAGTAATATGGACAGTGGAATGTTTCAAGGGCTTCAAAAAGGAGCTATTGCGGCACTTAACTCAAATGAAGATTGGTATCAATCCATGAATCAAGTATATACTAAAAGGAGACAATTAATATGGGAACTGGCTTCATTACTAGGATGTACTTATGATGAAGATGCCACAGGGATGTTTGTTTGGTCTAAATTACCATCTAACATTACAGATGCAGAAGCATTTATAGACAAAATATTATATGAAAAATCTGTATTCATAACACCTGGAAGTATTTTTGGCTCACAGGGATCCAATTATATCCGTTTTTCGTTATGTATTGAAGAAAATAGAATCAAAGAAGCTATAGAACGTTTAAAAGACTTTAAAATTTAATAAATACAAGTAGCAACAAAAAGTTAAAGCCTATAGCCCAAACTTGGAAGCAACTAGTAAAACGAGTAATTGCCTTAGCAATTAAAAAAGTAAATAGCTGGAAGCTAAAAGCTAAAAGCCAAAAGCCATTTGCGTAAAGCGAATAAAAAATGAATGTATTTGTAATAGGAGTAGGATTAATTGGAGGATCAATAGCTATAGACATCAAAGCTGTTTTTGACGATGTAACTGTATTTGGAATTGATGCTAGCGAAGATAATTTGGAAACCGCAATTTCGTTAGGCTTTATTGATAAAAGTAGTACCTTTGCAAACCTAAATGAAGCGGATATTGTAGTAATTTCGGTACCAGTAGATATTACTGAAATTGTACTTCCGCAGGTTTTAGACAAAGTCTCTGAAAACTGTTTGGTTTTTGATGTTGGATCAACTAAAGAACGTTTGTGCACTATTATTGAACACCACTCTAATCGTGCTTGTTATTTAGCGACACACCCTATTGCAGGAACTGAGTTTTCTGGTCCAAAAGCCGCCTTAGCAAATTTATTTAGAGGCAAAGTAAATATTGTTTGTGAAATTGAAAAAACAGGATTGCAACAACGTGAGTTAGCTTTAGATCTATTTAATCGTTTAGGAATGCGTATTTGTTATATGGATGCCGAAGCACATGACAAACATATTGCTTACGTTTCGCACTTATCGCACATAAGTTCATTTATGTTAGGTAAAACGGTCATTGAAAAAGAAAAAAACGAGTGCAATATTTTTGATATGGCAGGAAGTGGTTTTGCTTCTACAGTGCGTTTGGCTAAAAGTTCCCCAACAATGTGGACACCAATTTTTAACCAAAATAAAGAAAATATTATTGATGCGCTTGATGAATATATCAACAATCTAACGGAATTTAAAAAATTAATGCAATCCAATAGAAATACTGATATTTTTAATGAGATGAAGAATACTAATCGAATAAAAGATATTTTAAAAGGAATAGAATAAAAGGTGAAAAGAAAATAAAGTATAGAAAATAGATTCTGTATTTTGTTTCAAATAAAAAATTGTACTTAATACTAAGTACTCGATACTAAATAATAATTAAAAAGCTTATTGTTTGTCGCTAGAAGTAAATCACTGAAAGCTTACAGCGAAAAGCACCATAAATACTTACAATGGAAAACAAAAAGGAACTTAGAAATTGGTTAGACGCCTACAAATTAGACCACCCACTTGTAATCGCAGGTCCTTGTAGTGCTGAAACTGAAGATCAGGTAGTGAAAATTGCACACCAATTAAAAGATACTGACACTACAGTATTGCGTGCGGGTATCTGGAAACCAAGAACACGCCCAGGAAACTTCGAAGGAGTTGGGGCACTTGGTTTAAAGTGGTTAAAACGCGCTAAAGAAGAAACAGGTATGCTTACTGCTACCGAAGTTGCTAGCCCATACCATGTGGAACTAGCTTTAGAAGCAGGTGTAGATATTTTATGGATTGGTGCACGTAGTACCGTATCCCCTTTTATTATTCAGGATATTGCTGAAGCTTGTCGTGGAATTGATAACCCCGTTTTAGTTAAAAATCCAATCAACCCAGATTTATCTTTGTGGTTAGGTGCTGTAGAACGTTTTTATACGTGTGATGTTAAAAATCTTGGTGTAATTCACAGAGGTTTTTCTACATACGAAAAAACAAAATACCGAAATATTCCAGAATGGCAAATCCCAATTGACTTACAAGCTAAGTTTCCTGATTTACCAATTATTTTAGACCCTTCACACATTGCAGGGCGTCGTGATATTATTCAAGATTTATGTCAAACAGGCTTAGACTTAAACTTTGATGGTATGATTATCGAAACGCATTACGATCCAGACAATGCATGGAGTGATGCCAAGCAACAAATTACACCAGAGGTATTAGTACAAATCATGAAAGATTTGAAAGTACGTCGTGAAAAAGGTGGATCCGCTGCATACGAACATGCTTTAAATGAGTTGCGTTCTAAAATTGATATTACTGATGAATTAATAATTCAACAACTAGCAAAACGCATGGGTATTGCTGACGAAATTGGTAAAGTTAAAGCAGATAACAATGTACAAATTTTACAAAACGACCGTTGGAATGCTATTAAAAGTAAAATGATTAGCGAAGGTGGTACCGTTGGACTAAGTCAAGAATTTGTTGATAAAGTATATTCCGCTATTCATGATGAATCTATCAATCACCAACATAATATTGGAAAATAAGCTACTGTTTCTATAATAGCTGCCCCTTATTTTATAAAATAAAAACAGCTAGTTCATTTAAAATGAGCTAGCCGTTTTTTATATCTCAATGAAATAATAATTGGGCGTTTCCCTTAGGGTCGGGCTATCCGCTACAATCTTTTTTTCGTACCTCTAAAAAGGATTTTCACTACTATCCCTTACGCAAAAATCACATATAATATCACAACAAAACTTTTTTTGATCTCTGAGAAAAACACCCCATTTTCATAGATTTACTACTTAAGGCACCTAAAAATTGAAACTTTCCATTTATAATACTATCTGTAGCAATTCGTTTTCTGATATCACCTTCAAATTCTTATAAATCTATTATTATGTCTTTGTTAGGTATATCTTTTACACTTCCTGTAATTTAATATTTACCATACGTTTGCGTACTTACTAATGTATTTGAAAACATTAGTAATGTAATTGCGATTATTTTTTTCAATAAAAAACCCAAGGCTTGATTAATATCAAATCTTGAGTTTAAATTTATATTTTTCTAAAAATCAAAATATTATAAATTAATTTCTATAAAATACTTACCATATTATTAAACACTAGCCCCAGCAACCTCAGCACTACGATCAATCTTCTTAACTAATCCTTGTAGCACTTTTCCTGGACCAACTTCTGTAAATAGTGTTGCTCCATCAACAATCATTTGCTGTACACTTTGTGTCCATTTTACAGGTGCTGTTAATTGTGAAATTACATTTTTCTTAATTTCTTCCGCATCCGTAACTGCTGTGGTAGTTACATTTTGATATATTGGACAAGTGGGTGTATTAAAAGTAGTACTCTCAATAGCTGCTGCAAGTTCTTCACGAGCTGGCTCCATGTAAGAAGAATGGAAACCCCCACTTACAGGTAATACCAATGCTCTCCTAGCCCCTTTCTCTTTTAAGATTTCACATGCTTGATTTATCGCTACTACTCCACCGGATATTACTAATTGCCCTGGACAGTTATAATTTGCTGCCATTACTTCGTTTCCTATGGAATTACATACTTCTTCCACTACAATATCTTCCAATCCTAAAATCGCTGCCATTGTAGACTCCGAAGCTTCACAAGCTTTTTGCATAGCTTGTGCTCTTTTTGATACGAGTCGTAATCCATCTTCAAAAGACAGTACTCCACTAGCTACTAAAGCTGAAAACTCCCCCAAGGAATGTCCTGCTACCATATCTGGCTTAAAATCGTTTCCTAAAACTTTACTTAAGATTACGGAATGTAAAAAAATAGCTGGCTGTGTCACCTTAGTTTGCTTCAATGCTTCAACGGTTCCTTCGAACATAATATCAGTAATCGAAAATCCTAAAATTTCATTCGCTTGATCAAATAATTGCTTTGCTATCGGCGAATTATCGTATAAATCTTTACCCATTCCCACAAATTGGGCTCCTTGTCCTGGAAAAATATATGCTTTCATTATAAATAGTATTTTTGCGCTAAAATAAACATTATTATGTAACACATACTACTGCTATTTTGTAAATAAAAGCTGTAACCCCAACCCCGTAAAAACAGTGCCACTAAACTTTTTCATCCACTTAGCAATACTATTTTTAGCTCTCAAAGCGGCACTCATTTTAGAAGCTATTATAACTAAAAACAAACACCAAATAGTTCCTGTTGCAATAAATGTAATTCCCAATAGTAAATAAGGAATTGGACTATAAATATATTCTGGCATAATAAATTGTTGTAATAAATAAATAAAGAAAGAAAGAAGTTACTTTAGAGTTTAGCAAATTTGTCAGTAGACCCTGCCTGTATACTTTTAACAAATCATCGCTTTTTACTGCTTTGTTCGAATCAAATTTAGTATGATTTACTAAAAATCATTTGCACTCCTATATATAATAGATATACTACACCTATCCATTTTACTATTGTAAAAACTAAAATCGATTTAGCAAATACTACAGATAATTCAAAACAGCTAAAAGCACATGAAAAAATGCTCCTGTAACTATTCCTAATAGTAAGAAACACTCCGACTTTTTTACCTTGAGAAATACTTCTGGCAAGAATATAAATAGTATCGAAACCTGGTGTAATATTCAATATAATTCCAGCCAATACAAAGCATAATAATTCTCTATTCCTTACATAATTACATGGTTAAATTGATGTGTAATTTAAAAAACTTATTGTAACTTTCTGTTATAAATAATACAAGTAAATGATCCCAAAAAAAGTAAACTCTGTTACTGAAGCCTTGCAAGGAGTACAAAACGGTCAAACCTTAATGCTCGGTGGTTTTGGCTTATGTGGCATTCCTGAAAATTCTATTTCAGAATTAATAAGATTACACGTTTCTAACTTGACTTGTATTTCTAATAATGCAGGAGTAGATGATTTTGGATTGGGCTTGCTATTAAAAAAGAAACAAATCAAACGAATGATTGCTTCTTATGTTGGAGAAAATAAAGAGTTTGAGCGTCAAATGCTTTCTGGAGAATTAGAAGTAGAACTTACTCCTCAAGGAACTTTAGCTGAACGCTGTAGAACTGCAAAAGCAGGAATCCCCGCTTTTTACACCCCTGCTGGCTATGGAACTGAAGTTGCTAAAGGTAAAGAAAGCAGAGAATTTAATGGAAAAATGCATTTATTGGAAACTGCTTTTAAAGCTGATTTTTCCTTTATTAAAGCATGGAAAGGAGATGAAGCTGGAAATATTATTTTTAAAGGAACTGCACGGAATTTTAATGCTCCGATGTGCGGTGCAGCAAAAATTAATATTGTTGAAGTGGAAGAACTCTTACCAATTGGAGCATTAGACCCAAATCAAATACACGTTTCTGGAATTTTTGTACAGCGAATTTTTCAAGGAACCAATTACATTAAACCTATTGAACAGCTAACAGTTCAGGTAAGTAAGTAAGTAAGTAATTTTTCAGACTAAACAAACAAAAAGATTTAATTACTCTGTATTAAATATAGTAAAAAAACGACCAATACATAAATCATAAAAAAACAAAAAATGTCAGTACTTAGATTAGGGGACGTAGCCCCCGATTTTACAGCACAAACTTCCGAAGGAGAAATTAATTTTTACAAATGGCTGGGAGAAAGCTGGGGAGTATTATTTTCTCATCCCGCAGACTATACTCCTGTATGTACTACCGAATTAGGAGCCGTAGCTAAATACACAGAACAATTCAAGACGCGTAACGTAAAAGTAGCCGCATTAAGTGTTGATGGTGTTGAATCTCACCACGGATGGATTAAAGATATTAATGAAACTCAAAATACAACGGTAAATTTCCCAATTATAGCCGACGAAGATCGTAAAGTGTCCAATTTGTATGATATGATTCACCCCAATGCTGATAATACTCAAACAGTACGTTCTGTTTTTATTATTGGACCAGATAAAAAAATTAAATTAATTTTAATTTATCCTGCATCAACAGGACGTAATTTTGACGAAATAATTCGTGTAATTGATTCACTACAATTAACAGCTTACAGAAAATTAGCAACGCCTGCAAATTGGAAAAACGGAGATGACTGTGTCGTATCCCCCGCTGTTAAAACTGAGGATATTCCTGCTTTATTTCCAAAAGGACACACTGAAATTAAACCTTACTTACGTATGACTCCACAACCAGACGCCAAATAACTTTATGCTTAGTAAACAACAAATAGCACAGCGAATAGCGCAAGAATTGCAAGATGGGTACTATGTCAACCTAGGAATTGGCATTCCCACTCTTGTGGCTAATTATGTTCCTAAAGGAATTAATGTAGCTTTCCATAGTGAAAATGGATTATTGGGAATGGGGCCTTTTCCGATCGAAGGAACTGAAGACCCCGATCTTATTAATGCAGGAAAACAAACCGTAACCGCTTTAAAAGGTGCCTCTTTTTTTGATTCGGCTACCAGTTTTGATATGATTAGAGGTCAGCATGTTAATCTGACTATTTTAGGCGCCATGGAAGTTTCCCAAAATGGGGATATAGCCAATTGGAAAATACCTAATAAACTGGTTAAGGGAATGGGAGGTGCTATGGATTTGGTAGCTAGTGCTAAAAATATTATTGTAGCTATGATGCATACTAATAAAACTGGCGACTCTAAATTACTCTCCTCATGTACGCTTCCTCTTACAGGTGTATCGTGCGTAAAAAAAGTAATTACTAATCTTGGGGTATTTGAAATAGACAATTATAGCTTTGTTTTAACCGAAATTGCCCCTACTGTAACAATTGAGAAAATTCAAAATGCAACAGAAGGCGCTTTAAAAATTTCAAAATCATTGACAACTATGTCTTTTAACTGAAAAAAATGGTTTTTCTTAATTAATTAGGTGTTAAAAGTGAAAAATGTTTAAAAAATGTTTTTAAACGAACTTTATTGTTTTTAAACGATGATATATGAATATTTACTTTATATTTATACATTGAAATGATTTATCAACCAAATAGTCCCCTATTAACAGAATGGAAGCAACATTAACCAACAAAGCAATTACATTAGATACTCAAAGCACAGAAATAATTCAAACAAAAAAATATAAGAAAAGTGATTCCAAAGAATTTTTTTCGGGCGTATTTTATATCTTTAAAAAAGTGCTTTTACTAGGATAAAATAAATTTAAGACATTATTTTTGGAATTGCACCTATCAATTGTTGGGTGTAATTTTTTTTTGGATTATTATAAATACTGTCTGCTTCGCCAGACTCTTCTATTTTTCCCGCCTTCATAACTAATAAATTATCTGCCATATATTTAACTACGGATAAATCGTGAGAAATAAATATATAAGTAAATCCAAAATCTTCTTTCAATTCATTTAAGAGGTTCAAAACTTGTGCCTGTACGGAAATGTCCAAGGCACTAACTGATTCATCACAAATAATTAATTTTGGCTGGAGTGCAATAGTTCTTGCTATTCCTATTCGCTGTCTCTGTCCCCCACTAAATTGATGTGGGTACCTATTAAAATGATCCGATTCTAATCCTACACGCTTTAATAATTCAATTACTTTTTCTTTTCGTTTTTTGTTGTTCAAATATAAATTATGAGCTTTCATTGGCTCCATAATTGCATTTCCAATAGTTAACTTTGGATTTAGACTAGCAAAGGGATCTTGAAAAATTAATTGAATGTCTTTTCTTAAGTCTCTCATTTTAGAACTGGACAATTTACTAATGTCCGTTTCTTTATAAAAAACGCTACCCGAATCTGCTGATGTGAGATTTAGCATTAAATTCCCTAAAGTTGATTTTCCACAACCTGACTCTCCTACTAAACCTAAAGTTTCGCCTTTATAAACAGAGAAACTAACTTGATCTACAGCTTTAAATTCGGTCTTAGAAAACCAACCTGTTTTCATAAAAAAAGACTTCGATATATTTTCTACCCTAAGTAACGGGGCTTTTCCATAAATTTCTAAGTGCTTTTCCTTTCGTTCCTTTTCTGTAATTATAGTATTGGGGACGGTATTTGACAAAAAATCTTTTACTGTAGGTAAACGCTTTAATCTTACTTCTTCATTTGGTCTTGAAGCTATTAAAGCTTTAGTATAAGTATCTTTAGGATTTTGAAAAAGTATTTTTGTAATTTGTTGTTCCAGTACTCTTCCTTGATGCATTACTAATGTTTCATCCGCTATTTGATTTACTAAATTCAAATCGTGGGAAATAAATAGTATTCCCATTTCAGATTCAGCTTGTAGATCCTTTAATAAATCAATTATTTCTTTCTGAACAGTAACATCCAAAGCTGTAGTCGGCTCATCTGCTATCAAAAGTTTTGGTTTACAAGCAATTGCCATAGCAATTACTATACGTTGTTTTTGTCCGCCACTTAATTGGTGAGGGTATGAATTAAAAATACGTGCTACATTAGGCAACTTTACTTTTTCAAATAGACTAAGCACTTCTGATTTAGCTTCAGACTTAGATAGCTCCGTATGCCAAAGCAATACTTCTAATACTTGTTTTCCGCATTTCATAGAAGGGCTTAAAGCACTCATAGGCTCTTGAAATACCATTCCAATCTCTCTAGCACGTAACTTCTGAAACTCTTTTTCAGTATAATTAATAATATTGTTACCTAAAAAGCTAATTACACCCGAAGTAATTTGGGCTACTTTTTGAGGCAATAATCCCATTATAGCCATCGATGTAACTGATTTCCCACTACCCGACTCGCCTACAATTCCAAGTATCGTATTAGGCTTTAAGCCGAAAGAAATATTATGAATCGTTTTTCTTCCATTAAAAGCAATTGATAAATTTTGAACTTTAACTAAATAGTCTTGAGGCTTCATTAATTATTAAAATAAAAATCAATATTACTAAGATACCCAAACAATTTCGCTTTCCATCAACAAAGGCAATTGATTAAATCTTAAAATTAGTTGAGCAACAGCTAAGGTATCTTTTTCGCAATAAGTAACTATGCGCTTTAAATTCTTTCCTTTATAATATACATCCCTTACTTGTGCTCCATCAATATCGTCTTTAGGGGAGGGAATATTAAAAATAGAAGTCAATAATTTTAATGAAGTATAGTGTTTGTAATCGCCAAATTTCCATAAATCCAACGTATCTATATGTGGAATTTCCCAAGGTTTTTTACCAAATAAATTTAATTTAGTTGGTAAAGAAATTCCTTGAATTAACATTCTACGGGCTATATAAGGAAAGTCGAATTCTTTGCCATTATGTGCGCATAAAACGTACTTTGTTTTATTAAAATGCGATTCTAATAAGTTTTTAAACTCTTGTAGTAGTTTTTTTTCTTTTCCAAAAAAAGAGGTAATTCTAAACTCTCTATCAGACTTAGACTCTACAAAATAGCCCACTGAAATACAAATAATCTTTCCAAACTCCGCCCATATTCCTGCGCGTTCATAAAACTCATTTGGTGTAAAATCTTCTTTGCGTTGGTATTGTGTTTTATTTGCATATAATTCCTGTAATTCCTTAGGTAAGTCTTCAAAATTCTCAAATTGAGGTACCGTTTCTATATCTAGAAAAAGAATATGATTAACGTTAAAGTTCATTAATCTAATTGATTCATCATATTATACGCCTCATCTATATAAATAGAAAAATCCTTTCCAGCTTTATTTTTTACTGGTGAACTACGACGGTGTCCTAAACGAACAATCATTACGTTATCTTCTGGAATGCAAATAACATATTGTCCTAAAATGCCCCTCATATAAGTTATTTTCTTGTCTTTATAATCACTTAACCATAAACCATATCCATACTCAGGTGATTCAGAAAAACGAGGCATTTGTGCTTTTACAGCAAGGTTTTCGGGTATTAATTGCTTCCCATTCCATTTACCATTTTTCATCCACAATTGTCCAAAACGTGCAAAATCCCTGGTATTACTTGCAACACAACAAAAAGCTTTTTCTAAACCACTTTCTTCACTATCTAATTGCCAAAATGCCTCCTCGGACATTCCCATTGGTTTCCAAAAGCTTTCGCTTAAGTAATTTGATAACGTTTTTTGTGTTGCTTTTTCAATTACCATTCCTAAAACTTGTGTAGCTCCACTTAGGTACTTAAATGATTGTCCTGGTTTTTCATCAACTTCTAAACCCAACATCAATTCTCTAATATTGCTATCATAATTAGTTTTAGCTGTTATTGAAAATGGACTTGAATAACTCTCTTGCCAATCTAAGCCTGAAGACATTGATGATAAATCCCCAACAGTAAACTCCTTAGCATATTTACCGCTTATTTCGGGAAGAAATTGATTTACAGGGGCTTCTAAATCCATTATATAACCCTCGTCAATAGCTTTAAAAAGTAGTGCTGTTATAATACTTTTTGACATCGAAAAGGAATTTGTTTTGCTTTTTGATGAATAATTCTCAGCATACTGCTCGAAGAAAATACTATCATTTTTCACAATTAAATAAGCTATTGTTTCTAATGCAATATTTGTAGAATCTAACCTTTTAGTTGCTGAAATTTTGTTATAGCTAGAGTGTAATGCCCAAAGTTGCTTTTCGCCTTTTTTTATAGTATGCGTATCAAAGTATGGGGTATCATCAATAAAGGCAGTAGTATGCCCTGTAAAATATACTACGCGAACACCTTTAAGAATATAATCATAATCAAAAATATAAAGTAATAGCACAAGTACTGAAAAAACAATAAGTATCCACTTGAATATGCTTTTTAATACTATCATAATCGTTATCTCTAATCTTCGTCAGGAGAAGTGCTTTGTTTTTGTTTTTCTTCTTCCTCTTCTTCTATTGGTAAAATCCCTAAGCGCTTGGCTCTATTTTCCCAGTTTTTTCGAGCTAATACTTGCATGTCTTCAACATTATCGCTCTCATCCATAATCTCAAGACCTAACAGTGTTTCGATAATATCTTCCATGGTAATTAAACCAATCATATTTCCAAACTCGTCTACTACTATTGCTATATGTGCTTTGTTTTTAATTAATTGATTAAACAACTCTGGTATAGGTTGTACGCTGCTAACAATTAAAATTTCACGTTTAATATCACTTAATCGCTTTTCTCCGTTTTGTTCTACTAATTGTTCTAAAATATCATCCTTTAGGACAAATCCTGTTATATTATGTGACTTATCTTTGTAAACAGGAATTCTAGAAAATTTTAGATTTTTATGTCCTTCATGAAAATCTAAAAGACTAGCCTCTTCATCTTCAATAACTGCAACCGTAAAAGGCGTCATTACATCTTTAGCAGAAATCAATTTAAAGGCTAATAAATTTCTGATAACTGTAGTTTCATTACCTTTAATTACCCCTTCTTCTTCAGCAGTATCTGCTATAGCCATAAATTCTTCTCGACTCATTGAGTTTACATGTGCAGACTTGCCTATCAATCTGGTAGTTAATCTTAATACCCACAAAATCCCTAAATATTTCAACGGAAACACCAACACTCTTAAGGCTACAGTTGTAAAACCTGCTAGCGACTTCCAATAGGTTGCTCCAATAGTTTTAGGAATAATTTCTGAGATGGTAAGTATCAAAAATGTCATTATAGCTGATATAATTACAACTGAATTAAATCCAAAAATATTAATTTCTAAATCTAAATTCTCAGCTTGTACTCCAACTAATATTGAACCTACGGTATGAGCAATTGTATTTAGCGTCAAAATTGCTATTAAAGGGGTATCTACATCTTTTTTAAGATATTGTAGATATTCGATATACCCCTTTTCTTCTTGTTGTTTTAAAGTAATAAAACTTGGGGTAATACTCAATAAAACTGCTTCAAGTATGGAGCATATAAAAGAAAAGAGTATTGAAAGTGTTCCGTAAAGGAATAATAAAAACATAATTTGTTTAAAATATAGTAAGGCTAATTTAAACAATTTGATAATAGGAAAAACATTCTATCACAAAAAAAGCTGACTTAGTTTTAACAAATCAGCTTTTTAAGTATAAACAGTAATGTAAATTATTTTATATCCAAAAACAATCCTAAACTATAAGCTGGAGCATTAAAAATATTTTGTCCTGCTAATGGGATTGATACTGATCCATTAATGCCTATTTGTTTTGTTAAATAATAAGCCGATTCGGCTACGATATTAGTCGCCTCAGAATTGTTCGCAAATATACTAGCACTATCCCCTCCTGACTCTCTAGTACCATTATTTAATGATTGTATTGTATCGAATTTTCCTATGAACCAAAGCGTATCATCTAAAACGCCTGCACCAACCTCAAACCCTGCTCTTAACTCATCCGAAAAACCTTTAGTTCTATTATTAAAACCTCCATAAATATTTCCGTACATATTAACAACATCTGTATTCAAGAAAGAAAAACCTAAATCGACTCTTACAATTTGATTAAACTCCCCATCACCAGTGGCTAATGATAAAACTTGGCTTCCTCCATCGTTTCCCGTAGGTAAACCTAAAATTATACTTCCCGACAATGCTACCCCACCTAAATTAATCAAACTATATTTTGCTCCTAATTCAATATCTCCTATAGAGTTTAAACTACCCCCAGATAAAAACGAATCATCGACGCCATTAGTTATTCTTTTATTTTGATATGATCTAGAAAAAAAGGGCACATATGCTATAGCTGTTAATTTATCCGTAAATCCATATTCCGCATATACATTTGCATTAAACAATCCTGTGGTAACCCCTGATGTTTTTTCTCCTTTTCCTGAAAAGAAATCTTGAGACTCAACCCACCATCCTGCAACTTTTATATATGATTTCCCTTTAGGCTTTGTCCATCCACCACCTGCAAAAGCATAAGATGATATTAATACTAAGCTTACTGCACTTACAATTATTTTAATTTTCATCTTTATTTTATCTATTAATTATACCAAAACCCACCTTAACTCCAAATCTTCTACAATACAACAAAACATTTTTAAAATCAGCAGGATTTATTGTATCTGGTATAGCTATTGTCTGCGCTCCTTTCACTTTAAAATCTGGTAAGCTTGTCACGTTACTATTTTCTGCTAAAGCTGGGGCACCTGCATTTGATGTTATACTATTACTTAAATAGATAACTAAATCCGGCACACCGTCTGCATTAAAATTATCGCTCAGCTTAATTACATTTTTCCCACCTTGATTTACAATTTCAAATGATCCTGAAATAGGATAAGAACTATTTGTTTGAAACTGCCCTGAACCTAGACTATTACTATCTGGCTTTACAGGAACTTCTACCTTTTCCACTTCATCTTTTTCAGCCACCTCTATAGGGATTTTGAAAGAAATATCTTCATCATTGAAATTCGTATTTACTGTTACTTGAACACTGCCTTTAGTCACTGGTTTTATTAAACCAGATGTTGAGACTGTTAGGATAGATTCGTTACTACTTATCCAAGTAAACGGAACTTCTTCTACTTCATTTTTAATATTCTGAAAAACAGCCGATAGCAATATCCCATCAGAATTATTTACATTTATTACTTTTACTAAATTTGTTATGGTAATTTTAGGATCATAACCTTCACTTATCAACTTTTTTAATCTATCAGGATCTTTTTCTTTTATAAGATTTGCTTCATTTTCTGAAATAGTCACTCTTCCTACAGTTATGTCGTCCTCAATTGTTGCAACTCTTGGGCTTTCTACGTCTTTTTCTTCTAATCGTATAATTACACTAGCCTTTTTATTAAGACTTGATGGCTTAGGAGAAATCACACCTTTACTATCAATTTCAAAGATATTTGTATTGCTACTACTAAAGCTAATATCAAATTGACTAGTAGTTTTTAGGTCAATTGGTTCGTTACCAATTATTAATCTTAAATTGACTAGTGTGTTTTCATCTATGGCCACAGACTCTAACCTTTTATCAAAACTTAAATTTGGAACCAATAATGATGTATCAGTAATAATATCCTCTCCTACACAGGAGTTTAAGAGGAGTATCGGTAAAATTGAAATAATTATTTTTTTTAGTATCATTTGTTCAAAAAATTATATTATTTCAATTAAGTCTATCAATTTTATTTTTCCTTACAAAAGATTATCCTTTAATAATTTAGCTACATCTTTTGCAAAATAACTAGCTATTAAACTTGCTCCTGCTCTTTTAAAAGCAAGTAGTTGTTCTATCATTACCTCATCGTGATTTAACCAACCTCTTTCAACAGCAGCTTTAAGCATTGCATATTCTCCGCTTACTTGATAAACAGCAATAGGCGTTTCAATTTTATTAGCTAAATCCCTAACTATATCTAAATATGCTAATCCTGGTTTGACCATTACGATATCGGCTCCTTGTTCAATATCTAATAAAGTCTCAATAATCGCCTCATTACGATTGGCTGGATCCATTTGATATGTTTTTTTATCCCCAAAACCAGGTGCAGAATCTAGCGCATCCCTAAACGGCCCATAAAAAGCGGAAGCATATTTGGCGCTATAACTCATTATTCCAATATTCTTATAACTGGCTCTTTCTAATATTAATCGAATCCCCTCAATACGACCATCCATCATATCGCTTGGCGCAACAAAATCCGCACCTGCTTGTGCATGAGACAACGCCATTTTCGATAATACCTCCACTGTTTTATCATTAACCACGTAATCCTTTTCTACGATACCATCGTGACCATATGAAGAATAGGGATCTAAAGCAACATCCGTCATTACAATCATATCTGGAGTCGCTTTTTTTATTGCTTTAATTGCTCGCTGCATTAAACCATCTTCGTTTAATGCTTCCGTACCCTGATTGTCTTTTAGTTCGTCTGGAACTTTTACAAATATTAATACTGATTTCAAGCCTAATCCCCAGATTTCTGTTACTTCTTTTATTAACAAATCCAAACTAAACCTATAGTAATTGGGCATTGAGGCAATTTCTTCCTTTATTTTTTCTCCTTCGACTACAAAAAGAGGAACTATAAAATCGTTTACGGATATACTATTTTCTTGAACTAAAGATCGAATAGCAAAATTATTACGAAGACGACGGTTACGCTGAATTGGATACATAGTTTACTGTTTACTGTTTACTGTTTACTGTTTACTGTTTACGAAATTATACACTAAATTTTTCCCCGCAATATTTATATTCAATAATTACAAAAATATTAAATACTACATCTTTATTATGTCTAGCTGTAAAATGTATTTTATTTTATATTTTTTCTTGAACTTAAAAACCCCTTTTATAATTGCAGTACTTTTGATTTACTTAAATACCTATCATGAAAAAGTACTTTATTTGTTTTATTGTTGGATTTATTTTTTTTACTATCAATGCCCAGAACAATTATATTGTTACAACTGAAGATGGTAAAAGGGTACTATTAAAAGCTGACTATACTTGGGAATATATAGATCAGATTATACCTGTCACACAAAATCTTGAAACTGCTAAAAAAGAAGAAATAGCACAAAAAATCACTATCGAACCAAAATTAAAACCTTTAGTAACTAATTGTGATTTGGAGCAAGGGTTTAAAGAACCCCAATTAAATCCTCAGATTCAAGCTTTTTTAAAACGAAACAGATCTAGTATCAATCAGTTAAAAAAGAAAGTTGCAAAAAAAGAAAATTGTAACATCAACGATATTACCCTTATAAATACTAGCGAATCCAAGGCTAAAGGAACATATCTATTTTGTACTTGTAAAGGAAAGGTTGCTTATAAAAGAAATGGTAGTTCCTTTTTTAAAAAATCAAACCTATTTTAAATCAATATTTTTTTGGCGTACTAATTGTGAATCAATATTTGAAATTAGTTAGTTGTTAGTTTTAGTTTTCGAATCCTGATTTATATTTTTAGTATAAATCAGGATTTTTCGTTTGCTTCACAAAAAACCCCTTTGTTATTAGATAAAATTTTGTATTTTCAGTATCAAATTAATCATTAATAAAAAAAATAAAAAAACATGGGATTATTTTCATTTATCAAAAATGCTGGGGCTGCTATTGGAATCGGTAAATCGGAAGCGGAAGAGGCTGCAGAAGCTGCGGCTGCAAATGCAATAGCTAATGAAGCTGCCGCGATTAAAATGGTAGAAACTGCTAGTGCACTTGGATTAGAAGTTGAAAACATGCAAGTAGTAATCAATGGAGATACTGCTATTGTTAGTGGTTTGGCTGCAAATCAAGCTGCACGTGAAAAAGTAATTTTAGTCGTAGGTAATACTGAAGGAATTGCACAAGTAGATGATCAATTAGAAGTTGCTGTGCAAGAGCCTGAAGCTACTTTTTACACTGTAAAAAAAGGAGATTATTTGAGCAAAATTTCAAAATCTGTTTATGGTGATGCTATGAAATATGAAATTATTTTTGAAGCTAACAAGCCAATGCTTACACACCCTGATAAAATTTACCCTGGACAAGTATTGCGTATTCCTGCGCTATAATAATTATACTTATAATTAAAAGAGAGTGTTTACTATTTTGTAAATACTCTCTTTTTAAGTTTTTGCACATATGGAAGCAATTGATATCTTCAATATATCTACTGAAAAAGAATTCGAAAATTCTTGTATTAAGGTCTTTCAACACCAGTACAACAATAACTCTATATATCAAAGATTTTGTAATCTCATTGGAGTATCTAGATCTTCTGTAAAAAAAATAGAACATATTCCTTTTCTACCCATAGCTTTTTTTAAAACAGAAAAAATAGTTAGCACTACCAACAGACACGAAATTATTTTTAGTAGCAGCGGTACTACAGGAAACACAACAAGCAAACATTACGTTACCAACTTAAGTATCTATGAGGAGAGCTTTAATAAAGGATTTGAATACTTCTATGGAAAAATTTCCAATTATTGCATATTAGCTTTACTTCCTTCTTATCTTGAGCGAGAAGGATCTTCATTAATATACATGACTGAAAAATTAATACAGCAGTCTAGTCATACTGAGAGTGGGTTTTATCTAAATAATATAAGTGAACTCGTAAATACACTTATAGAATTAGAAAAAAAAAAACAGCCTACAATACTAATTGGCGTTTCTTTTGCTCTTTTAGACCTTATTGAAAGTCATTCACCTACATTAAAGTATACTATTGTTATGGAAACTGGCGGTATGAAAGGAAGGAGAAAAGAACTTATTCGGTCTGAATTACACAAAACACTTTCATTGGGATTTAACACTAAAGATATTCACAGTGAATATGGAATGACTGAACTTTTATCCCAAGCTTACAGTAAAGGAAATGGTATTTTTGAATGCCCACCTTGGATGAAAATATTTGTTAGAAATACTGAGAATGCACTGCAATTAATTGGTAATGGTAAAACTGGTGGAATAAATGTAATTGATCTAGCAAATATTAATTCATGTAGTTTTTTAGCCACACAGGATCTTGGTAAAGTTTTTACTAATAATAGTTTTGAAATTTTGGGAAGATTTGATAATAGCGATATTAGGGGCTGTAATTTATTGGTTTTTTAAATTAAATAATCCCTCCTAGTTGGTCATAAAATTTTTCAAAAATAATTTTAAACCACGGAGTATATTCTTCTGAATTAATTTCTATTTCTCTTTTAACTTCTTCAATTTTCATCCATTTCCATGAAGCTGCCTCTTTTGGATTTAATTTAGGCTCTCCTTCATAACTTCCTATCAAAACATGATCCAATTCATGTTCAGTTAAGCCATTATCAAACGGAGCTTTGTATATAAAAGAAAACTTTTCCTCTAACTCCGTTTCAAAACCCATTTCTTCAAATAAGCGCCTTTTAGCTGCTTTCAAAGTAGTTTCTCCATCTCTTTGATGACTACAACAAGTATTTGTCCATAAACCTCCACAATGATACTTATCAAAAGCTCTTTGCTGTAACATCAACTGTCCTTTTTTGTTAAGAATAAAAACCGAAAAAGCCCTATGGAGTAAAGCCTTTTCATGAGCTTCTATTTTTTCCATTAAACCTATTTGATTATCGTTCTTATCTACTAAAACTACGTATTCCTTACCCATTATCGTCAAATCTAAATAAGTTCTACAAAACACACAAAAAAAGCGTCTCTTAATAGAAACGCTTTTTGTTATTTTAAGGGTATTTAACTAAAGTAACTCTTAATATTCTAATATAATAAACTCCGACCTACGATTCAGCTGGTGTTTTGTTATCGAACAAGGCACTCCGTTACTACAATTGTTTACGGGTTGTTTTTCCCCATATCCTTTTCCTGACAAACGAGTTGCTTCTACTCCTTTGGATATGATATATTTAATAGTCGATTTTGCTCGATTATCAGATAGCATCTCATTATATCGATCATTTCCTCGACTATCCGTGTGCGATCGTACATCTATCCTCATCGTTGGATATTGCTTCATCACTGCAATTACCTTTGCCAGCTCTACTGATGCATCATAACGGATATTAAATTTATCAAAATCAAAGTAAATAGGATTTAAATTTAATATTTTCCCTAAATCTTGACCAATTGCCACTTTTTTAAGTGTTTTTTCTAAAATTAAGGGAACTTCTATTGTTTCTCTTACATTTGATGTCGTTATTAATTCTTCTTGAGCATTATATTTTTGCTTTTCTCCTCTTAAAAAATAATTTTTGTCACATTTTAACACAAATGAAAAATTAGCCATAGAACCAACTTTCATTGTCTTTACCACTGTATTATTCGAATCAAACAATGTTACTTGTGAATCTGCTAATAATTCACCTGTATCCTTATCGGTTACTACTCCTATAAGCTCAGTATCACAATCTTCTTTTATTTTTTCTAACTGGCGAAATTTATAGATATCGTCATCCCCTTTACCTCCTTCTCGATTTGATGAAAAATAACCAATTTTTGTTTTCTCATTTACTATAAAAGAAAAATCATCCTGAGGCGTATTAACTGGTTCCCCTAAATTAACAATAGCTCCTACATTACCCGCTACATCTATTGATGTTACATATAAATCCAATCCTCCTAATCCTATATGCCCATTAGAGGCAAAATACAAATCACCACTCTGACTAATAAATGGAAAACTCTCTCGAGCTTCCGTATTGATTGCTTCTCCTAAATTTCTTGGATCTCCAAGAGTACCATCTTCTGCTATTGTTGCCTCATAAATATCCGACATACCAAAACCACCAGGCATATCTGAAGAAAAATAGAACTTCTTATTATCCGCACTTAGTGCTGGGTGACCTACACTGTACTGATCATTATTAAAACGAATTGATTCTGCATCCGACCACTTACCTTTAGCATTTTTTGTTGACTTGTATATCTTCAAATTACTTGTTCCATCATCATCCTCACTGTAGACTCCCTTATTGTAATTATTTCTAGTAAAATAAACTGTCTTTAAATCGTTTGTAAAAACTGGTGTAGACTCATGAAACTTTGTATTTAATTTTGCATTGAATTTTTTTAAATTAACAATTTTATTTGACTTCTTGCTCACCTTGCCTTTATATAAATCTAAAAAAGGTTTTTCGTTCCACTGATGTACACGTTTTGCTATTACTCCTGTATCTCGGGCGGAAGCAAAAACTAATTCATTGCCATAAAAAGCAGGTCCAAAATCTGAATACGAAGAATTTACAACTATGTTTTTAACCTCGTACCTGCCTGACTGAAAGTCAATTTCCCTTAAATACTCCGGCTGATCTTGATAAAGTTGCCCACGAGAATCAGTACCCTTAAAGGTCGAAAACTTAAGCATCATACGATCTGAATCATCGTATTGTTTGGATGATTTTAAAGACTGTGCATAACGAAAATAATATTCAGGGGCAAGCTCATTCGCATAATCAGCTATCAACTCCGCATACCACTTATTCGAATTTGAATAATCAGCATTAAAATAATAACTATCTCCTAACTTTTGAAACAAATCTTTACTTCGATACCCTTCTTGAGCTACCTTTAAAAGAATCTTTTGTGCATCTATGTAAGCAAATCTTTTAAATTTCTTATCCGCTTGTTCTAATCGCTTTTCCTGTTGACCAAAACTCAACATCGAAAAGAAAACTACAAATAGTAAGCTGTATATATAATTTTTTTTCATAATATAATTTACAATAGCATTATAAAAATAACTCCTCCTTTTTTTCTAAAAGAAACGAGGCGTTAGTAATCGATTATACCTCTTGAATAATTCAAAACGCATTGTTAGCTCAAAACTACCGTCGTTAAACTTTGTGTTGCCTAATTCTGTTGTTTCTCTATCGTAAGCAAATCCGATTAGTGTGCTGTCTGATACTTGAAAAGCCACTAGACCACTAAAAGCTGCACTTAACCTATAAGCAACTCCTAAGGTTAATTTATTATACAACAAAAAATTTCCTGATAAATCCAATTGAAGAGGTGCTCCAAAAACTAATTTAGTCAATACTGCGGGCTTAAAGGCTACATCATCATTTAATTGAAAAGTATAACCGGCTATTAAGTAATAATTAATTCGCTCTTTAGCTAAAAATGAAGTATCACTACCTACATTCTGATTGGTAGTATCAAAATGTTCTGTCTCCAATAAGTTAGGAACACTTAATCCTAAATACAACTTACGGGTATGGTAATAAAAACCAATCCCTACTGTTGGACTAAACTGGTTTCGAATATTATTCTGAAAACGATCATCTGAAGAGTCTTCAACTGTCAACTTACTAAAATCAACATCTAATAAGCGTCCTCCGGCTTTTAATCCAAAACTTAACTTCCCTTCTACCGAAGTAGGTATCGTATAGGAAAAATCCGCAGTAAAATAACTCTCCTGAGAGGGTCCTATTTCGTCCTGAATAACTGACCCTCCCAAACCTACACGTCCTAAACTTATCGGAGAATGGATGGCTAAGGTTTGTGTACGGGGTGCTCCTTCTAATCCAACCCATTGGCTTCGGTGCAAACCTACAACACTTAAAACTCCTCGGGTACCTGCATATGCAGGATTTACTGATACCGTATTATACATATACTGTGTATACTGAGCATCTTGTTGTCCGTAATTAGCTGTATTTATAAACAATAAAATTAAAAAAGATAGTTTGTAAAAAAACTTCATATAACTTATTTAGACTTTAACAAATATAAATTATCTATTTATATATAAATAACATGAAAGACATTTTTCAGAGCAAACACATTTTATTTTAAAATCACCAACAACCTTATATCTAAATATTTACAATTTTGGTGTAATAATATTTTTATTCACTAATTACAGATTATTAAATTTAAAATAGGAATTACTCCTTTATTTTCAAGAGGTGATGAAATTTTATTACCCCCTATCAATACACTGAAATAGAACAAAAAATTTACAAAAAAGAGCGAATACTAGCCCTAAAACACCCAACCAATACGCTACGCAACCCATAGTAACCCTTCCTATTAGGACACAGGGTAGTCAACACAATGTTCATATTGGGCTTTGCAAGCCATACGAACATCTAGTTATTAGCAAACGTTTTATCCTAATGCTTGTTCATAAATCGTATTAATCAACTCTCTTATCAAATCGGAATTTTTGTGGTTTATCATTATCACTATTCCCCAATTTGATTTCTTGTTGTAAGCCAAAATCGAAGAACAGGAAAATGTGTCGCCTGCTTTATAAAAGAAAATATCATTTCCGTTTCGTTCTATTTCTTGTCCGAAACCTATTTCCATTTGGGTGTTTTTATAGAAAGTTTGTTCTGTTATTGAAGTTGCTTTTCCAATTTTGCCTTTAGGGTACTTCTAAAAACTGTTTTCCCCCACTCATTAATTTTTCTTGATTTTTTTAAATTTCAAAAGCAATTATATTTTTTATATAAGTCTTTGTTTGTCAGGTTTTTATTTTTTTATTTTTTTGAGTTTAGACAGTTTATTTATTGATTTTTAGGTGGTTAGCTGAATTTTTCTAAACATATTATAGGTTAAATTCATTAACCCTATCACTGTTTCCGCTCTTTTTATACCTATTTTTCTAAAATACATACTTCCCATACTATTTTCCATAAATCCAAATACATGTTCAACTCTAGCTCTTGTTT
>ENA-ORXT01000641-ORXT01000641.1-marine-metagenome-genome-assembly--contig:-NODE-641-length-53674-cov-12.094931_pt1 | contig 53674 bp, 48 predicted proteins | sample MGYA00237868_ERZ511482 | MGnify/ENA metagenome assembly ERZ511482
ACAGAAGAGGTAAGAAGTAGTCTGCCATTTGCTATTGAGGTTATAGAAGGACCGTTGATGGATGGTATGAATGTAGTCGGAGAACTATTTGGATCAGGTAAGATGTTTTTACCACAGGTTGTCAAGAGTGCTAGGGTAATGAAGCAAGCAGTATCCTACCTGACACCATATATAGAAGAAGAGAAAAAGAGAGCAGGAGATACCAGCTCTAAAGGAAAAATATTATTGGCAACGGTAAAAGGAGATGTTCATGACATTGGAAAAAATATAGTAGGCGTAGTATTAGCTTGTAATAATTATGATATCATTGACATGGGTGTAATGGTTCCAGCTAATAAGATATTAGATAAAGCAAAGGAAGAAAATGTAGATGTAATAGGACTGAGTGGATTGATTACGCCATCACTAGATGAGATGGTGACAGTAGCTGCGGAGATGCAAAGAGATGGTTTTAAGATACCATTATTGATAGGGGGAGCTACAACATCTAAGACGCACACAGCACTAAAGATCGATCCAGCTTATAAAGGTGCAGTTGTGCATGTTTTAGATGCGTCTAAAAGTGTTACAGTTGTAAGTACATTGATAGGAGATAAAGAAAAGTCAAATAATTTTGTAATCGATACAAAGGCTCATTATGAAGAGGTAAGAGTAAAGAGACTAAAATCTGGGAGAAAGAAGAATTATGTAAAAATAGCTGTTGCGAGAGAAAATAAATTCCAATTGGATTGGGATAATTATACACCTCCAGTACCTAAGAAGTTAGGCGTTCAGGTCTTTGATGATTATTCTCTAGAGGAGTTGACTGAGTATATTGATTGGACACCATTTTTCACAAGTTGGCAATTACGAGGTAAATATCCTGCTATTTTTGATGATAAGATAATTGGGGTAGAGTCTAAGAAGTTATTCAATGATGCACAGAGTATGCTCAGGAGAATAATAGATGAGAAGTGGCTGACAGCTAGAGGGGTGATCGGTTTGTTTAGAGCTAACTCGATAGATGGTGATGCAACAGAGGTATATGATGATAACGAAGCAACGATAGAAACGCTATATCATCTAAGACAGCAGACGAAGAAAGCAGATGGATTACCCTATTATAGTTTAGCGGATTTTATAGCGCCCAAGGAGACGAAGAAACAGGATTTCATTGGTTCCTTTGCGGTAACAACGGGGATAGGGATAGAAAAATGGGTAAAGCATTTTGAGGAGGATAATGATGATTTCAGCGCCATATTGCTGAAATCTCTAGCAGATAGACTTGCTGAAGCTTTTGCAGAGAGAATGCATGAGCGGGTAAGAAAAGAGTTCTGGGGCTATGAGAAAGAAGAAAATCTGAATAATGAAGAGCTGATATCAGAAAAATATAAAGGAATGAGGCCAGCTCCAGGCTATCCGGCATGTCCAGAACATTCGGAGAAAGGAAAACTCTTTGATTTGCTAAAAGTAGAAGAAAGTACGGGTATAAAGTTGACTTCTAGCTATGCTATGTACCCAGCAGCTGCCGTATCTGGCTGGTATTTTAGTCATCCTGAGAGCAAATACTTCGGTATAAATACGATCGATGAGGACCAAATAGCAGACTATAAAGAAAGAAAAGGAACGGATTTTGAAGATAAACTACTAAATGCCCTAAGATCATAGAGTGAAATTGTTAAAAAAGAGATACTTTTGCGGCGTTTTAGCGTATAAATCTATGGTTATACTTTAACTACTTTCTAGTATATTAATAAATATGAAGCGATTTAGTAAATATCTGTTGGTTCTTCTGCTTTTTGTAAGCTACGGTTCCGTTTATGCTCAGGGAGCAGAGCAGCAAGCTAGAAAAGAGTTGGAAAGGAGAGGTCTAGGAGATGAGGAAGTACAAAAAAGACTTCAGGAAAGAGGTATTGATATTAATAACATAGACATTAATAATCCTGCAGAAGTATTTAGAGTAGAGAAAGAACTGAAGGATGTCGTTAAAGAGTTAGAAGCAGAAAAGCTGAAGAATGAGGCAGCGGGCATAGATACGAGTGGGAATGATAACAAAGCAGAATTAACAGACGAGCAAGCAAAGGCTATAGCTAAAGAAGGGGAAACAATATCTAAGTCTATAGAAGATGGTGCAACACTGCAAGAAGCGGTCTCTGAAGAATTAATAGAAGGGCAAGAAGGAGCATTGCCTGATGCAACTGTATACGGACAAGAAATTTTTAGAACGCAGAGCTTAAAGTTATATAGGCAATCAGAAGATGTGAAACCTCCAGAAACATATATACTTGGTGTAGGTGATAAGTTAGCAATTGCGATTTGGGGATACTCGGAAGATAACCTTGTTTTTGAAATAAATAAGGAAGGTTACATCAAACCAACGGGTAGTCCTAGAATTTACCTTAAAGGACTCCGATTTGGTGAAGCAAAAAAATTATTAGAGGATAGATTTTCTAGATTCTATAGATTCAGACCTCAGGAGTTCCAAGTAACCTTAAATTTTGCTAGAACAATTAATGTGAATATAGTAGGAGAGGTATTTAATTATGGTTCATTTAATATTCCTGCTATAAACACTGCTTTTAATGCCTTAGTTGCAGCAGGAGGTCCAAATAATGTGGGTACAGTTAGAAAAATTAAGTTTTTAAGAGCAGGTGAAGAAGCAAAAACTATTGATATCTATAAATACTTAATGAATCCAGCATATGGTCAAAACTTATACCTGGAGGAAAATGATATTATACACGTACCAGTTGCTGAAAAAGTAGTTTCGATAACAGGTGCCGTTATTAGACCTCAAAAGTACGAGCTTTTAAATAATGAAAATCTTATTAGTTTATTAGAATATTGCGGTGGTTTTAAGGCTAATGCAACATTGCAGAATATTCAGATAAAGAGATTTGAGAATGATAGAGAGGTTATATTAGATGTCAATTTCAATCAGTTGTTAAAACTTAACGATGACTTCAATCTATTAAACGGAGATGTAATAACAGTTAAAACTATACCCGACGAATTTAAAAACTATGTCGAAGTACTCGGTGCTGTTGATATTCCAGGAAATTATTCTATTCGAAATAATACTAAGCTTTCTGAATTATTCAGCAGAGTAAATTTAGCTGAAAATGCCTTAACAGATTTAGCTTATATAAAGAGATTGAATGAAGATGGTAAAACAATAAGTTATTTACCGATAAATCTTGGAAGTGCACTAGAGTCTGCTAATTCGCCTGACAATATTGTTTTGAATGATGGAGATCAGATTACAATATACAGAAAATCTAAATTTGTGGATTCTGAATATTTTTCAATATTAGGTGAGGTAAGAGAACCTGGAAAATTCGCTATTGACCAAAGTAAAAACTTAAGAATAAGTGATGCCTTGTTTTTTGCAGGGGGTTTAAAAGAAAATGCTACAGAGTTCGCCTATCTTAAAAGAAAGGACTTGAATAATCCTCTTCAAAAAGAATTTTTAAGAATAAACATAAAGGATATTTCTCTCAATCCTAATTCCATTGACAATTTGAATATTGAAGCAGGAGATCAAATTGTTATATATTCTCAGCTGGATTTTTTGGATAGTCAGAAAGTTACCGTTAAGGGTGCTGTTAGATTAGAAGGAGAATTTGAATATAATAGAACTTTGAAAATTAAGGACCTAATTACTCTGGCCGGAGGTCTACGATATAATGCTTCTAAAACCAAAATTGATGTTTACAGATTGGATATTGGTGAGGGCAATAAAACAAAAACTATTGCAGCAACACTTGAGGTTAATGATGACTACGAAGTTATAGGATCTAATTTTGAATTAAAGCCATTTGATCAAATAGTAATTCGTTATGCTCCAGAATTTGAAGAAATAAGAAATGTAATTGTCACTGGGGAAGTGACTTATCCCGGTTCGTATGCTCTAATTAATGAAAATGAATCAGTAGCAAGTCTAATAGATCGTGCTGGTGGAATTACAGTAGAAGGATTTGCGGAGGGGGCAAAATTATATAGAGCAACTGGTGAATTAGGCTATATTTCTATTGATTTACAAGAGGCTTTAAATAATAGAAAATCTGATCAGAATATAATATTGCGAACAAGCGATAGAGTGATTATCCCAAAAAAGCAAGAAATCATATCTATTCTTGGTGCCACCAATGCAAATACGATTTATTCATCAGAGATTCTTGCCGATGGTGCAGTTCATACTCCGCATGAAAATGGTAAAAATGCAATGTATTATATTAATAAATATTGCGGAGGCTTAAGTCCAGATGCAGATAAGAGCAGTATTTATGTCAAATATCCAAATGGTGAATTACATAAAACCAAACGATTTCTATTCTTCTATAAATACCCTGAGGTAAAGAAGGGATCCACTATAAGCATAGGATTAAAACAGGAAGTTGCTGATGGGTCAGATGATAACGATACGGATTGGGGACAGATTTTTCAAGACTCCATAGGTCAGGTTACAGCAGTTTTGACATTGTTATTATTAGTACAAAGACTTGATTAATACTTGCGATTTATGTCAATAATGAGTAATTTTGTTACTCAATTATGATAGAGACACTTATTTCATCAAAAACTCGTGTAAAATTACTACTAAAGTTCTTTCTTAATAGTAATACTAAGTCTTACCTGAGAGGGCTGGAATCAGAGTTTGGAGATTCAACGAATGCGATAAGAGTAGAACTTAATAGATTTTGGGATGCAGGGATGTTAAAATCATCGATGGAAGGAAACAAAAAGTTCTTCTACGCTAATACCGAACACCCCCTTTATAACAATATACATTCCCTAATAAGAAACTATGTAGGGATAGATACAATTATTGAAAACGTTGTAGAAAGATTAGGAAAGGTTGATAAAGTATACCTTACAGGAGAGTTTGCCAAGGGACTAGATAGTCCAGTCATAGACATAATCTTAATAGGAGAGGTAAATAAAAATTACCTATTAAACTTGGTAGAGAAAGCTGAAAAAATGATCAAGAAAAAGATAAGATATATGTCTTTTTCTCAATCTGAGTGGAATAAATATAGAAAGCAAATAAGAACAGATCATGCTTTGCTACTGTGGCAAAAGGATGATAAATAAATTACAATGTTAGAAGCATTAAGAAAAAAAGAAAAGAAAATATCATTGATAGGTCTAGGCTATGTGGGTCTTCCTATCGCTCTAGAGTTTGCAAAAAAATTCAGTGTAATTGGTTTTGATATAAACGAAGAACGTGTAGAATTGATGAAACGGGCAATTGATCCGTCTAAGGAATTAGAATCATCAGCATTTGAAAAATCAGATATTGTTTTTACTTCTAATCCAGAGGACTTACGTGCTGCACATTTCCATATCGTAGCAGTACCTACGCCAGTAGACAATCATAAGGTACCTAATCTAAGACCAGTATTAAGTGCATCGAAGACAGTAGCCAATATCCTTAAAAAAGGGGACTACGTTGTATATGAATCTACCGTATATCCAGGTTGTACAGAAGAAGATTGTTTACCTATATTGGAATCTATCTCAGGACTCAAAATGGGGGAAGATTTTAAATTAGGATACTCTCCTGAGAGAATAAATCCGGGGGATAAAAATCATACACTCACAAAGATTATCAAAGTAGTATCAGGTTGTGATGCGGAGTCATCAAAGGTAGTTGCTGATGTCTATGACTCCATAATAACAGCGGGCGTCTACAGAGCAGCATCTATAAAAGTAGCAGAAGCCGCGAAGGTTATCGAGAATACACAAAGAGACCTTAACATTGCACTTATGAATGAATTGTCTGTGATCTTTGACAAGATGGATATTGACACAAAAGAGGTGTTAGAAGCAGCAGGAACAAAATGGAATTTCCTAAAATTTTACCCAGGCCTGGTTGGTGGTCACTGTATAGGAGTTGATCCTTATTACTTGACATACAAAGCTCAAAAACTAGGCTATTCTCCAGAAGTGATATTGAGTGGTAGAAATATCAATGACAGTATGCCATCTAGAATTGCTCAGAACTTGCTTGAGAAAATAGTACTTGCCAAAAAGAATCCTTCACAATCTAGAGTACTCGTAAAAGGAATAACATTTAAAGAAAACGTATCAGATATAAGAAATTCGAAAGTTGCTGATCTGGTTAAAGCTATTGCTAACTATGGAATACCTGTAGATGTAGTAGATCCTCATGCTTCACAAGAAGAAGTCCAACATGAATATGATATTAAGTTAGTTCCGGAGCATTCTGGGAAATATGATGCTGTTGTAGTAGCAGTTAACCATGAGGAATATAAGGATATGACACATGATTATTTTAAATCTATCATGTCTGAAAGCCCCATTCTTTTTGACCTGAAAGGCATCTATCCATATCCAGAAAAAGGAGATGATTTAGTTTATTGGAGAATGTAAATGGAAGTATACAATAAATGATAAATCATCTTTCAGAAAATAATCCAAAATGGTTCGCAGTATATACCAAGTATAAATGTGAAAAAAGAGTTGTAGATGCACTGGTATCGAAGCAAATAGAAGCTTATGTTCCTTTAGTGAGTACAACAAAAAAATATGTAAGAAAGATTAAAACTTATCATAAGCCCTTGTTCAATTCATATGTGTTTGTAAATATTACAAAATCAGAATATGTCAAAGTTTTGCAGACAGAACATGTATACAAGTTCTTAAAGGTGAGTAGTGATTTAGAGTCTATTCCTGAGTATGAAATAAATTTGCTTAAGAGAATAGTAGGAGAGTTTGACGAAATTACTACAGGTAATGAAATAGTAAAAGGTGATGAGGTAGAAGTGATTTCTGGTAATCTTACGGGGTTAAAAGGAAAACTTATTTCTAAAGAAACTAAGAATAATTTTCTGATTGAATTAGACAGTATTGGATTCAGTCTGAGAGTACATATAAACCCGGTCTATCTAAGATCGATACATACAGTGGCAGCGCATTAGATAGACGCTTTCACTTTTTTTTTGACTTAAGTTGCTGCGACTTATTATGGGCGGAGCCTATCAACAATACAGCTAATGAAAAGAATACTTATAACAGGAGGGGCAGGATTCTTAGGATCTCACTTATGTGACAGGTTTATGGCTGAAGGCTATGAGGTTATTGCGATGGATAATCTTATAACAGGGGATTTGGCCAATATTGAGCACCTATTTGAGAAACAAGCTTTTAGTTTTTATCATCATGATGTCAGTAAGTTTGTACACGTTCCTGGAGATCTTGATTATATACTACACTTTGCCTCGCCTGCTAGTCCTATAGATTATCTAAAGATGCCTATCCAGACCTTGAAAGTTGGATCACTAGGTACTCATAATTTACTTGGACTTGCCAAAGCAAAAAATGCAAGAATTCTTGTTGCGTCGACATCTGAAGTTTATGGGGATCCATTAGTTAATCCTCAACCTGAGGAGTATTGGGGTAATGTAAATCCGATAGGGCCACGAGGTGTTTATGATGAAGCCAAAAGGTTTCAAGAAGCAATGACCATGGCTTATCATACTTACCATGGTCTAGAAACGAGAATCATAAGGATTTTTAATACTTATGGTCCTAGAATGCGTGTAAATGACGGACGTGCCTTGCCAGCTTTTTTCTCCCAAGCAATTCTAAATAAAGACATAACGATTTTTGGCGATGGATCACAGACAAGATCATTTTGTTATGTGGATGACTTAGTCGATGGCATTTACAAATTACTAATGAGTGATTATCACCTGCCAGTTAATATAGGAAACCCTGATGAAATTTCTATAAAGGAAGTAGCTGAAGAGGTTTTAAAAATTGTAGATACTACCACTTCAAAGTTAAGTTACCAGGGATTGCCTAAAGATGATCCAAAAGTGAGAAGACCTCAGATTACTAAGGCTAATGATATACTTAACTGGCAACCTAAGGTGAATCGACAAGATGGACTTAAGATTACGTACGATTATTTCAAAAACAAATTGAGTAATTTTTTATGAAGATAGCAGTAGTAGGAACTGGTTATGTTGGATTGGTTACAGGAACATGTTTTGCTGAAACTGGAAATGAAGTAACGTGTATTGACATAGATCAAGAAAAAATAGAAAAGCTTAATAATGGAGTAATACCTATTTTTGAACCTGGACTTAACCTTTTGTTCGATAGAAATGTTAAGCATGGAAGATTGCATTTTACAACTTCACTAAGCAAAGGTATAGAAGGAGCAGAAATTATATTTTTAGCTCTACCAACGCCTCCCGGAGAAGATGGATCTGCAGATTTAAAATATATACTAGGTGTTGCAGATGACCTCAGTAAAATAATTAAAGACTATAAAGTAATAGTAGATAAGAGTACAGTACCTGTAGGTACATCAGAAAAAGTTGAATCTGCACTAGCAAAAAACTTAGATACAGCATTATTTGATGTTGTTTCTAATCCAGAGTTTTTGAGAGAGGGCGTTGCAGTAGATGATTTCATGAAACCGGACAGAGTTGTAATCGGCACAAGTTCAGAAAAGGCGAAAGAAGTCATGTTGAAATTGTATAAGCCTTTTGTAAGACAGGGCAATCCAATTATCTTCATGGATGAGCGTTCTGCAGAGATGACAAAGTATGCAGCTAATTCGTTTCTTGCTACAAAGATTACTTTTATGAATGAGGTTGCTAACCTTTGCGATAAGGTAGGAGCCAATGTAGATATGGTAAGGAAAGGCATAGGAAGCGATACTAGAATTGGTAAGAGATTTCTCTTTCCTGGAATAGGCTATGGAGGTTCTTGTTTCCCTAAAGATGTACAAGCATTAGACAAAACAGCAGATGATAATGGTTATTATTTTAGCATTCTTAAATCTGTAATGCAGGTAAATGATAAACAGAAATTGGTTCTTGCTGATAAAATATTAGATCACTTTGGAAATGTGGAAGGAAAAAAAATTGCCATATGGGGCTTGGCCTTTAAACCTAATACGGATGACATAAGGGAAGCTCCAGCTTTATATATAATAAATAAATTATTAGATAGTGGAGCGATCATAAAAGCTTTTGATCCAGAGGCGATGGAAAATGTAAAAGAGATATTGGGTGATAAAATATCATACGGGAAATCACAATATGATATTTTGCAAGATTCTGACTGCCTAGTAATTTGTACAGAATGGAGTGTCTTTAGAACACCTAACTTTGGTAAAATAAAGATGGCACTCAACCAACCAGTGATATTCGATGGACGAAACTTATATGAAGCGGAAGAGGTCAATGCACTTGGATTTCAATATTATAGTATAGGAAGACCAAAAACTAATGACTGAAATAGTAAAAGAATCTAGACTAAGGAGTATCCTGAAAGGATTAAGTTGGAGAGTTATTGCTACTGCGACAATAATTGCTATTGCATATTTTAAAACGGGTGATGTAAGCTTAGCTCTTGAAATAGGAGCAATAGAATTTTTTATAAAACTGTTGCTATATTATGGACATGAAAGAGCCTGGCAGCAAGTACCTAGAGGTGTTGTCAGAAAAATTGTAAAAAAATCTTAATGGATAATATCCATCCAATATTTGATAGGTCTCTAGGTAGATCGGAAAAAGAAAATTTCCTAAACCAAAATTCTAAAGTAATCTGGTTTACTGGTCTATCTGGATCAGGAAAGAGCACGATAGCATTAGCACTTGAAAGAAGATTGTATAGCGATGGTTTTTTTACGCAGCTTCTCGATGGTGATAATGTACGAACTGGCATTAATAATAACTTAGGTTTTACAAAGGAGGATCGAGAAGAAAACATAAGAAGGATAGCAGAAGTGTCAAAGTTATTTTGCAATTCTGGTGTTATTTGTATTAATAGTTTTGTTAGTCCAACTATTGAAATTCGTGAAAAAGCTAAACAAATTATTGAACAAGATAATTTTTTAGAAATTTTTGTAAATACGCCGTTAGAGGTATGTGAATCCAGAGATGTGAAAGGCTTGTACAAAAAAGCTAGAAAAGGGGAAATAAAAAATTTCACTGGAATTGATGCACCATTCCAAGCGCCAATAAATCCTTTTTTAGAAATAAGAACAGAACACCAAACTATAGAAGAATCAGTCGATATTGTTTACGATACCATAATTAAATTAATCAAGAAAAATTAATATAGTGAATTATCACATAGACCATTTAAAGGAGTTAGAATCAGAATCTATTTTTATTCTGAGAGAAGTAGCTGCTCAGTTTGAGAATCCAGTTATTTTATTTTCAGGAGGAAAGGATAGTATCCTTATGACCTACTTAGCAGTAAAAGCATTCTATCCAGCGAAGGTACCTTTTCCTTTATTGCATGTAGATACAGGTCATAACTTTCCAGAAACATTAAAGTTTAGAGATGATCTAGTGGATAAGTATGGACTAAAACTAAAAGTAGGCTATGTTCAGGATGCAATAGATAAGGGTCACGTGGCAGAAGAGAAAGGAACCAATGCTAGTAGGAATGGCTTACAAATTTTCACGCTATTAGATGAGCTAGAAAAGGGGAAATATGATGCAGCTATGGGCGGTGGAAGAAGAGATGAGGAAAAAGCTAGAGCAAAAGAAAGATTCTTTTCTCATAGAGATGAGTTTGGACAATGGGATCCTAAGAATCAAAGACCTGAACTATGGAATTTGTTTAATGGGAAAAAACATATAGGAGAACATTTTAGAGTATTTCCTATTTCTAATTGGACCGAGTTAGATGTATGGCAATATCTAGCTGTAGAAAAAGTACCGCTACCTAATTTATACTTTGCCCACAAGAGAAATGTATTAGAAAGAGACGGAGTTTTGTTAGCAGACTGTGACTATATACCTAAGAAACCGGGAGAAAAAGTTTTTGAAGCAACTGTTAGATGTAGAACAATAGGAGACATGACTTGTACAGGAGTTTGGGAATCTAATGCGAATACAGTAGAAGGAATCATCGAAGATGTAGCTACAACCAGAATGACTGAGAGAGGAGGACGTTCTGATGATAAACGAAGTGAGACAGCAATGGAGGATAGGAAGAAGCAAGGATATTTTTAGGTATCGGGTATCGGGTATCGGGTATCAGGTATGAGGTTTTAGGATTATGGGAAATTTTAGGGAATTAAAGGTTTGGAAAGAGAGTATGGATTTGGTTGAATTAGTTTATAATTTAACTAAGAAGAAAGATTTTTCTCGAGATTTCGGGTTAACAAACCAGATTAGGAGAGCGGTTATCTCAGTACCTTCTAATATTGCAGAGGGAGATCAATTAGCAACTCAAAAACAATCAATTCAATACTTTCATATAGCAAGGGCTTCAGCTGCAGAAGTTTTGACACAGATTATTATTGCAAAGCGACTTAATTATATAAGAAAAGAAGAATCTCAAATTATTGAAGATAAATCTGAGAAAATAGCGAAAATGCTGACAAAATTAATTCAATATAGAAAACAGAATGAAAAAAAATCCTAATACCCAAAACCCGATACCTAATACCAACCTGAAGGGATCCACCGAGCTCCTCCGTTTCACAACAGCGGGTTCTGTAGATGACGGAAAATCTACACTAATTGGAAGATTATTATACGATAGTAAATCTATCTTCCAAGATCAGTATGAACAAATAGAAAAGATAAGTGAAAAAAGAGGAGAGGATGGAGTGAATCTTGCATTGCTTACGGATGGTCTTAAAGCAGAAAGAGAGCAAGGAATCACTATAGATGTGGCATATAGATATTTTTCCACACCTAAGAGAAAATTTATAATTGCAGATACTCCAGGGCATATTCAGTATACAAGAAATATGGTAACTGGGGCGTCTACAGCCAACGTAGCATTATTACTTATAGATGCTAGAATCGGTGTAATTGAACAAACAAAAAGACATGCAATAATTGCATCATTGTTACAGATACCTCATGTAGTTGTGTGTGTGAACAAAATGGACCTTGTAGATTATGGAGAAGAAGCTTTTAATAAGATACATGATCAATTTGAGGCCTTTGCAACGAAACTAGACGTGAAAGACGTAAGCTTTATTCCGATATCAGCATTGAAAGGAGACAACGTTGTGGATAGAAGTGAAAAAATGCCTTGGTATAATGGAACAACGCTAATGTATTACTTAGAAAATGTACATATCTCTAGCGATCATAATTTTATAGATTGCAGATTTCCTGTGCAACAGGTTATAAGGCCTTACAGTGATGAGTACCATGACTATAGAGGATATGCGGGACGTATAGCTGGTGGCGTATTCAAGAAGGGAGATGAAGTAATGGTCCTTCCAAGTGGATTCAAATCTACAATATCTAAAATAGATACTTTCGATGGTGAACTCAATGAAGCTTACCCGCCTCAGTCTGTTACGCTCTTATTGGAAGATGATATAGATATAAGTCGAGGAGATATGCTAGTTAGAATTAACAACAAACCAGAAGTTTCACAAGATATTGAAATAATGCTTTGTTGGTTTGATCACGATAATCCTCTCAAAGAAAAGGGTAAGTATATGCTTAAACATACTACCCAAGATACGAGATGTATGATCCAAGAGATTAGATACAAACTAGATATAAATACGCTTCACCGAGAAACTGAGAATAAAGAGATAAGAAGTAATGATATTGCTAGAGTAGTTATTAGAACTATGAAGCCACTCTTCTATGATTCATATGGAAAAAATAGAAGTACAGGTAGTGTAATACTAGTAGACGAAGGAACTAACAATACTGTTGCAGCAGGAATGATTAGATAGTGGAAACATTTTAATTATGTCAAATCAACATAAAAATATATTAATAACAGGCGGTGCTGGATTTATAGGTTCTCATGTTGTAAGATTATTTGTAAATAGTTATCCAGATTCTAATATAATAAATCTTGATACGCTCACTTATGCAGGTAATTTAGAGAACATAAAAGATGTAGATTCAAAAAGTAATTACTCTTTCGTAAAAGGAGATATTACTGATATAACATTGTTAAGAAAAGTCTTTGCCGAAAGAAATATAACATCCGTAATACATTTAGCTGCAGAATCGCATGTTGATAGATCGATATCGGATCCATTACACTTTATAAAAGTAAATGTTATGGGTACTGCCTCTTTACTGCAAGTAGCAAGAGAAACGTGGACTGATAAGTTAGATGATAAATTATTTTATCACGTTAGTACGGATGAGGTATATGGCTCTTTAGGTCAGGAAGGCTTTTTCTATGAGGATACTGCATATGACCCTAGAAGTCCATACTCATCGAGCAAGGCCAGCTCTGATCATCTAGTGAGAGCATTTCATCATACTTACAGATTGCCGATTGTGATTTCTAACTGCTCTAATAATTATGGTCCTAATCAATTTCCAGAAAAATTAGTACCTCTGTTCATTAATAATATAATTAACAACAAACCACTACCTGTATATGGTAAAGGGGTAAACGTTAGAGATTGGTTATATGTAGAAGATCATGCTAAAGCGATAGAGGTGATTTTTTCTAATGGAAGAAAAGGAGAAACCTATAATATTGGAGGGCATAATGAGTGGAGAAATATAGATCTTGTAAAAGAACTATGTCGACAGATGGATGAAAAGTTAGGAAGAAAGGAAGGGTCTTCAGAAAACTTAATTACCTATGTAACAGATAGAGCAGGTCACGATATGAGATATGCTATCGATGCCACAAAAATCGAAAAAGAATTAGGATGGAAACCTTCTCTTCAGTTCGAACAAGGTTTAAGTAAGACCATAGATTGGTATTTACAAAATGAAGAATGGCTGTCGAATGTAACAAGTGGTGAATATCAAAAATACTATACTAGAATGTATAACACAGAATCTTAAATATGAAAGTTTTAGTAACAGGCGGAGCCGGATTTATAGGGAGTAATCTAGTGGGGGCACTTTTAAGGGATGACCGTTTTTCTTTTGTTCGAGTATTAGATAATTTATCTACGGGCTTCGAAAAGAATATTGAAGAATTTTACACACATCCAAAGTTTGAATTTGTCAATGGTGATATAAGAAACTATGAAAATTGTCTAAAAGCTTGTGACGGAATAGATAAGGTCTCGCATCAAGCTGCCTTAGGTTCTGTACCGAGATCAGTTATAGATCCTATTACAACAAACGATGTCAATATAGGTGGAACCTTAAATATTTTTAGTGCCGCTAAAGAACAGGGTGCTGATAGAGTTATTTATGCCGCCTCTTCTTCTACCTATGGAGATAGTGAAGGCCTACCGAAAGTAGAAGATAAGATAGGGAATCCTCTTTCTCCCTATGCAGTCACTAAGTATGTAATGGAATTATATGCTAAAGTATTTCACGATCTTTATGAACTTGATTTTATAGGGTATAGATACTTTAATGTTTACGGTCCTAAGCAAGACCCTAGTGGAGCTTATGCAGCGGTAATTCCTTTGTTTTTTAAACATGCATTAGACGGTACAAACCCTATCATAAACGGGGATGGAAGTTATAGCAGGGATTTTACTTATGTTCAGAATGTTATAAATGCTAATATATTGGGTCTTACAACTTCGAATAAGGAAGGGCTTAATCAGGTATACAATATCGCATGTGGAAACCGTACAACATTATTAGAACTATGGGACGGTATAAAGGAGGTCTGCGGATCAGCAAGCCAAGCTATACATGGACCTAATCGGGCTGGAGATATACCTCATAGTTTAGCAGATGTATCGAAAGCAATTAGGCTTTTAGGCTATGACCCTGGAGTTCATCTAGAAGAAGGTCTTAAGGCTTCTTATAAGTGGTATAATAAGAGTAATAGATAGTGAGGAATATCGCAATGGTAGATTTGAAGACTCAGTATGAGTCTATAAGAACTGAAATAAATATAGCGATCCAAGAAGTTTTGGATAGTGCATATTATATCGGCGGTCCACAGGTTCTAAAACTACAAAAAGGACTGGAGGAATACTTAGGAGTACGACACGCAATTCCTTGTGCAAATGGGACAGATGCATTACAGATAGCATTAATGTCCTTAGATCTAAAAAAAGGAGATGAAGTTATAGTTCCTTCTTTTACCTACGTCGCTACAGCTGAAGTTATAGCGTTGCTAGGTCTTAAACCCGTTATGATAGACGTGGATTATGATACTTTTAATATAACTAGAGAGCTTGTTGAAAAATCAATTTCTCCTAAAACTAAAGTTATAATTCCAGTACACCTATTTGGACAGTGTACGGATATGGATGAGATCATTAACTTATCGAAAGAACATAATTTGGCTATTATAGAAGATAATGCACAGTCGATAGGCACCAAATATTTTTCTATTGAATTAGGAACTAAAAGAGCAGGGTCACTTGGAACAATTAGTACCACTTCGTTTTACCCTTCTAAGAATTTAGGTTGCTATGGAGATGGTGGGGCAATGTTTACCGATAATGAAGAATTAGCCCATAATATGAGAATGATCGCTAATCACGGTCAAGAGAAAAAATACTATCATTCAGTTATTGGATGTAATTCTAGGCTGGACGCTATACAGGCAGCTGTCTTAAATGTTAAACTAAAATATTTAGAAAGTTACCATAAAAAGAGAAATGATGTTGCTGATATTTATGATAGTGTATTTAGTAGTATTGATCAGATAATTACGCCAACTAGACATAACAAGTCAACTCATGTTTTTCATCAGTATACATTAAAAGTCAAAGGGGGTCGCAGGAATGATTTCAAAAATTATTTATCGGATAAAGGAATTTCATCAATGATATATTACCCAGTACCATTATATAATCAAAAGGCTTTCAGTGGATATGTACAAGATTTGAAGTTGGCAAATACAGAATTATTATGCCGTGAAGTTATCTCTCTTCCTATACACACGGAGATGAAAAGTGAAGACCAAGGTTATATTATTGACCAAGTTAAAAACTTCTTTTCTTAGTGGCAGATTCGACTCATTTTTTTGTCCATGCTTCATCTTATATTGATGATGATGTTATTATAGGAGAAGGAACTAAGATTTGGCATTTTTGTCATATTATGTCAAATTCAAAGATCGGAAAGAATTGTATTCTTGGTCAGAATGTAATGATTGCAGATAATGTGATAATAGGCAATTCTGTAAAGGTTCAAAATAACGTATCTATTTATGAAGGTGTAAAATGTGAAGATAATGTCTTTATCGGACCATCTGCTGTTTTTACAAATGTTCTCAACCCAAGAAGTTCGGTAGATAGAAAAGCAGAATTTAAGGAGACGATAGTGAAAACAGGAGCAACGATCGGCGCGAATGCAACAATTGTTTGCGGTAATAATATTGGCAAATTTGCATTCATAGGTGCGGGATCATTAGTCAATAGAGATATTAAAGATTTTGAATTAGTTGTGGGAAACCCTGCAAGACATATAGGTTGGATGAGTGAATTGGGAGAGCGGTTAGAATTTAACAATAATGGAATTGCCAAATGTAAGAATGATGGTAACACCTATTTATTAATAAATGATAAAGTAAAGAAAAACTAAACAGCAAATGTTTAACTCTGTCATTATTTACAAATTAGAAAATTATTAAAAACTTTGCATTAATAGGTGCCGCGGGTTACATAGCTCCAAGGCATATGAAAGCTATTAAGGATACTGGTAATAATCTTATAGCTGCTTTAGATCCGAATGATTCCATAGGAGTTTTAGACAGCTATTTCCCTAATGCAGATTTCTTTACTGAGTTCGAACGGTTTGATAGATTTTTAGAGAAATTTAAAAGAGAAGGTAGCACGCTAGATTATGTAAGCATTTGCAGCCCCAATTATTTACATGATGCCCATATTAGATACGGATTAAAAATAGGAGCAAAGGTTATTTGCGAAAAACCTATAGTTCTAAATCCATGGAACTTAGAATCTTTAGAAGAATCACAGAATGAATATGCTGGCGAAATAAATAATATAATGCAACTTAGATTGCATCCTGAGCTTATTCAACTTCGAGAATCAGTAAAGGCTGATACATCTAATAAAATACATAAGGTCAAGTTAAAGTATATTTCTGCAAGAGGAAAATGGTATCACGTAAGCTGGAAAGGAGAAGAAGAAAAATCTGGAGGATTAGCTTCCAATATTGGTATTCATTTTTTTGATGTGTTGATTTGGATTTTTGGGAAAGTTTTATCGAATAAAAACTCGCATAACTCCTCATCCAAAATAAAAGGTACTTTAAATCTAGAAAAGGCTGTTGTAGAATGGGACTTAAGCATTAATTCAGAAGATCTTCCCTCAGACTCTATAGAAAAAGGAGATAAGACCTTTAAGTATCTGTATATGGACGGTCAAGAAATAGATTTAAATTATGGTTTTGAAAATTTACATACAGAATCTTACCATAAAATATTAGAAGGTAAAGGTTTTGGCCTATCTGATATCAAACCAGTGATAGATCTAGTCTACAAAATCAGAAATGACGTCGCATAATATACTTTATTGCTATAATTAGTTTTTATTATTGAATAAATTCTAATAACACTGTATATTTGCGTTTTAAAATTCATATTATCAACATATTACACATATTGTTTAATTTTAATATATTAATAAAATCATAATCTAATGAGATTTAATCTTTTACTTTTAATCTTAACTTTTAGTAGTTTCTCTCTTTTTAGCCAGACGGAGTCTCTTCCATTGACAGAATGTTGCGGTGTAGAGTCTACTCAAGATACGTGTATTAATTTTTCTTACACTAACTCAAATAACGTTCGAACGATGCTTGTACAAGCGTCAGGAGAAAATGTAACTCAACAAAGCTTTTCTTATAATCAAAGCGGAAATGTTACACAAGAAACTAATGAAGAATGGAATGGCACAACTTGGCAAATAGTTAGTGAAATAACTAATACTTATACCTCTTCTCAAAATTTGAACCTCCAAACAGTAGTTGTTGGAGATGGAATGGGTGGAGAAGTGAATTCTACAAGAGTAGATTTCGATTACAATAATAGTGGTAATATAACAAAGGAAGCAAGGGACGTTTGGGACGGAAGTGCATGGGCACCTGTTTCTGAAGTTGTTACATCATATACATCTAGTCAACTTCCAAATATCCAAACAACAAGGTTAAGCGATGGTATGGGAGGATTAGTCAATACTACAAGAGTAGATTTTGATTACAATAACAGTGGAAACATCACAAAGGAATCTAGAGATACATGGGATGGATCTAACTGGATTCCTGAATTAGAAATTACGAACACTTATACGGGGGCTCAAAATTTGAATATAAGCACAACTAGAGTTGCCGATGGAATGGGAGGCTTAGTAAATTCTACAAGACTTGACTATAATTATAACAGCAGTCAGAATATAATATTTATAGGAACTGAAATTTGGAATAACGACCAATGGGAACCTGCTTCAGAAATATCTACGACGTTTACAAGTAACCAACAAATCAATATGCAAATTGTAGCAATTAGTGATGGTATGGGTGGAATTGTGAACACTACAAGAGTAGATTTTGATTACAATAGTAGTGGAAATATAACAAAGGAAGCAAGAGATATTTGGGATGGAAGTGCATGGTCCCCTATTTCTGAAATAGTTACATCGTATACCTCTAGTCAATTGCCGAATATTCAAACAACAAGACTAGGTGACGGAATGGGCGGCTTAGTCAATTCTACAAGAGTGGATTTTGATTATAATAACAGTGGAAATGTCACAAAGGAAGCTAGAGATACATGGGATGGTTCTAATTGGATTCCTGAATTTGAAATTACAAACTCATACACTAGTTCGCAAAATTTAAATATAAGTATCACACAAGTCAGCGATGGGATGGGCGGTTTAGTTAATTCAACTATGTCAGATTTCAATTATAACCAGAATGGAGATATTACGTCCGAGGAATATTCTATATGGGTTAATGGAGAGTGGGTTGTAGACCAGCAGTGTAGCAAAAGTTGGAAGGTTGTTGATATAATGTCTGCTGTAGAAGAAAACTTACTAGCTAATCTGAATTGTATTATCGAGAACCCGATATTAAATACAGCAGATTTATCTTGTACATTTGATAATAACATAAACGATGCAGTTTTTGTGTTGTATGATGCTATGGGTACTGTTTTTGACAGACAAGTTATTAAGAGTGGAGAGAGCTTAGAAATAGGAAATGAATTAAGAGCTGGAATCTATTTTGCGACAATACAAACTAAAGGAAAATTAGTATACAATAAAAAGCTGATTGTTTTTAAATAGAACAAGAAGCTACTCCGGTGATAATTAAATTTGTGATAAAGTTAATATCTTGAAAGGAATAATTTTAGCAGGAGGATCTGGAACACGATTATATCCTATTACTAAGGGTATTTCTAAGCAACTTATGCCAGTATATGATAAGCCGATGATATATTACCCTTTGTCCATACTTATGTTGGCAGGGATTAGGGAAATATTGATTATCACTACACCAGAAGATAACGAACAGTTCAGAAGGTTACTTGGAAATGGTGAGAAGTACGGCTGTAATTTTGAGTACGAGATCCAAGAGAAACCCAATGGTCTAGCTCAGGCTTTTGTAATAGGAAAGAAATTTATCGGACAAGAAAAAGTCGCATTAATTTTGGGGGATAATATTTTTTATGCCTCCGGAATGACTAAGATTTTGGAATCGTGTTTTGATCCAGTGGGAGGTATAGTATTTGCATATAGGGTCTCTGATCCAGAAAGATATGGCGTAGTGGAATTTGATGAAAACTACAATGCTATATCAATAGAAGAGAAACCTAAGAATCCTAAATCGAACTTTGCTGTACCAGGTTTGTATTTTTATGATAATTCTGTAGTGGAAGTTGCAGAGAATTTAGAACCTTCTCATCGAGGTGAATACGAAATTTCTGATATAAATACTTACTATCTTAACAAGGGCGATCTTTCAGTCAGAGTATTTGACAGAGGAACAGCATGGTTAGACACAGGAACTTTTGATTCTTTGCATGATGCTTCAGAATTTGTAAGAGTAATTGAAAAGAGACAAGGTTTTAAGATAAGCTGCATAGAAGAGATTGCATATAGAAAGGGATACATCAGTCATGAGCAATTGATGATCCTAGGGAAAGAAATAGAGAAAAGTGATTATGGACAGTATATTTTAAATTTGTAAATTATTTTAGTACATCAAGAATGTAAGTTCGACAGTAGATATAATTTGAGTATAAAAATATAATTTCTTCAAATTTTAAGCTATAAAGAAATTAGATGAATAAAAACAATCATAACGAGGAATATAAAGAACTTAGGATAAGAGATATTATTCTATATATCCAATCTTATATATCCTATCTAATTCCAAAATGGAAGTGGATAGTTTTGGCTGGAATAATCTTTGGTGCCTTTAAGGGTTTGAATGCATATTTGACACCGGCGATCTACAGAGAAAATTTAACATTCATGATGGATGAGTCCAAGAAAAAAGGTGGATTTAATCCAGCTGATATATTGGGAGGAATCTTTGGAGCAAGTAATGGAGGAGGGGATAATCTAGGAAAAATACTACAGCTTTTTGAGAGTAAAAAGATAATTCACAATACATTATTTGATACGATAGAAGTAAACGGGAAATCAGATTATATTGCTAACCATTATTTAGATTTTTATACAATTTCAGGATTGGTTAAAGATTACAAGTGGCCATTTGTTCCAGTCTATAAGATATCGTGGCCTAGGAAGTTATTGGATTATCAAGACTTTAGATTTACTAATAATCATCTTGATAATTTTTCTAATAGAGAAAATCAGTTCTTAAGAATACTGTATGAAAAGATAAATGGAAATCCACAAGCTGATATTACACCTGCCTTAAATTCTAAGCTGAACGAGGAGACTGGAATTATGTCTATTAATATGGCCACACAAAGTGAATCTTTAACCTTAGGTGTGCTAAATAATATTTACAAACAACTTAGTGGATTTTTCATAGAAAAGAGTGTAGAAAAGCAGAAGAAGACGTACAAAATTATGGAGTTTAAAAGAGACTCCGTTCTTGGCGAGCTTAAAGGAGCAGAGTATGCATTAGCAGATTTTAAAGATCGAAATAGAAAGCTTGTAACGGTTAAAGGCTACCTAAGTCAAATTAGATTAGAAAGGCAAGCAGCTATCTTAAATGTTATGTATGCTGAAGTTGTAAAGCAATTAGAGGCTACTGATTTTGCGTTAAGAAACATGACACCAGTAGTTCAGGTAATTGATCTTCCAAGAAGCCCTATAGTACCCTCAATTGTTCCATGGAAAAGAGCTTTTGCAATTGCATTTGTTATAGGTGCTATTCTTGCAATTATCTTTTTTGTTCTGAAGAAAATGTGGAATGACATAATGGAAGAATAGTTTCGCCTCCACTTATTAAATATTATAGTTTATTGTCTAATAGTTTTATGTCAATTAAGAATATCAGCTTTCTTATTTTATTATTTACTGTATTTGTAAATTCTTGTAAAGTGCAGGAAAAGACCAACCAGGTATCAAGTTTTGAGACATCAGTTCCCGAAAAAGATTTTCAGGGAAAATTAGACTTAGACCAAGCTGAGGACGATTTCTTATTACAATTGTCAAAAATAAAATCAAAGGCTTTTCTAAAGAATTATGAGTTAGTATTAAGTAATAATAGAAACGATATATCTGCTTCTGTTCTAGATGAAATTGGAGGGGCTAGACAATCATTTTACATCAAGTCTACTGATAATAGTCTTTTTATTTTTTCTGACTATTACGAAGGGTTAAGAAATGGACTATATTGGTATTTAAAAGAACTTGGATTTAGATGGTTTTTTCCAGGAGAAATTTGGGAGGAAATTCCTTCTAAGAATACTAGCTTAAGAAGCTTTGATAAGACAGTCATACCTAGTTTTGGAAATAGGATGTTTAGTGGGGGAGGGGGTTTTCCAAATAATCATCCAGGTGATCCTAATAATAGTATAAAAATAGAATGGACTAAGTGGCAACATAGAAATCTTTTTGGTGAAGAAATAAAAGCGAGAGGACATTCTTGGCAAGAGTTTATTAGAAGAAATTTAGATGAGCTATTAAAGCATCCCGAATACCTGGCTAAACCATTAAATCCCAAGAAACCTAAAGGGACAACAAAATTATGTGTTGGGAATCCTGACTTGGTTAGACTCTTCAAAAAAGATAGAAGATCGAAAATCAAAGAACTTATAAAGAGATTCGGTAAGCGAAGCATCAATGCTCAAACCATATCGGTGGAACCTAGTGACGGCGGAGATCATTGTAATTGTGAGCGGTGCTTGGCCATTGGTTCAATAAGTGATCGTGTTTTTTACTTGGCTAATAAGGTAGCTGAGGATTTAGAATTTGATTTCCCTGATGTCTTGGTAGCACTTCTAGCATATCATGAGCATTCTGAGATTCCTAACATAAAACTTCACCCTAATTTATTTGTAACGATAATTCCTTTTAAATTTCAGTATAAAGATTTTCCGGAAGATTTTATTAGAAAATGGCAATTGAAACATAAGAGAATTGATATCTATGATTACTGGGGTGCACTTATAATGCGCAAAGGTAAACCAGCAATTAATTTTCTAGATAAAGTGCAAGAAGATTTGCGCTTAGTAGATAAATATGATCTAGTTGGTATACGAGTTGAGGCTACTTACAGCATAGGAGCAGTAGGAGTTCCTCTATATCTTTTGGGGGAATTATCATTTGACTACAATGAAGATTTTGAAAATACTTATAATTTATTCTTAGAGGCATGCTTTGGTAATGCTGCAGGAATAATGGAGAGTATCTTTGAAAGATGGTCAAATCAAGATTTTAATGCTGATTTTGAAAAGCATATTATTTATAAAGAATTAAATGATGCCAAATCAGTAGTCAAATTAGCAAAGTATAAAGACAGAATCGAATCTTATGAAAAGTATGTGAATTTCCTATTTTATGCAGATGATGTGGAAAAATCTAAAAAAGATGTTGCGAAATTAAATGAAAATTTGGATAAACTTATTGAATACTCATGGGCTATAAAAGATGATTTCATGGTTCATTCTTACTGGATTTCTAGTCCTTTTATGAGATTGTATAATAATAAACGCTATAACAATAGTTACAAACAAAGAGAAAGAAATTTCCCAGCATCATATTGGAAAAATTTAAAGGCGACTCCACATCCGTACTCAAAAAGAATATTAAACTCCAAAGTAGAGGGATTAGTTGAAAATAAAAATTTTAAAAATAGATCAAGTATTTTAAAGATTGACAATAAGAACATTATAAAAAAAGTAAACCTCGTTGCACGAAAATCGTTTTCTCTCGAATATAGTGCAAAATCAAGAGATGAAATTAATTTCAATATAAAAACTGAGAAGATATCTAAAACTAGATTTGGATCAGGGTTGAAGGTTGGAATCTTTGACCAAGACAATAATATAGTTTATTCAAAATATTATAAGGACGCAAATGGCGATATAGCATTTACATATAATTTTTCGAAGGAAGGTGATTATTCCGTAAAGTTCAGTATTGTAAATTTGAAGTTTGATATGAGTTTTGATGCATCGAGTTCCTTCTCATTTTTTCCTGGAACTCCTATAAGTGTACAACCTTACTTTCTTTATCCTCAAGAGGAAGATATGGAATTAGTTATAAAGGCAAGACAGTTTAAGTGCTTTGATCGAAATAAGAATAGACTCAAATCTGAAAAAGTAGATGGAACTATTCATTTACTTAAGTTAAATGCAGAAGAAAATGAAAAAATTAAGTTTGAGTCATCTACAGTTGTTAATATTCTAAATATCAGTGATTTAAGATTCTACTTTCTTTAATTTACCTGCATGTGATTAAATACTTTAAATTTTTTTTTAACAGAGATCGTGAGATACAAAAAATTATCTACAATATAAGTTGGTTGTTTTTTGATAAAATGTTAAAATATACAGTTGGTATTATTGTAATGATTTGGCTTGCTAGATATTTAGGTCCTGAAAGATATGGTGTCTATAGTTTTGCTATTGCTTTCACAGCTCTTTTTGGTGCACTAGCATCTCTAGGTTTAAATAATATTGTTGTCAGAGAATTGGTAAATCATCCAGAAAAAAAGAATGAGCTCTTAGGTAGCACTTTTATAATGATGATTACTTCTGGATTTGTTGCGGTACTCATTACTACAACTGCAATATTTTTAATGCGTCCTGAGGATACATTAAGTATTTTGATGGTTTTTATAATTAGTTTAAGTTATGTATTCTTTTCGTTTAGAAGTATTATATACTATTTCGAATCTAGAGTTGAGTCTAAATATGTGGTAATAGGTACAAATAGCGCTTTTATTATTTCTAGTATTGTTAAAGTGTTTCTAATTCTAACAAATCAAGGACTCATTCCTTTTGCTTTAGTTGCACTATTAGAAGCTGTTTTGATCGCAGTTGCATTAGTAGTAATATTTTATAAACAAGGGCACAGTATATTAAATTGGAATTGGGATAGGGAAACAGCTGTTTCCCTATTAAAGGATAGCTACCCCCTTATGTTTTCTGGAATAATGATCGTCATTTTTATGAAAATAGATCAGGTTATGTTAAGGCAGATGGTTTCTGATACTGAAGCAGGCCTATATGCTGCTGCTGTCCAAATTTCTGAAATCTGGTTTTTTATTCCTATCATTATTAAAGTTTCTATTTTTCCTAATATAAATAATTCTTCAACAGATGAGGAATTGTATAAAAAGATGGAGGATTTATTCAAAGTGATGGTAATCTTTTCACTTATAATTATAATACCTACTTCCCTGTTTAGCTCTCAGATAGTTAATCTTTTATTCGGGTTAGATTATATCAAGACAGGTCCTATCTTGGCCATATCTATATGGACACTCTTATTCACTAGTTTAGGCATCGCAAAAGGTGCCTTTATTATTACAAAGAACTATGTTAAGCAAAGTTTTTATTTCACCACGATTGGAGCAGTTGTAAATGTTTCGTTAAATTTTTTTCTTTTACCTAAGTATGGTGGGATTGGTGCAGCAATAGCAACAATTATCTCAGTTGCTATTTCAGTTTATTTTTCTAATTTTCTTTTCCCGCCCTTGTTTAAATTAGGTAAAATAATGACAAGGACTCTATTTCTTACAAATATGATAAAACGATGATTAAAAAAATTATCAATAAAGCATCGGAAATAATATTGAATATTCTATCTTTTAATACATTCAAATATGTAAACAAATCATATAGTCAAGAAGGAGAGGATTTGTTTTTGTCAAGATATTTTAAAAATAAAAAGGAGGGTTACTTCATTGATGTTGGTGCTCATCATCCACAGAAATTTTCTAACACTTATATGTTGTATAAGAAAGGTTGGAACGGAGTGAATATTGATGCTATGCCGAATAGCATGAAGCCTTTTAATAAAACTAGAAACAGGGATCAGAATATAGAAATTGGAGTTAGTAAAAAGGCTGGGATGCTTAAATATTTTTCTTTTAATGCTCCTGCTGTTAATACATTTTCTGAAATAGAAGCAAAAGAAAAAATTGAGAAGAAAGGTTATATCTTAAAAAAGACTTACGAGATCAATACTTTACCCTTGGCAGATATTCTTAATAAACATGTACCTCATAATCAGGTGATTGATTTTATGACTATTGACGTTGAAGGGCTTGATATGGAGGTGATAGAAACTAATGATTGGAATAAATTTAGGCCAAAGTTGGTACTTATTGAAGATTTAGCGTCCAAATCTATACAAGAACTATTAGATAGTGATTTAAATATAAAAATGATAAGTCTGGGCTATAGACCAGTTTCTAAATTATTTTATTCTGTAATCTTTGAAGATACCAGACATGCAACAGTTTGATGTTCCTATTCTAATGCTAGTATTTAATCGAGCCTCTACAACTCAGATTGTGGTAGAGAGGCTTAGAGCCATACAACCTAGTCGAATTTATGTGGCTTCAGATGGTCCTAGAGCACATAAGGAGGGAGAAAAAGAAAAGTGCGCAGCTGTAAAGCAGGTTTTCAGAGATATCGATTGGCCCTGTGAAGTAAGGACACTTTATAGAGACGAAAACATGGGAGGACCTGATGCAATAAGTCAAGCCATAACGTGGTTTTTTTCACAAGAGGAAGTCGGGATAATTCTGGAAGATGATATTCTTGCCGACATCTCATTCTTTCCTTACTGCAAGGAGCTTTTACATAAGTACAAAGATGACAACAGTGTTATGCATATCTCTGGGTTTAACTTTGACATAGATACTTCGGAGATAGATGAATCTTATTTTTTCTCAGGGTATTCTGCACCTGCATGGGGATGGGCGACTTGGAAGAGAGCATGGGATTTATTTAATTGGGAATACAAGGATAATGTAGAGCAAACTCAAGAAAAATTGAAGAAAACATTCTCTAATAAAAAGGCTGCAAAGTACTTTGGAAAATGTCTAACTAGATATAACTGGGATTATCAATGGATGAATACTGTGGTAAGCAATGAAGGTATATGCATTTTGCCTCGGAAAAACATGATTCTAAATATTGGTTTCGGAGAACATGCCACCCACACTAAAGACAAAAGTCATCCATTAGCGAATGTAAATACTTATCCTAACCCGATAGAAATTCATCCTAAACAAAAAATAATAAATTCACTTTTTGACGATAGGATTTTTAATAAAAATTTTAATGTTAGTTTATTGGCAAAAGTAAAAACTAAGTTAAGATTAATGTCAAAAGTGTAAATAATTATATGTTCTCATTACAACTTATAAACAAGATTGAAAATATTAATACTGACTTAATTGCTTATGCTGCCAAGGGTAAAAGAATTTTTGCAACATCATCATTCCAAACTCATAGTATTCCACTAATTCATTTGTTAAGTAAAGCTGAAGTAGCAGTTGATTTTTATTTTTTAGATACAGGTTTTCATTTTCCAGAAACTTTGACTTTTAGAAAAGAAATAGAAACTTTATTAGATGTTAAGTTTGTAACCTTAAGGTCTCCCATTAATAAATTCAACCAGAGAGATAATAAAGGAAGATTATTCTTCTGTTCTTATTCTGATTATTGTTGTCATATTAATAAGGTATTGCCTTTAGAGCCAATTTTACATTCTCACGATATATGGATATCAGGGGTGAGAAAAGATCAAAGTAAGTTTCGTAAAAATCTCGCTGTAGAGGAGAAAGGAAAACGTGATACACTTAGATACCATCCTATTTTGGATTGGAATTCTAAAGATATTTGGAATTATAGAAAAGAATATGATCTCCCAGTCCATCCGTTGGAGAATTCTGGATACTTAAGTGTAGGCTGTGAACCTTGTACTCAGAAACATATTGAAGGAGACAGAGGAGGTAGATGGGCCGGTCAAAATAAGACTGAGTGTGGTCTCCATACAACATTGATAGAGAAATGAATATACTGATAACTGGAGGTTGCGGATATATTGGCTGTGAGACCACGAAATATTTATTAGAGAAAGAAGAAATTAGTAAAGTTGTACTTTATGATAACCTAAGTAAAAAAAATCCTAATTTTTTCTTTAATCAAAAATTGCCCAATAAAGAAAGAATACAATTTGTTGATGGAGATATTCTAAATACTTACGAGTTAGAAAAGATCTTAAATGATGTAAACGTAGTATTGCACCTAGCCGCAAAAGTTTCTACCCCATTTGCAGATAGAGATAGTCATGGTTTTGATCAGGTAAATAATTGGGGAACAAGTATACTTTGCAGTAGGATAGAAGAGGTAGATAGGATACAGAAGATAATCTATGCAAGTAGTACTTCTGTTTATGGAAATACAAGAGGCGATTTTGTAGATGAGTCGAGCGCTACATTACCGAGATCTTTTTATGGTGTCTCTAAACTTAAGGGAGAGAGACATGTAAAAAGACTTAAAAATAAAAACCCTATAACAGTTAGACTTGGAAACATTTTTGGACATAACAGAAGTATAAGAATGGATGGGGTACTGAATAGGTTTATGTTCGAGGCACATTACAAAGGAAAGATCGAGATACATGGTACTGGAAATCAGAAACGTGCATTTACAGAAATAGAAACTGTTGGATCTTTTCTAGCAGATTGTTGCATAAATGAAAGTAAATCTAATTTGCTAAATCTAGTAGATTATAATCTTAGTATTAATGAGATTTCAAAAGTGGTAAAAGAACTTTATCCAGATTTGGAATTTTTATATATGGATCAGCAAATGGAAATGAGAAGTATTTCTGTGGGTTCGATATATAGAAAAACATACAATGACCCTATGGGTGCATTATTTTTATCTTTACAGAAAATGAAAAATATATTTTCTTTTTAATAATTTAATTAATATCAAAAAATGAAAAAAATCTTAATTCTTGGAGGAGACGGCTTTTGTGGATGGCCTACGGCACTTCACTTATCTAATAAAGGGCATGATGTTACAATAGTAGATAATTTATCTAGAAGAAATATTGATAACGAACTGGAGGTTATGTCTCTTACGCCTATAGCTCCAATGTCAGAAAGACTAAAAGCTTGGAAAGAAGTTAGTGGTAAGGAAATAAAGTTTCAAAACTTTAATGTAGCGACTGAATATGATAGATTACTAAATTTAATAAATGAGGTAAAGCCAGATTCTATAGTACATTTTGCTGAACAAAGAGCAGCACCATATTCTATGAAATCTAGTTGGCATAAACGTTATACAGTAGAAAATAATCTTGGAGGTACGAATAATGTATTATGTGCTATTCTTGATTCAGGTTTAGATATACATTTAGTTCATTTAGGAACTATGGGTGTATACGGATACGGAACTGCTGGTATGAAAATACCTGAAGGTTACTTACCAGTATATTTGAAAACTGATGATGGCGAAATGGTTGAAAAAGAAATTCTTTATCCAGTGAATCCAGGAAGTGTTTACCACATGACTAAAACGCAAGACCAGTTATTATTTTTCTACTACAACAAAAATGATAATATTAGAATTACTGATTTGCATCAAGGAATAGTATGGGGTACACATACAGAGGAAACGAAGAAGGATGAAAGATTAATTAATCGTTTTGATTATGATGGAGACTATGGTACTGTTCTTAATCGTTTTGTAATGCAATCTGCAATAAATTATCCGCTAACCATACACGGAACAGGTGGACAGACAAGAGCATTCATACATATCCAAGACACGGTGAAATGTGTGAATATAGCAATCGAAAATCCTCCTGCTAAAGAAGATAGAGTAGAGATATTTAATCAAGCTACAGAAACGCATAAAGTAATAGATCTAGCAAAATTATTACAGAAAGTTACAGGTTGCGAGATTCAATACTTAGAGAATCCAAGAAAGGAAGATGCTGAAAACGAGTTAGCAGTAAAAAATGATAAATTCTTAAGTTTAGGATTAAATCCAATTACGCTAGAGGAGGGCTTATTAGAAGAGGTAGGAGAAATTGCAAAGAAATATGCTGACAGATGTAACAAGGAAAGAATCTTATGTACATCAAACTGGATCAAAAAGAAAGAAGCATAGTTAACAACATTATTTAGTTACATTATCAAAAAGAAACATGGCGAATAAATTTATTCATACATGGGGTCAGAGGGCAATCTCATTTCTTCAGCATCCTCAGGCGATGCTACTACGTCGAAAAGGAGTTATTTCAGATATTTTTATAAAATTGGATCAGCCGTGGATTCATGATTTGGGAATAAAGACGGTTCTTGATATTGGTGGAAATGTAGGAAGGTTTTCTAAGACTATGGAGTATTTATTTCCTGATGCAAAGGTAATTGCCTTTGAACCATTACCAAGTTGTTATGATGAGATGCTTTCATTAATGGAAGGGAGTCAGAACTTCAAAGCTTATAATATAGGATTAGGAGAAACAGATGCTGAAATGGAAATGGAAGAGAGTAATCATAATCCTTCTTCTTCATTACTTCCCATGGCTGATTTACATAAGAATGCATTTCCTAAAGCAGCAGGAGGTAAAAAGAGACTTGTAAAGGTAAAAAAGCTCGATGACCTAATCGATGAATTAAACTTAAGTAAGTCTATAATGATTAAAGTAGATGTGCAAGGATTTGAAAAACAAGTCATTGCTGGAGGAATAGAAGTGTTTTCTAAAGCTAAACTTCTTTTTTTGGAATTATCATTTCAAGAGCTGTATGAGGGACAACCTTTCTTCGATGATATTTATAAAATGCTAATTCCACTTGGTTTTAGATTCTACGGAAACTTTAGCTTGATGAAACATCCTAAAACAGGAATTCCTCTTGACGGTGATTGTGTTTTTGTAAACGAGAATATTTAATACAATATACTTATTTGATATTAGATGAATACTTTACTTAAGAGAATTTACTCGCTGAGTCCAATATGGGTCCAAAATACAATGATCTCCACATATGGTAAGAAACTGTATAAACAGAGATACGGAGATATTTACAAACAGGCCTTAAAGGAGTACTTGGAAAAGGATTATTCAGATCTTGAAAAAGAAACATCATTTCAAAATTCTGAACTTCAGAGATTTATTCAATTTGCATATAATAGTAGTCCGTTTTACAAAGAGTTCTATTCAGATATAGATTTAAGTAAGATAAAAACTGTTGATGATTTACAATTGTTACCAATTCTTGAGAAAGAGATTTTCAGGAAAAATGTAGAAAGAATATATACGATACCAGAGAAAGGCTCTAAAGTTTCGTTTACGGGAGGTACTACGGGTAAGGCCATAAAAGTTTTCTTCACAATTGAAGATGCTCAGCGAAGAATGGCATATTTAGATGCTTTTAAAATGCGTTTAGGAGTTGATCCATTTAATGATAAGAAAGCAACTTTCAGCGGTAAGGAATACACGAATGATGTACATAGTAAAAAGAAGAAAGTATTTTGGAGATACAATAAGACCTATAAGCAAAGGCTTTATTCCACATTTGATTTAAGTGAAGAGAATATGCCTTATTATGTTGAGGATTTAAACCGGTACAAGCCTGAAGTTCTTAATGGATTTGTTTCTGCTTATTACGAATTAGCAAAGTTTATTGAATTAAGAAATATAAAACTTGAGTTTGTACCTAAAGCAATTTTTACAACGTCGGAAACTCTACTACCTTTTCATAGAGCAATAATTGAAAGAGTTTTTAAAGCTAAGATTTATAATCAGTATGCATCAGGGGAAGGGGCTTGTTTCATTACGGAGTGTATTGATAATAATCTTCATTACAATTTAGATACAGGAGTAATAGAAAAATATGCTACTCAGTTCGGGGATGAAATGTTGATCACTTCGTTTTCTTCTCACGGGACGCCCTTGATAAGATACAGAATAGGAGATAAGATTACTTTCTTGGACGGAGAATGCACGTGTGGTTCTTCTCATCCTATTGTGGGTAATATTGAAGGAAGGCAGGTAGATTTTTTACACTCTACAGAAAGAGGTAAAATTAGTCTTAGTCATCTCGCAGATGTTATAAAAGGTATGCCGAATAATATTGTAAATATGCAGTTTGTACAAAACAATATGGAAGAGATTACGATCAAACTTGTTGTTGACAAAGATCTCTATAAAGTTGAAGATGAAAAATTGATATTCAAAGAAATGATCTATAGATTTGGAAAACAGACCAAGGTTAAAATAGAATATGTGGATGAGATTAAAAGAGAAAAGAGTGGCAAATTCGCGCTTATAAAAAACCTTATAAAAGAGCAAAACTAGTATGCGTATTGCTTTCATCGGTGACCTAGCTTTTTTCGGTAAAAATTCTCTTGAGTATAATCCTAGTGCTGCTGATTATTTTAAGCCTGTAGCAAATTTGCTAAAGGACTTTGACTATGTAGTTGGGAACTTAGAGACTCCGTTTGTTTCTGATCAGAAACCGTATGCTCCCAAATCAGCACATATAAAATCTTCAATTCAGAATGTTGAATTATTGAAATTACTAAATATCGACTTAGTTACTTTAGCTAACAATCACGTCTATGATTTTGGGCAAGGTAGTTTAGATCTCACTTGTAATACGCTTAAAGAGCATGGTATAGAATTCATTGGAATTAATGATAAAGAATTTGATCTGGACCTAGATTGTAACAAACTGTCTTTTCACGGATACTGCTGTTACTCGACTCATCCTATAGGTATGGATAAGGGTGTAAATGTATTAGATATAGGAACGGTAGAAAATAGATTAGATGCTAAAAATAAGGCCGGTTATTTCTGTATACTAAACCTACATTTTGGACAAGAACATGTGCATACTCCTAATTATGATCATGTGGAAATGTGTAGACAATTTTCTGACAATTACAAATGTCTTATTGTAGGACATCATCCTCATGTTATACAAGGAATAGAAGAATACAACGGTAACTATATCGCTTATAGTTTAGGGAATCTATGTTTTGATGACGTATATTCCAAAGCGATGAAAGACCCTATTTTTACAATGTCAGAATTTAATAAAAAGTCTTTTATTTGGGATGTAACTATCGAAAAAAATAAGGTGATTAGGCAAGAAGCAATACCAATATATCTGGGAGACAAAGCATTAGAACTGGGGAATAAGAAAATCCTGGAAGAACTAGATAGTTATTCTAAGGAGTTACAGAAACCTAAAGAACAATACGTAGCAGAGCGGTCCACATATCTATCTAGCTTTTTCAAAAATAGAATCAAATCGAATAATTTTATGTGGTTCATCACGCGCTTGCGATATGATACGTACAAGCGATACAAGAAAGCAAAGAATAATAAAGCATTATACAAGAAATATATTACTAATAAATTGAATAATACCGTATAATACATGAGAACGATTGGTAGAAAAGTTTTATATTATTTAGGTCTTGAAGGTGTAAGCAGATTGCTTTTTCTAGAGAGTGCTCCTAAAGAGAATGGTTGGTTCAAGACGGTTAAAACTCGACAAGCTGTAAACTTAGAAGGTGAGCCAATACCTTGGCTTACGTATCCATTTATAGATTTCATACAAGACAGACTTAACAAAGACTTATCTATCTTTGAGTTTGGAGCGGGTAATTCTTCTATATATTTTGCAAAGAAGTCAAAAAGTGTAATCTCTGTAGAACATAGTCCAGAATGGTATAAGATCATTAAGTCTAATGATAAATATAAATACGAAAACTTAGACATAAGGCTAGTTGAGATTCCAGATGAGATGAAGGAAAAAGGATACCATACTATGGCATTTACCAATACCGAAAACGAATATGTTTATTCATTAAAAAATACTGGTAAGAAATACAATGTTGTAGTGGTAGATGGTTTATTTAGGAATTCATGTATTATGCATTCTTTAGATTCACTTACAGATGACGGGATTATATTTCTTGACAATACCAGTAAGCATTATACAGATGCATTAAGATCAGGAACAGATTTTCTAAAAAATAATGGTTTTAGAAGATTGGATTTTTATGGTATGGGACCAATATACAGTAGAAAAAGCTGCACCAGTATTTTTTACAGAGATAATAATTGCTTCAATATATAATGACAGAAAAAAGTAAAATAAGTATTGTAACAGTGGTTTATAACGCTAAGGAAAACCTAAAAAAAACCTTAGACAGCGTGAGAAATCAGACCTATGATAATATTGATTTTGTGATTGTCGATGGTGCATCTACAGATGGGACGTTAGAACTAATAGACAAGAATAGAGATATTATTGATGTTATCATTTCTGAGCCAGATGATGGATTGTATTATGCAATGAATAAAGGTAAAGATCTAGCCACTGGAGATTTCGCACTTTTTATGAATGCAGGAGATGAATTTGTAGATCATACTTGTTTGTCAGATGTTGCTAGCAACATTTTTGATAAAGAGCTTTTGTACTACGGCAATACTATAATGTTTTTTGACAAGACTTTCCGAATCGCTCCTAAGCGTCATCATCAATCAGTTTTCTTTCCTAGAAGTTTTTATTCTTCAGTAAATTATAATGCCGATAAGTTTAAAGTGACAGCAGAAGGTGATTTTATATACAAAGCGATAAATATGTGTGAGGAAAAACATATCGATGTAGATATCATTTATTCTAGAATTGATGGGTTCAGAGTACACCGATATAATTCTATTAAGGGTATGCGAATGATGTACAAAGAAGTTACAAGTCTTATGAAGGAGCATAGCGGTAGAGTACCACTTTCTTATAGGCTTAACTATCCTATAAAGAGCTTAGCAAAATTCATGGCATTCAAGATAGGAGGACTTCCTCTAGTCGCAAAAATGTTATTAAATTCTTACAAGGAGCCAACCAGAAAATATCAACAGCAATAATTACCAGTTTTACAAGGCATTAATTCTATAAACAATATGAATACTTACTATAATGAGAAAGAACAGAGAACATTAGATATGTCGAAGGATATATGTTCTCTAGATACGTGGAGATCTGAGAAAGGGAAAGACTTCTTAGCGGCTAAACATCCGAATGGATATTATGTGTTTATTCCGCCAGAAGCGATAGTGATGTCTGATGAGTATGCGAAAGATGACCCATACAGTGTTGCAGATAATATCAATAGTAATTTCCATCAGAGGAGATTTAACTCTACAGTGGCTCTTATAAAGGAATTTACAAAGGGGGACAATATCAGAATTTTAGATTTAGGATGTGGTGAGGGCCACTTAACGGATGTGATTAAGAAAGAAAATAGTACTTATGAGGTCTATGGATTAGATTATGCAATTACAGCTATAGATTATGCTGTGGAGAAATTTAAAGATATAGATTTTGTTGTCGCGGATGCATACAAACCGCCTTATCCTGATAATTATTTTGATGTTGTTATATGTAATAATATTTGGGAACACGTACCCGATCCATTAAGTCTATTATCTGTAATAAGTAGAATTACAAAAGATAAAGGCTTACTTATTATTTCTACGCCTAGTAGATACAGGTTTGGAAATACGCTTAGAATTCTAGCGGGTGTCGGAACTAAATTTGTATCTAAACTGCATGTTACCGAATATAGTGTAGGACAAGTACAAGAACAATTGAAGTGGGGCGGATATGAAGTTGTAAAAGTATACTCTCCGATTATTAAAGAGAAGAATATATTTTTTACGCTTTTAAAAAGGATATTTTATTTGTTTTTAAAAATTATTAGATCCAAACATATCTTGGAATCTACAGTATTTTATGCAGCCACTAAAAAGCAACAATCAGTATAATAATCTAAACTTAATATAATTATGAAAAAAGCATTGATTACTGGAGTTACGGGGCAAGATGGTGCTTATCTGTCTGAGTTACTATTAGAGAAAGGATATGAAGTACATGGTATAAAAAGACGTTCTTCTCTTTTTAATACTGGACGTATAGATCATTTGTATCAGGATCCACATATTGACAATAGAAACTTTGTGCTTCATTATGGAGATCTTACAGATAGTACAAATATTATCAGAATCATACAAGAGGTGCAACCAGACGAAATCTATAATTTGGGAGCGATGTCTCATGTAAAAGTAAGTTTTGATACACCCGAGTATACAGCCAATGTAGATGCTGTGGGAACACTTAGATTATTGGAAGCAATTCGTTTGTTGGGATTAAACAATAAAACAAAAATTTATCAAGCGTCTACTTCAGAATTATATGGTCTCGTACAAGAAGTTCCACAGTCTGAAAAAACACCATTTTATCCAAGATCACCTTACGCGGTTGCAAAAATGTATGCCTTTTGGATTACGGTAAATTACAGAGAAGCATACGATATGTTTGCTTGTAATGGAATACTATTTAATCACGAAAGTCCCCTACGTGGAGAAACTTTTGTAACGAGAAAAATAACCAGAGCAGTTGCTAAAATAGGTTTAGGACTCCAAGATAAAATTTATCTAGGAAATATGGATGCTAAGCGAGACTGGGGTCATGCTAAGGATTATGTAAAAGCAATGTGGTTAATGCTGCAACAAGACAAACCAGAAGATTTTGTCATTGCTACAGGTAAAACAACCTCGGTAAGAGATTTTGTCCGATTTGCTTTTCAGGAAATTGGTGTAGGGTTGAAGTTTGTAGGATCAGGTATTGAGGAAGTTGCGATAGTAGAAAGTTGTAGTAACCCTGATTTTCAAATCGAGATAGGCAAAGAAATATTAGCAGTGGATCCAGCATATTTCAGACCAACTGAGGTGGAATTATTAATTGGAGACCCTACTAAAGCCCAAACTCAGTTAGGGTGGAAGCCGAAGCACAATTTACAATCATTAGTAAGTGACATGGTTAAAAATGATATAGAGCTATTTCGCAAAAATCAATTTTTAAAAGAAGCTGGATTTTCTATAAAAAATGAATATGAATAAGGAGGCAAAAATTTATGTAGCTGGCCATAGAGGTATGGTAGGTTCTGCAATTATGAGAAAGTTAGAACATGAAGGTTATGAAAATATAGTTGTAAGAACATCGAAAGAACTAGATCTTAGGAATCAAAAAAATGTTGATGATTTCTTTTCTGAGCAAAAGCCAGATTATGTAATTCTAGCAGCGGCTAAGGTCGGAGGGATATTAGCTAATAATACGTATAGAGCTGATTTTATTTATGACAACATAATGATTCAGAATAATGTAATCTATGCATCTCATAAAGAAAATGTAAAGAAGTTGTTATTTTTAGGATCCTCTTGTATCTATCCAAAATTTGCTCCTCAGCCAATGAAGGAAGAGTTTCTATTGACGGATACATTAGAGCCTACCAACGAACCTTATGCAATAGCTAAGATATCAGGGATAAAAATGTGCGAAGCTTTTCGTGCGCAATATGGGTGTAACTTTATTTCTGCAATGCCGACTAATCTTTATGGCCCCAATGATAACTATGACCTTAATAAATCTCATGTTTTACCAGCGTTGTTGAGAAAATTTATTGAAGCTAAAAGAAATAATATTTCAGAGGTCGTATTGTGGGGTACTGGATCACCTAAAAGAGAATTTTTGCATGTAGACGATCTTGCAGAAGCTTGCTTTTTTATGATGCTGAATTATAACGAAAAGGAATTTGTAAATGTCGGAACGGGTAAGGAAGTATCTATATTAGAATTAGCACAAATGATTAAGAAAGTGGTAGGATACGATGGAACAATTGTTCACGATACCACAAAGCCAGATGGCACACCAAGAAAGCTTCTTAATGTAGATAGGCTAAAAAATAAAGGGTGGAGTGCGGATATAGATCTTGAGACTGGTATTAAGATGGTTTATCAAGATATAAAAGATACAAACTGGGAATAAATAAAATTAGTGGAGGCAAGATATAGTAAATTAGATTTACTAAAAGATCATGCTCATATAAATGGGATACCTGATGTAATTTGTATCTTCTTATGTGTTGTGTTTAGTCTTTACTTAGTTGTAAGAATAATTAATATGTATCAGGTTAGAGAAAAATATATTTATTTTCTCTTTTACGGATATCATTTATTTATAACGCTATATTATTATGTAATGACAAAATCTGCCTTCATAAGAGCAGATGCAGCTAAATATTATTTGAGGATAATTTATCCGCAAATATTTTACGATCCAACTATTAAATTCGGGTTAGCCTCAAATTTTATTAAGTCTATAGTATACGTTTTATATACCTACTTTAATCTTAGCTATCTTTCGTGTTTTATATTATTTTCTACATTTGGCTGGACAGGTTTTTATTTGTTTTTGTCAATGGCAAAAAAAACTGGATTTAGTATAAGAGGTAAATGGTTAGGGGTTTATATATTTCCCTTGCTGTTGTTTTTACCTAATCAACATATGTGGACAGTCGCACTTGGTAAAGATAGCTTAGCCTTTTTTGCTATAATGCTTACTACATACTCTCTTACTAACTTCAGAAAAAATATCCTCGTTTTTTTATTCGGAATTACATTAATTTTCTTCTTAAGGCCTCATGTATGCATAATGTTTATACTAGCCTTATTTTTTACGTTAATGATCTGGGGTGAATTTACAAATCTAGTAAAAGTTCCTGTTTTAATTCTTGTAAGCTCAATAGGGTATGTTGTATTTACAATATTTTTAGACAAAGTATTTGGAACAGTTTTTACAGTATCGAATGTAATAGAAATTATTGAAGGTAGACAAGGATATTATGCTGAGAATGATTACGGAGGATCCACGGTGGATACATCGAGGTATCCATTTTTATTTAAAATGTTCTCTTATCTATACAGACCAATATTTGAGCAAATAAATTTTAATTTTATTATGGTGGGTATTGATAATTTAATTGCTTTATTTTTCACATTAAGTATTTTCACAAAAGGATTTTTTAGATTTCTTAATTCGGCACCGTTTTATGTGAAATTTTCTCTAATATTTTTCTTAGTAGGGACTATTTTCTTTGCGTCAATATTTTCAAATTTTGGCATTGCTGTTAGGCAAAAGACGATGTTTATGTATTCATTATATGTAGTCATCGTATCCTTCTCTGCTTGGAAAACAGAATTTTACAGAAGGCCAATATATGCACTTAGTTAGAATTGGATTTATTAGTTAAACTATATAAGAATTTCCCTAAAGAATTACTTCTTAAAAGCGGAGTATTTTTTATAACAAGAATATTAGGAGGAATTTTGGCATTTATATTTGCTTGGTGGGTCAGTCAGATAGGAGGAGCTGAGCTATGGGGAAAATTTAGTTTATATTTTACTTTATTAAATATCTTTTTAATCATTTGCATTTTAGGACTTGATACGATTATTGTAAAATATATAGCTGAGTATAATAATAATGGTAAAAGCTCAATTGATCAAAGCAACTATTACTGGACAAGTTTTCTATTAGCAATGACAACATCTCTATCCGTTTGTGCATTGCTATATTTAGCAAAGGAATCAGGAATTTTACCTTTAAAGTCATTCGGACTTGATGAAGCTTATTTTGAGCTTTCTGTTTGGACTATCCCTGGTATAGTACTATTAGGTTTAAATAGAAGTGTATATAGAGGGCTTAAGAACATGGCTATTTTTGGAGTTCTAAAAAACTTAATAATATTTGGAGGTTTGTTCGTAGTCTCTATTCTTGCTTCCAATTATTTTAACACTGATATTAACATTAGATTTTTATTAATTATAAATCTGATAATTACTTATACATTTGCAATTATTACTTCTATAGAATTACTTATAAGTAAGAAAATTCTAATAGAGAGTATCGTACTAGTTGATATAAAAAGCTTATTAAAGGAGAGTCTTCCACTGTTCTTGTTTGCCTCAATGACTCTTGTGGTAAATTACGTTGATCTTTTTATGATTAGTTATTTTAAAACACCAGATGAAGTTGGTATATATGATATTGCTATTAAATTTAGTTCGAACATGTCTATTTTCTTACTAGCAATCCACGCCTACATTATGCCTAGGTTTGCTGAAGTATACGGTACAAATAATAATGAATTGCTACAAGTAACATTGTTGCAATCTTCAAAATTAATATTTTGGACTTCCTTACCTATTTTTATTTTTGGACTTTTTTTTTCATATAGTTTAATGTCTATTTATGGAGATGAATTTACGAAAGGAACGTTTACCCTTCAACTTTTAATAATTGGTCAAATAATAGGTGCGATGTGTGGAGCCGTTGCGGTTTTTTTACAAATGACAAATAATCAAAAGATATTTAGAAATATATTTCTCACCGCTACAATTATTAATCTTGTATTAAATTATATTCTTATTCCGATATATGGAATAGAAGGTGCAGCAATAGCTAGTCTAGCATGTACAGCATTTTGGAATCTGAGTTCTGTATATTTTATAAAAAAGAAATTTGACATGAGTAGTGTTTACCTACCGTTCTATAGTTAATTGTGAATTTTTTCTGATTTGAGCCCAATTATTATTTGTACAAAATTTAATTTTCAGTAAGATGAAAATAAGTATAATAACGGTAGTTATGAATTCATTGGCTGAAATGAGAAAAACTCTAATAAGTTTAAGAGAACAAACCTATCAGGATTTTGAATTTGTTGTAATTGATGGAAATTCAAATGATGGCACATTGAACTTACTACAGAATAACAGAGATATTATTGATGTATTAGTTTCGGAAAAAGATAATGGATTATATTATGCGATGAATAAAGGTCGTGAGCTTGCATCAGGAGACTTTGCTATTTTTATAAACTCAGGTGATGTTTTTACCAAAAAGAACATATTAGAACTTGTAGATAAAGAAATAACATCTAAAGACTTGATATATTATGGCAATGTTATTTTACATAATCAAAAAAAATACGGGAAAGCTGTAAATCTTCATCATCAGTCTGTTTTTTATCCAAGATCTTACTACTGTAATTCTAGATATAATGTGGAAAGGTTTAATATAATGGCTGAAGCAGATTTTACGAGACGAGCACTAAAGAGTCATGATCTTCAATATTTTGACATAGATATTTTGTATTCAGAGCTAAACGGCTTTGGAGTCAGTTACTATAAATCCTGGAAAGGAAGTAAGGAGTTGATCCAAGAATCTATTGCCTTACTTAAAGAGGTAAAAGGGAAAGTGTCAATAATATCCTTCGTAAAAATTTATGTTGTTCATACAATAAAGTTTTTACTTTTTAAAGTTGGTGGTATGAGCCTTCTGAGTAGTATGATAATCAGGAATGGTGTTAAAAGCAAATCGCCTATTATAAATAATAGCATTTAAAGATAGTGTGCGGTATATTTGGTACATTAAATAAAAAAATTCCTCTAAGCAGAACTAAACAATATCTATCCCATAGAGGGCCAGATGCACAAACTATATGGGAAAGTGAAAATGTGCAGTTTCATCATTTTAGACTTTCTATTTTGGATATCGAGTCTGGTCACCAACCGATGCATTTTGAAAATTTAGTTATTACTTTTAATGGAGAAATTTATAACCATTTAGAAGTAAGGAATTTACTCAATCTGGACTGTAAAACTGATTCAGATACAGAAACCATCTTACATGCGTATAAAAAATTAGGGCCTAAATGTCTTTGTTATTTTGATGGGATGTTCGCTTTTGCAATATATGATAAATCTGAGAATAGAATATTTATTGCAAGAGATAGAGCAGGTGTTAAGCCATTATTCTATTACAAAAAAAATAATGAATTTATATTTTCTAGTGAACTAAATGTACTCAATTCTACTGTTGAGCTTAATATTGATAAAGACAAGGTCAGGAGTTCATTGATAATAGGAATAGATAATGGGTTAACTCCTTATAAATATGTTGAAGAATTGCGAGGAGGTCAATACTTATATCTGGATTGCGATACAATGCAAATAGAGATTGATACATGGTGGAAAATTGATGATTTCTATAAGCTTCCAAAATCGAACTTAAATTTTGAAGAAGCTAAGAATAGGACCTTAAGCTATCTTGAGCTAGGTGTTAAAAGAAGAATAGATTCTTCTGACTTGGAAGTGGGGTCTTTTTTAAGCGGTGGTATAGATAGTGGACTAGTTACCTATTTTGCTTCGAAAAGAAATCATAAGCTGAAAACTTTTACAATATCTTTTCCGGGAGTATTTGATGAAGCACCTCTAGCAAAAATAGTCGCAGATAATCTGAGAACAGATCATAAGGAAATCAGAATCAATTTTGATCAATTAAATAATGACTTTGAATCCATAGTATTTAATTATGGAAGAACTGTTTATGACAGTTCTGCAATTCCTAGTTATTATGTTAGTAAGGCTGCAAAAGATCACTTGACAGTAATTCTTAATGGGGATGGCGCAGATGAACTTTTCGGCGGTTATAGAAGATATATTCCTTTTTCTAAGTATGACTTTTTCAGTTCAAATGATTTAATTAAAAATTTAGCAGTAGCCGGAAAAAGATTATTTCCAGAACCAAAGAATAAAAAATCTTTTTACAACTATTTACATAGATTAATTACTTTGGCATCTCATGAAAGATCTAATAGATATTGGTCTGCGACTGTAGATAATTTTGTTGGATATGAAGACAATTTTTATTCCAAGGAAAGTCCTAATTATCAATTTGTAAATAATTATTTAACTGAGGAGAGTGATCTTTCTGGGCTAGCAAAAGTTATGAATCTTGACTTCAACATTATATTGTTTAGTGTCTTATTACCCAAGATGGATATAGCAACAATGGCCAATTCATTGGAAGGAAGAAGTCCTTTTCTATGTAAAGAATTATTGGAGTTTACACCAACTTTACCAGATCACTTTAAGATATCAGGAAAAAAAACAAAACATATTCTCAGGAGTATTGCTAAAGATGTTTTACCCAAAGAGATATATAACCAACCTAAGCGAGGATTTGAAATACCATTAGTAGAGTGGGTTGATACTATTTTTAAAGAGAGAATTCATGATTATCTAAAATCTAAGGACTCTTTATGGAGAGATTTTATAAAAGAAGACTTTGTTTATAGAATTATCGACAGAAAAATAAATATTTCGAGCGAGAGAAGAGCTAAAATATTATATAAATTGCTAGTATTAGAAATTTGGAATAAAATGAGGAAAAACTGAGGTATGTATTCGAAAATTATTGAATTTGATGATCCGTTATGGATTAGTTTTCTAAAGGAATATAACCATGAGTTTTATCAGGTCCCAGAATATCTAAAACTGGAGCAAGAAATAAGTGGAGGTAAAATTTTAGCCTTTTACTTTAAGAGAGAAAATTCTTCTGCTCTAATGCCATTTTTAATAAAAAATTTGGAATATCCAATTAATGGCTATGAGTTTGATTCAAAAAGCCCGTATGGTTATTCTGGTATTTTATTTTCAAAAGATTTTAATATTGATTATTATAAAGATTTTTTTTCTGAATTGATCACCTTATCTAAAGATTTGAGAATTCTTACTCATTTTATTAGATTAAATCCTATCTACAATAACCAGAAATTTCCTTTGTCTAAGGTAATAGATCAACAAATGCATGGGCCAACAGTATTTGTTGATTTAAAGAAATCCATTAAGGAATTAGATAGTGATATAAGTAGTAACCATAGAAGGAATATAAATAAGTTAATTAAGTCTAATTATCGCACAATTGTTAATGATTGGAGCCAATATGAAGATTTTAAAAATATCTACTCAGAATCTATGATTAGATTAAATGCTAAGGACTATTATAGATTCGAATCTGAATATTTTGAAAAATTAAGAAGTATTCTAGGTGAGAATATGGTTCTAGCCAGCGTAGTTGATAGTGATAATAATGTAGTCAGTGCAGCAATATTTTCAAATTACAACTCCGTTGTACAATATCATTTAGGTGCCACAAGTTCTGATCACCTCGATGTAGCGCCATCAAAATTATTATTCAAAGATGTAATTTATTATTTTAAGGAAATGGGTGCTGAAATTTTACACCTGGGCGGTGGATTAGCAACTTCTGAAGATTCATTGTTTAAGTTTAAGAAAGGATTTAGTAAAAGTCTTTTAGAGTTCTGCTCATTAAATTTAATTACAGATTATAATGTATATAAAAGCTATAATAAATCTTTGATGAAATTGAAAAATAGCAAGCCCGAGGATCCAGATTTTTTTCCTGTGTATAGAAATATATAGCTAATCAAAAAGAGAAATACATTATTGAGAGTAACCACAGTGCCACAATCACTTTGGAAACTACTAGAGGGACAGCTAGCCTATATGAGTCAATTCTATGAAGTACATGCTGTATCGAGTGGAGGAGAAAAACTGGAAATTGTAAAAAATAGGGAAGGAGTAGAAACGTATAGCGTGGAGATGTATAGAGGGATTTCTATTATAAAAGATTTTAAATCTATTTGGAATCTTTACAGATATATAAAGAAGATAAAACCTGATATTATTCATTCTCACACTCCGAAAGCTGGACTAATTGCAATGGTAAGCGCAAAGATAGCTAGGGTGCCTGTGCGACTGCACACTGTAGCTGGTATGCCACTAGAATCTACCAAGGGAATAAAAAGACAAATTCTTATCTCAGTAGAAAAACTATGTTATCGTTGTGCTCATAAGATTTATCCTAATTCATTAGGACTAAAAGAATTTATTATAAAAAATAAGCTTGCACCTACCAGTAAGCTAAAGGTCGTTGCAAGTGGTAGTTCTAATGGAATTGATTTAGATTATTTTGATATTCACGATAGTGTTATCGAACAGTCTAAATTTATAAGAGAGCAATATTTCCATGAGGATGACTTTATCTTCGGTTTTATTGGTCGACTCGTTAAAGACAAGGGAGTAAATGAGTTAGTCAAGGCTTTTCTTTCTTTAGAATTACCTAACGCTAAATTAATGCTGCTTGGGAAATACGAGGATCATTTGGATCCGCTATTGCCTGAGGTAAGAAAGGAAATTGAAAAGAATAAAAAAATATTGTTTGTAGGTTATCAAAAAGATGTCAGGCCTTATTTAGTTGCAATGGACGTGTTTGTATTTCCCTCGCATAGAGAAGGTTTACCAAATGTATTATTACAAGCTGCAGCAATGGGGAAACCTATATTAGCTAGTAATTGTAATGGAAATACAGATATTATCATGCATGATCAGAATGGAATTCTTGTTAATGTAAATGATCAAAAAGCTCTAAAAGAGCAAATGCTCAATCTATTTAATTCCAAAGAATTACGAGATAGATATAGTGTGAGTGTTAGAAAGAATATTGAAAAAAGGTATAAGAGGGAAGTAGTGTGGGAATCATTGAGAGAAGAATACTCCAGTCATCTAAAAAAGTTATGACTAGAGCTGGAATTCTTGTAAAGTTAGGAAGAGTTTATCAAAACATCTCTCCAATATTCGGAATATTTGATATTCCATTTAGAGCAAAACCAAATAAAGATGTTCATCCTATATTTATTCTAGCACCACCGAGGAGTGGCTCTACAATTACATACCAGATACTTTCTACTGCTTTTAATTGCACGTACTTGTCTAATTTAAATAACTTACTATTTGCAACGCCGGCATTAGGATTTAAAATAACTAGTAAAAAATGTAATGACCACATTTCTAGTTTTAAGTCTGAGAGGGGTTTTGTTAATGGACTGTGTGGTGAAGCAGAAGGACTTAAATTCTGGAATTATTGGGGTGGTTGTGATATAATTGAAAGTAAGGTAAATAATAATGTCAGCCAATTAAATAAACTTAAGAATGTTTTAAATAGTTTAGAGTATCCTTTTTTATCTGGATTTTTAGGGCACGTTTTTTCTTTAGAAATACTTTACAAGACTTTTCCTAATGCCTTATTTATTCACTTAAAAAGAGATTTGCTTTCTAACGCTTATTCCCTTACCCAATTTCGACAAAATATAAATAATACAAGTAGCTTGCCCGATAATATAGATATGACCCTGCCTAAGGAAGAGCAAGTTGTCTCTCAAATAATAGAAATTCATAATAGGATAGAAAAATTTCAAAATGATTTCAAACCTAATTTTATTTCTTTAGAATATGAGAAAATTTGTCAAAATCCTAATAGTACAATAGAGCGCATTCTAGATTACTGTAATAAAATTAATTTTAAACTAGAGGCATCTGATAAAATATCATATATCCCAAAAAGCTTCAAAGTTTCTAAACGGGCTATTGATGATAATGCTACTACTAGACTTATTTCAAGTATATTAAATAATAGAATTTGAGTGATTTAGACAATGATCAGTTGCATTCGACGGATTTCTATTTTAATGTAGACTATGCTAATTTGTACTGCTCTGATCCAGCTGATGTATACAATTATGAATACGAGAAGAGAAAATATTTCTTTAGGAATCTAGTGATTAAATCTAGATTGCCGGAGGCAATAGATTTGGTTGGTTATGATGCTAGTACCCCTTATGGTTATGGCGGGCCATGTACTAATATAGAAGATGAGCATATGTTAAGAGATGTTATTGTAGATTACAAAAGACATCTTAAACAAAAGGGCGTTATTGCTGAATTTATTAGATTTCATCCTTTTTTAGATTCTTCTATGTTTGCCAATGTTCTAGATTATTATGAGAAAGAAAGAGAAATCGTCTATATAAATTTGATTGGGGGTAAAGAAGAAAGATATAAGGGTTACTCTTCTACTACAAGAAATATAATTAGAAAATCGTACAAAAACTTAGAAGCTAGAATTAGCAATAATTTAAATCGATTTATAGAGCTCTATACAGCTACTATGCAAAAAAATAAAGCAAGTGCATTTTATTATTTTGATCGAACTTACTTTGAAAAATTGTTAAATTTAGAAGGATGTAAACTTCTAGAAATATCTTATGAAGGTAATATTATATCCATGGGCCTCTTTTTCTTTCAAGGGAGAGTAGCTCATTATCATCTATCAGCTAATAATTATAATTATTCCAAAATGAATGGTAACTATATGCTTTTAGATTACGCTTCGGAAATTGCTACTAACGAAGGTTGTGAATATTTTATGCTAGGTGGTGGAAGAACAAGTGCCCAAGATGATTCTCTCCTTGTTTTCAAATCCAAATTTTCACCACATAGGAAAGACTTCTACATAGGAGGAATAGTTTCTTATAACCATAAATATAATTTGGCTAGCACAAAAAAGGTTAATCCAAATTCATTAGATCAAGGCAATTCATATTTTCTTAACTATAGATTATAAATATTTATGATACCACTTTCTATCCCACATCTAGACGGGAACGAACTTAAGTACGTTACAGAATGCATTACAACTGGCTGGGTTTCCTCTGCTGGTGCATATGTAAATAAATTTGAAGAAATGGTTGCCGAATTTTCTGGCAACAAATATGGCATAGCTGCATCTAACGGAACATCAGGATTGCATCTCGCTATGCATATGTTGGGAATAGATCAAGAGGATTGTGTAATTGTTCCAAATATTACCTTTATCGCAAGTGCTAATGCAATAGCTTATACAAATGCGACGCCAGTATTTATAGATATTGATCCTGATACTTGGCAAATGGATTTGGACCTCTTAGAGGAGTTTCTAGAGGCCAAATGTACGGTTAGAAACAACTCATGTTACATAGATGGGAAAAAAGTCTCTGCGATCATGCCAGTTCACGTTTTAGGAAACATGTGCGATATGCCTAGACTTATGAGCATAGCTGATAAGTATAACATTCAAGTTGTAGAAGATGCGAGTGAATCCCTCGGTAGCTATTGGGATGGAGTTCATTCCGGTTCATGGGGAGTCATGAATGTATTTAGCTTTAATGGAAATAAAATTATTACCACTGGCGGAGGAGGAATAATTGTCACAAATGATGAGAATCATGCTAAGAGAGCAAAGCATCTTTCAACTCAATCTAAGGTCGATCCTGAAACATACTTCCATGATGAAATAGGATTTAACTATAGATTAGTAAATGTTCTTGCAGCTATTGGTGTAGCTCAGATGGAGCAGTTGCCTTTATTTATACAAAAGAAAAAAGAGATTGATACTTACTATAGAAAGGGACTAGAGGGAATTGGAGATATAAGATTTCAAAAAATAGAGAAACAGGTTGATCCTAACTGCTGGTTATTTACGTTTTATTCTAAGAAGAAAGATGTCATTCTTTCAAGATTAAAGGAGAATAAAATTATTGCTAGGCCATTTTGGACTCCTATGAATCAATTACCAATGTTTGGTGAAAATATATATTTTAATAAAAATGATCATGCTAGGGATATTCATCAAAACTGTTTAAGCATACCAAGTTCTGTGAATTTGACAGAAGATCAATTACTAGAGGTAGTGACTACAATTAAAACTTGTTTTTAAGGAGTACTATTAAAATGAGATTGAATAAAATAATAATAAAAGTTTAGCAAAGTAATGATAGATTTTAGTTTAACTGACTTTATAAGCGAGAATGTAATTTTTAGGAAAGAGAGTTTTTTTTCCAAAGATATTTATTCACAATCAGAAAAATTGACTAGAGCAATCAGCGGTAAGTCAATCTTAGTTATTGGGGGCGCAGGTACTATTGGGTCATCTTATATTAAGGCTGTTCTAAAATATTATCCTGCCAAACTTTATGTCGTGGACACAAATGAAAATGGCCTGACAGAATTAACCAGAGATCTAAGATCTTCTTCTGACTTTAAAGTACCGGATGTGTACAATACCTATCCCATTAATTTTGGTGATAATGTATTCAAAAAGATAATTAAAAATGAAGGACCTTTTCATATCGTTGCAAATTTTGCTGCGCACAAGCATGTACGTAGTGAAAAAGATAAATACTCCATAGAGGCCATGATCGAAAATAATGTATTTAAAGCAAAGGAGTTACTAGATTTACTTGTTGAGTACCCGCCAGATAAATTTTTCTGCGTCTCTACAGATAAGGCTACTAACCCTGTGAATGTAATGGGTGCATCTAAAAAACTGATGGAAGAAGTGATAATGAGCTATTCAGATAAGTTGCCTATCACAACAGCCCGTTTTGCGAATGTGGCATTTTCAAATGGTAGTTTGCTGTTTGGTTATTTAGAAAGAATTCTAAAAAGGCAGCCATTGAGTTGTCCTTCAGATATAAAACGATTTTTTGTTTCACCTGAGGAAAGTGGTCAGATTTGTATGCTTGCGTGTATGCTTGGAGATTCGGGTGATATTTTTTTTCCAAAACTCAAAGAGAGTCAAATGGAATACTTTAAAAGTGTCACCGATAAATTCATAGAGGCTTTAGGGTATTCGGTTGATGTGTGTAAAACTGAGAAGGAGGCAAAAGATAAAGCAATAAACTTGGGTGATGACAGTACCTCCTATCCTGTCTATTATTTTAAAACAAGTACCTCTGGAGAAAAGCTATTTGAAGAATTTTTTGCACATAGTGATCTCGTAGATATGGAGATGTTTTCTAGTCTTGGTGTCATCAAAAACGCAGTTAAAAAACCAATTGAGGAAATTGATAAGCTAATTTTGGCATTAAGAGATTTACTTAACTCTGGTAACTATGACAAAGCTACAATTGTTAGTTTAATGAAAGAATTTATACCTAATTTCAGTCATATTGAAACTGGTGTAAGTCTTGACCAAAAGATGTAAAAGATTATTAAAATGAATGTAGACTTCAATAGAATTCCTAATCAAATAATACCTACTAGAAATAGGAAAATATATTGTTTCCATAATAGTACTTCTGACGAAAACATTGACCTTGATGTGGTCAATGCATTCGGAGATGAATGGATGAAATTTAATAAGTTTAATGATAGGGATTTGCAAATAGCAGGGAATAATTACTTTGATATTTTGACTGATAAAATGATTAATCCTTCAACTTATGCAATTGATCTGGGGTGTGGATCTGGTAGATGGAGCAAATTTCTACTTGATAGAATAGGATTTATAGAAGTATTAGATCCAAGCGATGCAGTATTCGCAGCGGATAAATTAATTGGTGAGAGTGATAAGGTTAGGCTCATCAAGGCTTCAATTGATAACATACCCTTTCCTGATGAAACTTTTGACTTTGCAATGTCAGTAGGCGTACTTCATCATATCCCAGATACAGTTTCAGCAATGAAGAAATGTGTTGAAAAGATTAAAAAAGGCGGATATTTCTATGCTTATCTTTATTATGATTTAGAGGATAGAGGACAGTTGTTTAAAGTGGCATTTCATTTGTCGACGCTGTTAAGAAAAATTGTTTCATCACTTCCGTCGGGGTTAAAAAAAATTGTTTGTGATGTTTTGGCTGCTTTAATATATTTTCCGCTGTCTAGAATAGCAGGATTATTGACAAAGCTTAATTTGGAAAAATTGGGAAGAAGATTACCTCTAAGTGCCTATCAAGATAAAACGTTTCATATTTTAAGAAATGATGCATTAGATAGATTTGGAACAAAACTAGAACAGAGATTTTCTAGGAAAGAGATTTTGGAGATGATGACCGATTGTGGATTGACGAACTTGCAAATTGCTTCAGGCAAACCATTTTACCATGCAGTTGGTCAGAAATTATAGAATTGGACTTTTTTAATTAAAGACAATGAAATCATGTATAGTGTAATTAAACGTTTTTTCGATATAGTTTTTTCTCTATTAGGCCTGATAGTTTTAGCGCCTATACTTATACCTATTGTGGTTGGTTTGAAATTGACAGGAGAGGGATATATTTGGTATTTTCAAAATAGAGTAGGGTTCAGGAATAAGGAATTTGATATTTACAAATTCGCTACAATGTTAAAGGATAGCCCTAATATGTCAGGTGGAGTTATTACGACAAAAAGAGATCCGCGGATTACACCTATGGGTGGATTTCTGCGTAAGACAAAAATAAATGAATTACCACAATTGCTTAATGTTCTTTTTGGTCACATGAGTTTCGTAGGTCCTCGACCAGTAATGCCAATCAGTTTTAATCAGTATCCAGAAGATGTTAAAAAAGTAATCTATAATGTTGTACCTGGGATAACAGGGATTGGGTCCATAATTTTCAGAGATGAAGAAGAGTTAATCACCAAAGAGAAAGAAGAAGGACGGGATACATGGGATTTTTATATAAATAAAATATATCCATTTAAAGGGCATGTTGAAAAGTGGTATCAAAAGAAACAATCATTTTATGTTGACTTTATGATTCTTATTATGACGGCATGGGTAATACTCTTTCCAAATTCTAATATATTATATAAATTTTTCCCATCTATTCCAAAGAGGGACTTCTAGAATTATAAATAGATTGTATCATAGTCCACAATGCTGTCAACAGGAATGGAACCGTTATAGATCTATATCTTGAGATAGCGCCATAGTTTGCGCTACTCAGTCCAATTGTGAATAATAGTCCTAAAGAGAAGAGAATAGAAAAAGTAATCAGAGGGTTTATTTTTATATTTTTAAATTTAAGTCTGGTCAGAGAGAATAGGAAATATAGGAAAGTAACTAATATTATAAAGCTTTCAATTTTGATAATATTTATTTTTGGCTTTCCGCTTTCCCATATCCAAGGTCTAACGCTAGCTGTAATAATGTGCTTTGGAAAATAGATTATTTCGGAGGTATTATTTTTTATTTTGTGATTTGATTTAATAAGAGCACCATTAGTTTTTTTAGTAATCATTGTAGAATGAGTTTTTCTGTGGGAGGCATTAATAAAAAACTTATCTACGGTATCTGAATTGAATGCGATAGCAACGAAAAGTATAAGTAATAAAGAAGAAAATATTATAGGCACTTTATATCTAATCTTGTTAAAACTATTGAATTGAATAATATAGAAGGTGCCAAGAATACTTACTAAAAGTATTATAAAAAGGAAGCTTCTAGTTACAAAAATAAAGTAGCCACAAAGGATTATAGTTGCCACTTTAAGTATTTTAAACCTATATGGAAATGTATAAATAGCATAAATGATCAAAACTATGCAAGAGTACATGTAAGCTTCCTTTAAATGACTTGAAGAGGTCCAAAAAAGAAATGCAGGCGTAAATAGTATAGGATAGAAACATAAGTTTGAATGATCAGGAAATTGAATTTTGAAAACTTTAAATAATCTCCAAGCACAGAAAATCGTAATTGAACTTATTAATATATTAGTGGCTATGTATGAATTAAATAAAAAGAAATATTCTAAACTGATAATATGGGTAAAAAAATTCAGCGAGTTATCTAAGTGGTCAGATAGCTTAAAAAAGGAGGTAATAAAGGAAGGGGTGTCATTATAAATTAAATTCAATAGTTTTTGAGATGATTTTCTGTACAGTTTCCCATCTGAACTATAATCGAAAATATAAAAAGTTGTAAAAACAGTAATGCAAAGTTTAATAGCTGCAAAATTTATAAATAAGAATTTATTATTTTTTGTAAAGGTGTCAATTTCTATGTACTTATAGAATGAAATAACTATTATGAGCAGTAAAATTGAAGAAATAAATATTTCATTGAAATTTATGAGAACATCTATTGAGGACATCAGAAAATTTATATTAAACTAAAATGTTTTACTACAAGAGGTTAACATTGGATTTGCAATCTATAAGTAAAGATACAAGATATGAATAACTATATAGCAATTATGGCAGGGGGGATTGGATCTAGGTTCTGGCCAAGCTCGACAGAGGTGAATCCTAAACAGTTTCTAGATATTCTTGGAATAGGGAAATCACTAATAAGATTGACATTCGAGAGATGTTTACTTATAGTTCCTGTGGAAAACATATTAATTGTTACAAACAAGAATTATAGAAATCTGGTAAAAGAACACTTGCCAGAATTACCTGAAAAGAACATCCTTTGTGAACCATCTATGAATAATACAGCTCCATGTATTGCATATACAGCCCTTCGAATCGAAGCGATCAATCCCAATGCAGTTTTTGCAGTTCTACCTTCTGATCATGTTATTCTGAAGGAAACAGTTTATATTGACAAACTAAACCAAGCTTTTAAGTTCGCTAAAGATAATAAAGCTATAGTTACTTTAGGTATACAACCAACAAGGCCAGATATCGGATATGGTTATATAGAAGTTACCAAAACTGACTCTGATGACACTATTTATAAAGTTGCCTCTTTTAAAGAAAAACCTAGTAAATTTATTGCTCAGTCTTACGTAGATTCAGGTAATTTTTATTGGAATGCGGGAATGTTCGTTTGGAGTGTAAAAACACTGTTGGACTCTTTTAGAGAAAATTCAAGCTCTATTCTTGATGTTTTAGAAGAAGATAAGTCCAAGTACGGAAATCAAGAGGAGCAAGATTATATAGATAGGGTCTACCCCAAAACAGAAAACATTTCTGTTGATTATGCGATTTTGGAAAAAGCTCAAAATGTATACACAATACCCTCTGACATTGGATGGTCTGATCTAGGCACGTGGGGTAGTTTACATTCATATTTAGAAAAAGATGAAAATGTAAATGTAATACAGGCAAATATATCACATATAGAGGATGTTCATAATACTTTAGTGAGAGCTCAAAACGAAAGAATAATAGTTATAAAAGGATTAGATAATTATATTGTTGTAGATGAACCTGGAGCATTACTTATCTATCCAAAAGATAAGGAGCAAGAAATTAAAAGTATAGTAAAATCACTTTCAAATAAAAAATCTAACTAATTCTAATCAATTTACTTTGTTATTAAATATGTGCAAAAAGAATCAATCCAATATCTTAACTTCGTTGTAACGAAATATATTTGTGAAGCCTAAGAAACGTATTGGTATAGTTGCTAACACTACCTGGAATATATATAATTTCAGGTTGAATGTGATTGAGAAACTTTTAAATGAAGGTTTTGATGTTTTTGTATTGGCCCCAATTGATGAATATATTGAGTATAAAGAGCGATTTCCAAGAGTTACGCACATTCCTTTAAGGGTCTTAACTAGAGACAGTAAGCATCCTTTAAAAGACTTGATTCTCATAGCTGAATTGAGACGAAAGTATAAGGTTCTTAAACTAGACTTGGTTCTGCACTATACGCATAAACCTAATATTTATGGAGCAATAGCGGGTAAGCTGCTTAGTATCCCCACTATAGGTGTGGTTACTGGTTTAGGATATCCGTTCTTAAAAAAGGGATGGATAGAGAAGCTTGTCACGCTCATGTATAAAATGACTTTAGGATTCCATAAGAAAGTAATTTTTGAGAATCAAGATGACAGAACACTGTTTTTAAATCAAAAAATAGTAAGTGCGAAAAACTCTATTTCTATAAAAGGATGTGGCGTAAACATAACTCATTTTGCTCCACAAGAGAAAAGGAATAATGACTTGGTCCGGTTTACTTTTATCGGTAGATTACTTTATGATAAAGGCATTAAGGAATTTGTAAAAGCAGCCTCAGAAATAAAAAAT
>ENA-ORXT01000644-ORXT01000644.1-marine-metagenome-genome-assembly--contig:-NODE-644-length-53513-cov-35.487574_pt1 | contig 53513 bp, 40 predicted proteins | sample MGYA00237868_ERZ511482 | MGnify/ENA metagenome assembly ERZ511482
TATTTTTGTCTGCCTTGTATAAGGTAATACTCATTTTTTATTTTTCTTGCTGCTAACGGTTCAGGCTATGCGTCGTCTCTCACAAGGTACGCAGTGAGATATGATCGTTATAGCCATTGTTGTAAACAGTTTTTACTCATCTAATTGTTCATTAAATATTATTCTTTAACAATTTCCATATCTCCTTTTTCATTCAAAGTAACTACTTTCCATCCTTTATTTAATTCTATTTCATAAAAATCCCCGTAAATTTTATTTCCAGTAATTTTTATTGGTTTAGAGAAGATGTATGTAGTCTGCGTAGAGTTTTTCAATTTTAGGACGCCTCCTTCTCCAAGCTTATTATTTCCTTCATTTATATGAAAATCGCCAAAATTTTTATTGGAATGGTCCGTACCTTTAATTCCTGAATAAACGATACCATAGTCATCTAAAATCAATGTTCCGTTCATATTGAACGACATACTATAATCTTTATTTATTGTGGATGCTTTAAGGGTTGGCTCCGTAATCAATTTGTTGGTATAATACATAATCAGTTTGTCAAATTCAAGTTTTCTGTTTGTTTCCTCTTCATTAATTTTTTTGAAATTATTTCTGCGTTTGGCTTCAAGTAGTTCATTTACATTCAAGACAATTTGGTCTTTTAGAAATTGTTTTTCATATATCTCTAAGTAATTGTAAACTTTATCAAAGCCTTGTCTCCAATTTATTTTTAAATAATCAAATAATATCCCATAAGCAGGACCAGTAGCATATGGAAATGGTCTTGTATATGTTTCGGCAGCTTCCCTACCGTTAATCTCATTTATAGTACGTTGATACAAATTCGGTATTGTTGAAAGCTTGATTCCAGTATAATTAGCTAACCCTTCAACTGTTTCCAATTCAAGTTCTTCATCTATATAGGCTTTGTATTTTTCTTGTCTTGTTTTTCGAAATATCAATGCATCTTTTAGATAGGATGTTACAGTGGAAGTGCCAGTATTATTGTCAGCTTCACTTAAAGCATTTTTAAGCGCTTGATACTCTAAACGTAATAAAAGTCTAGCGTCTAATTTATCTAAATATTCTATAGGATTGGCTCTTAAATTAGAATTTTTGGCGAAGTGTGTTAAATGAAATAGTTCGTGAATAAAAGTCGCGCTACTATCACTTATTGCGTTTATCATTACGGTAGCATACTTTTTTCCTTTAAAGTCTTGAGTAGTATTTGTAAAGCTTAGTTCATTATCTATAAATTTTGTGTAAAATAAGACAGAATCTTTTGTTTTGCTATTGGGTAATTTTACAAGACTGTAGATGCTTTTGTCGTAGTCTATCACTAAAATATTTGGATTCCATAAATTTGCACCCCATAATTTGCCATTATCTTCATTCAGAATTTTTTTTGCTTTAAATAGTTCGCTTTTTATTTTTTCACGATTCCGTTCAGGCTCAGTTTCTAAATTGTACTTAGCTTTTTTCAAAATAGATTTCCATTCCAGATATTTATGAAGTTTCGTTAAATCTGTATCGGTTTTGATATGATTTAAGTTGGAATAATATTTTTCCTCAACAAGATATATAAGCCATTTTAATGCCTTCTCGTTTTCGTTATTTAATGCATATGTACAAGCAGCATTGTAAATTCCATTATTATAAATTAAGTTTCCATTTTCTTTGAAAAAGTAATCAAATTTTTGAGCCGATTTTTTATAATCTTTAGAATCATAGTAAGCCATAGCAGTTTCATATATACTGTCTAACAAAAGTTCGTTAACTTCGGTTGATACTATCTTATTTGATTTGGATATGTTCTTGTCATTTTCGCACGAGAGTAAAGTAAAAATTACCAATAAGGCTGTGATTATTGTTTTCATAAATTATTTTGTTAATTAACAAATAAAAACAATTCTGTTAAATTATAAAATCGAAATGGGGTGGATTTAAGGGTCTAAACCCTATAAATTCTTAGTTTTTTGAGCTAAACATATTTTTAAGCTCTCTACGAGAAGAAATATTCAACTTCCTGTAAATATTATTCACGTGGGTTTTTACAGTGCTCTTGCTGATAGACAGCTCTTCGGAAATTTGAAGATTTGTTTTACCAGAATCAATTAAAGTCACAATATTCATTTCTTGATTCGTCAAATTGTTTATAACCGTACCCTTTCTTCTCCTAAAAAAATAGTATACCAGCACGCCAATCAGAATAGTAAGTAATACTATAATTATGAAAAGACTACTGTTATTAGTATTAGATCTATTGTCAATTAGGATTAATTGATGAGATTCTCCATTTTTAGTAAAACTTGAAGTTTTGATATTTAGATTGTCTAGAGAATCTATTTTAGTTGAATCGTTATTACTAAAATGCAAAACTACATTTCCTTGATCTTGATTATCCTTTTTCATTTCAACGGTAAGTGATTCTTGCGATAGAGAATTATAAGATATTATAAAAATCGCACATAAACTTATAATTTGCTTACTGTAATTTTTTAAGTTTATGTTGGTCATTTTTAATTGTTTACAAACGTGTTATGCATATGCAGAGTCACGACGTAGGAGTGATTCTGTCATCATGCTGTGTTATATGTGGTCAATTCATTTCGTCTTTTCCAAAGTATTTAATTCTTCTCGATATTATCCCGAATTGTTTTAGGTTTATTTTTAAATTCGATCCTTTGTCAATTTCGTATTCATATATTCCACTTAAATCGATTGAGTTTTTAGCTTCTTTAATTATATGCTTGATTTCTATTTTTGAATCTTCTGAAAAATTGAACGTAAGGTTTCTTCACAACTTTTACTATAGTCATTTGATCTAAATGGAAATTTGTTTAGGATTCTTGTACTTAAAGTATCGTATTAAAAAAGATATTTGGAGCAGATATGAAAATCTTTATTTAATATCCATTCCAAATTATTTTTCAATTGGGAATAAGTAGGATTGTGAACTCCTAAAGTATCATCCAATTGAAAATTAATTATTTCTTCCCGTTCATCTTTTTTATATATCCACTTTCCATGTTTTTTTCCATTATTATAATTGCCATTCAAAGATTCTGTTTCACTCGGATTGTATTTCCAATGGTTTATTTTAATTGGCTTGTGATAGTTGTGAATTTGAATTATATCATCCCATTCTCCGTATCTGCAAGCAATATAAGTTGTATCAGAAGTAAAAATTTCATCAATTTTGATCTTGAAGTATCCTTTATCTAAAATTAATGAGTCCTTCGTTTTTTTGTAATGAAAGAGAGTATCATTAATTCTGAAATATTCTTCAAAAGTATTGTTACTAATTTTTCTTTTGGTGTATGAATGAACATTCGCGTACCATACTTTTTCTGTTAATTGTCCTTTGGCGTTAAGTTCACTTATTTTTTCATTTTCGAAGGTTAGATGCCTATTGAAATACTCGAATTTGGTCGTAGCTTCATTAGAGAGGTTGAGTATTATTGTGATAATTAAGTATAGCATATTCTTTCTAACTCTTTTACTTCAATTTTTATTTTTATCCTGATCATATATAACTATTTATATGCCCTATACATTTTTTCTATCCTTTTCTTCATAGAAGTTATCATAGATTTTGGTTCTAGGATTTGTATTGATTCTCCATAAGATAAGATCGTGCTTTCTAGCTCATAATTAGGTATAACTTCTATCTGGAAAATACTGTAAGATGGTTTTTTTTCTATTTCTACTTGAGATATGTGTAAAGGTTTTGTTTTGATGTAGTGCACTTGATTCCCTATGACTTTAATTTTCACTTTAATTTTTTCTGCATTTTTTTGAATAGTTATGCCGATAATGTCATAGAAATATTGATCAGGATTGAAGTTGTCAATGGGATGGAATTTTTGTAGACTTTTTCTCATGTCTATTATTCTTTCTAGACCATAGGTTCGTAACCCGCCCTTACTATGGTTAAGTGCATATAGATACCAGCGATGATCATATTCTTTTAGAAGATAAGGAGATATCGTAACACTATCAGCTTTTTTCCCAAAAGGAGCATACTGTATGGTAATTGCTTCTTCCTCTTTGATATGATTATATAAGGGATCTAGCCAGCGCTGACCCGGGATTGTACTGACTTGCTCTAATTGTACAATCTGCTTTGCTTCTCCTCTAGATTCGAATACGATAAGTTCTAGTTTGTGAATGATGTTTTCTATACCTGACAAGTGATTGAATCCAGTAAACTGTCTCAACATTGAGATGACATTTTTCAGTTCTTTACTATCTGATCTGTTAAGAGGGGCTTCAGTTATGGAGTAATTTCTATCAGAATAATAATATGATTTTTCTGAACGATCATATTCTATAGGAGCATAGTATCCAAGGGACTCATCATTGCGCATGGCCATCAGGTCTCCCTTGATAGTGCGTTCCGAGAAAGACATGTTTTCCTTCATGGAATCTCTGATCTCAGTTGTGCAAGCTTTGGCTAGAGATTTCCAGTTCCACTGCCTATCCACATTCCTTAGACATCTGTCTATAACTCGATATCTTAATAGTGCATGTTTGTTAGTTGACATAAATATTCTGTTTCCGTGCAAATATAATGCACGATAAACCTTTTTCTATTAATATTCTAATAAAATATCTACAACTATTTTTTAGTGGCTAAGAACTCATCAAGAACTTGGTAGAATTTTTCTGGTTCCTCTAAGTAAGGATTATGACCGCTCTGCTCGAACATCACAAACTGAGCCTGAGGCATATAATCCTTGTATTGCATTGCATATTCTGGCGTCGAAACACCATCGTATCTCCCGGCAATAACTAGGGTAGGACAGCTGAGGTTTCTAAGATCTTTTCTGAAGTCTGTATCCATCATGCTTCCGCTCACAAAGAAGTCCGCATCTCTACCTATAATTCCATAATACACATCAGAAGCCCACCCTCTATGTTTGTAACTTGGTGAATTTTGTTTCAGCTTTGTGTTGTGGTAATAAACATATTTGACAGGAACACTTCCATATAGTTTACTGAATGCAGGATCACTAGACACATAACCGAGAGATCGCATAGAATCTATTTTTTCCCAATATTCTGGAAAATGAGTTTTGCAATAATGATTATAACTGTCACAGTTAGCTTGCCACATCTCACCACTATGGAAACCGTTGATCAGAACCATTTTATCTACTTTGTCCGGGTGTGCTATAGCATAAGCTTGCGCGACAACTGTTCCATAGGAATGGCCTACCAGTGATATCTTAGTAAGCTGTAGTTTCTTTCTTATCTCTTCTGCGATATGAACATCGTTCGCTATAGAATATTCGGATACATCTTTAGCATCATCAGAGAGACCACGACCTAGCATATCTATAAATACAACTTTATGCGTCCTATAATACTGACCAAAATTCCCTTGCAAATAATCATGTGAATTACCAGGCCCTCCTGCAAAGAAGAAGATAGGATCACCCGTACCCAGCGTTTCCACATTTATCTTATATCCGTCGATGAGTAAGGTTTGTGGTGTAAATTTGTTGAATAGAGAATCCTGATCCTGAGCAGAAATAATACCACTGCAGAGTAATAGGGCTATAATAAATAGGTTGTATTTCTTCATTTTGCAATTTTTATAAAGATAAGATACAATAATGAACTTATAAATTTTGTCCTAAGAAAATTATATATTGATGATTATAATAGCAAAGAGATGAAAAAGATTACACTTATATCTGACACACATAGTTATTGCGGAGATGATGTATTAGATCATTGTAAGGATGCCGATGAGATATGGCACGGAGGAGATTTTGGATCAGAAGAGGTGATCGATAAGTTAGAATCTATAGCTCCGCTCCGTGGGGTTTATGGCAATATAGATGGGGGTGCTATCAGAGATCGTATGCCGCTCAATCTAGAGTGGGAATGTGAAGGAGTTACTGTTTTTATGACTCATATAGGGGGATATCCAGGAAGGTATACTAGCCGGGTACATAGTATGCTCAAGGAGAAAAAACCTCATCTATATATCTGTGGACATTCTCATATTCTGAAGGTCATGCCTGATAAAAAGATAAACTTACTACACATTAACCCTGGCGCTTGTGGACATATAGGCTTTCATCGTTTCAGAACGATCATAAAATTTGAATGCAAGAATGGTAGATTAGAGAATGTACGTGCAGTAGAATTAGGACTAAGAGGTGCTATTTTGAGAGATGAGCAGTATTTGTATAATTAATAAAGTATTAGCTATTTTTAGTAATCTCATAGGTTCATAATAGTATTGAATATAAAAGTGTAAACGTCAATAAATGGAATCCAAATGTGTGAGTAACCTGGAGAGGACGAACGGAGTGAGTAGTCCGTGACTGGATGTAAGGGATGCTGGGGACCAAGCGTACGCGGCGCTCGTAAGACTACGACCTGAGTGTCCAGAAATTGCGTGTATGGCATAAAGGTCACACCCCCCTAATTCTAAAGTATATGAAGTTTCTAATCGATAGCCTGCTCTAGATCATCGATAATGTCTAACACATCTTCTATACCTACAGAAATACGAACCAAGCCATCTGTAATGCCATTAGCTTCGCGGAGCGATTTAGCTACCTTGATATGGGAACTGCTCGCAGGGTGAAGCACGAGTGTATCGACATCTCCCAGAGTAGGCGCTTGGGTACAGAAGTGTAGCTTATTCAGGAAGGCGATACCAGCTTGCAGCCCACCAGCCAACTCAAAACTTAACATACCTCCGTAGGCATTCATCTGGTGGCTGGCAATATCGTGGGAATCGTGTGTTGCTAGGCCGGGATAATTAGTTGTAATGACCTTACTATGTTCGCTGAGAAACCTAGCGACCGCGAGCGCATTACTACAGTGGCGCTCCATACGCAAGGGTAGGGTCTTCAGGCCATTATGTAGCAACCAAGCATCCCAAGCGTTACAAGTTCCACCAGTAAGTTTTAGGGCTGTCCAGATCTGAGAAGCGTAGTCCCCATCCGCCGTTATGATGGCTCCAGCAATAGAATTACCATGGCCATTAAGATACTTAGTCGTAGAGTGGATAACGATATCTATGCCGTGTTTCAGCGGTTGTTGTAGGTAGGGCGTTGCGAAGGTATTATCGATAACGGTAATAAGATTATTTTCCTGAGCAATAGAACTTAGCTGATCCAGATCGATGCAAGACAAGGTAGGATTAGCTGGCGTTTCTAGATAAATAAGCTTAATATCTGGGGTGGAGGTAATTGTTCTTTGTAACTCATCTTGATTTTTGAGATCTATGAAAACAGGTTCTACACCTAGTTTTTTGAATATTTTGAGAAGTAATTCTGTTGTTCCACCATATAGATTTCCCTGTGTAAGTACCTTGTCTCCTTGCTGTAATAGGCCGGACAATACTGTAAAAATAGCGGACATACCCGAGCTAGTTAGAAATCCCTGAGCAGTAATATGCTCGATACCGTAAGACTCTAGATCTGCTAATTTGTTAGCTACAGCATCTACCGTAGGGTTGCCATAGCGAGAATAGACGTGTGCTTTTTCCTTACCTGCAAAAACATCCATGCAGAACTGCGTATCTTCAAAAACATAAGAAGAGGTTGCATATATGGGTAAAATGTGAGGTTTTGAGGTCTTAGGATCGTGTATTTCCTTGGCGCAGATCGAGTTAAATGATATTTTTTTCATAAAACGGTATTACAATGTGTCGCAATGAATTAATATTAAGCTTATCTAATGATGACTTTTTAACATCTTATGGTCATCTTTGCATCTAGCTCAAAAATACTAATATGAGTTTTAAAAAATATAAATTGTACACATTCTTTTTGTCATTATTATTACTGCTAGGTCAGCAAATCTTACAGGCGCAGGATGGGAAATATATAGATGATTATGATGATAAAAATGTCGATGTATTCAGTCCAGATAATTGGATAGCAGATTTCTCTCTAGAAATTATGGATGCTGTCAATATGTTCGGCAACAACTTGCCTGATAAGAAGGTGGGTATCTCTGTAGGATTATACAAACAGATCAGAGATAGGACACCGATATTTGCTGGTGTAAGTTTCTACTATGCTGGTCTCTCTAGTGCGAGTTTAGATTTTGCATCTGAGCGTGAGACGGCGAGTACTAGTATGATAGGTATAGATTTTTCTTTTAAGTATTTCCCAGATTTTTATTTCTGGAAAATAGAACCCTATATACAACCCTATCTGGGGATTAGAAATTTTCTTACTTCTGTCAGTATTAATGATATATCCACAGGACAGAATCTGCAATATAATGTAGAAGAATTCAGCTACAGTGTCAGCTATGGAGTAGGTGTAGGCATGCAGACTTTTGTTTTTAGAAATTTTGCGTTGAATACCCAATTTATTTTTCAGCCGGGCCTAATCTCAGAGTACTATGTAGAAAATGAAGAAACGGGAGGTGGTGTAGCACTGGACCTACTAGATTTTGAAAAATCAACAACTGATATCATCAGGTACCAAATAGGACTGAGTATCGTATTTTAAAAATACACATGGAAGAGGAAATTAAAAACACAGATGAGCAGGCAAATGAGCAAGGCGATGACCTTTTTCTGGAGACCATAGTCCAGGTAGATCCAGGACAATCACAGATAAGAATAGATAAGTATCTTATGGATAGGCTGAACAGCATATCCAGAAATAGGTTACAGAATGCTATCAAGTCTGGTGCTATAAAAGTGAACCAATCAGAGGTAAAGTCTAATTATAAAGTAAGACCTAACGATACCATATCTGTCGTGATCCCTAAGCATCCAGACTATCTAGGCGATGTGATACCAGAGGATATTCCACTAGACATTGTATATGAAGATCCCTATCTACTTATCGTGAACAAACCTGCTGGACTAGTCGTACATCCTGGTGTGGGAAATAGATCTGGTACCTTAGTGAATGCGTTGCGTTATTATCTGCAACAGCAAGAAATTCCAGTTATGGAAGGTAACTCTATGGATAGACCTGGACTCGTCCACCGTATAGATAAGGACACATCAGGTTTACTCGTTATCGCTAAGGAAGCGTATACCATGACACATCTTGCTAAGCAGTTTTTTGACCATTCTATACACAGAACTTATCAGGCCGTCGTGTGGGGAAATTTTGAAGAGCCAGAAGGTACAATAGATGTCAACATAGGAAGACACCCTAAAGATAGAGTGAAACAATACGCATTCGCTGATGGAGAGGAAGGCAAGGAGGCCGTCACTCATTATAAGGTACTAGAAGATATGTATTATATAAGTCTAGTAGAGTGTCAATTAGAGACAGGACGTACACACCAGATACGTGTGCATATGGGGCATAAGCATCATCCTATCTTTTCTGATGCGAAGTATGGAGGCGATAAGATCATTAAAGGAACGGTATTCAGTAAATACAAACAATTTGTAGAAAACTGTTTCAAGATGATGCCGAGACAGGCACTACATGCTAAGAGTCTTAGTTTTATACATCCGCAGACAAAGGAACAGATGACTTTTGACTCTGAGCTGCCTGCAGATATGCAAGAACTACTGGATAAGTGGAGACATTATCTACATTATAGAAAAGAACAAATGGAGTAATGCGGTTAGAGGAAAAAATAAAAGCACTAGAATATCTGGGCAATCTGATCCTAGCAGGAGATGAGCGCATAGATGCAGCGGTAGTTGCCGCCTTTCAGAAGAATCCATGGTTTGTAAAAGAAAATTCCTACCAATCTCTAGAAGCCATAGCTAAGGAATTTTTAGATCGTCATAAACTATTGTCTTGGCTGGAGAAATATCACTTGGCCAACATCGATTCTAAGAGAAAAATAGGTCTTGTACCTGCAGGTAACATACCCATGGTAGGATTTCATGATATCCTATGCATCTTCCTCACGGATAATATCAGTGTTGTAAAATACTCAGAAAAAGATCAGGTACTCATACCTGCCTTACTAAGTTGTCTTACGGAGAAATTTCCAGCGGCATCTGAATATTTCCATCAGGTAGATCGTCTAGAAAATATAGATGGGGTCATAGCTACAGGGAGTAATAATACCAGCCGTTATTTTGATTACTATTTTTCTCAGTATCCTAATATTATACGAAAGAATAGAAATGCTGTCGCGATTCTAGATGGGACAGAGTCAGATGAGGATCTTGCTCTATTTTCTGATGATGTGACCAGCTACTTTGGCCTAGGTTGTAGAAACGTATCTAAAGTATACTTTCCTGCAGGGTATGATAGGACGCATCTGCTGGATCATATCTTGAAAGATAGTGACATGATACACCATAATAAGTACAAGAATAATTATGATTATAATTTTGCAATCTACTTACTGAACAAAGACGAATTTCTAACCAACGAAAAAATAATTCTCAGAAAAGATAAAGCTATAGCTTCTAGGATAGCCTGCCTACACTATGAAGAATATGAAGATCTCCAGGTTCTAGAAAAAGCCTTGCAAGGACAGCTGGAAGAAATACAATGCGTTGTATCTAATACAAAAGTATCGGATATAAAAGTAGTACCTATAGGAGATGCTCAAAAACCCATGTTAGCAGATTATGCTGATGGGGTAGATACGATCCAGTTTCTATTATCGATAGACTGATACCTCATGACTAAACAAGAAATAGCGGATGATATAGCGATAATGTTAGAGGAATTCTATCCTGAGTTTATCGTACCTCTAGATCATAAGGATCCATATACCTTGCTCGTAGCGGTCCTATTATCAGCTCAGTGTACGGATGTACGTGTCAATAAGGTGACGCCTGCCCTATACGCTAGAGCTGATAATCCCTATGATATGGTGCAGCTAGAGGTAGAAGAAATCAAAGCGATCATAAGACCTTGTGGACTGTCACCACAGAAGTCCAAAGCCATCCATAGACTGTCAGAGATCCTTATAGAAAAGTATGATGGTGTGGTTCCTAAAAAGATGGAATTACTAGAAGAATTACCTGGTGTAGGGCATAAGACGGCATCTGTGGTAGTGGCGCAGGCTTTCGGAATTCCAGCCTTCCCCGTGGACACCCATATTCATAGATTAGCCTACCGATGGAAGCTCAGTACAGGCAAAAATGTAGTCAAAACAGAGCGTGATCTAAAGCGACTCTTCCCTATGGAACTATGGAATAGGGTACACCTTCAGATCATATTTTTTGGAAGGGAATACTGTCCTGCTAGAGGACATGATCCCACGAAGTGTCCTATATGTAGTAAGTATGGAAGAAGGAGTATGTTTGTTAAGAAAGGAGTATCTGAAAAATAAATATCGGAGAATGATAAGAATAGTAGTGACGAAGGAGCTATAACTTTTCTACTTACCTCTAATCAAATTTATATACTTTATAAGAGCTTTTTATAGACCTTGATCATGTAAAATTCACATAGGGATGTCTATGAAACTAATCATAAAAATTACATTAGCTGAGGCTCACCCAGCAGAATGGAGAAGTGTATGGATTCAAGATGGATATTAGTTTTATGAAATTGCACGAGATCATTTAAGCGGCTATGGGATGGGACAGTTCTTTCCTATACGAGTTTAGAACTGAGGAATATAGATAGGAAATGCGAGCTATGGTGCGGAAGGAGATATCCTGGATGAATCACAAATCTAAGTCAATAAACTTCTGACTAGAAAGAGAAGTGAAATTATCTGTAATTACGATTTTGGAGATGACTGGCAGCATCTTATACAAGTAGAAAAGAAAGAACCACTTGTGGAATCTGATAAGCTGCTGATCTGCGTAACTGGAAGTAGACATTTCCCCCTGAGGACTGCGGAAGAATATGAGTATACTATAGGATATTAGAAATCTTAGAGGATGATGACCACCTAGAAAAAGAAGATTACCAGGAGTGGATAGCGGATGACTGTTATCCCGAAATAATTATCATCGCAGAAATAAAGACAGCAAAGAAGATCAAAGACTACTTCCATTCCAGTAAGATTACAAGGTCCGCACCAGGGATAGTAGTGGTATGTCGATGTCTAGAACTTCTGCAACACAAGGAGGAATGACGGCTGACGCAGGATGACTAGTAGCGACTATGTGATGCGTTGTTATGGATATCAGACGTAGGAACGGAAAGCCCGGTCCGAAGGAGGTGCCCTAATTATCATACATCCTAAGATAATATTCCTTATTTTTGCACCATGAGTAAGAAAGGTAGAATATTAGTGGCTATGAGTGGCGGAATAGATAGTACGGTTACGGCTATGATGTTGCACGAAGAAGGATATGAGGTGGTGGGCATAACGATGAAAACCTGGGATTATGCTGGCTCGGGAGGGTCCAAGAAAGAGACTGGATGTTGTAGTTTAGATTCTATAAATGATGCTAGGGAGATTGCTGTAAAAATGGGATTTCATCACTTTATTATAGATATACGTGAGGAGTTTGGGGATTATGTTATCGATAATTTTGTAGAGGAATATGTAGCGGGAAGAACGCCTAATCCATGTATATTATGCAACACACATATAAAGTGGGATGCGTTAGTGAAACGTGCGGATGCGATGGATTGTGAATACATAGCAACGGGGCATTACGCTAAGATAAACCAATCAGGCGGTAGGCATTACATCTCTAGAGGAAAGGATGCAAACAAGGATCAGTCCTATGTACTATGGGGTCTGTCTCAGGAATGTATGGCGAGAACTATGTTTCCGCTGGCGGACCTAGAAAAAGGGGAGATCAGGCAGATGGCAATGGACTGGGGTCATGAGGCACTTTCTAAGAAAGCGGAGAGTTATGAGATATGTTTTGTTCCTGATAACGATTACAGATCTTTCCTGAAAAGGCGGGTGCCGGAGCTGGAAAAGCAGGTTGCTAATGGTATTTTTGTAGACCAGGAAGGTACGGTTATAGGTAAACATAATGGTTATCCCTTCTATACGGTAGGGCAGAGGAAGGGCTTAGGTGGAACTTTTGGAAAGCCGATGTATGTAACTGATATCCAGCCTGATGAGAATACTGTTGTCCTAGGAGAAGTGAAAGATCTTATGAAAAATGGATTGCAAGCCTACAAGGTAAACGCGATGAAATATGCGCAGATTCCTGCTATGGATGAGGTGGTAACTATGGTGCGATATAATGACTCAGGTGCACTGAGCTCTATAAAAATGAATGGAGAAAATGTAGAGGTTTCTTTCCACGCTAATGTTAGGGGAATAGCTCCAGGACAATCCGCCGTGTTCTATGAAGGAGAGGATGTTGTAGGAGGAGGAATTATATATTCTAGTCTCTAAAATAGATATTGTCAGAATCTCGTTAACTACATAACAAAGAAACAAATCAATTATACAAAAGAAGGAAATGAAAAACTGGATCCTATTATTAGCACTTACTATCTGTATTATCTCTTGTGGTGAGGAGGTAGAAGTCATAGATGTAGATAAAATTACAGATTACCAACCCTTCGAAGAGTCGAAATTCTGGGTCTACCAAGTGGATTCGACTATCTACGATGATAATGGTGCTACTATTATAAACACGAGTAGTTTTGTAAGAGAGACTATAAAAGAGCAGTTATCTGAAGATGAGCAGTTTGTAACGCATCTGTTAGAGCGATCATGGAAGAGAAATGAAATGGATGATTGGATGATTACAGATATATGGTCTGTCTCACTTGCAGATAATAAGTATATAAAAACAGAAGAGAATCTTAGGTTTCTGAAAATCGCTACACCCATTCTACAAGAAACGATATGGGAAGGAAACCAGTTTGACGAAAATATATTTTGCCTTATTGCTGATGATCCTATCCAGAAATTTAAAGACTGGGACTATAAGATCTTAGAAATAGGCCTTTCCGAAAATATAGCTGGGCAAGATTATTCTGACATTTTAGTCATCCAGCAGGCAGATAGTGAGAATGTTATAGAAAAGAGATTTTCTAGGGAGAAATACGCGAGAGGTATAGGCCTTGTGCAACGTACTATGGAGATCTATGATACGCAATGCAATGTCTGCGAAGAAGATACCTGGGAAGAGAAAGCTGAGAAAGGATTCAGTCTAGATCAGGTTCTTATAGATCACAATTAAGATATGCTCAAATTTTTCGAGATAGGAAGATTGCTTAAATCCTTTGGCAAAGAGGGTAAAATAAGGTATCACGTAGAGGATGATTACTATGATGATTTCAGTAATAGTAGTTATGTCTTTGTAGATATAGAAGGATCGGTGGTCCCATTCTACATAGATCGCAACGAGGAGTCTAATAGCATGTTACTGTTAGAAGGAATACAGTCACCACAGGAGGCGGAGAGTCTGACGGGTAATACCCTATATCTATCGGCAAAAGAAGTATCAGAAAAGAATAGTAGCGCGAAGGTGTTAGATTATAGTTTTGTAGACTATCATTTGCATGATGAGCAGGGCTTATTTATTGCTAAGATTGTAAGTATAGAGGAGTACCCCTCTCAGAAAATGCTTGTCCTGAGCTCTGGAGATTTAGTACCTTTTCACGATGATCTAGTTGTCAATATAGATAAGATAGGTAAAGTATTATTGTATTCTATTCCAGAAGGTTTGCTGGGTGTCAATTCGAAGCTTTTATGACAAAATTTAACTTTTATCGTGTAGTATATCTTAGAATAGGCATTATCTTGCCACTGTTAACAACGCTCTTATATTGAAACGCTCTGTATTTATTATGAAATTTTGCAGCTGTATTGTGTCAATACTACTTGGTAGTACTATAATACACGCACAGAAATTAGAGTTGAGACCATATTTTGGTTCATCATTCTATCAAGGTGATCTTGCGCCACATGCTCATATATTCAGTTTTTCTGAAGGAAATATAGCGATAGGTGCCTCCTTAGGTTACAGGGTAAACAACCTGATGACGCTGCATCTAAAAGGATTCAAAGCTAGAGTTTCTGGAAGTGATGAAGAGTCTAAAAGTCCAGGTAGAAGACAAAGGAATTTGAGTTTTTTCACCTCCATAACAGAGATTGGAATCAGTACAGATCTGCATCTACATGCAGTACTTCCAGCCATAGAAAAATATGGACTTGACATATACTTTAATGCAGGTTTATCTATCTTTTCCTTCAGCCCTAGAACGGTATATGATGGTAGAATTGTAGCGTTGCAACCACTGGGTACAGAAGGACAGGGGGTGATAGGCTTAGGTAAAGGGAAGCGATACAGTCTGACTCAATTCTCTATTCCTATAGGGATAGGGTTTAGTTTTGCGCTGACAGATGCATTTTCTTTTGGCGTAGAGGTCATTCCGCATCTAACATTTACAGATTACCTAGATGATGTCAGTGGTAGTTATATATCTTATGATGAGCAACTAATGTACCAGGGAATGCTTACAGCTGATATTGCTAACAGAACAGACGAGTTACTAGGCGAACCTTTTACCGATTACAATACTGGGACTATGAGAGGGAATCCTGATAATAAAGATTCCTATATAATCAGCACGATCTACTTTTCTTATAAATTTGGTTCAGATAACAATTCTGATAAGGCAAAAAGAGAAGGTAAAGAATAACTTGTTTTTTTCTTTTACTTTTGTTCATGTCAAATAAAGAAAAAGCACTCCATCAACTAGAAACTATAGATCATCAATTAGAGGCGTTGATTTCTTTTTTGGAAAATGAGAACAGCCAACACTTCACCTATGTAGAGCAAGCTACAGACTGGTCGTGCTTACAAATCTTAAAGCATCTAGAAATGGCAGAGACGCTATCGATCAATTATCTAAAGTACAAGTTAAAAGAAGGGAAAAGCTTCCCTAAAGCTGGACTTAAACAAGTATATGCGAGCTGGATCATGAAAAAAGCATACAAGTCTAAAAAGAAGTTTGTTGCTCCCGAGTCTCAAGGATTAGTGCCAGCAAAAGAGGGATTAGATTATGATGAGATTATCATAAGCTATAGAAATCATAGAGCTAAACAGAAACAATTTCTGACAGGTCTCGAAGAAAAATATTATGGATATGCTATGTATAAGCACCCGTTTTTTGGTAGGTTGACCTTATCTCAGATGCTTACCTTCTATGAGGGGCATGTGGAAAGACATGAAAAGCAAATCCGACGAACGCTAGAAAGCGCAAAGCGTTCCGTCTAATTTTCTAGCGATATATACGGAATGATGCGACGGGAGTTATATGGCATCATATGGATTATATTTTATTAGTAATACGATTATAAGATCATCCCCGCTATAGCTCCTGTGATAAAGCACGCTAAGGTTCCTCCTAAGAGTGCTTTCATTCCTAGTTCTGTCAGTGTTTTCCTTTGGCCAGGTGCGATGGCACTGATACCTCCTATCTGAATCCCTATAGAAGAAAAATTAGAAAATCCACAAAGCGCATACGTAGCTATGATTACAGATTTAGGATGTAGACTTACCTCGCTACTTGCTTGCAGACCAGCTAGATCTATATAACCTATCACCTCGTTGATTACTGTCTTTTTTCCTAATAACTGACCTATAAGCATGATATCATCAGATGGAACACCGAGTAACCAGGCTATAGGCGCGAATAGCAATCCTAGAATATATTCTAAGTTGAGGCCATTGAAACGATTACTCGTCAGTGCCGCTATTTCATCATTGATACCTATGATATTCCCAAAACCTAGCAGAATAGCGTTTACTAATGCTATCAAAGCTATGAATACAAGTAACATAGCCCCCACGTTTACCGCTAGCTTTACACCATCGGTAGTACCAAGTGAGATGGCATCGAGTAAGTTATTGCCTATTTTTTCCTTGGGTATTTTGACCGCCCTGTTGACCTCCTCGTCTGGAGACTGTGGATATAATATTTTAGCCGCTAGTATCGCTGCAGGTGCAGAAATGATAGAGGCGGTAAGAAAATGTATAGCAAACTGATCCCCTAGCAGACTGACAAAAAGCGCAAATACGCCTCCCGCTATCGTCGCCATACCTCCGGTCATAAGACACATGATCTCTGATCTTGTCATCTTCTCTAGGTAAGGCTTTACCACAAGTGGAGCTTCAGTCTGACCTATGAACACATTAGCAGCAGCAGCCAGTGATTCCGCTCCAGACAGTCTCATTACCTTACTCATCAGCTTAGCGAATACGTATATTATTTTCTGTAAAATACCCAGATAATATAAGATAGAGGAAAATGCAGCGAAGAACACTATAGTAGGCAAGACCTTAAAGGCAAACATATAGCCTATTTTTGCAATCGTAAGCTTAGAGTTCGGATCACTTGCATCTAAAACATATTCCGCTCCAGGAGGAAGGGTAGGATCTATATTGACCGGCGCCCATGTATTATCTGGCCATGAACCAAATACAAAAGATGCTCCTGCTTCTGCAAAACTTAAGAGATCCACAAAGCGATCAGCGATCCAGTCAAAAACAGCATACACTATAGGCACCTTGAGAATGAGTATAGCCAGAACAATTTGTAAAATAAGGCCAGAAACGACCAGCTTCCAGTCTATAGCCTTTCTGTTATTACTGAAAAGATAGCATATCAGAATCATGGAGGCGATACCAATAAATCCTCTCATTATATCAATTACTAAGTCCATCTCTTCTAATTAGTTTTCTTTTTTATAAATTGAAACAATTTCATGATGATCTCTACAAGAACAGATGGAATTTAAAAAAAACTTTTGGATAAATGGCTAACAAAGCGACATATGTTATAGGCATCACTGGAGGCAGTGGTTCGGGGAAAACGACTTTAGTACAAAGACTACAATCATTTTTCAAAGAAAAATCAGTTAGTGTCCTGACTATGGATAATTATTATTTTCCTAGAGATCATCAATTAACCGATGAGAATGGCATTAAAAACTTTGATCTGCCGACCTCTATAGACGTACGTAAGTTTGAGGAAGATTTAAAAAAATTGATTAATGGAGAAGCAGTGTGTCTACAAGAATATGTATTTAATAATGCAGAAAAAGTAGCGTCTGAAATAGTTATAGAACCAGCAGAAGTTCTGATCGTCGAAGGATTATTTGTACTACACGAAGAAAAAATAAGAGAGCGACTAGATCTATCTGTTTTTATACATACTAAGGAAAACATCAAAGTGATCAGAAGAATTAAGAGGGATCGCATCGAACGCAATTATCCATTAGATGATGTATTGTATCGGTATGAACATCATGTTCTACCTGCTTTTGATGCATACATTAAGCCCTACGTGGACGATGTGGATATGGTCATCAACAATAATAAGAATTTTGATAAGGCATTAGAGTTGATGAAGGTGTTTATAAATTCAAAGTTACGATAATGTAGCTGGTATTTCACCTAGCGCGTCATGAGCAAAACGAATAAATTACAGCAAGTAAAAGACGGAATACAATGATATGGGAAATTGTAAAAATGCAGGATTTATGAGGGTATGCTTTGGTGATATGCGTTATTTTTCCTACTTTTTAGGTATGATAAATTTTACAAATCACGGAACCTCTGTTCAAGGCTTATGCTACATAGTATAATGTGGTCACCGAATTTTAGATTTTTAATTTAAATAATATGCGCATGAATTAATTTTATAGCAACATTTTTTTACTAAACCAAAATAAAAATTAGCATTATGAATAACTTGAAAAAAGCCAGTGCATTATTTGTTAATAGCACATTTAAAATTGAACTTCCATTCCATTCCTAGTCCTAAGCTTACTTCTTTTTTCTTTGCCCTCACAATCACAAACCAATTCAGATAAGTTGGATACCAAATTCAAATTTGAACAAGCAATGGAAAATTACATATCTGAACAAATAAATGATGCTGATAGAATTAGTAAAGCTCTGCGAAGCAATTTTTACGAAAATAATGATCCTACCACAGAAGATGCACAGTCTTAACTAAAAGAAAAAACTATGATAGAATTTTTAGACAAGCACCGTTCAGCATACAAGAATTTGTATTTGGAAACATCAGTAGCAAGAAGTTCGATGTTACCTGAGATCTGTGATAATGGAGGCTTTGAAAATGATTTTCTTCATTACGATGGATTTATTACAACTTATTCCACAGGATCGGATGATTGCATTCCCTTAGATGTTAATGGCAATCCATCTGCCTTTGCTCCAACTACTTTGCCGCTCAATCGAAGATTTCAGATTGTCAATGCTGGAATTGATCCTTTGATAGGTGTTGATATGGTAAAGTTTGGAAATAAAGCTCTAAAGATAAATGAAAGATATGGTACTGGCTCAACTTGCAATGGTGATTTTGGTGTAGATAAAATTACTAAAGAATTTTTATAGTAACAGAAGACAATAGAGACTTTACTGTATGGTATGCTGTAGCGCTAGAGAATCCGACGGGCCATCTAAATCAACAACCATTTTTAAACATCACCTGCGATAGAGCCCCAGAAACTGATTTATGTTTTGACGCTGATATTATATTTTGTGATTCTTTATATACTGATCCTAATTGTACTTTTGACAAAGTGGATGTCTTGGAATGGTCATGTCACAGAATTAAGATTCCCAAAGAGTTTGTTGACAGTACAGCTTTACTTGAAATAACAATAGGAGATTGTGGTCGAGGTGGACACTTCGGTTACGCATATATTGATGGTATCTGTGAGGAATGTACAGGTAGTGCACTTGGTTCGATTAATCTTGAGCAGAATTTTCAGTCGGATTGCGATGGTATCCAGATTTGTGGAAGTTTTACTTTACCAACAACCTGTGACTTAGGCTGGAACATTCAAGAAATAAAAATAGATCACCCTCAGATAGGTGTACATACTACTACTGCGAATCTTGCTGATAGTAGTTTTTGTTTTAATATAGATTATGAATTTTTCCAACTTACAGGAGATTGCATAGACGTATTTGCTGAGATAACATTTACTAATGGAGGCTTTGATCTACCCACACAACTAAGTAATAATATAGAGATATGTCCATCGGATATCGACTATTATCAGGAGATAATGGTAGTAAGCGATTGTTTTGACAACTCAACTAAATCACTAATTTCTGATGATTATTATTTTGTAACCTTAGATTTGATCAACACTGGAGGCACAAGCTGGTCACTTACTAGGAGTCTGGATAATCCATATCCAGACGAGTCAGGTGTACACACGCTAGACAATGGACAAGGAGATACGAGCATAGATCTAGGCCCTTTCTTTATTATAGAAGGATCATGGGAGCTGGAGATCATGTACGGAGATAGCTGTGTAGATTCTTATAGTATTAATCCTCCTGAATACTGTTCGGGATGTGAAGACTTAAGAGATTTTAGAGTGACGGATATTACCTGCATTCCGCATCTGGCAACAAATCCTAATGATGATGAATGGACTTTTGAGATAGAGATTTTGAATCCAGGGGCAAATCCAAATAGTTTATATGATGTATCTGGAACAAATGTTAGTATACAAGGAACATATAATTCTAGCGTTCTTGTCCAAGGATCTTTATCCCCGCTTTTAATAACTAATGGTTGTATAAATCTTAATGTAAAAGATTTAAGTATAACTCCTTTATGTGATATGAATTTCGAAATCTGTCCTCCGAAGCCCTGCAATGATAATCTATGTGATCTAGAAGTATATATCCATGAGGTAGATTGTACGAAAGGGGTCAATGATTATTCCCTAGAACTAGAAATAATTGGATCAGGAGATTATTTGTGCTATGCAGTAGACGGTGTGGTACAAGGTGGATTGAGCTATGGCTTTAACACCATTGGACCATTTACTGCTGATGCAGAAATAGAAGTATATAAATGTCCCTTGCCTCAATGCACGACTTCTGGATGTGAGACAGCAACAAGATGTCGCAAAACGATCAAGTTTCCAGAATTAGATTGCGAAAGACCTAGATTCCGACAAACTCAAGAAACGATAGCTTGGAGAAATGAGGCCTCAGGTATCAATATTTTTCCTAATCCTAACGATGGTACCTTCAGGGTGAAAAGTGATGTGCTCATAGAGAAACTGCAGATATATAATATAGAAGGACGTAAAGTGATCGAAAAAAATAACATAGCTAATGAAGCAATATTTGTCGAATCACTAGATATAGGGCTTTACATTGTTGTATTACTATTAGAAAATGGTGATCGTAAGACGAGAAAGATGATCATCCATTAAGGAGTCTAATAAGTAATGTATAATGAAAGATTACAATCTTATTAGATGCTGTATCGCTATGCTTTTGTTATTGGGTCTATACAACCCGACAGTTGCTCAACAATTCGAATGGGCACAAGGTATTGGAAGTCAAGGTAGTGGTATAAGGTCATTTTCCATTGACATTGATTCCAAAGGTAATCAGATAATTTGTGGAAATTTCGTAGGTAATGCTGATTTCGATCCAAGTACAGATGAATTTATTTTGTCCGCATCGGACAAGCCACAAGCCTTTGTAGCTAAATATGATGTACTAGGTAATTTTATATGGGCCGTTAAATTTGGTAATATTGAATATAAATCTGATGCTTTTGAAATTAAGGTAGATACTAATGATGATATTATAATAAATGGAACTGCAAGAGGTAAGATTGATTTTGATCCAAGTCCTGGAATCTTTGAATTAGAATTAGTAATTATGTCAAATTCTGTTTGGTATAATTATTTAGCAAAATTAGATAATACAGGCGATTTCTTATGGGCTAAAGATATTACTGTTGATGTTTTTGGAGATGGAGGAGCATTAGAAGTTGACAAGTTTAATAATATTTTTTTGTTTAATAGATTTTCTCTTGCGTCAGGATATTCTTGGGACTTTGATTCTAGTTCAGATAACTTTTTTTTAGAATCAGTAAACAATAGTAGCTACCTTTCAAAGTTTAATTCTGATGGAGCCTTTGTTAATGCAATCGTTATACCTGGGGTTGTAACTGACTTATTTTCATCAAAGTGTCTTGAAATAAACAGTAATGGAGATATAGCTTTAAGCGGCCATATTTCAGAAGAAAGTATTTTTTATTTCCCCTCAGATTCCATAATCTTTAACACTCAATCGAATCATGAAGCTTTTGTGGCTGTTTACAATGGGAATTTTGAGTTAAAATGGGTAAGGCAAATTGCTAGTTCAGATAGATCTAAGGGCACAGGGGTAGCTATAACTGAAACAGGAGAGGTTTATTGTACGGGAGAATTTGAAAAATCCATTACTTATGAAGATGAGCAAGAAAATGACGTTACTTATACCTGTGTAAGTTCAAATTGTTTTTATCTACAAAAGTATGATAAAGATGGTACTTTGTTATGGTCTAATGTAAATAGTGGCGAGGAATCATTGGATTATCTTGTTTCAAGATCACTGACCATAGATAATCAAAACAATGTGTATGTATCAGGTGATTACGGCGGAGATATTAGTTTCTTTCCTGATACAGAGAATATAGAACTAAGCTCTACCACCAATAAGGATTGTTATATTTTCAAGTTGAATCCTGATGGAAATTTTTCATGGATCTATCACCTAGAAGCGGAATTTAGTACCCTTAACTATGACCTCAATCTTACCGATAAGAACGAGGTTTTTGTAACAGGTATTTTTAGTGAAGCCCTTAATTTTGATCCAGGTAATTCTGACTACACGATAGATGCGGGCAATGCAGGATATGCTTATATCCTGAAATTAAGTCAGTGTCAGGCAGATAGTTCTTATAGTGTTGCTTCTGTGTGTGATAGTTATGTATGGAATGGTGTGATCTATGAGGATAGCGGATCTTACAGCTATTACGATAGTGGTACGGATGGCTGCGATAGTGTTGCTGTCCTAGAGCTAGAGATTATGAGTGATACAGATTCTTACGATGCTGTATCTAGTTGCGAAAGTTATGAGTGGAACGGTGAGAGCTATACCGAGAGTGGGCTGTATGAATATCATACAGCTAACGCCGTAGGTTGCGATAGCGTAGCAATGCTAGACTTGCTTATCCAAGCTCCCAGCAGTTCGCAAGAATCCATATCCAGTTGCGAGGTTTACGAGTGGAACGGTGAGCTGTATACAGAAAGTGGGCAATACGACTATCACACGGAGAATGCAGCAGGTTGCGATAGCACGGCCGTACTGACACTAGATATATCATCCGATACAGAGTCGTATGAGTCGTTCTCTAGCTGTGAGAGCTATACCTGGAACGGCGAGACTTACACCGAGAGCGGACTATACGATTATCATACGGACAATGCTGTGGGCTGCGACAGTACCACAACACTGGATCTTACGATCTCCGATGTTACGACGTCTATAGCGACAATATCTAGTTGTGAGCACTACGAGTGGAACGAAGAAGTATATACAGAAAGTGGTCAGTATGATTTCCATGCATCTAATAGCATGGATTGTGATAGCATAGCAACACTAGTTCTGACTATATTATCTAGTAGTACATCAGAGGTATCGCATAGCGCTTGTTCCTCGTATGAGTGGAACGGTGAGCTGTATACGGAGAGTGGAACCTACGAGCAGTTAACTACAAATGTTGTAGGGTGTGACAGTACTATGATGCTGAACCTTACCATCCTTGAGGATACAGAATCTTATGAGCTCCGTTCTAGCTGTGAGGAATATGAGTGGAACGGACAGCTCTATACGGAGAGTGGAACATATACTTACAGCACAAGTAATACAGTGGGTTGTGATAGCCTAGCGAGCCTAGAGCTGAGTATTCTAGTTGCATCGACATCAGAAGAAATGATAGCGAGCTGCGATGTGTATACTTGGAACGGAGAGACCTACACGGAGAGTGGAACTTACAGCTATGCTACAGAGAACAGCGCAGGTTGTGACAGTACGGCTGTGCTACTACTTACCATAAGTGATGTGATAGAGCAGTATGAGCTACTCAGTCTATGCGAGGGCGATCAGATCGACTTGTTTGGTCAGCTGATCAGCTCAGATACGCTGATCAGCCAGAGTTATATAAGCAGTGCAGGCTGTGACAGTATACAGCAATATGAAGTAGTCACCCAGCCCTTGTCCTATGGATATATAGATACCAGTGTTTGCGAATCTACTGTACTAGAGATACTAGGGGAGACGATCAACTCTGCTGGCGCGTATGAGATAAGCAGCGCAGTAGAAGGCTCCTGCGATAGCATATACACGATAGCGGTAAATTGGTTACCTATCTATCATGAGACGGAAGCATTCTATATATGTCCCGATGATACCTTATGGCTGGAGGGACTTGCTTACACAAGCGATACTGCCTTTACACAGGTGTATACAAGTGTGCAAGCTTGTGATAGTACGAGCCATATCATCATAGAACAGATCAGCCTAGCGGAGATAGAAGCTCTAGTAGCGACAGCATATAACAAGATAGAAGGAGAGCTGCTGCAGATCAGTGTACCCGATGGAGACTGGTCGGAAGCGAACTGGTGGAACGGCACAGAACTACTATGCGCCTCCTGTGCAAGCTACAGTTACACTGCTGATGAATCAGCAAGTATAGAGCTAGAACTCGTGTATGATAACGGCTGTAGCGTATCTACAGAGATCCGCATCGTACTCATAGCTAAGGAGCAAGAACAAGCTATCTATATACCTAACGTACTGTCGATGGATGCGCAAGATGAGCTGAATGGTCGCTTCTATATCATGAGTGCAGAAGATCTATATTATGATATACGCATCTACGACAGATGGGGTAATGTAGTCTACTCAGCAGAGCAAATTATGACAAATAATTCGGAACAAGGATGGACACCAGACAGCGCACTATCACAGCGCGTCTATGTGTATATGATCTCCCTAGAGAAGGACACAGGAGTAGAAACGTATGGAGGGAGTATTACGGTATTGCGGTAGCGCAATATTTTCTATTTACAAGGTTTGTTTTTTAAGCCTCACTATTAGAAGTTCCTTCACCTCCCGTCAGTATTAGGACCTCCTTTTCAGAAAGTAGTAGGTTTCTAACTGAGATCTTATCGCCATGTCAAGGTCATTTTTTCTATATAGATTAGATGCATTTTCATCTAAGATCCTAGCTTTGACATTATCCTCTAACTGAATATTGATAATCTTTTTTATTCTAGATCTCAGTTTAGTGTCTATTATGGGAAACATGGTCTCTATTCGGTGATGAAGATTCCTAGTCATCCAGTCTGCAGAGGAGAGATACATTTTTTCTTTACCACCATTATAGAATATAAATACACGAGCATGCTCTAGAAATCTATCGACAATACTTATGGCTTCTATATTTTCACTCATACCTTTCACCCCAGGTACTAGACAACAGATACCTCGGATGATTAGTTTTATCGCAACTCCCGCATTACTAGCTTCATAGAGTAGATCGATCATTTCTTCGTCCTGGAGACTATTCATCTTTAGAATAATTTCTGCAGGCTTACCCGCAGCGGCTGCTTTAGTTTCTTTTTTTACAGATTCTATAAGTAAAGATTTAAGATTATATTGACCTACACCCAGTGTCGTGAACGTTGTTTCTTCTAGTCGTTTAGATTCTAGAAATTTAAACACCTTCATTGCCTCTGTAGTGATCTCTTCCTTTGCTGTAAATAGTCCAAAATCTGTGTAAAGTTTTGCCGTCTTTTCATGGAAATTTCCTGTACTGAGATAAGAATATATTTTCATTTCGGTTCCTTCACGTCTTCTTACAAGGGCCATTTTAGTGTGTACCTTCAGTCCTGGGAAAGAGTATACGACATTGATACCTGCTTTTTCTAGCTCTTCTCCCCATTTTAGATTAGCCTCTTCATCGAACCTTGCTTTGACTTCTATGAATGCCGATACGGTCTTACCATTTTTTACAGCTTTGATCAGTGCATCCATTATTTTAGACTCTGAAGCCACTCTATATTGCACTAATTTTATATGTGTTACTTCTGGATCCTCAGCTGCATCTTCAAAAAACTTAACGACAGACTTGTAACTCTGATATGGAAAGTATAAGAGATGATCTGTATCTCTGAATTCATCAAAAATAGATTTACTATTCTCGAGCACAGGATAAGCTAACGGTTCCAGCTGCAGGTCTCTAAGGTGCGTATTACCAAAATCAGGAAAGCCGAAAAAGTCAAAATTATTATGATACCGGCCTTCTGCATGTAGATCTATATCCTCTAGATCAAAAGTATCTTTAAGATACTCTAACAGGGTGGTAGAAATCTTGCGATCATATACTAGCCTAGAGGCGGATCCTACATTTCTTTTTGCTAGACCTCTTTTTATCTTGCCGATTAGATCACCTGAGTACTCATCATCTATATATAATTCAGCATCTCTTGTAAGTTTTATAGAATAAGTATGATCTACATTATAGCCAGGAAAGATAAATCTCGCACAGTGACGTATGATGTCATCGAGTAGTATGATGTGTCGTTCATCTTTGCTGTAGTGGGGTAATTCTATGAACCTGTCTATATGATCGGAGGGTATAGTAAGAATAGCATATTGGATACTTTTATCTTCCTTATCTTCTAATTCTAGTGCAAGGTAGAGGGCTGCATTATTGAGAAATGGTTTTATTTTAGTTGCTATTAGAAGTACAGGCTGAACGAAGGGTAATAGGTTGTTATTGAAAAAATTTTCTATGAACTCTATCTGTTCATCATTCAGCATCGTCTTTCTTTTGATATGTATGCCATATTTTCCTAATGCTGGAATTATAGAGTTTTCGAAGATACTACTGAATTCTTCTTGCTGCTTATTTACAATGTTTAGAATTTCGTCTAGTATCTCCCCAGGGGCAAAGCCTGCTGTTTTTATAGCTTTTTTTCCTGCTCTTATAAGATTTCTGTGATTAGATACTCTTACGCGGAAGAATTCATTCAAATTAGAAGAATAAATGGCTAGAAATTTCAGCCTTTCGAATAATGGAACATTTATATCCTTCGCTTCTTGTAATACTCTGTAGTTAAAGGAAAGCCAGCTTATATCTCTATGGATATATTTATATCCTTTTTTTTTCGTAGTTACCATATTGATGATCTATTCTCGAAATATATAAAACTTGCTCGGTTTTATCTACCGAATACTGAAATTTGCACCGATACCTATCCATCTCCCTGGCATAACGACAAGGTTTGTTTCTTTATATTCTATGTCAAATAAGTTATTAGCATAGGCGTAGATATTCCATTTTTCTGCTCCGAAAGTTAGTTTGCTATCTACAAGGGTATAATCATCTAGATTTACCCTATCATTATACCGGCCTACAAGATTCAGTGTCAGTTTATCTGGAATAACTCTAATATTAAGATTAGCGACAAGCTGATGCTTTAGATGCTCTAGAGCATATCTGCTTATAAGCGGATCATCCATTTCTCCTATACTCGAGGAGATGTAAGTATAACCCAGTATTAGATTTCCTAGGTACCTCGTTATGTTACTTAGATCGGATCTATAGCTAAGATCTATTCCTATATTGTTTACCTGACTAAAATTAGTAGCCTGCCAGATATCTTCTTCTTCAGCAGTCTTTACCCAGTCTATGAGATCCTTATTATTCTGCACAAATAAGCCGACCTGTAATACATTTTTTTTATAGAAAGCTTTATAGCCTATTTCATAACTGAGTGTTCTTTCGTCTTTTAGATTTTCGTTACCTCGTTCGAAAGGTGAGGAATAGAATAGATTAGTATACGTAGGTATTCTGTTAGATATTCCTATGACTCCATATAGTTGGGTATAGTCGTTCAGCGTATAATTCAGATCTACACCTGGAAATAACTTAAGGGATCTATCATCGAATTTGTTGAAATATATACCGGGTATAATATTCAGTCTATCGTTGAGAAGGCTCATTTCGTGTTCTAGATAGATACCTAGATTCTTTCTTTCTCGACTTCCCAGATTATTGCTTTCTAGATCTTCTAGGATATATTCTACCCCTAGACCTGTCGTCCCTAGTTTGTTATTATGGCTAAGATGTATTTCGTTTCCTATAGAATTACTGGTATGATTGTTCTCAAATACAGAAGGATTGGACCTTATGAATACATAGTGATCTTTATTATTTCTCCAATAACTATTCGTTCTGATAGAAAAATTGTTGCTGAAGTATTTGTAAGTCACTGCTCCATAACCGGTTCGGACCTCTTCATACTGATCCATGAAATCAGGATTTGCGTAGAAACCGTTTGCACCGAACTTGTTATCCACTAGTCCTCCTGTGATATCTATCGTGCTGTTTTGAGAAAGCTTAAAACGATTTTGAAGAAAGATATGGTGCATATTATAATCTCTGTTCTGACCGTAACCATCGCTATCATCTCTTCCTTCTCCATAGCCCTGACTATCAGTATAGTTGTAGGATATAAGATGATTGCTCTTGGATGTTTTTAATGCTGCAGATACTCCCGTAGATATTGTATTATAAGAACTATAATCCAAGGATAGGTTTACCCCAGTAGGCGCGTTTTTCTTGGTTATGATATTGACAGCTCCAGAAAATGCGTTTTGTCCATAGATCTTAGCAGCAGGTCCTTTTATAACTTCTATCCTTTCTATAAGATTCATGGATACAGGTAAGTTCATATTGTGATGGCCTGTCTGGGGATCACTCATCTTGATACCATCTATGAGAATAAGGACCTGATTAAAGCTGCCTCCTCGTATAGATAGATCTGCCTGGACGCCGTTAGTCCCTCTATGTCTTACATCTAGGGCTGCATTAAGCTGTAGAAGTTCTGATATACTACTAGCACCTGATTTATTGATCTCGTCATTAGTAATGATATCGATAAATCTTGCCTGCTGATTATAAGGAGAGGATAGCCTATTTTGCTGAATAACAATATCGTCTATTAGTAGGCTAGTATCGATAATATCCTGAGCAATAAGGAAGGAAGTCCAAAGTGTAAATAAGGTAAACAAAATTATTCTCATGGTAATTCGTGTATTAAGGGGCAAATAAAACACTATTTAGTAAATTCGAGCAACGGATGATTATAATTTTTAATAATTAAAATACTTATATAGATGTCACGACAAAAGATTGCTGCTGGAAACTGGAAAATGAACAAAACATTTGAGGATGGCTTATCTCTAGCAAGAGCGATATCAAATTCGGAACTGCCGGGTTCTGTTGAAGTAATATTGGCAGTTCCTTTCATACATTTAAAAGCAGTCAGAGACATGACACTTCCTGCTAGAACCTTACATATTTCTGCGCAGAATTGCAGTAATCATGGGTCTGGCGCCTACACAGGGGAGGTATCTGCAGAGATGTTACATTCTATATCTGTACCTTTTGTGCTTGTAGGTCATTCAGAGAGAAGACAATATTTTGGAGAGGATGCAGATGTACTGAATGGCAAGTTAGAACAAGCTATTGCTCAGGATATTAGGCCTATATATTGTTGTGGAGAACCGTTAGAGATAAGAAAGGCGGGAACACATATTGCTTATGTCAAAGAACAACTAGATGCTACTATATTTAAGTTGTCGGAAACTGATTTTAGAAAACTAGTTATAGCATATGAACCGATATGGGCTATAGGAACTGGCGAAACAGCAAGTAAGGAGCAGGCTCAAGAGATGCACTTAGCTATAAGAAACCTGATAGCTGAGGCATTCAGTCCTGAGATCGCTGATAATGTTTCTATACTGTACGGTGGAAGTGTGAAGCCAGCTAATGCTAAAGAACTGTTTAGCCAGCCTGATGTAGATGGTGGCTTAGTAGGGGGCGCGTCATTAAAAGCAAATGACTTTATACAGATTATTCAAAGTTTTTAGAATGAAGAATATGCTCATTGAGAAATAATACGATTTCTTTTATTATTATCTATTGCATTGCTCTAGTATTAGAGATCATACTATTTGGTTCGTTAATTTATGCACTTAATGATAGAATGATTGTTTTCGTAGGGGATGAATTTGTAATTTATTATAATCAGATAGATTACATATGTAATGGTTTTCAGAGATGAGAGTTGGATTAAGAAATTAGCGGTAGCAGTGAGCAAGGTTCATAAACCTACTGAAGTTAAATATTGCGATGACATACATCTGATAGAGTGATATAGAGGCAATATCTAGAACAATTTTTCTACGGCCTTTAAACGATAATCGAATATCCCCTCTAGCTGTTTTCTTACGAAAACGGTGTTGGCTATTCTACCTAGGAGTCCTAGAGGGATTCCATAATTTACAATATCCTTCATTAAAACTCCCTCATCATTTTCCTCGAAGATATGTTGGTGGTGCCAGAAGCTATAGGGTCCGAACCTCTGCTCATCTACAAAGTAATAAGGCTCTTTTACATGCGTTATTTCTGTGACCCATCTAAGAGGAATATTAAGAATAGGTCTGACCTTGTAAGCTATAATCTGCCCCTCATACATCTCTTCCTGATGAGTTATATTAGTTATTTCAAAACCCATATGGTCCGGAGTAATTGCTTTGAGGTTTCTAGGAGAAGAGAAAAATTTCCAAGCTTCTTTTATCCCGATCGGGAGTTGTTGTACTTTCGTTAACTCGTATAATTTCATATGGATACAACATGATTAGTTATGATATGTTTAGACCTAGGATTATTTAGATGCTACCTCTAGAATTCTGTAAAAATGATATAATTAGAGAATGCCGTAAAAAAGGTATTGCAGATTATAAGATACGCTACAAAATAAAAAAAGGGAAACTTTAGCTTCCCTTTTTTATTATTAGTTTATGTAGAGCGTTCTAAAATTTCATGAACTTAGAACGCTGACCACAACTTGCTCTTCCTACATATCCTATTCCCCAGTTAAGCTCAAAAACAATTCCTGCAAAAATAGGTGCTGAAGAAGAACCAGCTAGTGCTTCAGATCCTAGTATAGCATTTTCATTTTTCGTAAAATCTGTAAATCCATATTCTAGTCTGAATCCAAAAATTCCACTAAAAGCACCATCACTTCCGAGCACATATACACCGAAGCCTAAAACTGCACTGATCTCACTAGAGCTGAAATCATCTGTAGCATCTACTGTGGTACCAGCCAACGAAGAAGATCTCTCTACACTGTTTATCATTGAATATTTAGGACCTATTTCAAAATAACCTAGACGCTTATTATTTCTCCACATAAGATATAAGTCGATAGCCTGCCAGTCCAGTTTTACCTCATCGCCGATAGAAGCATTTTCTGATAGATGCGAAGCTCCACCATACATCACATCTAAGGTAATACCATTAGAATCGTAGTTAAGTCCCAGCTTAGCTCCGAAAGAAGTTCCTTTAGCTATATCATAATCCCAAGTAGGATTGTCTACTAAAGCACTGTTGTATAATCCAGTAAAACCTGTCTGTACCTTAATTCCTGCATCTATCCACCATGCTTCAGCAGCTCTCTGACCAAAAGCAATCGAAGGCATTACCAGCATTAGAAATATCAATTTTTTCATATCCTTAGATTTTGTTTTTTTATTATGTGTGCAAATTAACGAAAAGAAAATTATTTAAAAGCATATATCCGAGACGCGTAGGAGTAAAATAGATAAAGCCTCTACTTACATAGATAAGGGGTGGTAGCTTTTCGCTGCTTATTTTTTAGCATAAGCGGTATATCCTCCTACAAGATTATAGCATTCTTTGAATTCTTTTTCCTTCATAATAGCAAGTACTTTACTGCTCCTACCTCCACTTTTGCAGTAGATGACATAAGATTTATTCTTATCGAGTTTAGCGATTTTTTCTTCGAAATCATTAGATCTATAATCTATTTCTTTAGCATTAGGAATTTTACCACCAGCTACTTCCTCGGGTGTTCTTACATCTAGTAGAATTACATCGGTTCTTTGTTTTAGTATTCCCTCTAAGTTGGCTATTTCTAGATCTTTAGATATAAGGCCTTGAATAGTATCCGCTTGCGGTTTCTTACAGGACTGGGCACATAACATGATAATAGCTGTCATCAATATAAGATGTCTTACTACTAGATTATTCATAAGTAAAGGAATTTATGTTTATCTTCATTTATGCAAAATTAAGGATTATTCCTTGTTTTCGTAATTTGTTTTATATACCATTATAATTAGATGCTTGCTCAGAAAATAATACTTTTCGTAATAATATCACTTTTGTTTATGACTTCTACTATCGTAGGACAGGTGGTGTATACGCAGAGTTTTACAGATAAGATGGAACAACGTGGACTAACATGGAATAAGCCTTCAGAGGATTTTCTAAAGGTATTTCCCTTAGATAGAGATCGATTTTTTGATTACGACCTAGTACTGCGTTCTGATGATGGCGATGCGGAGATAAGAGTGGTAAGTTATGATCCTGATGCTAATCTAATACCCAATGTAGAGATGATGGCAAGATTAACCACCTTTGCTACGAATGCTGACACTGCAGACCTATTTATATATTCCTTGTCTGAGCATCTGAAGCACTTTTATAATGCTACTTGGGTGATGGAAGCAGAGTTTGTTCCTAAGGAAGAACTTACACATTACACTAAAGGAACCATGATAGCCCTATACAGGGAAGAGTATGGTCTTATCTTAAACACCATTTTTCATGATACAGGAAAAAATATCAATGCATATAGATTATTATTCAGCTTCAGGAATGAAAACTAATTATTGAGCAAAAAAAAACCTGCCTAATGGGGTATTAGGCAGATTATACAAATGCAAGTTGAAATTAATTTGAAACACTTGTGGTGCATACGATTATTATTCCACCTATTATTCCATCAATTATGATTATTCTTTGGGGTTACACAACTGGTTTAACAAGTTTATGCTCTTTATGTAATAGTAGGCTAGATAGTAACCCGATTTAAAACGCTCATATCATATATTTTAATTATTAATATGTAAATTATTATAATTTAATATTTTATGTCAATGAATATCTTGACTTAATTATTATTTACTTCGGTTAGAGAAAGTCTTTTTCAGATTATTGGATTCTTCATGGACTAATTAGCTATTATTACCGCACAGCATAATCAAATTTAATTACTGCTGTTCTGCTAAAGAACTATGCTTTCTCTGTCACAAAATTGTTTTACAAGGGATATATAAAACAAAAAGCCATTATTATTTTAATGTTAACTGATTATTAAATTAACTTAAGTGTATATTCACTTTTTATCTATTTTCAGAACGAATGTTTGATTTACAGCTATTAGAAAATAACCCTAATACACCAAGCTTTTATGCAGTGGGTATAACAGTATTGTTCGCATTCTTTCTTTCTTCACTTTTGACAATTACTTACGAGTTTACAACTAAGAGTATCTACAAAAAAGCTCATTTCCTTCAGGCTCTTGCTCTGATTTCTATTGTTGCGGCTACAGTGATGCAGGCAATAGGAGATAGCTTAGCGCGTGGGTTAGGCATGCTAGGAGCACTAGCTATTATTAGATTTAGGACCGTTCTAGATGATCCTAGGAATATAGCATTCATGTTTGCCTCTCTTGCAGCGGGAATATCCTGTGGTGTCTTAGGATTTAGCATAGCGCTTACTGGTACATTGGTTTTTTGCTTAGCTGCTATAATTCTGAGATTTTCACCGTATAGTAACTCTAACGAGCTAATCGGTAATATAAAACTCCAGGTACCGAAAAACGATTTACAACAAAAACTAATAGAGAAAGGTCTAAAGATTCACTGTAAGAATTATGAACTAGATCAGATTCGATTTTTACAACCTAAGAAGGTCGAGATTATAAATGATGATGGAGTGAGAACACTAGAGGAAATTTCTCGCGAGAACCTACAAGAATTCACCTACCTTATTCGGCTCAAAGATAATGCAAGTATCGCAGGTCTTACGCAGTCTGTACAAGATTTAGAAGGCCTAGAAGGATTTAGGTTGAATTTCAAAAAGCAGCCCACAAAATTATAATGAAGAATCTAAATTTTTTTTACATAAGCTTCTTATGCGTGGGGATAGTTTTATTTCTTTTCATAGGTAAAGGTGATAAGCAGACTGTATCTTTCTTTGGTTTTGCCGAGACAAATGAGACGGAAATTAACTATAATCATCCTGTCGTAATAGATGAGATTCTAGTTAACCCTGGTCAGCCTGTTAAGAAAAATGATCCACTGATGAAAATTTCGCGCATCAAGTCAAAGGAAATATTACAAGACCAGACATTCAAGATACAAGAATTAGAAGCTAATGCTAGGACTTGGAAAAAGGATAAAGAGGATAAGATTAGTATTCTAAATACGGAAAGGGATATGAGAATGTCAAATTTAGATGCTGATATCGAAGCATTAAGAAATGAATTAGCTTATAAGAAATCACTATCAGAAGGATTACAATCCGTAAAAACTGAGTCTACAATATATCATCCTATACAAGAAAAGATAGATGTGAAAGTAAAGGAAAAATCATTGCTCATAACCTCTTACTTGAAAAAAGAAGAAGCTATAAGAAATGAGTTATCCTTAGGAGCAAATCCATATAGGGTGCAGGTGAACCGTCTGAAGGCTGAGATTGCTTTCGATGAGGATCATAAGATACAGACGTTTATTGTAAATGCGCCTACAGATGGTCTCATAGGAAGCATAAGCTGTAAAGAGGCGGAACATATACAGGCCTACAATACATTGTTGAGTTTCTATGAACCTAACCCTAGCTTAGTAAAAGGTTATATCCATGAAGATCTGAAGATTAGTGTAAAAAAGGGAAGTAAGTTCAAAGTAAAATCTCTACATGATCCTGATGTTTTCTATGAAGGTACAGTGGTAGGTCTGGGTTCTAGAATTGTAGAGATCCCAACTAGACTGAGGAAGATGCCTGATTTCAAAACCTATGGTCGTGAGATTTCTATAAGTATACCAACGGATAATATCCTCTTGCAAAAAGAAAAAGTAAGTATAGATCTTATAGCTTCATAGAATTATTATATGTATTGTTACTGCTTACGAATATTATTGCTGATAAGTTTATGGATAGTTACTGTTCTAGGTGCTAGGGCACAGAATATTGATCGCATAAACTCCTCAAAATTCTTATCCCAAACTTTCGTTATTACTGAACGATCACCTGAAGTAGAAAATCAGTCGATAAGGTTTCCGTGGATAGAACAGTACGATATAAGAACGGAAACAAGGGATTTAGATTTTGAAAAGCAAGAATATACTTTACGACTGGACCCATCATCTAGGAAGAAAAGAAATGCGTACAAGGCATTATATCAGATGTATACAACTAATCCAGATCTTAGGGCTGCTGATTTTCAGAATGAGGATATCTATAGTGCTTACAGAAGCTGGGTTACACTTTATTTTATCGACAAAAGGAACTTGATTTCTGAGGAACTTCAGATACTCTATGCAGATAAGGCTTTGTTAAGTGAGCGTAAATTAAATGCTTCAGAAATTAGTTTTAAGGAACTGATAGATGTAGAATTATCTAACACAGATCTAGAGATTAAGTCTTTTGATGATGCATTATTAACAGATTTTTTCACAGTAAAGTACGCGATGGAGAATAAGGCTTTAGACTTTACAGATATGATATCTATAGAAGAAGTCTTGCTTACGGTAGAGTCGATGGTGGCTGCTGAATCAGGCAGCGATTTAGAAAAATATAATTACGATCAGGAAATCATAAATAGAGAGATTGCTATAGAGAAAGCAGAAGGAAAACATTATTTTGATTTTCTCCAGTTCAAGTACCAAGGACCACATGATGACTTACTTGCGGAGAGATTCTCAATAGGAATGGGTGCTGAAATTCCTAATACTGGAAGTAGAAAATTAAAGATAGAAGAACTAAAGTTAAAGCAGCTAGAGCTAGAACGGGATTACGAAAATGATAAACAAGAAGTTAACATAGCAATGTCCGAAACTAAAGCAGAAATTATATTAGAAATCAAGTCGTTTATGTTTAAGAAAGAGGTAAGAATACAACAAGCAAAAAGGCTAGAAGTTATAGGTCAGAAAGTTCAGACTCAGGAGGGGTATGATCCTGAAATTCTTCTAGACATAAAAGAAAAAAAGCTTAAGTCATCCTTAAATCTCTTAGACTTAGAGGAGTCTATTTATGAAGATTATATAAAACTTTTAGCAGAGTCTTTACAGTTATTTAAGCAGCCTTTTCAGAATCATCTTATTTCATCTTTCTAGGATTTTCCACGATCTATTCTTAAGAAGTCTATGTCTAGTGTAGATTTCCCTTCTATGATTAGTTCTCATAGTGTATGGCCTATCATAGGCGTAAACTTATAACCATGACCACTGAATCCTACAACAATAATTGCCTTACCTTCTGACTCAGGTATAGTATCTATGATAAAATGTTCATCTACAGAATTTCCATATAGACAGGTTGTACTTGCTGATATTTTGCCTATGGCTTTAGGTATGTAACAGGACCTATGGCTATAAAAACAGTACACGGAAGCATAGAAATTATTTTTGAAAAAGTGGCTCAGGCTAACTCTATAAGCCTCTACTCGGTATACGAATTTGTAGATGTAAGCATCCCCTCTAGTACTAAAGCGAATCTCAATATGAGTACGACCTATGGCGAGATATTTACTGATCTAGACATAGAAACAGCAAGAAAGAAAGAAATAGCAACGTCTCAAGAGAATAGTAATATTAAGTACGTGGGGAATGATGAAGTGGAAAATGAAAATAATCACAAAAGAAATCATAATAGCTGTCAGTCCACTAATAACGATATAACAGGAATTATTAACGGTGGTGGCGTAGACCTTGTACTGAATTCTACCTATAGTGATGTCTACCTAAGGAAGAAGTAACTATCTATTTTAGTAAGGATATCTATATGCTAAAATTGTATTTCTGTCCGGCATAAAGTTGTGTTTATATAAGTATTATTAAATTTCTTAATATGTTTCGTAGTTTTGACGATTGTTAGCTATTATGATTTGTTAATACATGCAACTAATTAAAAAATTCGCAGTCATTATCATAGAAGATTAACCAATTCCTTTATAATGAGACAATCTATTTTCATTTTATTATTGATTTCTTTTTTGCACTCAGAAAATATTATGGGGCAAAAGACTTATGGGGCAACTAGAATAAGCGAAAAAATAGATATAGATGGAAAAATGGATGATCCCGCATGGGCACCGATAACAAGCACAGGAAATTTTACAACCTGGCAACCAACTTATGGGAAAGTACCGGTTCAGGATGCTTCTATTAAGATGGCTTATGATGATGAAGCACTGTACATAGCTGCCTTTATTCCTGAGGTAAGCAGAGATAGTATAATGATGCAACTTACCCAGCGGGATGATATCGCAAATACTGACTGGTTTGGTGTCATTAAAGATACTTACCAGAATGGGACTGATGGATTCGAGTTTATAGTCGGGTCTACAGGAGTCCAGTTCGATGCCAAGATAGTCATTAACCAAGGGGAAGATACGGACTGGGATGCCGTCTGGTTTAGTGAAGTACACCTAGGCGATGATGGCTGGGGAGTGGAGTTTATGATACCGTATTCTGCTATAAGATTCCCAGGAAAGCAAGAGCAACAATGGAATATTAACTTTATAAAGCAACAGGCTAGGACAGGCGAGAAGTCTACTTGGAATCCTATAGATCCTACAGGTCAGTTTTTTCTTACCCAGTTCGGTACCATCACAAATATAAAAGATATAGAACCACCTATCAGGTTGTCATTTTCTCCGTATGTTTCACTTTATGCATTAAATTCGCAAGATCCTAATAGAGATCCGGTGAGTTCTACGGGTTATTCTTATAATGGGGGATTAGACATAAAGTATGGAATAAATGATGCCTTCACGCTGGATATGACGCTAATCCCAGATTTTGGTCAGGTACAATCTGATCCATTGATCCTTAACTTATCACCATTTGAGGTGCAGTTCAGTGAGAATAGACCATTTTTCACAGAAGGGGTTGAGATTTTCGGAAAGGGAGACTTGTTTTACTCTAGGAGAGTAGGTGGATTTCCTATTGGATTTGGAATACCTTATTCAGACCTAGGAGATAGTGAAAACGTAGTTGCTAACCCTCAAGAGTCTCAGTTGTTAAATGCAACTAAGATTTCTGGCAGGACGAACGGTGGACTGGGTATCGGATTTTTTAATGCCCTTTCTAGTGAAACCATAGCGCGGATAGAAGACAGCGTAACAGGAGGGGAGAGAGTGGTAACTACGGCACCGTTAACTAACTATAATGTAGTGGTACTGGACCAGAACCTGAAGAATAATTCATCTTTTGCCTTTGTAAATACTAACGTTACAAGATTTGGGGAAGGCTTTTATGATTCTAATGTTTCAGGTATTGATTTTAGTCTGAAAAACGAAAAGCAGCGTTTTGGTATAAGAGGTGATGCAGCCTTATCACAGTTATATTACTCGAATGAAGAAAAAGTTCTCGGTACTAGATATAATATAGGTCTAGAAAAACTGACAGGTAATCTGACCTATGGTTTATATTATGGTTCTAAAAGTAGAAACTTTAACATTAATGATCTAGGATTTAATACCCAGACAAATGTAAGTGGCTTAGACTTATCAGTACAGTATGGTTTGTATGATGAATTTTGGAAACATTTTCAAAGAGCTGATGTTTGGATCAATCTAAGTTACAGTAGGCTGAATAACCCTAGCGATTTTACAGGTTTAAATTTTAATGCAGGATTTTGGACCCAGACTAAAAATTTTTGGAATTACAATATGTGGTTTAATCTTAATTCTAGCGGCCATGATTATTTTGAGCCGAGAAGCGAGGGAAGGTATTGGCAAAGACCAGGCAGCTATAATGGTGGATTTTGGTTTGGTACGGATGATAGAAAAGCTTTTAGGATGTCGGCCTCCGTCTTTGCTTTTAAAGTAAATGAAGATGGAAGATATGGTTATGGTATAAATACTAATCCTAGATTTAGATTCTCAGATCAGCTTACTTTATCACTTGGATTAGGCTTAGATAAGTCTCTTAACAACGTGGGATGGGTAGATGATGGAAGGAATGATGAGATCTATTTCGGACTGAGAGATAGAGTAACTTGGAATAATCGAATTTCAGCTGATTATAACTTTAGTAGTAAGATGGGATTCATGTTTAGACTTCGACATTACTGGGATAAGGTGATTTATAATTCTTATCATGAATTAGAAGAGGATGGAAGTCTTGTCAATGCTAATTACAACGAGTTTAATAATATCAGCTTTAGTCAGTTTAATATTGACTTAACCTATCGATGGAGATTTGCTCCTGGAAGTGATATATTCATTGTTTGGAAAAATAATATAACAGGCGTTCAAAGAAATAAGGAAACCAACTTCAGAGAGTTAAATTATACTCAAGGAATCTCTGCCCTCAATACCTATCCTCAGAATAATAGCATTTCTATTAGACTAGTCTATTTTCTTGATTACCTCAGGATTAAGAATTCATTCTAGCTAGGTAATAAGCTCTATTTAGAGAAATAGTTTTTCGACAATTCATCTTGTTATTTCTGTGGAATTTTTCTATATTGGTTTTAACACTTATTAAGAATACTTTAGACCTTTCACCTTTTGTCACAATATTATTTTGTTGATAAAGCTTCGATTATTATTATCAAACTTATGGGGTCAGTAGCGCAGGATCTTTCAATAGAGTATAGGAATACGATATGGCTTATGTAAAGGTTGTTGGTGAAAATAGCTATAATACCAATTCTAGTTTAGAATGACGGTAATTATTTATTTTGTTCTTCATGTTCCTTCGATAAAAAGCCTCGCCGAACCTATGGGTTCGCCTACGTTTTTTGCCTTGATCCATTTTGAACAATTCTAAATCCTTTTCCGTCATCTAAAAATAGAAATGGTATAAGAACTCTAAGTCTATTATAAAATTTTGTATTGAAAAAATAGAAAAGGATAATATAGAGAAGTTATTTTTGGAGGAAGATTTAAAAAGTGATCTCACACAAGTAGAAATTATTAAGCTAGCTTTTTTAATTATTAAAATTTTTATCCAAATGAAAAGATATATAAAGGTAGCTCAGTTGGATGAGCACCTAGAACACCTTAGCAACAATACTTTTGCTGAGAACTTCATGCGAAATAGAGGTTTTAATTACAGGACATTTACGAGCAGATCAGTGGCAATAGAATGGTTAGAAGAAAGCTGATCTATAGATGTTTTTTCTTGAATATACCAAACAATTCATTATCCTTCCTAGGCTTTATAGAGTTATAAGCTGTCTCAAAACTTATCATGTCAAAATAAGGATCTAGATAAGATAAGTATAAGTTTTTATCTCCACCATAAGGTCTTTGTTTTGTTTTTTCTAATGGAAGCTTAAACCAAACTCCTACTAACTTCCCCTCTGCCGATAAAAGGTTTTTCATTTTCTTTGCGTAAGCTTTTCTCAGTTTGTCTGTAGGGTAAAAAGAGCAAAAGAAGGTTTGTTCTAAAATCAAATCATACTTATCTTCATGGGTAAAAAAATCTCCATGAATAAGATGTAAATAGGGGCTATGTCCCATTCTAGACTCTATGTTTTGTAGAGGTAGTATCGAGATATCTAGCACATATACACTAGTAAAGCCCTTACTAATTAAATATTCGGCTTCATAGCCGTTACCTGCTCCCGGAATTAGTATTTTGATATTTTTGTCTTCTAACTGATCTATATATTCTGTGAGAGGAGGCGAAGCATAGCCTATATCCCAGCCTGTATTTCTAAGAGTATATCTATCTGTCCAATATTGTTCTTCTGAGATATTTTCCATCCTAATTTCTGTTAAGAAGATACTTTACGAATACTTATATTTGATAATTAGTGTTTGCTTAGTCTATATCGTTAAAGCCTTTGCTCAAAATTAATATTAAAATATGAAAGATAAGATAGGGAATTATTGGACTATGTAAAATTGCCAATAAATTTGCATCAGTTGTTCTCTAGTGGAAAATGCTCTTCATGCAGCAATGCCCTAGTTTCTATTTTAGATCTATCGAGAAAGTAAATAGAACTAATTTATCCATGAGAAACATAATTCTATTTAAGAACTTCTAGTTTATTTTCTTTGGAGATATTCATTGTTGGCGTCTCCGAAAAAGACTCTACTATTCCGGTGAAACATACTTTCTGATTCAAGAGTGTTTTTTTAGGATCATAAGAAAAGTTGATCAGATCATACTTTCTTATAAATACTGAAAATACTTGATTTGGAAATTGCTTATCAATGTTCATCCATAAATGACCTTTTTTACTATATCGATTACTGACGACTGTTCCACAAACTTTCTGACTAGCATTAGATTTTGTGTAGCTATCTACCGTGATGGTATTGATGGCATTTTTAGGTAGGTCGATCAGAGGCAACACATCACCAGATTTAATTTCTGGCAGCCAGTTTTCTAGGTTTACATTCTTTTCTATAGTTTTTTGAGTGGTAGGGTCTAGTAAGCTAAAGAAGTCATATCCGATCTCTTCTTCGACGAAGTCGATGGACCTAGCATAGATTTCTAGAGATTGATATGTTGTACTATTAGGCATTATAAAACCTATTCCTTCTTTATTTTTCAAATCCAGAATAACTTTATAGTATCGTTCAGGGATAGTGAGTTTATTTATACTTCGTTCCTGTACAGGAAGATCATCACTTAGGATAGGTCCTGTTATAACATATAACTCAGCATCTTTATTTTTATAGATATACCCTCTAAGTGTATTTTCTAGATCTGCCCAGATCTCTCTATTTAGTTCAGGTAGTTGAGGTGACATATTAGAGTAATAGTAAGATTCTGATAATGCTTTTGCAGACCATCTGAAATCAGCAGAAGGAGCAAGATGTCCACGATCATAGCCATAACCATCATAGTTTACTTTTCCATCGGCAAGGGTGTCTGTGGTGAAGTAATCTTCTTGTACAGCAGTTCCAGAAATAATGAGTGGATCCTCTCTAAAGTCATTTGATCGGAAGACTACACCATCTATAACATCGGGGAGTATAATATGTGCTACCCAGTTAGCTTGTTCATGTTTTTCGTTATAGCTGAGTATCATTGCAGCATGTTCTACGTAGTTATCCGAAGGTAGACCTATGGCCTTCAGATCCCTTATAATTCTATTTAATTTTAGTTCTTCTAGTGCCTCAGACAAATCTGCTATTTGTTGGTAAAGCTTCTCTATAGATTCGAGTTTCTGAGATATATTTATGTCAATGTTTTGCGCAGACACAGAAATAGAGAGAAGAAGTATAAATATAAGGCTATAGACAAATTTCATGTTCATAATTGTCTAGCTAAGGTAGCCATTTGAGTAATATAAATAGGAACTAGGTTGGCGAAAGTTTAAACATCTAGGATGCAAGCGACTCTATAGTAGTATGCTGAAACCTTGATTCTAACCAGATAACGAAGTCTAGATACAAGAAGGTTCTTTTTTCATATCTATTATTTTCAGATTTTCTAAACAGCTGTATATAGGTATGAATGATTTTCTTCCTGTCAAGTAAGGGAGCTTTGAGCATCTTTATAAAGAATTCTAGGAATAGAAGTTGGACACTGTTATTGATTTTATTTTTCTCGAAAAACCTTTTGTACTTCTTTATTAAAGATGGTAGAATGATGGTATTGTCTAGTTCGTAATGGACCATCAGAAACATGAGTCTAGCATATGCTTGTATATCTAGCCTTAGTGTTTTGTTAGTCATATTTGTTATTTCCTGAAGATATTTAGCTGAACTAGAAGGGTTTCCACTAGCGAGATATATCCAAGCTATCTTAAAATAAAATACCATTACCTTATGCTCATCTAGAAAACTCTTATATCGTTGTAGACGAACTAAAGTTTTTTTAATGTCGTCATGGGCCTTAGTATAATCACCTCTAAGAATATGCAGGTTTAGTCTTGCTGAATGCACATATAGGAAGGAAATAATCTTCGTGTTTTGATTAAACTTTGCATAATTCAGTTTTCTGAATTGTTCTATTTCAGCGTAATGCTCAAGGTAGTTTTCTTTTTCTTTTTTGTTAAATAGGCTTGTCAATAAATAGTGATATGCTCTAAAATATAGATTTACATCTCTAGCTTGCAAATCTGTATTGTTTTCATACATGTTGACCCACTTAAGCGCATACTTACTGCACTTGGTAAAATCATTGAGGATGTAATAATACCATACATAAGACTGGTATAAGTAGATACGCTCTATCTTATCCAGCTCATTTTCTTTTACATCTGGTAAGTTAGCTACAAAAAAATTTTTTACTTCAGTCTCTTCTTCCTTATTACGGACATGCCCTTTTTCTATGTAGAATTTGTGGAGAGCAATCTTTAAGTTACTCAGCTTAACAGTCGATAATAGCGTTGCAGCTTTGTCTGCAGCCTCTTCCAGCAGATTATTTATTGGTTTTAGCTTACTTCTTGTGATATGCCGTGAATGTATCATCTTTTCTATTTCTATAATATTCAGAATAGAGAGATCACGGTGATGTTGCTTGGCAAACTTTTTTGCTTTCTCTAAGATTTTCAACGCTTGCATATATAGACCTTTGCCATAAAGGATATAGGCAAAATCTATCATTTCACTCAATCTGATATTGGACTTTTTATTTTTATTGACAAGTCTTAGACTGGTAAGTATTTGTTCGTAGAGATGCCTTTTTACATTGGCATAGTTTGTAGCGTTAATGTTTCCTAGCTGTCGTTTGATTTCGACTTCATCCAGCTTCTTTTGCTTGTCATATAGATCAAACAATTGCATGTATAACAGTTGCTGGCTTTCATGAATGCGCTCTGCGTAAAGTCTGAAAGACTTTTTTTCACTCTTGCTAAGTGATTTAACAAGGGAGAATAGAGATTCAGATTTAGCTATAGACATAAGTTATTTTAGGATGTAAAATATTATAGATCAGTAGTTTATGTTTTTTTATTGAAGATTAGCTATAACAATCAGTGATAAATATAGATAGAAAAAGAAAGAAGGATACGATAGTTTTAGAAAAAATACTGATTTATCCACTATGAAGAAAATAGAAGCAATTGTGAGAGCCTCCAAATTTGAAGAAGTGAAAAATGCTTTAAGAGATAGTGAAATTAACTTTTTTACCTTTTATGAAGTTAAGGGTTACGGTCACGAAAAAGGTGATCATATTTCTTACAGAGGTGCCGTCTATGATGTAGGGTATATAGCCAGAATAAAGTTAGAAATTATTGTCAGTGATACATTCGAGGAAACGGCAATAAAGGTTATTACCGAAGCAGCTAAGTCAGGAGAAAAAGGAGATGGTCTTATTCTAGTATCTGAGCTGAGTAATCTGATCAATATAAGAACGGGCTCTTCAGGAAGTGAAGCGATAAATAACTAGAAAGCGTGTTACTAATTTTTAAATAATAGAAGAGAATGAGTTTAGACGATCCTGTAAGTGTAGCAAACGAAGCTTTAGCTATAGCAAATCAGAATAAGTTCATGATTAATAATCTTTGGATCTTGATTGCTACAGCTTTGGTTTTTGTAATGCATTTAGGTTTTGCAGCATTGGAATCTGGTTTTGTACAAAGAAAAAATGTTGTCAATATATTATTTAAGAATGTAATGATAATTTGTATCGGACTACTCAGTTATTATATAATAGGATTTAACCTTATGTATCCTGGATCTAATGCTGGAGGCTATTTTGTTTTCCCCGAGTTCTTAGTCAGTGCTAACTCTGAAGATCTTACGGCGGCATACGGAAACTATACTATCTGGACAGATTTTATTTTTCAAGGAATGTTTGCTGCTACCTGTTGCACGATCGTGTCTGGTGCTGTGGCGGAAAGAATAAAGCTGTTGCCATTTATTTTATTTTGCTGCTTATTTGTTTCAATATCATATCCTATCACTGGATTCTGGAAGTGGGGTGCTGGTTGGTTAGATGCAAGAGGGTTTTACGATTTTGCGGGGTCTACCTTAGTACATTCTGTAGGTGGATGGGGAGCTCTGGCGGGGATTATTCTACTAGGTCCCAGGAAAGGGAAATTTACAACTGCAGGGATTAAGCCCATACCAGGACATAGTATGCCATTAGCTGCGGTAGGTGTCTTTCTATTATGGTTCGGTTGGTTTGGTTTTAACGGAGGATCTGTATTATCTGCAGACCCAGGTTTAGTATCTAAGGTTTTCGTAACAACTTCCTTAGCTGCTGCGGCAGGTGGTCTAGGAGCTATTTTAATTTCTATTTCGATTTACAAATCTTTTGATTTATCGATGGCACTAAATGGAATCCTTGGGGGACTTGTAGGAATAACTGCTAGTGCAGATAGCGTATCAGCGATAAGTTCGATTATGATAGGATTGATTGCTGGACTTATTATACCTCTTTCCATTTCTGCCTTTGATAAGATGAAACTAGATGATCCAGTAGGAGCAACATCGGTGCATTTAGTTTGTGGTATATGGGGAACAATAGCTGTTGCAATATTTGGAGAATATGAGAAAGGAATAGGTGAGTGGTCAGACCAGTTGATAGGTATTGCGGCGGTGGGTTTATTTACTTTTTCATTTGCATTTATTATTTTCTATTTACTAAAATTAAGCATGGGGATAAGAGTATCTGAACAAGAAGAAAGAAAAGGTCTCGATATAGAAGAACATAATTTTATAGCGTACTCATAAGATCAATAATAGTATTTTTTAAAAATAGTGAGGCATCTGGGGTAAAGACCTCAGGTGTTTTTTCTGCAAATGTAAATACTTACTTATGATACGCTGACATGAAATAGATAAGCATACGATCGATGACGAATACATTAATCTCGAAGTGTAAAATAAAAGAATGAAAGAAGAGCTAGACATAAGAATATCCAAAGTAATTTCCGGTAAGCCAGAATTAGGTTTATATACACCCCAGTTAGAAAAAGATTCTTGTGGTGTAGGTCTCATTGCTAAAGTAACTAACGAAGCTAGCCATTGGGTTCTAGAATCAGCCTTGACAATGCTCGAGAACATGGAACATAGAGGAGCTTGTGGATTTGAGAAAAATACAGGAGATGGTGCAGGAATTCTTACTCAATTACCTCACCAATTATTTGACAAATTACTAGGACCTTCTGATGCTAATCTACCAGAAAGAGGAAAATATGGGGTAGGTATGATATTCTTTCCTAGAGACAAAGTTAAGCGCCTACAGTGTGAATCCATCATCCAGAAATATGCATACCGATATGATTTTAAATTATTTTTTGAGAGATTAGTACCTACTAGCAATGCTGCACTGGGCTCTAGCGCTATCAGCACAGAACCAGTTATCAAACAATATTTCTTTAAGAATACTAGTTTTTCTACCAAGCCTTTAGAAAAGCGTTTCTATCTATTGCGCTGCGCAATAATGAAGAAAGTATATGCTTCTCATCCTGAACTAAGAGATGATTTTTATATCGCTTCCTTATCTTCTAGAACCATCGTTTATAAAGGCATGCTGACTGCACATCAGCTCAGACATTATTATAGTGACCTCACGAACGAGGACTATACAACTGCGGTATCTATCGTGCACAGCAGATTTTCAACAAATACAATACCTAAGTGGAAACTTGCGCAGCCCTTCAGATGTATAGCGCATAATGGCGAGATTAATACCATCCAAGGTAATATGAACTGGTGGAATGCACGTGAAAAATATATCAAGAAAGTAGCTAAAAAACACAAGTCACTTACTAAGGTATTCCCTGTATGTGATCCTTATATCTCTGATTCAGGAAATTTTGATAATGTAGTTGATTTCTTGATGCAGACTAGTCGTTCTATTCCGCATTCTATGATGATGATGATTCCAGAAGCTTGGCAAAATGATGAGACCATGGATGCTCATAAAAAAGCTTTCTACCAATATCATGATGCGGTAATGGAGCCATGGGATGGACCCGCTTCTATTTGTTTTACAGACGGTGTACTAGTAGGTGCAACCCTAGATAGAAATGGTTTGCGTCCATCCAGATATATGATCACCTCAGATGATCTACTTATCCTTGGAAGTGAGACAGGTTGCTTAGAGTTAGATCCCGCTAAGATTATTGCTAAGGGGAGATTAGAGCCAGGAAAAATACTACTCGCTGACTTAGATGAGCAGAGAATTATATCAGATGAAGAAATTAAGAGAACTATATCTCAGAGGAAACCTTATCAGACCTGGTTGTCTAGCTATGCAGAAAGTCTAGAAAATCTGAAACCTTCAGCGCAACTTATCAAACCTAAAGCTTCCCTGATAGAGAGACAACTTTCTGCTGGGATGAGTAAGGAAGATGAGAAACTTATTTTAAACTCTATGGTCCAGGAATCTAAAGAACCATTGGGTTCTATGGGCGCGGATATTCCTTTGGCAATACTCTCTACGATACCCCAACATCTAGCTAATTATTTTAAACAACAATTCGCACAAGTAACAAATCCACCATTAGATTCCATAAGAGAAAAATTTTACATGAGTCTTTCTACAGTGATAGGAGGAGGATCTAAAATACTAAATATAGGGCCTAGAGAGGCAAATGTTATAAGGTGTGATAGCCCTATATTAGATCTACAATCCCTGTCAAATCTAATGTCGATCGATGATGAAAATTTCAGATCGTGCATGCAAGATGTATGTTATCATAAGAGCGAATCATTAGAAGAAGTTTTAGACGAAATAGGTACAGAGGTATTACAAAAAATAGAGGAGGGGTATAAGATTATTTGCCTTAGTGATGTGTCTTTAGATAAAGATAAAGTATCCATTCCTTCCTTGATGATTACTGGTGCCTTGCACCATAGGTTAGTAAAAAAAGGACTAAGAAAAGAGGTTACATTAGTTGTAAAAATGAATGATATATGGGAGACTCATCATGCTGCTGTATTACTATCCTACGGTGCTGATCTGATCTGTCCATATCTAGCAGAGAACGCAGCAGAAAGTATAAGTACAGAGCAAGGTATTGAGATTGCAGATGGGTGGTCTCGTTATAAAAGTGCACTAGAAAAAGGAATTCTTAAGATTATGTCAAAGTTGGGCGTTTCTACATTGGCTTCTTATAAAGGTGCTCAAACTTTCGAAGCTCTAGGTATAGGATCTGAGGTGGTTGCTAAGTGTTTTACAGGTACTATAACTCGTATAGGTGGCATGAGTTTTACACAACTTCAAAGAGAGCAGGAGGAAAAACATCGGCAAGCATTTACTCATATTCAGGATTCACTGCCGCTTCAGGGTATATTCCAATGGCGCAAAAAAGGTGAGTACCATCTATTTAATCCTACAACCATACATCTTTTACAGCACTCTACCAGACAAGGGGATTACAAGATATATAAAGACTATGCCAATGCGCTGGATAAGTTAGAAACCAACGCTAGTACACTAAGAAGTTTTCTTCGATTTAAGAAAACTAAATCTATTTCTATAGATGAGGTAGAAAGCGCAGCATCCATAATGAAAAGGTTTGCTACAGGTGCTATGTCTTTTGGATCTATAAGCTGGGAAGCGCACACCACCTTAGCCAAAGCTATGAATCGTATCGGTGCTAAAAGTAATAGTGGGGAAGGAGGGGAAGATCCTGAACGATATAATACAGGTGACCAGAAAAGCAATATGAACTCTGCGATAAAGCAGATCGCTTCTGGTAGGTTCGGTGTCAACCTAGAGTATCTCAATCAGGCGAAAGAATTACAGATAAAAATTGCTCAAGGTGCAAAGCCAGGGGAGGGTGGTCAGTTACCTGGACATAAGGTAGATAATCATATTGCTAGGGTTAGGAATTCTACACCAGGGGTAGGGCTAATTTCTCCGCCACCCCATCATGATATCTATTCTATAGAAGATCTAGCTCAGCTTATTTTTGATTTGAAAAATGTAAATAAAGAAGCAAGAATAAGTGTGAAACTGGTATCCAAATCAGGTGTGGGAGTTATTGCTTCTGGTGTGACAAAAGCATTTGCAGATCATATACTTATCTCTGGTTATGATGGTGGTACCGGAGCATCTCCCTTGAGTTCTATTAGACATGCGGGTTTGCCGTGGGAGTTAGGACTGTCAGAGACACATCAGACGCTTATTAAAAATGGTCTAAGAGATCGTGTTTGTCTCCAGACAGATGGTCAGTTAAGAACAGGAAGAGATCTTGCTATTGCTAGTTTACTAGGGGCAGAGGAATGGGGGATAGCTACAGCAGCATTAGTTGTGGAAGGTTGTATCCTGATGCGTAAGTGTCATCTGAATACCTGCCCTGTGGGCATTGCGACTCAAAACCCCAGACTAAGAGAAAAATTTGCTGGAAAGGTAGAGCACTTAGTTAATTATTTTCGATTTTTAGCCGAGCATCTAAGAGAAATTATGGCGGAGCTAGGCATAAGAAAAGTTAACGATCTTATAGGCAGAACGGATCTGTTAGAAATTGTCAATAGTAATGAACATTGGAAAACTGAGCATCTAGACCTTTCTGCTCTTCTGGTCCAGCAAGAAAATAAATACAATAATGCTTTCTATTGTAAAAATAAACAATCCCATCAGATAGAAAAAATATTAGATCACCAGCTGATAAAAAGATCAGAGAACGCTCTCAGATTTAATAAAAGCTATGCTAGTGTTTTTCCTATTAAAAATACGGATAGAGTAGTAGGAACGATGCTCTCACATACAATATGTAAAAAATATGGAGCTAAGGGGCTTCCCACAGATACCTTGACATTCAAGTTTGTAGGATCTGCAGGTCAGAGTTTTGGAGCTTTCGGAGCCCCGGGGATTTCTCTACATATAGAAGGGGATGCCAATGATTATTTCGGTAAAGGGCTAAGTGGAGCGAAGCTTTCTGTTCGTCCAGATAAGAAGGCTGGGTTCTCAGCGTCAGAGCAGGTTATCATAGGTAATGTAGCATTATATGGTGCCACTTCGGGAGAGGCTTACATAGACGGACATGCAGGTGATAGGTTCTGTGTTAGAAATAGCGGAGCTAAAGTAGTCGTAGAGAGTATCGGTGCTAATGGATGTGAATATATGACAGGAGGTAGAGTAGTTATACTGGGGAGCATAGGTAAAAATTTTGCTGCAGGAATGAGTGGTGGTATAAGTTATTTGTACAAGCCTAGCTTTATAGATCTAAATAAAATCAATAAGTCTATGATCTATATAGAAAAACCTACAGAACAAGATGTAGAAGAAATAAGAACGATGCTGAGAAACCATGTAAATAATACGGGTAGTAGTACGGCTATGGATATATTAAGAAATTGGGAAAGCAAAAAATTAAAGTTTCAAAAAGTCATCCCTATAGAATATAAAAAAGTGATCGAACACCTAGGTAAAGAAAATCTAACACTGAAAAAAGCAATCTGATTATGGCTGATGAAATACGTTTTTTAGAAACGGAGAGAGCGCTTCCTCAGAAAGAATCTCCGACTGATAGGGTACAGCATTATAAAGAGTTCTACAAGTCGGCGGAAGATGGGTTAGAAGTAGAACAAGCTTCCAGATGCATGGATTGCGGTGTACCTTTTTGCCATAGTGCTTGTCCACTCGGAAATCTAATACCTGACTTCAATGAGGCAGTCTATAACAATGACTGGAGGTCGGCATATACGATACTTTCTGAGACGAATAATTTCCCTGAATTCACTGGAAGGATATGCCCTGCACCATGTGAGTCATCCTGTGTGCTGGGGATCAATGAAGACGCAGTCACTATAGAGTTTATAGAAAAATCCATTATCGAAAAAGCCTTTAAGTCTGGGTGGGTAAAACCACAAGTTTCAGCTGTAAAGACTGGAAAAAAAATTGCTATTATAGGCTCGGGACCTGCGGGCTTAGCCTGTGCAGATCAGCTCAACAAAAAAGGACATGACATAGTAGTTTTTGAAAAAAATGATAAACCGGGTGGTTTACTAAGATATGGTATTCCTGATTTTAAGTTAGAGAAAAATATTGTTGATAGAAGAATTGATCTTTTAGAGAAAGAAGGAATAGAATTTCTTCTAAATAGAAATATAGGAGTAGATGTAAGTGTCACGGATGTTGTGGCGCAATATGAGGCAGTGGTATTATGTGGTGGTGCGGAGCAACCTAGAGATCTTGACATAGATGGAAGATCATTAAATGGTATACACTTTGCTATGGATTATCTGGGACAATGTAATCGTAGAGTAGCTGGAAAAACCATTGACATAGAAAACGAAATTATTGTAAAAGGAAAGAATATCGTTGTTATAGGAGGTGGAGATACGGGTTCAGATTGTATAGGTAATTCTAATAGATTAGGAGCTGAAACAATTACACAGATAGAATTATTAGCAAAGCCGCCTAGTGATAGAACGGCTGAAAATCCATGGCCTTTGTGGCCTATGACCTTAAAAAATTCATCATCACATGAGGAAGGTTGTGAGAGAAGCTGGTCTATTCTTACTAAGCGATTTTTCTCAGACGATGGCGTGAATCTTTCTGGCATAGAAACGGTCAAAGTCTCCTGGGAGAAAGATATTGAAGGGAAATATAAAATGCAAGAAATCGAAGGAACCAGCGGAATTATACCTTGCGATATAGTTTTTATAGCTGTCGGATTTTTACATCCACTAAAGAAAGGTTTGCTCAGTCAGCTGGCATTAGAACTAGATAATAGAGGAAATGTTCTTACTACAGATTATAAGTCTAGCGCAGAAAGAATATTTAGTGCAGGAGATATGAGACGAGGACAATCCTTAGTAGTATGGGCTATTGCAGAGGGAAGAGCGTGCGCTGAGGTAGTGGATGCTTTTCTTAATCAAGAAATAACTTGATTAAGAAGTTGTTTCCTCTAATCCCTTAATAACCAGTCTATTGATTTCTATATAGAATCATGGAAAAGCTGATTATTACTTCTCATGTGGTATTTACAGAGTCTATCTATATTCTAGATAATTCTAATAAACTTCTGTAAATCTGTTTACAAAAACTATTTTCGCATGAGAATTTTAATCTTACTTACTTTCCTTATGATTTCTTATGATAACGAAGCGCAGCTAGATCTGCAGTACCAGTCGCCACATCAGGATATTATGGTCCTAGCCGATGCCTCACCGGCACCAGCTATAAGACTCAATACTGCTGGAACCAGCGCAGTACTTATGTATAGAAGTTCTTTTAAAAGTATACAAGAATTATCTGAAACAGAATTGAGATTAGCAGGACTTAGGATTAACCCTGTAACAAATATATCTAGTCGGGCGAGGTATATGTTTGACATGAAGATATTAGATGTTAAAAGCTCCACAACTAAGAATGTAGAAGGATTGCCAGAAGATGCAAGAATGACTAATTTTTCCTGGTCTCCGAAGCAAGATTTCATGGCCTTCACGAATACGACATCGTCGGGTGTAGAACTTTGGATACTGGATATGCAAACTGCTACCACTAAAAAACTTACAGATCCTGTCCTGAATGCAAATATGGGGGAGGCAATCAACTGGCTGAAGAATGAAGAAGCTATTCTTTTTACGAAGTTGCCATCCAACAGAAAAGCACTTGTGGATTCTAAAACTTCAGTTCCAGCAGGTCCCACGATTTCTATCAATGATGATGGAAAAAAAGCGCAAAACCGAACCTACCAGGACTTGCTTAAAAGTCCTATAGATGAGGCTAATTTTATGACACTAGCCCATTCAGAAATATGGAAGGTTACCTTAGATGGTATCCAATCTAAATGGATGGATGCTCAGATGTATGCTGATATAAGTCTTTCTCCTGATGGTAAGTATGTGATGGTAGAATCGGTAAAGGAACCGTTCTCATATCTTGTTCCTTACTATAGATTTCCTAGCACGATAGCCATACACGGTATCGATGGCAAGTTAGTTCATAATTTTCTGGAAGTGTCTCTCATAGAAGATCTGCCTAAAGGCTTTATGTCTGTGAGGAAAGGACCTAGATCTATAAAATGGCGAGATGATAAGCCCGCTAGTTTGTACTGGGCGGAGGCTCTGGACGGAGGTGACCCGGCTAAGGAAGTTACTTATAGAGATGCCGTCTATCATCAAGCAGTACCGTTTACGGATAAGAAAGTGAAACTGTTGGAAACGAAAGAAAGATACAGCGGAATAGAATGGGGAACAGATCAATTGGCTATATGTTATGACTACTGGTGGAACACTAGAAATATTAGAACTACGATTTTTGATCCTTCAGATAGTAAGAAAGAGACCATACTATATAACGAAAGAAATTACCAAGACAACTATAGTGACCCTGGAAGTTTTGTGTCACATAAGAACGCATATGGCAGATACGTGCTTACACATCTTAATGATGAACTCTTTCTACTAGGTGATGGATATTCGGATGCGGGGAAGCATCCTTTTGTAGATAAGTATAATTACAAGACGAAAGAAACAACACGGATCTATCAGAATGATCAGGATGATAAGTTAGAATCATTGGTTATGGCGATGGATATGGCTGAGGGAATAGTGCTAACGAGAATAGAGTCTAAGAATGAGTACCCTAATTATTTTTTTAGAAATGTAAATACAGGTGAACTTACACGTGTTACGAATAACGAAAATCCATTCGAGGCTATCCAAGATGTACATAAGGAAGTTATAGAATATACACGACCTGATGGGGTAGAGCTGAATGCGACGCTGTACCTTCCTGTAGGTTACGACAAGAAGAAGAAGGAAAAAATGCCTATGCTGATGTGGGCATATCCTAGAGAATTTAAAGATAAGTCTAGTGCAGGACAGGTTACATCTTC
>ENA-ORXT01000645-ORXT01000645.1-marine-metagenome-genome-assembly--contig:-NODE-645-length-53388-cov-47.136576_pt1 | contig 53388 bp, 26 predicted proteins | sample MGYA00237868_ERZ511482 | MGnify/ENA metagenome assembly ERZ511482
GGATGGCAGATTGGTAATGCCATTAGTTTTATTTTTTCGGGATCAGGTCGTCGGATTGCAGCGGCAGCTGATGCTAACCCAAATAATGCTCCTCAATTAATTATCAAAATAGCTTATCCAAAACCGACTAGTATATTAGAAGGGGTATTTATAAACGAGTTAATGTCTTCTAACAACTCTATCCCGGACGAACACGGTGAAACGGATGACTGGATAGAAATTTACAATAACAGTAATCAACCTGTTTTTTTGGGAGACCTTTATTTAACGGATGATCCGAATAATCTACAAAAGTGGGAACTGAACGCCAATACTTTGTTAGCACCCAATGACTTTATGTTAATCTGGGCAGATGAGACGCCCGAGCAGGGGTCACTGCATACAAACTTCAGACTAAATAGTGGCGGTGAATTTTTAGCGTTAACGCAGGATCTGAATGGAACTTTACACGTGTTGGATAGTCTTAATTTTCCTCCTGTCTCCAGGAATACAACCTATGGAAGGGTATTGGATGGGGCTACAGATTTTGTAAATTTTGGAAATCCTTCTCCCGCTGCCTCCAATAATGGCCAACCTCAAATACTCGATGCCTCGATTGATTTCTCCATACCGGGAGGGCATTATCCCACTACAGTAACATTAAGTATGTCAGTGTCTGACCCAACTGCGTCTATCTATTACACGACGGATGGCAGTTCTCCAACTGAACAAAGTCCATCGTATCAGGGGCCAATTACGATTGATCAAACTCAGCAGATCAACGCCAGGGCGATAAAATCCGGATTTATCAGCAATCAAATCTCCAGTGAATTTTTTCTTATCAATGAATCCGCTGAAATTGGAGTGATAAATGTCCAGTCAGACCCAGCAAATTTTTGGGATAATGAAAAAGGGATTTACGTTAGCGGAACCAATGGCACGATAGATTATTGCAATAATTTTTCCAGAAACTGGAATCAGGATTGGGAACGTCCCTGTCATTTGACTTTTTGGGACGCAGATAATGCCCCTGCTTTTTCAGTGAATGCGGGAATGAAAATCGGAGGTGCCTGTTCCAGAAATTTGAAAATGAAAAGTTTTAATTTCTTTTTACGTAATGGAGCATACGGGGATGAAAAAATTGATTATCAAATTTTTCCTCAACAAGAAAATATCAACGAATACCGCCGGATCAAAGTCAGGAATAGTGGATCAGATTGGGTAGAAATGGCTTTTCGGGATGGAATGAATTATTCCATTTTGCAAAATACCGTAGATTTGGATTTGATGGCCTATCGTCCCGTTAGGGTTTATCTGAATGGCGCATACTGGGGCATGTATGGTTTGCGAGAGATGTTTAACAAACATTATATCGAAAGTCATCACGGTGTTAATTCGGATAACGTCGATATCCTGGGAGATCCTTATGGTCCCCGAAGTCAGATCAGAGATGGAGATTTGGAGCGCTACGACGAAATGGTCAGTTTTCTGAATAACAATAATTTATCTGAATTAAACAATTATCAAATCATTCAGGATTTTATTGATTTGAATCAGTACTTAAATTACCACATTGCGCAAATATATCTGGCCAATTATGACTGGCCTGGAAACAATGTAAGAGTCTGGAGAGATAAAGATGGTGGGAAATTTCGGTGGATGCTTTTCGATACAGACGCCAGTGCTGGTTGGCGAAACTGGAGTACCAGTGTAGCCAATCCCAATCATAATACCCTGTCACACATGCTCAATACGCAACCGGTTAACATGAATGTTCCTGGATTTACGGAATGGCCTAACGGTGCGGAAAGTACTTTTTTATTTAGAAAATTGATGGAAAATTCTGACTTTAAAAATGAATTTGCACAACGTACTTGCACTTTCCGGGAATTAATTTTTGCCCCCGAACGTGTCCATCCCCTGGTAGATGAGATGGAAGCGTTGTTGTTACCAGAAATGGATCGTCATATTTCCAATTGGTTGGGGAACAATCAGTTTGGATCGGGGATACCATCTGGCGGTTCTGTCGATGAGTGGCAATCTTATATCAGCAACTATAAATCCTTCTTTGCTAATCGAGATTTTTTCATTTTATCGATTTTCCAAAATACCCTCAATCTGGAGGGGCGCTTTAATTTGACTTTTGGTTATGATCAAACCACTAATGGAGATGTATTTGTTCACCAAAATGAGATGGCCATTCCTTTTGACTATCAGGGAGAATATTTTGAGAATATGCCAATCAAAATTAAAGCAGTACCGCACGAAAATTATTTCTTCTCTCACTGGCTGGAAACTGGAGAGACCAACTCGGAAATAGAATTTATAACTTCTGAAAATGCAACGATTACTCCTGTTTTTACAACCGAAAATCCTGTCAATGCGAATGAGCTAACCTTGGAATGGAGCTTGACAATTTATCCAAATCCTGTAAAAGATATTTTGCGGATATCTTACTTGAGTAATAGTAGTCAATTTGCAAACATGACAATTACAAATGTTTTTGGACAACAGGTTTTAAATATGCCAGTAACGACCAACAATAACGGGAGAGAACATATAGAACTGTCGGTAAAATCTTTTACTCCCGGGATATATTGGGTAAGGATTGAGGAGGATCTTGGTCGGTCAATTTCAAAAGTAAAACGAGTAATTATACCATAGACTAATTATTGATCCAGTTGGCTTCATCTTCCAGATCTGCGCTTCATTAATTTTTATTCCTTCCTAAAAGATAACCTCACTAAAAAAACGAAACTATATGAAAAATTTAATTACCCTTTTAATCGGAACTTTTCTTTTGGTAAGTACTGGATGCTTTCTTATGGATCAGGAACGCCAGAAAGGAGATCGGTTTTGGGACGATAAAAAACAAGTAACCCTGCTGGATTTTGAAGAAGCGGAACTGGATAAATCCATTACTGCTAACGAAGCCACGATGGAGCTGGTAAATAATTCAGTTACCAAGGGTGAACAGGCTTTAAAAATTAAATTTATTGCGGACGAAGCAGGACCAGCAATTGAATATAGGCCAGCTACTCCTATTGATGCCTCGTCATTTAAAAATTTCTGTCTGGTTTTTGATGCAACCAATTTGACAGAAGAATATTCTACCCAAATCTTTGTTACTATTTACAACGATAACAACGAACACATCAGACGTACTTCTGTCATCCCGGTAGGAGAGACGGTTACGTTCTTCGCGGAACTCGCCGGAAAATATGTGAACAAAGAAACAGGTTTACGGGATGACCCATCTCCCTGGAATAATGCTTCCAGTCATCTTAAAATAAGTGGTCTAAAAAATCAGATGAGCTTTTCAAAAATTGCGGCCATCATTATTCGGGTAGCGCATCCATTAGTAGATCGGACCATCGTACTGGATAATGTTCGGTTAGTAGAAAGCCCCCCAATCGCGGATGATTACCTCGTAGGAATTATTGATAAATATGGACAAAACGCAAAGAAAGATTTTCCTGGAAAAATAACATCTGACGAGCAACTAAAAGCATTAGCTGATGCGGAATTAAAACAACTGGCAGAAGAAGGCACCATGGCTGGCCGTAGTAAATTTGGTGGTTGGTCGGAAGGACCAAAGCTGGAAGCTACCGGTTTTTTTAGAACAGAAAAGCTGGATGGTAAATGGGCATTGGTAGATCCGGAAGGGTACCTGTTTTTTTCCAATGGTATTGCCAATGTACGGATGGCCAACACCACCAGCTTTACCGGTATGGATTTTAAAAATGAAAAAGTACGCTACCGGGATCCCGAAGATGTTACCCCTGAGGATTCTCGTGGAATGGTCAAATTGGACGAAGAAGTGACCAACACCGCTTATGTTGCTTATCCGGAAAGAAATAAAATGTTTTTGGATTTACCTGCTTACGATAGTCCGTTGGCCAATCATTACAGCTATCGCCGCGAACAACACATCGGTGCTTTTGCGCACGGAGAGACTTTCAGTCATTATCAGGCTAACCTGGAAAGACGCTACGGTGAGGAAACGCCGGGCGCCCATCTGACCAAATGGAAAGATGTCACCCTGGACCGATTTCTGAATTGGGGTTTCACCTCTTTTGGAAACTGGGCAAGCTATGATTTCTATCACGAAAATCGGATGCCTTATTTTGCTAATGGTTGGGTAATCGGGGACTTCAAAACAGTCAGTTCCGGAGCAGATTACTGGGGTCCCATGCCGGATGTATTTGATCCAGAATTCGAAAGAAGAGCGGAGGTGACTGTAAAAGTAATCGCGGAGGAAGTGAAAAATAATCCCTGGTGTATCGGGGTATTTATTGACAATGAAAAAGCCTGGGGCATTCCCGGAAATCCTAAAACACAATACGGAATTTCGCTGGATGCTTTGTCAAAAAATGCAAAACAAAGTCCGCTTAAAAAAGAATTTTCCCGAATGTTGAAAGTAAAATATAAAAATATTAAATCGCTAAATACTGCCTGGGAAACCGATATTGAGTCCTGGGCAACGTTGGAGGCTGGAATCAATTATAAAGATAAAGCGACGTTTAATGAGGCGCTGGTAAGTGATCTATCCGAAATGCTGGAAGCCTACGCCATGAAATATTTTCAGGTTATTCACGACGCTTTAGCCGAGGTGATGCCCAATCATATGTACATGGGATGCCGGTTCGCTTCCTGGGGAATGAGCAAAGAAACCCGTAGTGCCGCTAAAAAATATGTAGATGTTTTTAGTTATAATTTTTACGAAGAAGGTCTGGGAAATAAATATTGGAAATTTTTGGAGGAGATTGATCGACCGAGCATCATCGGAGAATTTCACATGGGAACCAAGGAATCTGGCTTGTTTCATCCCGGATTAATACACGCAGCAGATCAGGAGGATCGCGCCAAAATGTACAAAAGATATTTAGAAACGGTCATTGATAATCCATATTTTGTGGGTGCGCACTGGTTTCAGTATATCGACTCTCCAGTATCCGGTCGGGCACATGATGGAGAGAACTACAATGTTGGATACGTGACCAATACCGATGTTCCTTATGCACCTATGATAAAGGCAACCAAAGAACTAAATGCCGGATTGTATCAAAGACGATTTGGCAAATAAGGAATGACAAATAAAAATGACAAATAAATAAATACAGATTGATGCAAAAAGAGGAAGTATAGAATCGTACTCTATTTATTTAACACTAATAATTCAATTTAACAATATAAAAATGAAAAACCTACTGCTTTTTACCATTATATTATTTATATCATACTCCATGAATAGCCAGGACTGGAATGGAATCGCTGTGCCTCCCAGTCCAGGTCCAGGTAACATCTGGGAATTGCAAGAAAATGTTTCCGACGACTTTAACTACGAAGCAGCTCCTAACAATTCACCTGCAATAATGGGCGACAAATGGAATAACTGGTACCACAATGGTTGGTCCGGACCTTTACCGACGGAATGGCGAAGAGACCATGTTTTTGTAGAAGATGGTACTATGAAAGTAATTACTAGCCGTCCGCCCGGAGATTCCGTCTGGGTCGGTGGACAAAAATTGGCCATCACCAATATAGGGTGTGCTTCTTCCACAATGCAAGTACAATATCCGGTCTATATTGAAACGAGAATGAAAATAATGAAGTCGGTACTTGCTTCCAACGTTTGGCTGTTGAGTAGTGACGACACCCAGGAAATTGATATCTGTGAAGCTTATGGAAGCGAACGCTGGACCAATAGTTTTTTTAGCGACAAAAGACTTCACCTAAGTCACCATGTTTTTATTCGACAGCCTTTTACAGATTGGCAGCCTAACGATGCCGGCAGTTTTTATACCGACGGTACCACCGTTTGGAGCGATGGCTATCATCGCATTGGTGTTTATTGGATAGATCCCTGGAATCTTGAATATTATGTGGATGGTGAGTTGGTTAGAACACGGTCCGGGGAGGATGAAATTGATCCGCTTTATCATACCAATGCGATAAATCCGGGGGACGTAAATAATGATACTCGTACTGGACTAAGCAAGCCGATGGATATCATTGTCAATACGGAAGATCAAACCTGGAGAGCGGAGCAGGGGTTGACCCCAACGGATGAAGAGTTGGCCAATACCGATGATAATACTTTTCAGGTGGACTGGATTCGTGTTTACAAACCCGTGACTGGTGAGGTGGGACCGGTAACGGCTGTGCTGGTAGACCCCGCGGAGGTAACAACAATCGTAGGCGCAAACTTTACGGTTCAGGCAAACATTACCCCCAATAATGCCGATGATTTATCCGTCTCATGGGCCAGCGACAATTCTACTGTCGCTACGGTCAATGCAATGGGAGAAGTGGAAACACACGCTGAGGGAGTGGCCAATATTATTGTTACGACCAACGAAAATAGTCTTAAGGATACCTGCATTGTCACGGTGGTATCCGGTGTGCCTCCCAGTCTGGCATTTGACGATGATTCTACTTACCTGACGACCAACTACGAGGTTGGAGGAGCGTTGACCGTTAGTTGTAATTTTCATGCAGGTACTGGAAACACGCTTGCCGAGGGTGGTCAGGGTGGTATGAAATTTTGGTTGAGAGAAATTCAGCCAGGCTGGAGTGTCGCCAATGATTATCTGGCGAATGATGCTTCGGTAATTGGACAAGAATCTGGAACAGCGACGGCTACTATTTCATTAGTTGATGTACCTGCTACGGCTGAACTTCCGGAGGATAACTGGTATTTCCTATACCTCACTTTTCGAAATTCGGCCGGAGAATTATCTGACCTGGGCATCTATCCTATCAATCTGGTTAACACTACGGCCACCACTAATATTGCACCAGATCGAAAACTGTCTGTTTTTCCAAATCCTGCACAGTCTGTTATTAATGTCGAGGTGAATCCTTTGCAACAATATGGCAAAATTGAAATCATTGGAGCTTCTGGAAAAAATATGGTCGTCCCGATCATTAATCGAACACCAACGTCCTGGCAGCTGGATAGTAGCCAATTGCCCAAGGGATTTTATATGATTCGATTGGTAGCGGATAAAGTTTATCTGGCACCCTTTATGAAGCAGTAGCCATCCTTTTTATGGTGTTACCTGTTCCAAAGGATTTGTCGCACAATTATTATAAAACGTATAATTTAATCGAATGTTAAATATAAAACAATACTTTTGTACTATTACAATTGCCATACTATTTTTACTGTTTTTCGGTTGTCAAAAAAAGAATGCGGATACGCTGTTAATGCCAGTAATATTGTCAACTAGCGCTACTGATTTTCAGTATACAGTAGAAAACAGCGCCGTTAAAAGGCTTGAGATAATGGTCGAAAGTAACCAGGGATATGCTAATTTAAGTTTGGTGAATGAAAATAAAGTGTTGCTGGATAATCTTGATATTCCCGGGAAAGGAAATTATACTTTTGATGTCTTAATTGATTTCGCTTCGATGGGATCCAAAAAGTTAAAATGGCAAAAAAAGGGAGGAGATTTAATAATTCGAAAGCTTACTTTTTCTGAGGTCATGGATATGGATATTCCCGTCTTTAAGGACATTTCCGGAGCCGTTGGATTAACCACAGAACCTTCCTGGAAATATGGTGGCCCAACGGTTGCCGACGTTGATAACAATGGCTACTACGATTTAATCCTGAACAACCACGATAAAATTTCTACCCAATTATTTTTGCAAAAAGAAAAAGGCAAATTTACCGAAAAGGAAATCTTTTCATTTCTGGCTGATTTTCATGGAACGGCCGCTGGTGATTATGACAATGACGGGGATCTCGATATTGCTAATTCACGCGGAGGTGGAAATGGTACCGCTCCATCCCCTCCATATTTACTCCAAAACGACGGTGAAACATTTAACTTGATAGCTGATAAAGTTGGTATAACTACCGGTGCCCGTGGCCGTTCCTTGCGATGGATCGATGCTGATCTGGATGGCGATCTGGATTTATTTTCTGTTAATGCCGCCGGAATAAATTCTACCGATAGCATCCAGCATCTCTTCTATGAAAACCTGGGCAATGGTCAATTTCAAAGCAAACGCAGTAAAGATATTGAGCATGCTAGCGCCGAAAGGGTTTTAGTGACAGACATTAATAATGACCAGATTGATGATTTAATTATGTATTCGCCAATCTCCTTTTGGCGAGGCAACGGAGATTTTACTTTTACCAATTTGAGTGATACCTGGTTACCCAACGATAAAAAGGAAATCAATTTGATCTCGGCAATTACGGATATTGATATAGACAATGATGGTGATCTGGACCTCTATCTGGCGCGGGGCAAGACTTACTATGAACTAGCAAACAAATCGCTTGACTTTGATTCGGAAGTAGGCCGAATTGACCTGAGAGATCAGGGGAATAAAGGAACGACCAGTATGGAATTTGAAGCTGCTGGCGACCTTGTTTTATCTGGCCTCTTTCTGTGGTACCGACAATATAACGATGGCTTTCCATTGCATATGGGCGCGCAAAAAGATACGGTCACTTTAACTGAAAATAGCAGTTATAAAGTCTCTCAAAATATGGCCAATGGGTGGCCGTCGGTGCGAAATGAAAATGGTTGGTATCTCGGTTATCTTGGTAACGACAAATGGAAATTGGAATGGGTAAGAAATAAACCTGTTTACTGGGGAATTCGATTATCCATTGATGGAGTGAAAAATATGTCTACGGATTGGACAGCCCAAAATCGCAATGTTTCTGATATTTTATTAAGAAATGAGGGCGATCGATTTACCGATGTTTCAGAAAAATGGAATATTCCAAAGGGGGGTAATCATTGGGGGGTCACCGTCGGAGATTTTAATAATGATTCACATTCCGATTTATATATTTACCGATTTGGTTTTTTACGCTCCAGAGTAATCGACTGGTTATTACTCAATGACGGTCAGGGCAAATTTGAGAAAACAACGAGCCATAATGCAACAGATCCAAATGATCAGGGACACGGCGATATGGGGCAAGCCTTTGATATGGATTTGGATGGAAAGGTAGATTTACTAAGTGGTAGTGATGATCCGGGTAAATGGTACTTGTACGGAAATCAATCGACAAATAATAACAGTTTTGCCATCGTAAGGGTAGGGTATAGCCCAAAAGAAAATATAGATTGTTATTCAGCCGTGGTAATATTAGAAACCAAAAATAATGTCTTTCGAAAAAGAGTTGGTTCTGCGGGAGAAATTCATTCCCAAAGTTTACTCAACAGTGTTCATTTTGGATTGGGAACAGAGACAGAGATCACCAAAATTACCGTAAAATGGCGAAACGGAGAGGAGGAGATATTAGAAAATGTAGCGGTCAATCAACTCTATGATCTGCCTTAATTCCTAACCTTGACTTTCTTCGATCTTGTCGAATCAGTTTGTTCTACTGTATCACCACAATTTAAGTCGCTCGTTGTAGATACGCCGAACTTAAATGCTTTTGGTAGCAGCACTGTTTGCAAGAATATTTTGATCAAAAAACAACAAACTCTTAGCCACATGTTTCTGCCAGTAAGGCCATTCGTGGCCACCCGGAAATTCCTCATAAACATGGGAGAAGTTTAGGTCTGCTAATTGTTGATGTAACAACCGATTAGGTGCTATCAACGAATCTGTTACCCCACAATCAAATCGCAAAGCGGGGAGTCGATCCTGATTTGTTTTCATCACCTCAATCACATTGGGTGTTTCACTTTCTGAGGTGTAAGCGGACATCGGCTCCTCTACAAACTGACGCATCTGTTCCAGTTTAGTAATCGAACTATGTCCCGAAATCGCTTGAAAAATATCCGGATATTTAGCGCCTAGCAATAAAGCACCATAGCCGCCCATGGATAAACCACCGATGCAAAGTGGAGAATTTGGTCCCGCCTCGGATATATTCTCCCGGACCGCCAAAGGGACATCGTGAACAATCCATTGATCAAATTTTTTCTGATGATGACCAAAGTAAGCGCTACCATCTCCCCAAAGTCCATCCGAGGGCATCGCGATGATCGCTGGTTTAATTTGCTGCGTATCCATCATTTGTTTTGCTGTCCGATGGGCACCACCTTTCATTGCCCAAATCCAGGCGCTGCCGTAGACGCCATGCAATAAAATGTAAATGGGAAGATCTGTAATTCCATCTTCAACTTTGGGGACAAACAAGCAGATATCGCCCCGACCATGGAGGTTAGGCGTTTTGATGGTTAGGAAACGAAGACCGTCTGTCTCGTAATCAGGATCTGAAAGTTCTATTGTGTGGAAACTACTCATAGGATTTTTTTTAAAATATTGGCAAAAAAATAGTTCGCCTGGAATCTGCATTTTTTAATCAAAAACAATAACTCCCTTCGCATTTTTTCCAGCCAACAAATCTTCAAATGCTTCCGTCAACTCATCCAGTTGATATTCCCTCGTAATCATCTCATCCAATTGTAATGCTCCTCTTTTATATAAGGTCATCAATTTTGGAAAATCAATTTGTGGCTGACATTTCCCGTATAATGGATTGATATATATTTTATCCCACTCAAATAAACGCATATCAACAGTGATTTCCTCCTCAATGCCACTGACCTGAACCGCCGTTCCAGCATTTCGAATCATCGCCAGTGGAGCTACACCCAGGGCTGGAATTGCCGTACATTCAAAAGCATAATCCGCACCTCTGCCGTGCAACATTTTCTTTACTTGTTTAGCAACATTCAGTAATCCTGTATCATTCTTATCTGCCAGTATAGTTTGGGTCGCCCCAAATTGTCTGGCCAGCTCCAGTTTTGCTGGATTAATATCCACGGCAATAATCGTAGCTGCGCCCGAAATTTTACAACCTTGCAGGACACTAAGTCCTACACCACCACAACCCAGCACCACCGCCGAACTACCCGCTTTTAATTGTGCCGAATTAACGACCGAACCATAGCCTGTCATCACTCCACAACTAATAATTGCTGCGGCGGAAAAATTCAAATGCTCCTCGTTTACTTTGACCAGCGCTGATTCCTTCACCAAGGCATGCGTACTCATGGTCCCCAGATTAAAGGATCGCTCAATACTTTTTCCTTTCCAGGTAGTACCTGCCAAATGCGCATGACCAGGGGTATGGCCATTACCTCCGGCCACGACCGGAGAATGATTTTCACAGATATGTTGATTGCCTTCCTGACATTGAAAACAAGTGTAGCAGGGAGTGGCCCAGTTCAGAATAACCTGTTCTCCAACTTTAAAATCAACAATATCGGTACCTACCTGTTCCACGATACCGGCTCCTTCGTGGCCCATAACAATGGGTTTTCCCCACGAGAGCGAATCATAATCAGTATGACATAATCCTGCTGCTTTAATTTTAACAATAACTTCATCCGGCGCTGGATCGGACAATTGAACTTGATCTATTACGAATTGCCCGTCTCCGGTAGCAATGGCACTTTTGGCTAAAATGGACATAATTAAGATAGTGTATTAAGTGTGACTGTGATATTTTGGTAACCAACTTTACGGTTAATGGCTCCCCATTCTTCGATGTGTTCTTCCTGATCTTTGATGGTAATGGATGATACATTTTCGGCCAGAGAACGCAATAATGCTTTTATTAATTGACGGGCATGATGCGCACCTAAACAATTGTGATGACTAAATCCAAAGGCAATATGCGGATTTCTTCTACGATCCAAAACCACTTCATTAGGGTTTTCAAAAACCGTTTCATCCCGATTAGCAGATGCCCAGCATAAGGAAATCCGGCTGTCTTTTTTAATCGCTTCCCCACAAATTTCAGTATCTTCGGTAACTACCCGTCCCATGTGGGTGAGTGGAGAAAAATAACGAATTAACTCTTCGGTTGCCCGGTGCACTAATCTGGGTTCTTCGCGTATTCGTTGCAGCGCTGCTGGATTTTCTGCAAGGTAGGCAATCGTATTGGTAACTGAATTAATGATCGTATCTCTTCCTCCGGCAAAGGTCAAAATCATGATACCTTTTACTTCCGCTCTGGTTAATTTTCTACCTTGAAAATCTGTTGCCAATAAAGTAGAGTAGAGGTCATCGCCTGGTTGTTCTATCGCCCTGGTGATTTGCTCGTCAATATAATCGTAAAGAATATTTGCTTTGGATCCATCCAGTGGATTATCATCACTACGAAAAACATGGGTTCCCCAGCCAATCCATACGGCCGATTCTTCCAGTGGAATATTGAGTAACAAGGTTAGTGCCCGAGATTGTAACGGAAGCGCAAATTCCCTGACTACTTCTAACGGACTATCCCTTTTGGTCATTTCAACGACCAGATGATTAATTTGCTCAAATAGCGCCTGTTCATATTCAGGTTGGAAAGGACGCCGAAACCAGTCTTCCAGTAATGCTCGGTATTCGCCATGCATTGGCGGGTCTACCTCGAAAGGTATTTGTCTGGTATCTCTGATCGCTACTTCCGAAGGAACCACAATTCGTCCTGGTGTGGCACCAGATTGAAAGGTCTGATGATTTTCCGCACATTCCTTAACGTCTTTAAAACGCAAGACCATTGTCACGGGATCATTTTGATCGTCCATCTTGGTGAGACCTTTTTCCAATCGTGCCTTTTCGAAGGCATCATGAAAGGGACATTTTTCCATAGTTTAAATTTTTATAAAAATGATAGTAGAATTATTATATAAAGCTACCTTTTTCAATGAAATATTCTTATTAGAAATGAAATAATTTTACACTTTTGTCAACCTTCCTAAGGTCTTAACTTAACCTCAGCCAGCGTAATATTATCCAGAAAAATCTTAACGCCCATTGGATTAGAAGTATTAAATCCACGAATCATAAAAGACTTTTGTCCCGTATCCGCAAATTCAACAAAAGCAGAACTATACGTCCATTGTCCAATTGGAAAAGCGGAGTCCATCACTGGATTTGGACCAATACCCCAATTGGTATCCGGTGCCCAGTATATTCTAAGATCCGGTGGAAGTCCAACGGTAGGATCACCCAGGCTTTCTGCGTAAATCCATATTCCCAATTCATATTCTTTCGTATTATTTCCCGGAAAAGTAATATCCTCTCCGGCAGCATCCTTTAGTGATACTACCATTCCTCCACCGGGCAGCATTTGAACCATCGCACTTTTTTCACCCTCATATGCTTGTTCGGAAGTAACTTCGAGTGTAAAATCACCCCAGTTATCTCCCCATTCCAGGTACTGCCAGTCATCCGACATTGAAGTTTCAAAACTATAATCATATCCTGTACCTGGTAAAATATTGACCGTAATAAACGTCATGAGTTCATTGTCAAAACTGCTGGCTTCCACACCATCGAGAGAAAATAAATTACCTTGTGTAAAGTTTACTCTTACGAAATCATTGTTATACAGAGGTTCATTATCTAGTGCGAGCAATACTACATTTCCCTGATTTGGATCGATAGTAGCGGCCGTAATAGTTGAGTTATTAAAATAAAAACCATTCTCTACGGTTACCGAAAAATCTTCAATTTGCAGGGTCGCAGGGTCCACTTCCCGACTAAAAACGACTGCAATATTTCCATCTTGTTCTACGATTTGATCTACCACCACCGGATCGGTCGAAGGAATAACGGTGATCAGATTTTCGTAAGCCAGCGTATCTACCCCGAAAGGTCTTGCTCTGGATGGAATGACGGCAAAGTTATACGTTCCGAGAAATTTGTACTTAACATCTACCTGATACTGGGTTCCGATAAAGACATCCGGATCCCCACCATCCAGCTGCCAATTAATGGTTCGTGGAGTACCTATTCCGGTAAAAGTGTATCGGATAGATCTGGCTGCTGGTATCTCATTGCGGGCATTATCAGCAATGTTCAGGGGTTCGCCGATGGTTCCATCCTGATTAATATAATGGGCTTCTACTGCTGCTTCTATAAAATCGAGTACGGTCACTACGATGATGGTGTCCAGATCTCTGCCCTGGATGGTTTGTCCGACAAATGCATCTGACTTAAAAGTCTGTTGTAGTCGTACATCGAACTGACCAACTTCATTAAAAATCGCTTTAACATTGGCTTCCGTAGAGGTAACATCATTATCTGAATCCACGATATCCACACCCTCGGGAAAAGTCCAGGTTCTGGATGCTACCCCGGAGGAGACATCCCCAAACGAAATACTGCCTTCTATCTGTATGGTATTTTGAAAGTCCATTTCTGAAGTAAAAATCACTTGATGATTGGCTTCTACCAAATCTGCATCATTGTCTTTTTTACAACTTGAAAATGAAAAAACAAATAACAAGAGTAGTGATGTCACAAGCGTAAAACTTGTTAGGTTGTAATTATTGAAAGTTATTTTGATCATAATATTTAAGTCTTTTCTAATTGATCATTGGATTGTTTTGTCTTTCCTGGGTAGGAATAGGCAAATAATCGTGTTGAGCAGCATTGTAATTTTGGGAGGATAAAAAGAAGTCAGGTCGAATCCGCTCAGCGATAAATAGAGGAGCAACACCATCTAAAGCAATTTGAAGTTCTGCTTCATTGGCTTCCCGCCAAATTTCATCCTGACGTAATTCGTTAAAAACTTCCGCTACGATTCCCCAACGTACCAGGTCCTTCCAGCGATGCCCCTCAAAGGACAACTCCAATGGACGTTCTACCCGCTGCAAATGGGTCATTAAACTTTCTTTGGTAACGGCTACCTGAGGCTGGTTGCCGTGAACTTGCTTGCTTACGTGCAACTGTGGAATCTGTCCACCCAGATCATCGGTGTATTGCTGTAAGGTCTTGACTCCCGCCCGGCTGCGAATTTTATCGATATATTCCATAGCGATGTCAATATCTCCAGTAGCTTGTAATACCGCTTCTGCGTACATGAGATAAATGTCTGCTAGTCTGATATGTCTGAAGTTAATACCAGAACGCTGATTGGTATCTTCGGCGGGTAAGTGGTACCAGTTAGAATACTTTTTTACGTAAGCACTTTGTCCAAATGCCCAGCCACCCCGTTCACCGATGGGTAAACCATAGTATAAAGTTTCTCCGTTTCTAGGACAAATAGAAGCGGACATTCTTCTGGAATGGACATTATCTTCGTTGATCGCATTATCAGAATCTACTTGATCGTTGACGTACAATTCGTGAAGATAATAGGAAACCAGTAAGGTATTGAATGCGCCAAAATTTAACTGTCCCATTGCCGTAGCCATGGAAGAGGCTTCTGCGCCTGATTCCCAGGGCGTATCATCTACCGCGTCTCCGTTGGCTCCCGGATTAATTTCCGCCGAGTAACTTACCTCAAAAATAGATTCTGAATTGTATTCATTGGTATGTGTGAAATTATCCATAATATCAGTAGTTAACTGGTATACATCCGAATCAATTACTTGTTTGAATAAATCTGCGGCTGCTGCCCATTCTTTCTTATACAGGTGTACTTTTCCCAACATGGATATAGCGGCACCCCAGGTGGCTCTCCCGATATTATCTCCTTGCCATTGCTGGGGAAGATTGGCGATGGCAAATTCCAGATCAGGAATAATAATGGCGTCGGTCACTTCGTCAATCCCGGAAAACGCCTTGTGAAAATCTTCGGGTTTTTCCGCAATGGCCGTATGCATGACGGCACCACCATAAGTATGCGCTACTTGAAAGTAGTAGAAAGCCCGCAAAAATCTGGCTTGTGCTTCAATTTCTGCCTTTGCATCTCCGGTAAAAATAGAAATATCGGCTGCCTGGATATATTGGATAACCTGGTTGGCCCGAAATATTCCGACGTAACACTGATCCCATTTGTCGGTTACATAATAGGTTCCATCATTGAAAGTTAGATTCCGGAAAGTAGTGGGTCGATACCAGGATTCTGTTCCGGCAATATCTCCCATGGCCATTTCATTAATCAATACACCACCACTGATGGCCTGAAACTGGAGGGCACCATAAACGGTTGTCAGTCCGCTTTGAAATTGATTTTGGTTTTGCCAAAAGGTTGACGTGGTGATCGCATTTGGATTCGTTAAATCCAGAAATTCCTTTTCATTACACCCAAAAATAAAAAGCGTGATAAGCAGGATAACCGGAATAATACTTTTATTTTTCATATTGTTAAATTATGGTACTTTTTTAAATTAAAACCCAGCTTGAATGCCGAAAATAAACTGACGGGCTACCGGATAATTTCCACGATCAACGCCTCGTAGAAATAAGCCATCACCGCCTACTTCTGGATCATAACCTTTATACCTGGTGAACGTAAACGGATTGAGTGCGGAAACGTATACGCGCAATTTGTCCATACCAATTTTTTTGGCAGCGGGAATAGTATAACCAAAATTCAAATTTCTTATTCTCAGATAAGTGCCATCTTCCAAAAAGAAATCAGATCGCGCCCGGACGTTGTTGTGAAACGCATTTTGTCGGTCGGTAGGAATATCCGAGTTCGCATTCTGGGGGGTCCACATATTAAATAAATCACGATGTCTGCCAGCTCCGTAAGCATAAATGGCCGATCCATTATAAATTTCTGCTCCGTAAGAAAAATAGCCCTGAATGTAAAAGTCAAAGTTTCTATAATCAAGATTGATCCCTAAACCAGATTCAAATTCAGCTTGGCCCGAACCCGCGTACACCCGGTCGTCATCGTTGATAAAATTATCTCCGTTTTGATCGACGTACATCATGTCACCCAGTTGAGCGCTTGCATCTATTTCTTTATAAGCATCCAGTTGATCCTGCGTTTTAATCACACCATCATGTTTTACTAGAAAAAAAGCACCAGCCTCGTATCCCTCCGCCAGGAAGGTAGTATAGTCCACATTTTCTCCCAGAGACACGATCGGACGACCATTGGCGTAGCCTCTTTCTACCCCGTTTAGATCGGTTATTTCGTTGACATTTTTGGTGAAGGTAGAGGTGATTTTATACCCTATTCCGTTGCGGAATCTACTTTGGTAATTTAGCGCCAATTCTATTCCCTTGTTGGTCATATTTCCAGCATTGGTAACCTTTACATCGTATACACCAGCTGCCCGGGGCTGGAAAACACCGTTGGAAGGAGCGAGTCTCTCCTGTAGTAGCATATCCTCTTTTTTATTAAGATAAAAATCTGCGGTAAAATTTAATTTATAATCAAACATACTCAAATCAATACCGATATTTCTGGATACCGTGGTTTCCCACTTAATATTATTATCCACGTAGCGTCTTTGTATCAATCCAAAGTTGAGCGCTTCGTTTGGACCAAAAGGATAATTAATACCACTTTCAATCACGGGCGTAAATGCGTAAGAAGGAATGTCCTGATTACCAACTTCTGCCCAACTGGCTCTAAGTTTTAAAGCATCAATTTTTCTTACATCAAAGAAGGCTTCTTCGTGAATATTCCAGCCAGCTGAAAATCCTAAAAAATTTCCGTAACGGTTAGAGGCTGAAAATTTAGAAGAACCATCTCTTCTGACACTAGCGGAGAATAAATATTTTTCATCATAATTGTATTGAGCTCGAAATAATTTTCCTGACAACGTTCGCTTTTCATCAATACTGGTTGGTGTAGTAGCTTGACTACCGGAGCCTACGGTTTGTAAATCGTTACTGGCGTTTTCACTAAAGATCACCCCCGTCCCTAAATTTTTTGAGTTAAACCGTTCGTAAGAAACGACACCGAGGAGATTAAAACTGTGTCTACCAAAATTTTTTCCATAAGTCAGTACATTTTCGATGGTTTCTTTAGTTGTCCAGATAAAATCTTCATTTAACAAAGCTTGTTCTCTGGAAGCAGTAGGATTAAATGATCCATCCAGATTATACACGAGATATTTTGGCCGAAAAAATTTGCGTTGGTAATCCCAGGAATTTCTCCCCAGATTAATTTTATATTTTAATCCCTGGATAATTTCATATTCCAGATTCACTGCGATGTTGGAACTATTGGTTTTTCGTTCATCCAGATTATCCAGTTGTTGAGATAAAAAACTATATTGAATAGCATTTCTAACTGGAATTTCAACACTGCTTTCACCTACCGAGGTAATCCCTTTGAGTGGCGGTTGCCAGGGCGTTTGCACGATAGAATATTCGTATAAAGCAAAAGGTTCCTGTTCTCTGTTCTCTTCCGTAAAACCAATAGTAGCAAAAGCCTTGAATTTTCCTTTACGATATTCAGTGGTGATTCGATTGGTTAATCGGCTAAAGCCAGAGTTGATTAAAACACCGTCCTGATTAAAGAAGTTGGTATTAATATTTAAGGTCATATTTTCAGTACCACCGGAGAGATTCAAATTATAATTTTGAATGCCGGCATTGTTATTTTGTACATCACCCACGAAATCAGAATCGTACTCAAGTGCCTGTTGGTTGAAAAAGAAGATCAGTGGATCACGACCCAGTGCTTCGAGTTTTACCTCCTCTGCGTACATTTGCTGCTGTGCGTTCATGAGCGGTGTACCCGAAGTAATATTTTGTATACCAGCATAGGCACTTAAATCCACTTTCATTTTTCCGGCTACCCCTTTTTTTGTCGTAATTAAAACCACGCCATTAGAAGCCCTGGTCCCATAAACAGAAGCGGCAGCACCATCTTTCAAGATATCCACTGATTTAATTTGCTCAGGTGCAATATTGGGATTTGATTCGTAGGGAATACCATCTACCACGTAAAGCGGTCCAAGTGCACTGGAATTGATAGATCCCAATCCGCGTATTTGTACGTTTGCCGCTTCTCCCGGTCGGCCACTGCCCGCCTGTACATTTACTCCTGCCACCATTCCCTGTAAGGCAGTACCAAGATCAGAAGTAGCCGTTTTCAATATGGTTTCTTCACTGACGCTGACAACAGCTCCGGTTACTTCTTTTTTCTTTTGGGTACCGTAACCTACTACTACGGCCTGTTCGAGTACGGCCACATTTTGTTTCATGACCACTTCCATCATTGTCTGGTTGCCAACGGTTACTTCCTGTGGTAGAAAACCAGTGTAGGTAAAAACCAGAATATCTTCCGGTTTCAGCCCTTTTAAAGTAAAAGCGCCTTCTATGTTGGTACTTGTCCCGGTGATCGTTCCTTTAACAACCACATTGGCGCCAATCAGGGCTTCGCCGTCCCCCATAACAACGCCTGAAATGGTTTGATTTTGACTATATCCAACGCTCAGGCAAAGGAACATCAGCATCGGAAAGAGCAGCAATTTAAAACTTCTTTTGAATGTAAAATTGATTTTCATATAAAGAATTGATTGATAGAAATTGAGCCAGAATATTTTATAGATTATTTCTAATGGATTGAAATAAAGTTTTGTGAATTTAAAGCAAAAGATTTTTTTTGAAGTGTAGAGAGTATAGACAAAAACTATACAGAAAGCAGGTTTAAGTTAATTCAATTTTGTCCATGTACTTAAATTTTATAAAATCACCAGTTTCCAGCTTTTTTGTTCAGAATATAAAATATAAGTGCCAGCGGCTACATTTCCGATTTTAATACTGGTACAGTTAAAATTTGCATCGAATTTCTGCTCAACTATTGGAATGTCCCGCCCTTGTATATTTACCATTCTAACCACCATATCTTTTGTCGTATTATTGAGTAGAATAAGGTCCGTATTTTTAGCAGGGTTTGGGAATAAAACTATCGGGGATTTGTCCTCCATATTTTTAGCGGAAGAAAAATATGGTACCGCAAAACTAAAGGCCTCTCTCCCGATTTTCTCCCCGATTATTCGGCCGGGAATATCATCCGCCGGAGGATGAATACCACCCCAGATTCTGGATAGACTACACTGATCGGAAGCATCCCGGTAGGTTGCCCATTGCAAGACTACATCCTCACTGGGTCCTTCTTCAAATACCAGAAAATCATTTTTATGCGCTATAAATTCACCCATTCCGCCGGGAAAATACGCGTCCCCGGTTAGTAAAGTCATCACCTCCGCCGCCGCCCGCGAATAGGTCGAATGCCCCGAAACATAACCGGCAAAGGGTGGGGTGACAAAAGAGGGTCTTTGGTAAGGCATCCATCTTTCTGCGAGTATCCAGCCTACGCCAGCTTCGTCACTTTCTGGATTTAAAATATAATCCGGCCCTCGCCAGCTGTACACTTTAATTTTTCCAATATTTTCTCCGAGATTCCCTGCCAGTGGATCATCCGAATCTACCAACGCTACGTATCCTGGCTCCAGCGGAATTCCCGCTATATCATAATTTGGCAAATCGGGATCGCTAGATTGACCACGCTGCGCCATATATCGAATGGCAGAAACCGGACGGATATAGTCGTGCCAGCCCTTGATACTCCAGGCTGAAATGGCGGCATCGTGCATCGTACCGCCCATAATAAAATAAGATTTTATATCCCATTCCAAATCGGATAACGTAGCTCCTTTTCCACCTAATTGTTTTTTGAGCAGCGGTTGATCATTGACGGTATTTAGCAAAACAAACCAGTGTCCGGGAGGTGTTTCAGAATCCGGTCCATCTGCCCAAAATTCGGCCAGTACCCGCGTAAAGTCGCCTCGATAAACCAATTGTTCTTTGTAAGGTTGCTGGCTAACGGGATTTATACGATGTCCCTTCCCGATGTCTCCACCTTTCTGTCGTTGATAAAAATTCGGGTAATCAGAAAAATTATCCGGAAAATCCTGCAGAGATATATTTCCAATAGATTTTGGAGAAATATCCCAGATGACGTTATCGGTGGGAGACAAATGTGACCCCCAAAGTGATACCAGGGAAAATCCCCATTTATATTGTTGAGTGCCTTCGCTTTGTCTTGTTGTATCCAGTTGTGGAGGCGTTCCCGGATCATGATAAACAGCATAATTATCGCCAGATCGCTGATAAACGGAACGCGCTTTTTCGGGTAAAGAAAATGGCGTTACATTTCCCCATTCGGGACTCAAAAACTCGGGAATGGTTCCTTCGATAAAGTTTCCTGCCTGATCAATAAAGGTCTCCAGTGCCAACGGTTGCCAGCGATTGGGATCGAGTATATCCGGGTTGCCCGTATTTTTGATGACAAGTGGAGGATTGGTCGTTTCGTAAAAACTGTTTACATACTTTTGCCGTTCGGCAGCACCATCCTGATGGCCAAAATCAATGATGGTCTTGGCAATATAATTACCAAGTGCAGCGGGGTCACCGGTACGGTAATCAGTAGTCGTATGATTTTTATCATAACCTAATTCTTCGAAGAGACAGTCGATTAACTGCCGGGTTTCAAACGAACCGGGAGATTCCAAAAATCGATAACGAAGTAGTCGATAGGCAGCATAGCTGATGGATTCCTGACGGGCGTCCGATGTTTGTTGAGTGGTGGTAAAACTGGTAAAGTCGTCTATAAATCCGTGCACGTTTTTGCCTAGCAAATAGGTTTGTGCTTCCTCGTCGTACACCGCCCAGGCATCGTACATTGCTGCACTCATGTGAAATAAATTTCGGGCATGTACGGTAGGACGGGCAAAATCGTTGCGAATTGCGTAGAGCAAGGCTTCGTTCCAAAGGCGGGCAATAGAATGTTTAGTTTCCATTTGAGCGAAAGAGAGTGTTACGGAAAGGGTAGCCAATTCGCTATCGCAATTATTGGTGGTACGCAATTGTAAGATTCCTTCTTTTTCTAATTCCCATTTTACGGAGATACTGGCAGTACCCTGACCGCCTAGAATTTTACCGTGGGTTATGGACCAGCGGTACGTGGTGTTAGGTTGTTCTGGAGTTTGGTAGGTTTCTGTTTTTAAATATCCAGATATATTGTTTCCAGTTATGTCTGGAGTGGGCCGGTAAGAACATGAACCATTATTCACCGTAGCGGTTTCGTCAAAATTGCAGGCATTGGCATCGGTACAGCCGTACACCTTTTCGTGTGCCAGCGGAACGATGGTGTAGCCCTGATTTTCAATAAAATGAAAATGGCGATTAACGGGCAGGTCATAGAATCGCTCCTGAATACCGGAATTCCACCGTATCTCCAGGCTGTCAATCACCATTGCTTCCCCCAGGCCAAAATGAACAGGTTGCAAACTTTGAGACATAAATCCGGCACCATAAAATAGTCGATTTTGAGTTTTTCCTCCAGACCATATCGCCAGGTAGCTACCTAGTCCATCCCGATTAGAAACGGTTCCTTCTAATTGCAGATTAATCCAATGAGGTTCGGTGGAAGGTGATCCGTTGGTTACTTTATTTTCGTAAAAAAACGGCGAAGCATCCATGTTAGAAATTAAAACATCCGGATCGCCATCGTGGTCATAGTCAAAAACACCCATACTGATGCTATTAGAAAATTCGTGGACCTGACTTTCAACGGACCAATCCTGAAAAGTAGCGTCTCCTGTTTCCAGTTTATTTTTAAAGTAGAAATTTTCTTTTAAAGCCGAATAGTGAAGACGGTCGCTTTCGTAGCCATTCAAAACAAACAAATCCTCATCCCCATCCAGATCAAAATCTGCAAAACGAGTATCCCATCCCCAGTAAGTATTTAGTACGTTTTTAGCTTCCGCTAAATTCAGGTAAGTATTGTTGCCCGTGGGTGTTAATAATCTGTTTTCAGAAATATTTGAAACATAAATATCAAAGGCACCATTGTTATCGTAGTCTCCAATGGTCATGCCCATATCATTCCCAACATGATCTACCTGGTACTCAGCGGCCTGATTGATAAAGGTAAAATCGGGCTGTTGGATAAATAATTCATTTTCAGAAAAATCGTTTGCAATATAAAGATCCCAGCGTCCATCCGCATTGGCATCAATAGGAACACTCATCAAGCTGCCCTCTTCGGTTCCACCTAAGCCAAGTTCGTCCGTTCTCTCTGTAAAAGTACCATTTCCATTATTTTGATAAAATTTATTTTGAGTACACCCAAGCCAGCTTGGTACGAATAGATCCAGATGGCCATCTTTGTTAAAATCCCACCATAAAGCGGTATAGTAGTAGCAGGAATCTGCGGTAGGTAGTCCGGCCGAAGCAGTAACCTCTTCGAAGCTTCCATCGGTCTGATTACGGAATAGTTGAAAACTCTGATAATTAGTCAGAAAAAGATCAGGAAAACCATCATTGTCATAATCTCCCCAGGAAGCACCAATTTTTACACCTTGTTCCCAGCCGGGATCCGTCAGGTTTTTATCGTGTAATCTGCCAAAGCCAGCAGCCAGCGTCTTATCTGTAAAAGTACCATTATTGTTATTGCTGAAAAGACGACTCCAGGAAGTAGGCTCAATGGCAGAATAATCGTTTTTAGCAACAATAAATACATCCAGATCCCCATCCTGATCATAATCAGCCACCGCTACGCCCGCCGTGTTTTGTAATTCACCGAAACCAGCAGTTCCTTCGATTCTTTCAAAAGTCTGAGTGTTGGCTTTTGAATTAATAAAAAGGAAAAAAAGGCAAATTAGAGCTGTTTTTGTCATAAAAAAAAGGTTAATTTGAGATTGGCCGTTTCCAGCTATTGTTTTGATTTTACAAAAATAGACGAAAGATAAGGACAAATGGCTATTTAGTAGAGCCAATTTGTTAAATAGTAACAAATCGCCGGGCAAGGCCAATTTTAGATCCTCGTTCCTCAATTACCATTCCTGATATTAAAGGTAGTAAAATAATGTTTGGTCATGGAAGGATAAGTATTGGTAAATAGACAAAATTTAACATAACAGCAATAAATTAGTGAAAAGGTTGATATGTACAGGTTTTGTCTATGTCCTTTATTAGGTGCTATGCATAATAATCACAAAATTTGGTTTCACTCAAATTCTTTAATTTTTTAACTAAAACATTTCAATTATGAATCGAATTATTTACACAATCATTTTTACTTTTTCATTACTAGCCATTGCTACTACTAGCGCTACTGCACAGAATACGTCCGGACCTATTCAAATCACTGAAATTAACGGAACGGACACATTGGTGGCCGGTAGTGTTCTTAGAGATATTTCATTGGGGGACGTTATCAGTGTTCAGGGAGCTTACGGGAACATTGGAAATGCCCAATTATTAAGAATGTCTTATGATGTTTACAAGGGAGACTGGTCTGGGCTGGATTATCAAACGATAGATACAATTGCTTCGGCAGCTGCTGGTGTTGGTACCCTTGATGGTACAATTAACTATGACTTTACGATCCCGATGGACGCTGCGGTATTTGGTACGATTGAGCCTACACCTGCTGCCTATTTAGTTCAGGTAAGAGTAGAATATGTACCAGCAGAAGATACGTTCTGGAACCTTTTTGTTGAGGTAAATGATGGTACGACGTCAACTACTCAACTTCCTATCAACGGATTGAATATTTTTCCAAATCCAGTTGGCAACCTAATGGTTATTAATACAGCTGAGAATCAGGAAAAGCAGGTTCAGATCATGGATGTTACTGGAAAAGTACTTAAATCTTTAACCATGGCTGGAAACGGTGATGTTGACATGAGCGATCTACAAGCTGGATTTTATGTTGTTAAGGTAAAAGAAGGTGACCGTCTTGCTACACAGAAGATCGTTGTAAACTAAGAGGTACAATAATCACAAAACCAACTAACTATAAAAGTGAGGGTTGCCAAATCTTATTTCCATAAGAAGGCAACCCTTTATTTTTTGCGATATTTTTAAACTGTTCCTGATTTTATAGAAAAATTATGACAAAAGCAGCCATCCAAAAAGAAATAAAAACGGTATTGAATGAAATGGGTATACCAACAGTAGCAATGACTTCTAATGCTTCATATGCCCGTGATTTAGGACTGGATTCACTGGACATCGCCGAGATGATCATCAAATTTGAGTGTCGACTTAACCTGGAAATAAGAGGTCTTGATGCGGAAAAGCTTTATACGATTGGTGACACCATTGAGTATATAAATAATCGGATCAATACTACGCCGATTAGTAGCAAGCCGTGAGAATGACTTCGATTAATTAATTCAATTCATTGAAGCACTGTCACAGACTAATACCACTAAAAGTAACAAAGTCTAGTATAGTATATAATGTTCCGCTTTTAAGCGGCACCCCCGGACGGCTCAGCCTCAGGGGTGCATAAATAATTATCTTCTGCCATAATACTAATGTCAGTAGCATGATCTATTACTTCAGATCTCCCGCCAAAGTCGCTTCAATTTCTTCTAGTGTCTTGTTTTTTGTTTCTGGTAGCAATTTGAATAATGCTACTAATCCTATAAAAGAGGTCACCGCGTAAAAAAGAAAAATATCGCGTGTACCCATGTTGGTCAGCTGCCACGGGAAAAACTGGGTAATCAAATAACTCACAATGCTGGTAACGAGTGCAAAAGTAGGTATCGCAAATCCACGTACGCTGGTTGGAAATATCTCTGAGAAAATGATCCACATAATCGGTCCGACCGAAAATTGAAATGCTGCAATAAAGCTCATAATTCCGAAAAGAATCATAGTTGAGGGGAGGGTTCCTGCTTTTTGTAGTAAGTCTCCTTCGTAGTTTTTAGCTATCGTAGCACCCAGATTTTGTCGAAGAGCTTCTTTAAAATTCACATCAGAGTCATAGGTAATTCCTACCATTGTTTCTAATTTTGAAGTGTCCATATTTTGGATAGTACTTAAATCATTAGCTTCTAGCGTATACGTTGCCGTATGAAATCCATACGCACAAATACCGAGACTTAATACAGCCCATAATAAACCCCACAGCGTCATCGGACGACGACCTATTTTATCAATTAAAAGGAGCGCCAACACTGTAAATACTACACTGGTAGCACCTACCCATACCGCTTGTAAAAATGCTGCATCGGTTCCTAATCCTATTTGTTCAAATACAGTGGGTGCATAAAAGAGAATTGCATTAATACCAGTTACCTGTTGCACAATTCCAAATGTCAATCCAATCAATGCTGCCTTCTTTAATCTGGTATCAAATAAACTCTTAAGCTGATCTACAACTGAAATGTCGTCCTGAACGTCCACCAGGCTGGATTGAATTTCCGAAATCTCCGCTTCGATATTTTCCTGGGGAATCAATTTCGTCAGGGTCGCTTTGGCCTCGGATACTCTTCCTTTAAGAACCAGCCACCTTGGACTGGCTGGGATAGTAAACAATAATATGGACCAGATGGCCGCAGGGAGTATTTCAGAACCCAGCATCCACCGCCAAGTATTATCACGTAAACCTATGTCTGTTATCCAGGCCGCATCAGATTGCGCCGATTGCATAATCAGATAATTAATAAAATAGGCTGCTGATAATCCTATTACAATATTAATTTGATTCATCGCTACTAGTTTTCCACGTTTATCCGCTGGAGCAATTTCCCCTATGTACATAGCTGCTAAAGTAAGCGATGTAAAGGCCAGTCCTCCCAGAAATCTGGCGGATACCAGAGTAAGAAACGTGGGCGCAAAGGCTGAGCAAATTGCTGATACGAGATACAAAGCGGCGATAATTTGTAAAGACTTCTTTCTCCCTAGTTTATCCGCTGCGTAGCCAGTAATTAATAAGGCAAATAAAACTCCAAAACTGGGCGCACTAACCACAGTTCCAACTTCAATATCTGACAAGCCAAAGTCTGCGGTGATAAATTTGACGGTACCCGAAATGAGGGCAGCATCTAGTCCAAATATAAAACCGCCAAAGGCGACAATGGCGGCGTAACGGAAGGCATTTAATTGCATAAGAGTAAGTTGGTTAGTTTGTTTAGTAATATTGCCATTGAGAAAAGTTCGGTCAATTGATAGAATGTCTAGGCAAGTTTGTTTGTTAATTCGCTGTAAGATCAAAGGAAAGTTTATATGCTGGAACATCTTGTACAATTGCCTAGACAAAAACTGAACAACCCTAAATCACTAAAAATTAGATGTTAAAGAATTTTAGAATAAAAAATATATTGTGATTTGTCAATTGGTTTGTCTAGTATAATAATATAAGACTTACCTCCTTTATTTTGTGATTTTTTAAACCAAATTTATGAATTTAACTTTAGACCCTAAAAAAAGGCTTCAAGTATTAGTAGTCTTACTGCTATTCAGTGCCAACTGGTGCTTCGGCCAAATTACGATAAGTGGAACAGTAAGCGATGATATAGAACCGTTGATCGGTGTTAATATCCTGATAGAAGGCTCCAGCAGCGGAACGGTCACTGATATAGAAGGTAACTATTCTATAAAGGTACCGGACAAAAATTCTGTATTGATTTTTTCTTATACTGGTTATGATAATCAACGGGTGGTAGTAGGTGATCAAACTACTATTAACCCTATTCTTACTTCTGGTGCCTTGTTAGACGAAATTGTAGTGGTAGGATATGGTTCAAAGAAAAAGTCTGATCTAACCGGAGCAATTGTTTCTTTGGATGCCAAGGATTTTGAAGCGCAGCCGATGACTCGAATTGAAAACGCATTACAGGGAAGATCTGCCGGGGTACAGGTAAGTAATTCTGGTGGTTCTCCTGGTAACAATCCAAAAATTAGAATTAGAGGAACTACTTCTATCACTTCTTCTGGTGATCCGCTAGTAGTATTAGATGGTGTCATTGGGGCCAGTTTTGGTTCCATTAATCCGGCAGATATTGCTTCTATGCAAGTATTGAAGGATGCCTCCGCCACCGCGCTTTATGGTTCGAGAGGTGCCAATGGAGTGATCTTAATTACAACAAAACAGGGTAAAAAAGACCGATCAGACGTGAGTTTTAACTCTTTTTGGGGTTTAAAATCATTACCTAAAAAGATTGATGTAGTTGACGGTGCTACTTACGCTGGTTTGGTCAATGAACAATTGGCGGTAGGAGGAGGTGATCCTGCTTTTGATGCAGAGTCGATCGCCGCATTACAAGCGAGTGGTGGAACAGACTGGCAGGATGAAATTTACCGCAATGGTACGGATGCACTGACTCAAAATTATACCCTGGCTTTTTCTGGAAAAAAAGATAAGGTAGGATATTATGTATCTGGTAACCTGGTAAACAACGAAGGTATTTTGTTAAACAACCATTACGATCGCTACGCATTCAGAAGTAATATTAATTTTGATATTAGTGAAAGAATGACCGCTGGTTTCAATGTTTCTTACTCTAAGGAAGATGCCTTGAATGGATTCATTAGTGATCTTTTATTTGCACCCAATGCTTCGGCACTGATTTTTGATCCTACTTCAGATCCATTTCAGGCAGACGGAATTACACCCACCAAGTTTTCTACTTTTGGGTCAATTGCAGTTTCTCCTCTGGCATCTGCCCTGGGTAGAAAAGATCAGCGTAATACCAATAATGTGGCTGGTACTATATTCTTTAATTATAAAATTACGGATGATCTAACCTATAATTTTACCGGTGGTTTGCGAGAAACCAATGCGACCAATACTTTATTTGTAGCCAATTATGCGACTACTGGAGAAACAGTAGCCAGTGTATTTAATAGCGATTTTACGCAGTTTCAGCATACCCATATATTAGAATACGCCAAGGAAATTGGAAGAAGCAATTTTTCAATAAAAGGAGTTTTTGAAGAGCAGACGAGAGAAAGTTATGGTACCAGTTCGCAAGGAATAGGCTTACTGGTAGAAGCTGTCGAGATCGATAATATTGGTTTTGCCGGTGCTCAGGTGATCACTTCGGGACAATCCAAAAGTGCTATCCAGTCCTACATGGGGAGAGTCGAATACGAATTTGATAACAAATATTTGTTTACCGGAACGGTACGGGTAGATGGTGCCTCCCAATTTTCGGAAGGTAATAAATTTTCCGTTTTCCCATCAGTTGCGGTAGCCTGGCGATTAAGTGAGGAAGGCTTTATACGGGATTTAGGGCTTTTTGACAATCTGAAATTGCGGGCTTCCTGGGGGCAAGTAGGTAACCAGGGGATTAGTCCTTATTCTTCTTTTGCTTTACTCCAGTTCGGTCCTTCTTTTGCGGCGGTATTGAATGATTCGGAGGTGACCACTGGCGTGGCACCCGGTCGGATTGCCAATCCGGATCTGAAATGGGAAACTACTACACAGTATGATATTGGATTAGATATGGGATTTGTACAAGGACGCTACCGATTAAGTTTTGATTACTATAAAAAGAATACCACTGATTTATTACTTAATTTGAGTGTTCCAACTTTTACTGGTTTAAGTTCGCAGTTGCAAAACGTAGGAGAGATTGAAAATACAGGATTTGAAATAGAAGCAGGAGCATTGGCTATTAACAAGAATGATTTCAGCTGGGACATTGGTTTTAATATCGCAAAAAATGAAACCAAAGTACTCGATATCGGAAACAACGATGCTATTTTTCCGGGAAGTGGTTTTGCTGGTTCCGGGAGTATCGTTTCCAGAGTAGAAGTGGGTGGTGAACTTGGAAACTTCCTGGGATATATTAATGATGGAACCTGGAGTACGGCAGAGGAAGATGCAGCTGCTGTTTATGGTTTAAAGCCTGGCGATACCAAATACCGTGACTTGAATAATGACAATCAGATTAATTCGGAAGATGTAACCATTATCGGAAACGGTGCACCGGATTTCGTCTGGGGATTAAATAATACCGTGACTTACAAGAATTTTGAACTAAACATTTTCTTGCAAGCCATGACGGGGCAGGATGTTTTTAACATTCAACGGGCAATTATGCTGGGAACCAGTGGAGACGTGAAAACTCCAACACATGGTGATATTCGCGATCGTTGGACACCGGATAATCAGGATACTGATATTCCCGCCTTTTCTGGTACTAATTTTCAGGTTCCTGAAGATTCCCGTTTTGTAGAAGATGCCAGTTTTATCAGATTAAGAAATATCCGCCTGGGATATACATTTACTCCTGATATGTTAGGTAGTAAACATATTAAAGGCTTAACAGTTTTTGCTAGCGGCCAGAATCTGGTTACCTTTACAGACTATAAAGGTTATGACCCAGAAGTATCAGGAGCGGATGTTGGAGGTGGACGAACCTCTAATGTTAATTTAGGTATTGATAATGGTACCTACCCTAATCCAAGAGTCATCACTTTTGGATTAAACGCCATTTTTTAACAGTAAAAAAAATATAAAATGATAAATATAAAATTTATAAACTTACTTTTTCTTTTTGGTCTTTGTATTTTAATACAAGGCTGTGCTGACCTGGATGAACAACCCGACGGACTTATTACTCCAGATGCTTTTTATAGTACGACACAGGATTTACAAGCCGGAGCAGTAGCAGCCTATCGGCCATTTATGGAGTTTTACCTGAATGCTCAGGGAGGAATTCCAGCCATGGGTGGAGATGATGTGACTTCCCGACAAGGAAGTAATAAAGAACCTTACCGGGGATTTGATCGCTTCCAGCCCAGCTCGGCTTACGAATGGTTGAAAATGCACAACTGGGATCCATTATTTAAAACGGTCTTTCACGCAAATGCGGTTATTAACAATTACACCAAAGTGGAAGAATCTTTTGGTCGGGATGCAGTCGCTGGCGAAGCTTTCTTTTTGAGAGCCTGGGCTTACTTTAGATTGGTTCGAACATTTGGTCCCGTCCCACTAGTTACAGGGGATGCGACTGGTAAAGAGCCAAGAACTCCCGTAGAAGATGTGTACGCACAAATTATTGCTGATCTGCAATTTGCGGAGGAAAATCTACCTGGTGTTTGGTTTGGAGAACCAGGAAGAGTAACCAAATGGGCGGCTAAATCTTTACTCGCAAAAGTATATTTGACCAGCGCAGGTTGGCCATTAAAGCAGTCCGGAAATTATGCACTGGCTGCTGATAAAGCGCAAGAAGTGATAGATGATTCTCCTCACCGACTCCTCAATGATTTTGCGGACCTGTGGAGCATAAGTAATGACAACAACAAGGAAAGTGTACTGGCTGTTCAGGCTTGTGCAGAATGCGGAGACTGGGGATTGTCTAACCGAATGCCTTATTCTATTGGTGCAGAAGCCGAAGAAGGTGGATGGGACGATTACTATGCGGAGATAAATTTCTTTAATGAATTTCCTGATGGCCCCCGAAAAGATGTTACCTTTCAAACAACCTTTAGTGGGGGAGTAAGTTGGGAAAATAATTCTCAAAAACATCCTTATTATAGTAAAACCAGAGCTGGACAGGTAGCGGTAAATAATAGTTTTAATGAATACGTTATCCGATTTGCAGATGCTTATTTAATTCTTGCGGAAGCTAGAAACAAAGCAGATGGAAGTCCAAACGCGGATGCTTACGAGGCCCTTAACACTATTCGCAGGAGAGCTGCAGGTGCGGATTTGAATGCTGCGAATGATGACGTAGACTTATCCGGATTATCAACTGACGACTTTCACGAGGCGGTACTGGACGAGCGAGCCTGGGAATTTTGCGCCGAATGGGAAAGATGGTTCGACATGGTTCGAAATGAAATAGTGGCAGAAGCTACTGCTGATCGACTTTTTGATCGGGAACTTGAATTGAATCCATCCGTGGATGTTAACATGGAATCTTCTTTCGAAAGATTCTACTACGCACCGATTCCACAGAACGAAATGTTATTAAGACCCGACTGGGAACAGAATCCTTGTTGTCGATAAGATTTTTTTCGATACTGTCTCACATGGCTCATGAACCCAAAATACTATTTTCTGGTTCATGAGCCATTAGTCATTTAGCGATCCTTAACCTAAATCTGTATGCGATCACATCGCTTGTTTTATCTCGCTTGGATATCAATGATTATTTTTACGTTGAGTTGTGCTGATCGGATAAAATCAGAAAAAGCTGGATTCGGGATAGATTTGGTCGATTCATCAAATTATTCGTCTCAACAGGTTTCCGTCGAGATTTTTAAGGTAAAGAATGATCATTTTGCGTACGTAGCGGGTGAAACGGAAAACATGGAAATTTATTCCATTGATCAGACGACAGGTAGCTTGGCCTTTCTGGAGAAATATCAGGTTGCCAACCAATGGGGTGGTGTTAGAGCATTGACCAACGTTAATATTAAGAATAATAATTTTTTAGTATTGGGCAACAAAGCTGATAATTCTCTCGAAGTTCACAAAATTTTGGACAGTGGAAAAATTTTCAGAATAAATGCTGTTTATGATTCGGATACCACTTTTATTGACGAAATTGTCACCATTCATAATATCAAAATAAAAGACAGAAATTTTATTTACGCGGGAGGATTGGATAAAGGATTGTCTTGTTTCGAAATATCAGAAAATGGCGATTTACATCATATTCAATCCATAGAAGATGACGATGCTCTTTTTATACATGGAGTTATTGGAATGTCCTCACTTGTCATTGACGGCAAAAATTATATTATTACCGGAGCTTTTTTTGATGGTGGAATCAGTTGTTTTGAAATAATGGAAAATGGACACCTAAAGCACGTTTCCAACGTAAAGGACAATAACCTCTTGTTTTTAAACGGTACATTTCCAGTTAACACTATTCAACTGGGAGATCAAAATTATGTACTGGTAGGACATCGGCATAATTTACATTATGCTACTGAAAACGCGGAACCGGAGTATCACGGTGATGGGATCAATGTATTTAAAATCAACGGAGAAGGACAGTTAAATTTGCATAATACGATCAAGGATACGGATAAAATCCGGCTAAAAGGATCAACACGCATCGAAATACTCAAAGTCAATGAAAAAAAGGCATTTGTCTTTATTGGCTCAAGAGATGATAAAGGTGTTCAAATTTGTACCTTTGGGGAAGATGGTTTGCTCCGTCCAATTAAAACACTTGATCTGGGATATGCAATATATAATGGTATGACCCTTAAAAAGATTGATAACAAATGGTATTTATTGATTGGAGCGTACGATAAGAATGTTCTCGAAATGTATGCTATAAATTTTACTTCTTGATTTTCCGGAACTCCAAATAACTATGAGGAATACGATTTGTCTCTTTTTTTTTTGCCTGCTTTTTCATAATTGCCAATCTCCGGATCTGGAAAAAGCCAATCATCTCTCTTTGATACCAGGCTCGGATTCTGGTATTCTTTTTAATAATCAAATCACAGAATCCGATACTTTCAATTATTTTACCTATCCCTACCTCTATCTCGGTGCCGGAGTTGCCAGTGGTGATTTTAATAATGACGGACTGTCCGATTTATTTTTCACCGGGAATATGGTCGGTAACAAACTATACCAAAATCTGGGGGAATGGCAATTCAAAGATATTTCAAAAACTGCGGGTATTGAAAGTGCTGATACCTGGACCAACGGCGTAACTTTGGTAGATATTAATCAGGATGGCTGGCTGGATATTTATACCTGTGTTTCCGGCGAAGCGGAGAATAAGCGAAACCTTTTATTTCTCAATAACCAGGATCTTACTTTTTCTGAAGTTGCCCGGGAATACGGCCTGGCCGATAACAGTCCTTCTATTCAATCTGTTTTTTTTGACTATGATCGCGACGGTGACCTGGATTGTTACGTAGCTAATTATCCGGCTGCTCCGTTCGGCTCTTCCAATTTTTACTATCTACGAAAAATGCGCAACCTGGCCTCCGAAGACAGCGACCATTTGTACCGAAACGATGGTAACGGGAGGTTTACCGACGTAACCGAAGAAAGCGGAATCGCCAACTATGGGCTAAGCCTTGGGATCAGTGTCGCGGACTTTAATAACGATGGCTGGGAAGACATTTATATCTCCAATGATTTTGCTACTCCGGATCGTTTCTTTATTAATAATGGTGATCAGACATTTTCCAACCAACTCAAAAAGGGGTTTCCCCAAACTGCTCTCTTTGGAATGGGCTGCGACGCGGCTGATTTTAACAATGACGGTCGAACCGATCTTTTGCAAGTAGATATGACACCCAAAGATAATCGACGCTCCAAAGAGAATATGGCCAGTATGAATCCACAGGCATTTTATGAAATGATCCGTAGTGGTTTTCATTATCAGTATATGTATAATGCTTTACAACTAAATCGAGGTACACCCGACGATCAGGCTACTCCAAAGTTTAGTAACGTAGCAAGCATGGCAGATATGGCTTCTACGGACTGGAGCTGGGCACCCTTATTTGCCGATCTGGATAATGATGGATTAAAAGATGTGTTGATTACCAACGGCATCAAACGGGAAGTTAACAATCGTGATTTTCATAATGCGATGAAAATAAAAATCAATTTTAAACAAAGCCTGGATAGTATTAATTATCAGGACATTCCCTCCGAACCAGTAGCCAATTATGCTTTTCGCAATACGGGGATCAAACGTGGAATCGGATTTGAAGATGTTTCGCAGGATTGGGGTTTTGACCTGTCCGGCTTTTCTCATGGTAGTACGCTGGCCGATCTGGATAACGACGGAGATTTGGATTTGGTGATTAACAATATGGACGCAGAAGCCGCAGTTTATAAAAATGAAATTAACAACGGAAATTTTCTGCGCATTCAGTTAAAAGGTTCCACCAAAAATCCTTTTGGAATCGGAGCCAAAATAGAAATCAAAACCGACGATCAATCGCAATTACAACACTTGACCTTGACGCGGGGATATCAGTCATCGGTAGAACCTATACTCCATTTCGGAGTAGGGAATCACCAAACTATTACCGAACTACTCATTACCTGGCCGGACGGCAAAATAGAAAAACAGACAAATATTGCAGCCAACGGATTGATCATCCTGGACTATGCGAAAGCGGTTAAATCATCCTTATCCAAATCTACCATAAAACCATTATTTACAAACCTTTTGGATAAATTGGATTCGATTAAACACGTAGAAAATAAATACGATGATTATTCGCTGGAGCCTTTATTACCTTACCAGACTTCGCGACTAGGCGGTCACATTGCCGTGGGTGATGTCAATGGAGATGGTCGGGAAGATTTTTATTTGGGCAATGCTTATGGCACCAAAAGTCAACTATTTTTACAAAGTACTGCCGGAACATTCAAGTTAACAATTGGACCCTGGGAAGACGATGCCGATTACGAGGATATTGGTTCGTTGTTTTTTGATGCGGATAATGATGGAGATCTTGACCTATACGTGGTAAGTGGTGGAAATGAATTTTCCAGAAGACCTGCAGCATTACAGGATCGGTTGTATTTGAATAATGATAACAAAGGTTTTACTAAATCCGAAGCGCTTCCAAATATCACGGGTAGTGGTAGTCGAGTGGTGCCGGGCGATTACGATCAGGACGGCGATATTGATTTATTGGTGGGAGGGAGAATTAATCCGGCCAATTATCCCAAAGCGGGAATCAGTTATCTTTTGGAGAATAACGGTGAGCGGGGAAAAAACCTGCGATTTACCGATGTGACCGAATCGGTAGCGGCGGAAATCCGAACTGCGGGTATGATCACCGATGCGTTATGGTCAGACTACGATCAGGATGACGATCTGGATTTGATCGTGACAGGAGAATGGATGCCCGTTACTATTTTTGAAAATACAAATAATCAGTTTGTATCCGTTGATATACCTGAACTAAAAACTCAGGTAGGGTGGTGGTATAGTATCGCAGCCGGAGATTTTGATGAAGACGGAGACACGGATTACGTAGTAGGAAACCTGGGTCGAAACTACAAACACCACGCTAGTCAGCAAGCTCCGTTTGAAGTTTATGCGAGCGATTTTGATAAAAACGGGAGGCAGGATATTGTCCTGGGATACCATCAGGACGGGGAGCAATTTCCGGTCCGAGGTCGGCAATGTTCGGCGGAACAGATACCTGCGATTTCACTAAAATTCAAAGATTATCATTCTTTTGCTACCTCCAATTTAGAAGAGATTTACGGCTCTAAAAATCTGGAGGAGGCACTTCAGTACCAGGCAACTACTTTTTCCAGTGTTATTTTGGAGAATAAAAATAATGGTAATTTTGGGGTGATACCTTTACCTGATCTTGCTCAAATTTCTAGCGTAGAAGATATTTTGGTAAATGATTTTGACGGAGATCAACACCTGGATATTCTGGTTGCGGGAAACTTATATGATACAGAAATTGAAACACCAAGGCTCGATGCTTCGCTTGGATTATTTTTAAAAGGAGACGGGCAAGGTAATTTTAAAGCTATCGACGCGGCGGAGAGCGGATTGTTTTTAACGGGTAACGTGAAAAGTCTGGCAACTATTCGGCTGGAAAATGGGCAGACGGCAATCATCGCTGGTAAAAATAACGATGCGATACAACTGATCGGTATAGCGGATAAAAATCCACGATAGATGAACAAACAGAAATTCAAAACAATTATATTGGCAGATTTTTTAAATTACAGAAATGGATACCTGATTGCGGCCCTCTCCCTGATGATTTTGGGAGGCTGTACAAGTGATTCAACCACAAGCGTAGCGAATTCCGTTCCAACGGATACCACCATAACCAGTATAAAATTTACGGAAATCACCGACGAAGCGGGCCTGACTTTTAAACACGAATCCGGCGCTTACGGTGAATTTTTTATGCCCGAAACGATGGGGAGTGGTGTTGCATTTATTGACTACAATAACGATCACTATCAGGATATCATACTGGTTGGGGGCGGCGCATGGGAGAAAAGTGTTAACAAAAATGTAGTCAGTATAAGATTATTTAAAAACAACGGAAATGGAAGTTTTGTAGAAAAAACAAAAGAACAGGGGCTGGATAAAATCGATATTTACGGGTTTGGAGTAACCGTGGGTGATTATGACAATGACGGCGACGATGATTTTTATGTGACTGCTCTGGAAAAAAATGTATTACTCCAAAATACGGGTGATGGATTTATCGAAGTTGGAGAAGCAGCCGGCGTGGCCGGAGGCGATGTCTGGAGTACCGCCGCTGTTTTTGTGGATGTAGACAATGACGGTTTTCTGGACCTTTTTGTTGGCAATTATGTCAAGTGGTCCCAGGCGATTGATCGCAATATATTTTGTTCTCTGGATGGGGTCAACGATAACTACTGTCATCCCAATTTGTACGAAGGAGAACAAGGTGTATTTTATTATAATAATGGCGACGGCAGTTTTTCCGATCAAACCAAGGCCCGGGGATTTACGGGAGTAGGGGAGGTAGCACCGCTTAAAACGCTAGGTATTGCCACGATGGATTTTGATAACAATGGTCACCCGGATTTGGTGTTAGCCAATGATATGCAGCCCGATTTATTATTTCAAAATAAAGGCAACGGCACCTTTCAGGAAGTAGGAACGCCGGCCGGAATCGCTTATAACCGAAAAGGAAAACCGCGAGCCGGAATGGGAATCGCCATCGGAGATTTAGACAATAGTGGGAATGAAAGTATTGTGGTGGGTAATTTTTCTCGACAACCTATTAGTATATACCGGTCCTTACCGAATGGTGCCTTCAAGGACAATGCCTACGCTTCCAAAATCGGGGAAGCCAGTTTTTTGACCCTGACATTTGGAGTGACCATGCTGGATGCGGACCTGGATGGAGATTTGGATATCTTTACCGCCAACGGTCACGTTTTTACAGATATTGAAAAAAAAGCGGCGAATATAAAATACCGACAAGCCCCTCATTTTTTTGTAAATAATGGACAGGGCATCTTCAAGGACGAAGCCAAACAAATTGGGGGTGTTTTACAGCAACCGATGATAGGACGGGCTTCTGCTTATGCCGACATTGACCTGGATGGTGACCTGGATTTGCTGGTTTCTGAAAACAATGGTCCGGTACATTTGTTACGTAATGATACAGAAACAAACCACCACTTTTTTCGGATTTTATTAAAAAATAAAAACGGATCTGCCAACGCTTTGGGAACAAAAGTGACGATTAGTTATGGTGGTAAAAAACAAACTCGTCGAGTAAAATCGGCGGACGGTTATTTGTCGCAATCAGAATTTCCCTTGACTTTTGGGATTGGCAGTGCGACGCAGATTGATACCCTGACCATTCAATGGAGAAGTGGAGAAATTACAATTATTAAAAATATAAGCGCCGATCATTTTTATTTGGCTACGGAAGGACGGGATGCGCTGGAAAAGAGATGACATGAAGCAAGCCAAAAAGTTTCAACAACGACTGGTTTTATTACTCCTCGGATGTTACAGCATTCTATTAATAAATAGTTTATTACTGTTTATTCTGGATGCCAATGTCCTGTTTTTTGCCTATCGCGGCACCCTGTTTTTTCACCTGATTTTAGGTAGTATTTTATTAGTTCCATTAATTTTGTTTTTGGTTCCTCACCTGACCCGAATGCCACACCGCGCCAATATGCCCGCAATGGCCGCCGGATTATTTTTGGCAATAACCATCCTGGCGACCATCGGAACCGGCTGGCTACTATACCGGGAAGATTTTGCTACGCAGAAAAAAGAGATCTTAAATATCCACGTGGTTTCCGTCGTATTTACTTTGTTTGGATTTTTTATTCACCTCTGGTTGCGACGCAAAAAAGTATTTCATTTTTATCACTCCCCGTTAAAGGCGACTGCCAGTACAAAAAAAAGTCAGTCCTTATTTTTTAAAACCATTCTTATCGGACTAACTGTTTTTTTGGTTTTTATACTGGCAGGCATTCCAATCAATCAAAAAGGGCCGATCCTTCAGTCGGAAAATTTTCAGCCGGCTGCTGCCAAAATAACGAGCGATCATTATATGCATTCCACGGCCCTGGACGACTCAAAGTCTTGTGGCGATCAGGGCTGCCATCCCGCGATCTTCGACCAGTGGAACGAATCTGCCCATCATTTTTCTTCTTTTAATAATCCCTATTACCAAAAATCCATCGAAGTAATGCAGACCGATAACCAGTTGGAAAAAATTCGCTGGTGCGCCTCCTGTCATGATCCCATGTTACTGTTGACCGGAGAAATGGAGACGGTAGAAAAAGATTTTTTTGTAAATCATCCCAACGCAAAAAAGGGAATCACCTGTCTTTCCTGTCACGCCGTCGAGGGTGTAGTAGACTTTACAGGTAACGGAAATTTTGAAATAAGCGATCCCGGTTACGCCGCAATGGCCAATACCCTGTTTTATGACAATCCGGCCATCCGCAGGACGGTCATCCAGACCAAGCCCGAACCGCACGGCGCTTCCTTGCTTTCCCCTGTTTTGCAAACCGAAAAATTCTGTACCTCCTGTCATAAAGTTTCGATCCCATCCACAGTGAATGATTATCGATGGAAACGCGGCCAGAATCACTACGACGACTGGTACGAAAGCGCCTTCTCCGGAAAAAATGTACGCGCTTTCTACACTCAGGAAACCCAAAGTTGTATTTCCTGTCACATGCCAAAAGTAGCAGATCCCCTGGCCCGCAATCCCGAAAAAATGGTGACCAGTCACCGCTTTGCCGCTGCAAATACGGCACTTCCAGCAATCAATAACCATCCCGACCAGTTAAAAGCTACCGTTGATTTTTTACAAGACACGATCGCGGAAGTCGATATTTTTTCCATCCGTATCAATGGCCGGGACTATTTACATCCAACCGAATTGCCAACCCTCAGAGCAGGCGATCAGCTAGAAATAGCCGTCGTTGTACACAACAAAAATACAGGGCATCAGTTACCTTCCGGAACCAATGATAGTAATGAATGGTGGTTGTCAGTTGAACTACAGGACGAAGATGGTCAGGTAGTTTTGTCTTCGGGATCCATCAATCAGGAACAAGTAGTCGATTCCACCGCACATTTTTTTAAGGCGGTGCTTATTGACAAGAAGGGCGCATTAATTGACAAACGAAATGTACACCAGTGGTACGCCACGATCTATAATTCGGCCATACCTGCGGGTAAAAGTCAGCTGGTTCGCTATCGGGCCAGTGCATTGCCTGCTAATATTTCCGAGATTAAAATCGACTTTCGACAAAGAAAATTTAACCAATATTATAATCAGCTAACTTTTGCCGGTGAATTGGAGAATCATATATCTGAAGATGAAATCCACGCCATTCAGCGCTGGGTATTTAATGACCATACCGTTCCTCGAATTCCAGTGACCAGCGTAGCGACCACTCGATTGCGAAATAAAATAGTTACTAATTCGGCTCAGCCAATTTGGCGGCGGTGGAACAACTACGGAATTAGTTTATTGCAAGAAGAAAATTACAACCAGGCGATCAAAGCTTTTAAACAAGTAGCGATGTTACAACCCCATCGGGCGGATGGCTGGCTAAACCAGAGTAGAGCATTATTGGCGGAAGGATCACTGGAAGCAGCGGAAAGCATACTAGCTGATTTACAAGACCGTTTTCCGGAAAGCAAAAGAATCGCCTATTTTCTGGGGGAGATTTACTTTTCGCAGGGACGATTTGATTTGGCGTTAGACCAGTGGAATTCAGTAATTACCGCGTACCCTGACGATCCGTTACTGCTCTCTAATTTAGGACAAATCTATTATTTGATGAATGATTACGAGCAATCCGCAGCTTTTCTGAAAAGAGCGCAAGCAATCAATCCGGAAAGCGCTATGGTTTCGTACCGATTAATGCTCTTGTACAGTGCCACTGGAGATGCAGACGAGGCGAAAAAATTTCAGGAGCAATACCAAAAGTATAAAAATAACAAAGAAGAGGCGGTAGCAGTGGCTGGATTTAAGAAAAAACATGCAATGATCAATAATGAGGTACAGGTGGTTCATTATCATGGGTTGCATTAGAATTGTTGAATGCTTCTTCCTATTGGGTTTTACAAGGGTCTCAAATTTGATTTTTGATTTATGGAAATTTGATGAAAATTAGTCTGGTAGGATTGCTGTCAAAGATGATTTGATAGATAAGTCTATTAATACGATAAAAATTGATTTGCTACGAATTTGGAAGTTGAAGTTGTAATGGTCAAAAAAAGCTATACCAACGAAGTGTTTTCTATAAAGGAAATTATATTATTGAAAAAGGTGAAGGAAAACTTAAAGAAAAATTTCTTGTTCAGTAGCTATCATAATTTTCCCATTTTGACAAAAAAAAGCTATAATGAGTAGAATAAATCAAAAAGTACACTAGACATTTATCTGCGAGCTAAAAAGTTATTTTGCCAGATAAATGCCTAGTGCACTGCGTAACTTTGAATTATTTCTTCAAAAAAACGTAATACTATTGTTTCAAGAATAACTTACTTTGGTTTACACTGTCTGATTGCAAAATCAAAAAGTAGGATCCTTTTGGGAGTGTTTTACAATCTAATTCCAAAACATTATTACCATTTTCCATCAAATTAATTTTACTGAAAAGTACCCGACCAGTAAGGTCCACAACTTTAAATGTTAGTTCTTCTATTGTTTCAGATGAGTAAGACACATTCAAAATATCACTAATTGGATTTGGGAAAATACTCGTTATATCCGATTTATGATTCCTACTATTAATGGAAATGATATCGCTATATTCAAATTTTCCGTCATAGTCCACTTGCTTTAATCGATAATAAGACTGCGCAACTGGATTATGGTCTTCAAATTGATAATCTATTTTATACACCGAAGTACCGTTTCCGTGTACGTTACCAATTTGTCTAAAGTTATTTCCATCCAGCGACCTCTCAACTTCGAAGTGGCTATTATTAAGTTCTGAAGCAGTTTGCCAAGTTAAGGTGTTAGTCTTACCAGTCTCCTTACCATCAAAAGAAGTAAGTTCTACTGGAAGCGGTTCAACTACGGAGATATTAATACTACAACCTACGTTACCGTTATTTGGATCATTGGTGATCAAACGCACTTGTATAATATTATTAGGCGATCCCGCCCCGTCAAAAACAGTATTATCTAAAACAAAGTCATAATCAAGCGTCATACCGTTTACATTAGATTCGATATTTTGCGTAAAATTAGTGGTCACAAGTGGAGTATTATTATTAAAATCACCATATTGGTGGAAAATATTTATTTGGGTAATTGTAACTCCAGCTGGCAATATGATATCCGCCAGGATATTGATGGTTAGATTAGAGGAAGTGACGGTCACTCCTGGGGTTGAACCACACCCCGAAACCGTAGCTCCATCAGCCTCGGTAATAGTTATGGACTGTGCCGATAACGGAATCGTCGACATTAATCCCGTAATTAGAAAACAAAAGGTGTAAAATACTTTTTTCATTTTAAAAAAATTTGTTAGGTTAAAAAATAAGTTGAATGCAAACTTAACTTTTTAATCTTTAAAAATAAGTTACAACATCTTGATAAAAAATAGACAAGTCTATTTTTTTTTAGAAAATCAAAATATTGTTTCTAATTTTCTAATTTCACCTACTTTTATTTCGTATAAAAAATTCTCTTCTTAAATATATGCTTCTCTGATTATTTAATTCGTCAAGGCATAGCAGAACTAGTTGATAAAGCACTATTAGATGAAATTCCTCAGGGCAAATTACGACGGATTGGCGGAGGTCGAAAAAAAAAAGAGTTAAGTCATCCACAAGAATATAAAGCAGTAGTTGAATTAATAGAGCTTCACAAAGCTGGAAGTCCAACGGATGAAAATGTTTTCTGGATACATCTAAAGCCACGTGAAATAGCGGAACGCTTAGCAAATGAGCAGTCTATTAGAGTAAGTGCTGGATTTGTCAAGCGAGTACTTAAAGAACAAGGCTATAAATATCGAAAGTTAAGTAAGAACCTGGCAACCGGAAAATTTGCTGAACGAGACGAGCAATTCAAAATCATCTTTCATCTGCTTGCAATTATGAGTCTAGATTCTCCTGTAATTAGCATAGATTGTAAGAAAAAAGAGGTGTTAGGGACGCTTTATCGTGATGGCAAATTGTACACCACCGCCCCTTTAAAAGTATACGATCATGATTATTTAAACTTAAGTGAAGGCAAAGTGATACCTCATGGCATTTTTGATCTTCACTTAATCGAGGCTATATTTCTATAAGTAATAGTCATGAAACAGCCTCATTCATTGGAAATAACTTACTTTGGTGGTGGGAAAATTACGGTATTCATACTTAGTAGTAAGTCAAACAAATTATGATAAGTTCACGTTTTGATATAAAAATATATTAATTATGAATAAAAAGTACATAGTAGCACTTACCGATGCTGAAGTAGAATTCTTGAAAGAAATAATCTACTCGTAATTCAAAAAGTAGCATAGTTCTTAATGCTCAAATTTTATTAGCCGCTGATGCAGATAGAGATAATCTGACAGATACTGTAATTGCAGGAACTTATCATGTAAATCCGCTACGAGTACAGCGTACTCGACAAAAGTTTGTTTTGCATGGTATCTTAACTGCATTACATGGTCTAAAGCGAGGTCCTCAAAAAAGTCGCCTCAAAATAGACGGCGATGTAGAAGCACATATCGTACAAATAGCTTGTAGCGAAGTGCCTCACGGGGTATAACAAATGGACTTTACGCTTACTTGCAGATAAAGCAGTAGAACTTGAGGTTATTTCAGAAATCTCCCACGAGTCAGTTCGCCAAGTTTTAAAAAAAATGAAATTAAACCTTGGAAACATGAAATGTGGGTAATTCCTCCTAAACAAAACGCAGAATTTGTGTGTCAAATGGAGGAAGTGTTAGATGTATATAAACGCCCTTTTGACGCTAAAAACCCTATTATTTGCCTAGATGAATCGCCTAAGCAAGCTCGTTAGTGAAACTCGTAAACGAATTATTACTTCTGACGGTCGAACTCTCTACGATTATGAATATAAGCGAGAAGGAGCAGCAGAGCTATATATGTGTTTTGAACCATTGGCGGGCAAACGCTACATAACTGTAACAGATAACCATAAATGGTTCAATGGGCGCAAATCGTATCAGGTTTGGTACTTAACAAGTATCCAGATGCTGAAAAAATAACTCTTGTTCAAGATAATTTATCCGCTCACAAACCTTTTGCAATGCACAAAATATTTGAACCGCAAAAAGCTCGTGAAATTTTGAACAAAATTGAATTCGTTTTTACTCCTAAACACGGTAGTTGGCTAAATATGGCAGAAATTGAAATTGGTGTCTTAAAAAGACAAGGACTCAAAAATAGAGTTGCCTCTAAAGATGCGCTCATTGAACAAGTTCAAAAATTTCAAAAACAGCGAAACGACCAAGTCAAAAAAGTTAATTGGCAATCCGGTTCCAGCAAATCCTGGAGTCGATAAAATTTGGGAGCTACAGGAAAATGTTTCTGATGATTTTAATTATGTTTCACCACCAAATGCTGCTCAAATTACCATCGGCGAAAAATGGACGAATCGATACCATAACGATTGGACTGGACCATTACCAACCGTTTGGAAAGGGGATCATGTATTTGTAGAAGATGGTAGTTTTCAAGTCATTGCCAGTCGACCTCCCGGGGAATTTGTTGAAATAAATGGAAGCGATTATCCAATAACCAACATGGGCTGTGCTACATCACTAAGTCAGGTTCAATACCCAGTATATATTGAAACCAATGTTAAAATTATGAATGCTGTGCTGGCTTCCAATGTTTGGATCTTAAGTAGCGACGACACACAAGAAATTGATATTTGTGAAGCCTATGGCAGTAATCGATGGACAAACCCTTTCTTTGATCAAGAGCGGCTACACCTCAGTCACCATGTTTTTATTCGAGAACCATTTACGGATTGGCAGCCAAATGACGAAGGCAGTTTTTATACAGACGGTTCCACGATATGGAGAGAAGCATACCATCGGATAGGAGTGTATTGGATCGACCCGTGGAATCTGGAATATTATGTAGATGGACAACTAGTTAGAACACGTTCCGGACCTGACGAAATTGATCCTTTATTTCACACCAATGCCATTGATCCCGGAGATTCAACAACTGATACCCGCACGGGCTTGAGTAAGCCAATGGATATTATTCTCAATGCGGAAGATCAGACGTGGCGTGCCGTTGACGGGCTTTCTCCAACCGACGGAGAACTGGCGAACACAGAAAATCACACCTTCAAGATAGACTGGATCCGAGTATACAAACCAATTGATGGATGCCAAAATTCGGTAGCTGGCCAACCGGGGAGTGTAACTTATGAAATTAACCAGGGAACTAATTTGACGCAAGGGCAAAATATGTCAATCGGTGGAGATATTATTCCTCCTGTAGGGGAGGTAGCCACCCAAATAGAAATTAAATATCAAGTCTTTAATGTTGATTGGGAATTTATCTATTCTGATGAAGGAACCATCATTCCCATTTCTGCGAATACTTTTACCGCGTCACACACGATTGGTGCTGAGGCAATCATTTCTTCCCCCACAAATACCAACACCTTTATTCAGGCCGTCGTTAGTTTTTCTGATGGTTCCTGTACTTATTCTAACGTTTTTGTACAGATGAGTCTCGCTCCACTTCCCGTTGAATTGAATTTTTTTAAGGCAGAAAGCAGTCTCAAAACAAACATTCTAAAATGGCAAGTTTTATCAGAAATAGACAATAGTCACTTTGATATTGAGCGATCAGTTAACGGATTTGTCTTCAGCCCAATTGGCAGGGTAGCAGGACAAGGACGCATCGCAGAAGTAGTGAATTACCAATTTATAGACGAAACACCTTTAACCAAAGGATATTATCGCTTAAAACAGGTAGATAATGACGGTCGTATTGATTTTACGAGCATCGTATTTGTAGATCGCAGTCAAATTGCTATTGATGAGCTGAATTTATTTCCTATTCCAGCGAAGGATGCACTAATTGTTGCGTTTCATTCAGCGATAAGCGAAGATGTTATTATTGAAATTAATGACTTGAATGGAAGAGTCATTTACAACCATAATTTCGCCGTTCAGGTTGGTGAAAATCATGTCAATATTAGTTGTTTGAGCATACCGTCTGGTACTTACTTTTTGAGATTGAAGTCAAATTATTTAGAATTGAACAAACTATTTTTAAAACAATAATGACAAATCGACTAACTATTTTTTCTAATTATGTCTATGTAATTGATAATAATATAGCATAAAACACAATAATTGACCATTGTCTAGATTTTGTCAAGGTTAAGAATTGAATAATTGAGGGGTTTTTATCTTAATTTTAGAATATAATTACGTCAGTTAATCCGATTATGGAATATTATAATTTTTTAACAAATACATAAAAACAAGAATCATGATTTTAAAATTCTACAAATTAACAAGCTTCCTTATTTTATTTTTATGCTTTTCTACTCTTCATGCTCAACCTCAACTGGGTATTACAATTACAGATGTAGATGGAACTTCTAAAACAAGTGATTGCTTTGATAGAACTCCTCTCATAGTAGTTAGTGAAGATAATTTATCATTTGACGTCACATTTACCCTTGAAGGTGTGACAGAACCAGGTTCTTTCGTTCAAATTATTCATAAGTATGCAAATTCGTTACCTGGAACTGTTTTTCAGTCAAATAACAATCAATTTTATGATCCCGCTCAAAATGGTACGGTGACTTTTACAGTGAATTTAAACAATTCAGTGTTTGATGGAGATGGCTTCACTTTTAATTTTTTGCAATTTAATATTTGGAATGGGGGTTTTCCTCCACAAGGTACAATGGCAGGTGCAGAAGATCTACAGGAATGCCGATTATTTTTCACTTTAGACGCACCAATGCCAGTCGAGCTAACCAGCTTCAAAGGAAATGAAACCCAAAAAACCAATACACTCAATTGGCAAACCGCCGCTGAAATAAACAACGATTATTTTGAAGTTGAACGATCTATTGATGGTCGAGACTTTAAAGTGATTGGAATGGAAGAAGGTAATGGAACGACTACGCTTTCTTCTCGTTACCGATTCATTGATCATTCACCTTTAAAAACGGGTTATTACCGTTTACGTCAGGTTGATTTTGATGGCGCTTTTGAATATAGCGATATAATTATGGTTGAAAGGGAAGATAGCAATGCAAAGCATGATTTAATAATTTATCCAAACCCTGTGAAGGATAATATGAAGATAGAATATCAAACTGCTAAATCTCAAGAATCAACTGTTTCTGTTATGAATATGACGGGACAAATACTATCTGTCCAAATTGTAACAAGTCAAGAAGGTAGAAATATCCTTGATCTGAACAGTGCGGATTTTCCTACAGGTTCTTACATCCTGCGTATTGATTTGGGTGACAAGCTGTTGAGCAAGTTATTTATTAAGTAATAAACAAGATTTAAAACCTATTTATTTTAAAAAAGTTGACATCACTCTGCCTACTAACAAGCTTTTAAGAGAGCGTTCAGTCTTGATTGGTGGAATTTTGTATCTATTGAGAATAATTCTATATTATTAGTGCCACATTATAAATTTTTACAATGCAAATTTCTCGATATAACCGATAATATTCCCGCTTTAATTATTAAAAAACAATTTTAACACAAATTCAAATTACATTTTATAGATAGGATTTTAATTTAAAGAAAATTAACGGTCCAAAAATATTAAAACTTATGAATAAGAAATTACTTTTACTTTTCACTTTTCTGTGTAGTATGGCAACTCTTCCTGCTCAAATTTCAATTATTGATTTTGAAGATGATGGTGGCGGTTTGCTAGACTGTAATCCAACCGCAGAATGGATTAATGATCCCGCAGTACCCGTCGTTACCGTAGCTGCCAACCCAGAGACGAGCGGTATAAACGCTACCCCAAATTGTGTACAGTATATAGAAACCACTGGATCTAATATGGGTAATTCTTTGCAGCTTGCATTTAATGGTTCCACTGTTAGAACCGGGCATAACCTGGCAGATAATAAATTTGTCACATTGATGGTTTATTCTGCTGATCAAACCGACTTCGATCTTTTATTGGAATTAGGTAACGGAAATGCTGTTCATTTCGCCATGACAAAAAGTATTTCTACTACACTAAATACATGGACAGAAATAGAATTTGATTTTTCGGGCAGTGACCCGTCCGCAATTATTACCAACGCTGGTGGCTGGATTTCAAATATTAGAATTCATTTCAACAATGGTACCGTTGGACAAGGAGATACCTATTATGTAGACGAATACTATATTGCTCCAACTGGATCTGGGAGTACCGGAAACGGAAACGTAATTACTGATCCAACCTTGCTGACCGTAGGCAATCCGATAATAATGGATTATGATGCGACGGGTGGACTGGTCAAAGAAATGGAAGTTTCCGTAACCACCACTGGTAGCTATGCCAACTTCGCACTATATGCCAACGATGAAATTATCGTTGATAATTTTGATATACCAAATGCCGGAACGTATTCTTTAAATGCATTGGTAAGACTTCCACAATCTGGTAACGTAGAATTAAAACTGGCCGCAACCGGTAACAATGTAACCGTCGAAAATTTGACGTTGAGTGATTATGACGGAGTTACGATTCCTGATTTTAGTAATGTAACGAATAGCGCTGGGATTGTAGATCAAACAAGTCTGAAATATGGTGGTCCAACCATCGCAGATATGGATAATGATGGCTATTATGATTTGGTATTAAACAACCACAATGACTCTCCGAGTAAATTATTTATGAGTAACGGAGATGGAAGTTTCGTAAAGCAAAGTCCAGATTTGGCACTATGGAATATGATGGATTTGCACGGTTCAGCCGCAGGAGATTATGACAATGACGGTGACCTGGATTTAATCATTACACTGGGTGGAGGAAACGGTACGAATCCGACGTTACCAGTATTTTACAAAAATGAAAACGGAGCATTGGTAAGAGATGAAGCTGGTGTTGGTATCACTGCTGGCGCCAGAGGTCGATCACCCCGATGGTCAGACATGGACCTGGACGGCGATTTGGATATCATGTTTTTTAACGCCGAAGGAGTGAATGGTAGTAATGGAGAGCAACATTTATTTTATGAGAATTCAGGAGATGGAACTTTTGAAATCAGAAATATTGCCGGTATGGAAGATGCCAATGGTGAAAAAGTACTGTTAACAGATTTGAACAATGATCATATTGATGACATTGTTGTGCTTTCACCACTTTCTTTATGGAAAGGAAACGGCGACTTTACCTTTACGCAAGTTAACTCATGGCTTCCATCTGGCCTCGCCGGATCATTTGGCGTTCAGGCAGCAACGGATATAGATTTGGATAATGACGGTGATTTGGATTTATATTTCTCCAAGGGAGAATATTATTTTACCGTAGCGGAACAAAATTCTGCTGATTTTCTACCCGACCTGAATCGATTAGATATGATTACTTCAGGAAGTCAGGGAACACTCCCTTTTGAAATAACTGCGGATGGTTCCATTACCATTTCCGGTCTGGACCATTCTAATCGAAATGGTTACATGGGTGGATTTCCATTCTTTTTGGGAAGTGCCCTTCAAGTAGAAGGACTGGCTAACCGGGAGGAGCAAATAGTGATTACACCAGAGATGGCAGAGGGTTGGTCTGAAGAACGTACAGAAAATGGACTTTATATCGGACATGTTGGAAACGGCGTTTGGAAGATAGAGACGGTTCGAAACGAAAATATCTATTGGGGAATTCACCTCACCTTTGATGGTATCAATGGATTTACGCCAACGGGATGGGTGCCTAACAATAGAAATCAACAGGATATTTTATTAAGGAATGACAATGGTTCATTTGTCAACGTTTCTAACGAATGGAATATTCCAGCAGGAGGAAATCACTGGGGAGTGACCAGAGGAGACTTTAATAATGATAGCTACCAGGATTTATACATTTATCGGGCTGGTTATTTAAAGAACAGAGTATCCGATTATATGCTGTTAAATACAGGACAAGGATCGTTCGAGAGAACTACCGGGCATAATGCCAGTAATATAGGCTCCCGCGATCATGGTGACATGGGACAGGCATTTGATTACAACCTGGATGGGAACGTTGATATTCTAAACGGAGATGATCAATTCGGACTCTGGCATCTTTATGACAACGGAGGAGCCAGTAGTGGAAACTACGTTTTAGTTCAAGTAGGATATGGTCCCAATACCAATGTGGATCCGATTGCAGCCGAGGTCGTTGTTTATACGCCAGGAGGCAATGAATACTTTTCAAGAGTTGGTTCTGCGGGGGAAGCACACTCGCAAAGTCTCCTGAATACCCTTCATTTTGGATTAGGAGCAGAAACTGAAATTGATAGCATCGCCGTACGTTGGAGAAATGGCGAAACGTATGTAATGACGACATCGTTGACGGCCAACAATTTATACAATACAGATCAGGTGGCTCCTACCGGAATCACGGTGAACCCTGCTGCTACTGAAGTGCGGGAAGGAACAACCAAACAGTTAAGTGCGAATATTATGCCCGTTAATGCCAATACGGAAGTAACCTGGGCGTCTAGCAATGACGGAGCAGTAAGTGTGGATGCGAATGGAGTAGTGACAGGAAATATAGTAGGTGAAACGGCTGTGATAACTGCAACAACACTAGTTGGTGGTCTGGTAGATTCGTCCCTCGTAACGGTAGTTGAATTTTTTGCGGTCAATGTAGAATCAATTAGTGTTTCTCCAGATACCCTTAATTTACTGGAAGGAGATACCGAATCGCTCACTGCTTTAATCTTACCCGTGGAAGCGGATAATATGGACGTACAGTGGACTAGTAGTGATCAAACTGTAGCCACCGTGGATGCAAACGGAGTGGTAACCGCAGTAGCAGAGGGTATGACTGTCATCACGGGTACTACAGTAGATGGCAATCTACAGGACAATAGCGTTGTGAACGTTAGTTCTATCGTTGCTGCTTTTGTTGCTTATGATGATGAGTCTATTTATCTAAATACCATTTATAACACCAACGGTGCCATCGATATAACTTGTAACTACCATGCAGGTTCCGGTAATACGGTCATTGGTGGTAACTTTGGAGGCGTCAAATTCTGGTTAAGAGAATTGAATGCTGATTGGGGAGATGTTAACGATTATACCCACGTAGATGCTGAAGCGTTAGGTACAGAATCCGGGACTTCATCCGCCAGTATTCCATTAAACGCCGTTACGCCTACAGCAAGTTTGCCTAGTGGTAATTTTTATTTCCTTTGGGTAAGTTTTGCTTCCAGTAATGGTAATACATACGACAAAGGAATTGTAAATATTAATATTGAAGGTACAACCAGTATTGAAGATCAGGAACTTGAAAACATGAATGTTCATCCAATTCCAGCGAGGGATTACATTTACCTGACTGGATTAGAAGAAGGTCTATTCGATTTAAAAATTGTAGACCTGCAAGGAAGAGTAATGATTGACAGAAAAGTAGAGGATAATGCTACTATTTCGGTTGAAATGTTGCCTGCCGGTATGTATATTTTAAATGTGGAAGGTAAGGAAACTGCTCGATCGTTTAAGGTATTTAAGATAAATTAAGTTCAAAGTGATATGTAGAATGAGTTTACGAAATTCGTCGTAAACTCGTTTTACATTTTTAAAAGAAAAACACGTTGATTTAGGAACAGTTCAAAAATAATTTTACCCTTTAGGATAGTTCCTTAGAATTTTTACGGAATTAATTTTCACTAAGAATCATATTAAAAAGCCAACTTTTATAAGTTATTCGTTATTGATTCTATGCTTAATGTAAAGAATTTCGCAATTTCCTGTGTCTATTTGATTCCATTTTGTCAACATTTCTTATCTATCGTGTGCTAATTATGCCTCATTCCTTATAGTTGTTGCTTAACAATGATAGTTTAGATAAGTTCTAAAACTGAAAATCAATATGTTTAAGCTTAGCAATATTTTTTCCTTTTTTCTTTTTCTTCTGTTTATTACTTGCTATAGTGGTCTTTCGGCCCAAATGGGAGGTGTGGCCATTAGTACTTTCCAAAAATCCTTTCCGCAACCAGGACCAGGACCAGAGCCAGTCATAGCGATTATTGGTTGTGGTTCTAATGTTGGACAAATGGCAAACAACGATATCTACCATATTGTTGGTACTTTTACAGATACCCCGACAAAAATACCGGTAAGTATTGTAGCCAAACATGAAATCATAGGAGATGTTTGTAATAATTATATTATCACATATTCTGATAACTATATTCCTTTCCATAGATTATTATTAACATACCCTACTATGCCAGGTGTTCCGGCTGGAAATATAAACACCTTTAATAACGGAACTTTTGATTTATGGCATAACATTGGTCCTTCGACCCCCGTAAATAGCGGTGTAATTGAATTTATTCAGATTCGGGTTGACTACGCAGATGGTTCTTTTGATTTTTGCAATGTTTATTTAAACTGTAATATTGATGTAATCAATCCCGGTCCTCAAACAGCCTGCGAATCTTACACTTTACCTACGCTCAGTTGTACCCAGGAAACTACTCATAACCCCAGCTACTATGATGATTCACAACTAAATGGTGGTAGTCTCCTCACGGGACCAATAACTTCTACTCAGACAGTTTGGATATATGATAGTTGGGGTGGTTGTAATGATGAGGAGTCTTTTTTGGTGACGATAACTGATCGGCCTTTAGAACCTTCGCCAATTGCCTGTTACGAAACTAACACGTTTAACACAACCACGTGTCTATGGGAAACCAGCGGTACCCAACCAGTCGAACCTTCGCCGATTGCCTGTTATGAAACCAACACGTTTAACACAATGACGTGTCTATGGGAAACCAGCGGTACTCAACCAGTCGAACCTTCGCCGATTGCCTGTTACGAAACCAACACGTTTAACACAATGACGTGTCTATGGGAAACCAGCGGTACCCAACCAGTCGAGCCTTCGCCAATTGCCTGTTATGAAACAAATGAGTTTGATAATCCGAGTTGTAGCTGGATTACGAGCGGTAATCAACCGACAGAACCTTCGCCAATAAATTGCTGGGATAATTGGCAATTCAACAACACAAATTGTATTTGGGAGAACCAAGGTACTCAACCGACTGAACCAACTAATTTACAGTGCTGGGAGTCTACAAGTTTTAATCAAGCATCATGTGATTGGGAAATTTCAGGTTTTCCTCCTGACTGCGACGATGGATGTTCAAACACAACAGATAGTTATAACGCAACGAACTGCGACTGTATAAATACATTAGTTCAACCGGATTGTGATGATGGATGTGAAAACACAGCAGACAGTTATAATATACTAGCTTGCGAATGTGAGAACATTCTAACTACACCCAATTGTGATGATGGTTGCGAATTTACGGTAGACAGCTATAATCCAAATACTTGTAGCTGCGATAATATTTTGAATCAACCCAGCTGCGATGATGGTTGCGCAGACACAGATGATTCCTACGACATGGCAACTTGTAGTTGTGAAAACATATTGAATGAACCAGATTGTGATGATGGCAATTGTTTAACGGCAGATGTTTATAATGTTGCTGCCTGTAGTTGTGAAAACAGTCCAATCACTCCGGGTGCTTGTGATGATGGTTGCGAATTTACGGATGATAATTACAATACAACTTCGTGTGAATGTGAGTATACTTTAAACACTCCAAGTTGTGATGATGGTTGTTCAAACACCACAGATACTTATAATGAAACGACCTGTTCTTGCGAAAATATTCTAACTACACCAAATTGTGATGACGGTTGTTCAAATACCGCTGATAGTTATAATGTAATAACGTGTGCTTGTGAGAACGTTCTAACCGCGCCGGATTGTGATGATGGATGTGAAAACACAGCAGACAATTATAATATACTAGCTTGCGAATGTGAGAACATTCTAACTACACCCAATTGTGATGATGGTTGCGAATTTACGGTAG